>Ga0190273_10000296_pt1 | contig 21015 bp, 14 predicted proteins | sample Popmic504IS_FD_134513 | JGI IMG/M metagenome (GOLD analysis project Ga0190273, IMG submission 134513) | Populus adjacent soil microbial communities from riparian zone of Shoshone River, Wyoming, USA - 504 IS | ecosystem: Environmental > Terrestrial > Soil > Riparian zone > Trees stand | place... | reverse complement strand
CGTTATGGCGTCGATATGAACCAGGCGATCGACCCGGACATCCGCAGCTACCGCACTTTCAACGATTTCTTCACCCGGGCGTTCAAGCCGGGTACCCGCCCGATGGCGCAGGCCGGGCTTGTCTGCCCGATCGACGGCGCGATCAGCCAGTTCGGCCGCATCGAGCGCGACCAGATCTTCCAGGCGAAGGGGCATACCTATTCGACGACCGCGCTGGTCGGCGGGGACGCGGCCCTCGCCGCAGCCTTCGAGGACGGGGCTTTCGCGACGCTCTATCTCAGCCCCAGGGACTACCACCGCATCCACATGCCCTGTGACGGGCGGCTGGTGCGGATGATTCATGTGCCCGGAGCGCTGTTCTCGGTCAATCCGGTGACCGCCCGTGGCGTGCCCGGACTGTTTGCCCGCAACGAGCGGGTCGTCTGCGTCTTCGAGTCGGCGCGAGGCCCATGGGTGCTGGCGCTGGTCGGCGCCACCATCGTCGGCAGCATGGCCACCGTCTGGCACGGCGTCGTCAACCCGCCGAGGCCCGGCAAGGTGCGCGAATGGCACTATCGGGATCAGCCGGTCGACCTGAAGAAGGGCGACGAAATGGGACGCTTCCTGCTGGGCTCGACGGTGGTGATGCTGTTTCCGTCGCCGGCGCTGCGTTTCGACGCAGGCTGGGCGCCGGAAGCTCCGGTCCGGGTGGGTGAAGCGATGGCGGATTTCGATTGAAGCGGCACCGCTTCGCCGATTGGTTGGCAAGCGCGATCGTCACCCTTGCCACGATCGCTGTTGCGGTCTTGCCGGGTCCGCTGCACGCCGCAGACGAGGTGCTGCGGATCGGATCCAAGCGCTTCACGGAGGCCTATATTCTCGCGGAGGTCCTGAAGCAGACGGCGGCGCCGCATGCAAGGACCGAGTTGCGCCAGGGGCTCGGCAACACGGCCATCGTGTTCGAGGCGCTTCGCAGCGGCAACATCGACCTCTATCCGGACTATCTCGGCACGATCGATCTCGAGATCCTGAAGAACACTTCGCCGACGTCGCTCGACGACATTCGCACCGGCCTCGCGAAGTGGGGCCTCGGCATCGGCGTGCCGCTCGGATTCAACAACGGCTACGCGCTGGCCATGCGCGCGAGCGAAGCCGCAAGGCTTGGTATTACCCGGCTGTCGGACCTTGCAGCGCATCCGCAATTGAAACTCGGGCTTTCCAACGAGTTCATCGGTCGCGCCGACGGCTGGCCGGGTCTTGCGAGCCGCTACGGCCTCGCCCAGCGCCCGACGGCCATCGACCACGGCATCGCCTACGATGCCCTCGGCTCCGGTCAGGTGGATGCCATCGACATCTACACCACCGACGCCAAGATCGCGTCGCTCGGCCTCGTGACGCTGGCGGACGACCTCGGCTACTTTCCGAAGTACGACGCGGTGCTGCTTTACCGGCTCGACCTCCCGCAACGGGCGCCTCAGGCCTGGGCCGCCATCGAGAAGCTCGCGGGCCGGATCGACGAGCCGCGCATGATCGCGATGAACGGCGAGGCCGAACTCGACGGGCGGGCGTTCGATGCCATTGCCCGGGACTTCCTGCAGGCGGGCGGAGTCGGTGCCGGTCCCCGGGCCGTGCCGCGCGGCTTCCTGGACAAGCTCTTCGGCGACGACCTCACGAGGATTGCCCTGCAGCACCTGATGCTGGTTGCCGTCTCGGTCGTGGCGGCGACCCTGCTGGCGATCCCGCTCGGCGTGCTCGCGGCGAGACGGCGGCGCCTGCGCGGGCTGGTGCTGTCCGGCGCCGGGCTGCTGCAGACGGTGCCGTCTCTCGCGCTGCTCGCGCTGCTGATCTCGCTGACCGGGCTGATCGGGACATGGCCGACGCTGATCGCGCTCACGCTCTATGCGCTGCTGCCGATCGTCAGGAACACCTGCGCCGGCCTGCTCGAAGTGCCGGGTGGCGTGAGCGAGGCGGGAACCGCCCTGGGGCTGCATCGCGCACAGGTGCTGCGCGCAGTGGAGTTGCCGATCGCACTGCCGGTCATCCTGGCGGGCATCAGGACCGCAACGGTGATCAATATCGGCACCGCCACGATCGCCGCGTTCATCGGCGCCGGCGGATTCGGCGAAAGAATCGTGACCGGCCTCGCGCTCAACGACCGGGAACTGCTGCTCGCGGGCGCGATCCCGGCGGCACTGCTCGCGCTCGTGGCGGAGATGGGGTTCGAGATGTGCGAGCGAAGCGTCCGCCGGCACAGGGGCATGGCTGCCTGATTTTGGGTTGTGGCTGTCGGCCGGCAAGCAGGATAGCGAGTTGCCGCCAGTCGGGCCCGCGCAGAATAGCGAGTCGATCACGCAGAGCGCTTGACGAGGAGACTTGACGATGATGGATCCCGCAACCCTTCCGGCCTTTGCCGACATAGGCGGCCGCATCCGGCTGCATGCACAGGAGGCACCGACGCGGCGCGCGCTCGCCGAGGGCGACCGCAGTCTCGACTACGGCGCGCTCGACCGGCAGATGGACCGCATCGTCGGCGCCCTGCAGCGCGATGGGGTCGAACCCGGCGATGCCATTGCGATCTGTGCGGCGAGCTCGATCGAATACGCCTGCGTGTTCCTGGGCGCCCTGCGTGCGGGCGTCGTCGTGGCGCCGCTTGCACCGGGCTCCACACCGGCAAGCCTGCAGCGCATGCTCGCCGACGCCGACGCGAAGCTGCTGTTCCTGGATCGCGAGGTGAACGTCGGTGAGGGAGGTCCTCCTCGTATCGCAATGGACGCCTCGCCTGCCGGTCGTCCCCTCGACGATTGGCTCGACGGCGCCGCAACGCCGCGCCCGGTCGCCATCGATCCGGAGTCCGGCTTCAACATCATCTACTCGTCGGGCACGACCGGCGAACCGAAGGGAATCGTGCAGTCGCACGCCATGCGCTGGGCCTACGCCGCGCGAGCGGCCCGCTTCGGGTACGGCGCCGACACCGTGACGCTGCTGTCGACGCCGTTGTACTCGAACACCACGCTCGTGGTGTTCTTTCCGACCCTGGCCTTCGGCGGCGCGGTCGTGCTGATGCCGAAGTTCGACGCCAAGGCTTATCTCGAACTTGCGCAGCGCCATCGGGTCACGCATTCGATGCTCGTGCCGGTGCAGTACGAACGCCTGCTCGCTCTGCCGGCATTCGATCGATACGACCTCACCAGCTTTCACTACAAGTTCTCGACCAGCGCGCCGTTTCCGGCCGCGCTCAAGGCCGAGGTGCTGCGGCGCTGGCCGGGCGGGCTGGTGGAGTTCTACGGCATGACGGAGGGCGGCGGCAGCTGCATCCTCGAGGCCCACCTGCACCCGGACAAGCTTCATACCGTCGGCATTCCGGCACAGGGCCACGAAATCCGGCTGATCGACGAGGGCGGACGCGAGGTCGGCGCCGGCGAAGCGGGCGAGGTGGTCGGCCACTCGCCCGGCATGATGATCGGCTACCACCGGCGCCCCGACGCGACCCGCGAGGCCGAGTGGTTCGACCCCACCGGCAAGCGCTTCATTCGCACCGGAGACGTCGGCCGCTTCGACCCCGACGGCTTCCTGACACTGCTGGACCGGCGCAAGGACGTGATCATCTCCGGCGGCTTCAACATCTACCCGAGCGATCTCGAAGCCGTGCTTCGCGAGCACCCGGCGGTGGCCGATGTCGCCGTGGTCGGCGTGCCCTCGCGTCAGTGGGGGGAGACGCCTGTGGCGTTCGTCGTGCGTCGCCCCGGACAGGTCGACATCGACGACGCGGCGCTGCTGCAGTGGGCGAACGAGCGGCTCGGCAAGACGCAGCGCCTCCTGAGCGTGCGCTCGATCGACGCGCTTCCGCGAAGCCCGATCGGCAAGGTGCTCAAGCGCGACCTGCGCGCGTTGCACGGGCCGGCCTGAAACCCGTGCGTTGCACGGGCCGGCTTGAACCCCGGTCACCTGTGCGAATCAGCAGTCGAGTTCGACGCACTCGCCTGGCGCCGAGGCCACCGCACGCTCCACCAGTTCGCGCTTCAGGGGCGATGCAAATGTCTCGATGAAGTCGTAGACGTAGCCGCGCAGGAAGCTTCCGCGGCGGATTCCAAGCTTGGTCAGGTTCACCGCGAACAGATGGCCGGCATCGATGGCTCGCAGGTTCTGATCGCGCGCTTCATCGAAAGCGATCGACGCCACGATGCCCACACCGAGGCCGAGTTCGACGTAGGTCTTGATGACGTCGGCGTCCATGGCAGTCAGCACCAGGTCGGGTGTAATGCCCTGCTTGGCAAAGGCCCTGTCGATATGGAGACGGCCGGTGAACCCCTCGTTGTAGGTGATGATCGGGTGCTCGGACAGGCGCTCGAGGGTCAGCGTCGGCCAGGCCAGCAACGGATGACCCGGCGTGACGATGACGCTGTGGGTCCAGCGGTAGCAAGGCAGCGCTACCAGGGAGTCGTGCAGGGATAGAGCCTCCGTGGCGATGCCGATGTCCGCCTCACCGGAGATCAGCATCCCGGCAACCTGATCCGGAGAGCCCTGGTGCAGGTTCAAGGCAACGTGCGGATATCGTCGACGAAAGTCCTTGACCGCGCCGGGCAGCGCATAGCGTGCCTGGGAGTGGGTCGCGGCGATGGACAACCGGCCCCTTGTCTTCTGGGTGAATTCCTGGCCTGCGCGCCGCAGGTTGTCTGCATCGTTGAGCATCTTCTCCACGATCGGCACCACCAATACTCCGACCTCGGTGAGCGAGGTCAGGCGCTTGCCTTCACGGACAAAAAGATCTACTCCCAGCTCGTCCTCGAGTTCCCTGATCTGCCTGCTGACACCGGGCTGGGACGTGTGCAAGGCCCGTGCGACATCAGTCAGGTTGAATTTTTGCCGGACGGCTTCACGGATCGAGCGCAACTGCTGGAAGTTCATTTGAGGCCAAGGGAGAGGGGGCGAACATACCGGATCGTCCCTGTGCGGTAGTGTGCCGCCATTGATCGCGACTTCAAACGAACATATGGCGCTTTGCTTATGCGGCAGTGCAAGCCTGCGGGGCGTCAGCGGTCGTCATCGGTCGTCGGTCACCTCCCGCTATTCGTACGCGTCCAGCGGCTCACCCTCGATGCGGGTCGACGGGTAGCCGTCCGGCCCCACCGGAATGTCGCCCTTGAGCGTGACCCGGTAAAGCTGCCGATCGAAGTCCAGCTGGTAGATGTCGCGAGGCGCAAGATGCGCCGTGGTGTAGTTGTCCCAGAAGGCGATGCTGTCGGCCTCCCAGCGGAAGCGAACGATGTACTCGGGCCGCACGATGTGTTCGAACAGGAGGTCCAGCAACTGCCGGCTCTCGCGTGGCTTCAGGCCGGTCACGCGCTGCAGGAACTGCGGGCTCACATAAAGCGCCCGTTCGCCGCTCACCGGATGCACGCGCACCAGCGGATGTTCGCTCACCAGCGGCCGCGCCCGGTTCCTGCGCACGAACTCTTCGGTTGGCGACTGGCCTTCCGGCGGTGCGAACTGGTGGATGCCGCGCAGGGTGTCGACGAAGCTGCGCAGCGTGGGTGACAGGCCCGCATAGGCTTCCACGAGGTTGGTCCAGTGCGTGTCGCCGCCATAGGGAGGAATGACGACGCCACGCAGAATGGATGCTGCTGGCGGGTTGACCGCAGCGGTCACGTCCGTGTGCCAGCCGGTCCAGGGCCGGATCAACTGTTCGCCCTCGTGCCGGGACTCGAAGCGGTTTCGACCGACCGAATAGACATGCGGGTGACCTTCGACATGACCGTAGACCGGATGTCCCACGGTGGGCTGGCCAAACCGGCGTGCGAATGCGACATGCTCGGCATGGTTCAGCGCCTGCTTGCGGAAGAAGATCACCTTCCACTTCAGCAATGCATCACGTATCGACGTGACGTGATGATCCGCCAATTCCTGGCGAAGGTCGACGCCGCTGATCTCGGCTCCTATGTGTCCGGTCAGTGGCCTGACCTCGATCCCCGCAGATGCCGCTGCATCATGTCGGATCGAACCGCGCTCTTCAAGAAGCGTATCGCTCATCGTGGTGTCCTGTTGGTTCAGATGGTCTTGTCAACTGCCGGCGACGTCATGCAGGTCGTCGAAGAAGTAGTCCTTCCAGCTCCTGGGCTCGTTCTTCAGCACCTTGACCTGGTGGAGGAACGTCCCCAGCCTTTCGGTATTGCGGGGCAGCACCTCGTAGCTGATCTCGGGGTCGTTCAGGAAGGCCAGGATGTCGGCGATCGGTGTGCTGGACTTCTCGGCATCGATATAGATTTCGGCTGCACGCTGCTTGTTGCCTTGGACGAACTGCGCCGCGTCCGCCAGCGCCAGCCTGATCGCGCGATACGTCTTCGGGTTGTCTCTGCGAAACTTCTCGGACGTAACCGCCAGGGCGGCCGACGAGGGACCGCCCATGACGTCATAGGAATTGAGAATGACGTGGGTCCCGGCCTTCTTCAGTTGCTGGTACTGGAACGGCGCATTTGAAAAATGCGCCGAGAGGCCGCCCTGGCCGGTCTCCAGCAACGCCATGGCCTCCGTGTGGGGCAGTGTGACGAGCAATTGGTCGAAGCGCGAAAACTGCTCCAAACCGAAAACCTGCGCCGCGGCCAGCTGCAAAGTGCGTGCTTGCTGCGAAGCGGTCGACACCACGGCGATGCGATCGGTGTCCTTCAGATCCTTGATGCTCTTTACGTCGGGCCGGGTGCTCAACAGGTACTGGGGTGTGGTGCCCAGCGCCGAGAACGCCTTGAAGTTCTGCTTGCCTGCCGTGCGGTCCCACAGGAGCAATGTCGGGCCGACGCCGATGTGGGCGATGTCCGCGGCACCCGACAACAGCGCGTCGTTCACCGCGCTGCCGCCCGACAAGCGCGACCAATCGATGTCGATGTCGATGCCCTGCGCCTTTCCCTGCTTCTGGATGTAGCCTTCGGCCTTGGCCACGTGCCACAGCAACGAGGTCAGACCGAACTGGTCGACGATTCGGACCTTGCCTTCGGCCGCAGCCTTCAGCGGTACCGACATGGTCGCCGCCATCAGCACCAGGGCTGCGCACCTGGAGGCGCTTCGCCACCGTCGGGAAGCGTTGCTGGCATGGAAATTCAGCAAGGCAGTTCGGAGCTGCTCGAGTAACGGCATGAGATAGCCTTACCTCTGGTTGATGTATGGATGATGTCGAGCTACTAGCGCTGTTGCCCCCACCGGCGCACGGTCAGGCGCTCCAGCGTGGCAAAGCCCAGGCTCTCGACCGCCAGTCCGATCAGCACCACCATCGCCAGGCCCGCGAACACGCGGTCGGTGTAGAGCTCGTTTCGATTCTGGAAGATGTACCAGCCCAGGCCGCCCTTGCCGGACGACGCGCCGAACACCAGCTCGGCCGCGATCAGCGTGCGCCAGGCAAAGGCCCAGCCGATCTTCAGGCCGGACAGGATCGCCGGCAGTGCGGCCGGCACCAGGATCTGCAGCACATACGGCAGTCCACGCAGGCCGTAGTTGCGCCCCGCCATGCGCAAGGTTTCGGGCACGCCCTGGAAACCGGCGAACGTGTTCAGCGCCAGCGGCCACAGCACGGAGTGGATCAGCACGAACACCAGGCTGCCGTGCCCCAGGCCGAACCACAGCAGCGCCAGCGGCAGCAGCGCGATCGCGGGCAGCGGATTGAACATCGAGGTCAGGGTTCCCAGCAGATCACGGCCGAGCTGGGTGGATACCGCGAGCGTGGTCAGCGCGAAAGCCAGCAGCACCCCGGCGGCATAACCCTGCAGCAGCACGGACAGCGAAATGGCGACCTTATCGATCAGCTCGCCGCTCTGAAGACCTGTAAGCAATGCCTGCGCGGTCGCGCCGAAGGTCGGCAGAAGCAGGTCGTTGTCCTGCCAGCGTGCAGCCAGCTCCCAGGCCAGCGCCAGGAAGAAGATGATCAAACCCTTGCGCAACCAGGCCTGCGCCCACAGGCGCCTGGCAAGCGGCAGCGCGCGTTCCACCTCCTCGCTTGCGAAAGGCGCCGGCTGGAGTTCGTACTCCGCCCTGACCGGCAGCTGCAGTGCTGCCCTGTGCACGACCGTGCTCTGGAGTGCGGCCTTCATCTCCTGCTCATGTCTTCTTCGAACAGCAGGTGGTGGATGCGCTGTGCTGCGTCCTGGAATTCGGCGCTGCCCAGGCTCAGCAATCCGAACCGGTGGCTGTTGAGCTCGGCGCGCATGCGGCCCGGATGGGGCGACAGCAGTGCGATTCGGGTGCCGACCACCAGCGCCTCCTCGATCGAGTGCGTGACGAACAGCAGGGTGAAACGCACCTCGTCCCATAACTGCAGGAGTTCCTCCTGCATCTTGCGCCGCGTCAGCGCGTCCAGCGCAGCGAAGGGCTCGTCCATGAGCAGCACGCGCGGCTGCATGGCCAGCGCCCGCGCGATGGCCACGCGCTGTTTCATTCCACCCGAGAGCTGGTGCGGATGCACGTCGGCGAATTTCGAAAGGCCGACCTTGTCGAGGTAGTGCAGGGCCCGTTCGTTGGCCTCCTTCCTGCCCAGACGGCGTGATGCCAGGAGCGGAAACACGACGTTCTGCCTTACCGTCTTCCACGGCGGCAACTGGTCGAACTCCTGGAACACGAGGATCCGGTCCGGCCCGGGCTCGCGAACCGGACGCCCGTCGAGCCGGATCTCGCCTTCCACGGGCGGAATGAAACCGCCTACCGCCTTCAGCAGTGTCGACTTGCCGCAGCCGGATGGACCGAGCAGGACGAAGCGCTCGGTCTCGTAGACGTCGAAACTCACCCGGTGAGTCGCACGCACCACGCTGTCGGGCGTACGGTACTCCAGGCTTACGGCGTCCACCTCCAGCATCGCAGGTGGGGCGGCTGCCGGGACAATCGAGGCAACTGCGTCGGTTGTAGCGGCGACCGGACTGGCCGCAGGCGCCGGCGGTGTGGCGACGGGGGTATCCCGGCGCAATGCGACACCGATGTTCATTCGACTGACTCCATGCTTTGCGCGCCAGCTCCTCTCATGTCAGTTGCCGCCGCCGACGTCTTCGAAGAAGTAGTCGGTCACCGATGCCGGCTTGTTCTTGATTGCGCCTACCCGGTGCATGAACTCGGCCAATCCAAAAGTATTCTCCGGCGCGGTCTTGAACTGCACCTCGGGGCTCTTGAGGATTCCAAGCAACAGATCGCGGTCGATCTTCGAGCCGGCTACCTTCAGGTAGATGTCCGCCGCCTTCTCCGGGCTGGCGGTGACAAACTGCACTGCCTCGTTCAAGGCATCGAGGAAGGCCTTGTAGGTTTTCGGGTTCTCGTTGCGCCACTTTTCCGTGGCATAGAGCAGCGTGGCTGACGCCGGGCCGCCCAGCACTTCGTAGGAGTTGAGCACGATGTGCGCCGCCGGGTTGCCGGCCAGTTCCTGCTCCTGGAATGGCGTGTTGGCAAAATGCGCGGTGATCTCGGTGCCGCCCTTGAGGATCGCGGCCGTCGCGTCCGGATGGGGCAGCGCGACGCTGATCTTGTCGAGCCGGGCAAAGTCCTTGTCACCCCAGAGCTTTGCGGATGCCATCTGCAGGATCCTGGATTGAACCGAAACGCCCACCGCCGGCAGCGCGATCCGGTCCTTGTCCGTGAAGTCCGCGATGCTCCTGATCGCGGGATTGATCGTGATGAGATAATTCGGGAAGTTGCCGAGCGATGCCACCGCCTTCACGTTCTGCCGACCCTTGGTACGGTCCCAGATGGTCAGGAGCGGGCCGACTCCGGCGCTGGCGATCTCGATGTTGCCGGACAGCAGGGCGTCGTTGACTGCAGAGCCGCCGGAGAGTTTGACCCATTCGACCTTGACGTCGAGGCCGGCTGCTCGACCGTGCTTCTCGATGAGCTTCTGCTCCTGTGCCACGTTGAGCAGCAGATAGACGATCCCGAACTGTTCGGCAATGCGGATCTGGCCTTCGGCGTGCGCCGTGAGGGAGCCGGTGGCAAGCCAGAAGGCCGCGACCAGCGCGGTGATGCTGCGAGACAAGGAGATCATCAGGATTCCTGGTGCGGACACGCTGAAAGGCAAGCCGGCTACTTTAGGCTCGACTGCTTCCTCGGTGAACGAAGAATTACGTGTTTGCTTATGTCAATCCGGTATACGCCGCAAAGTCTGTGTCGGACCGGTGGGAGCGGCCTTTCTTCACGCCGCCTGAACTCCTGAAGCTTGGCGATCGACACCTCCGTCGACTTCACCAGCGCGAAGCGGGAAGGACAGCCGACCGGGCGGCACGGTGCCTGTCCGAAAGCGTTTGTTGGATCCGTGTTCGACTGTTTGCTGCGGGGCGTGCGATCAGCGCTTTTGCGCGACGACCTCGGCGCGACCTGCCAGGCCGCGGCCGTTTGGGAAATCACACGCCTGGCGTGTTCGGCAGGTGTCATGCTTCGCCTTCAAGGTCTCGGCGCGGCGACTGCATTGCCGACCCTGATGGCAACTGCGGGCCGGCCGAAACCTCGACCGACTTCACGCCGAAGTCAAGTGACGTGAGCTTTTTCTCGAGCGTGCCTTTCGCTTTTTGAACGCCGGGCGCCGCGGTCTTCTGCACCCCGGCCTGCGTCACACTTGCACCGGGCGGGACGTCGGCAGTCAACCAGACATTGCCGCCGATGACTGCTCCCCGGCCGATCGTGACCCGTCCGAGGATGGTTGCGCCGGCATAGATGACGACCTCGTCCTCCACCACAGGGTGACGCGGGACACCCTTTTGCAGCAAGCCGTTTGCGTCAACGGGAAAGCGCTTGGCGCCGAGCGTGACCGCCTGGTAGAGCCGCACGCGTTGGCCGATCACCACGGTTTCGCCGATCACGACGCCCGTACCGTGGTCGATGAAAAAGCCGCTCCCGATCTGTGCGCCGGGATGGATGTCGATGCCGGTCTCTGCGTGCGCCAGTTCGGCCACGATTCGAGCGAGCAGAGGCAACTGGAGCCGGTACAGTTGATGGGCAAGGCGGTGGTGGATCATGGCCAGGACGCCCGGATAGCACAGCAGCACCTCATCGACGCTGTGCGCTGCAGGGTCGCCCTGATAGGCCGCGATCACGTCGCTGTCGAGCAGCCGTCGAACGCCCGGCAACGCCGCGCCGAACGCATGTACGGCCTCGCGCGCAGCGGTCTCGATCTCCGCCGAAGGGCGCGGCGCGTGGCGCGCGACATACTCGAGTTCCAGTCGGGCCTGTCCGAGCAGGGCATGCAGTGCGGCAGTCAGCGTATGCGCAACGTAGAAGTCCTCTCCATCGTGGTTCATGTCGGACGGGCCGAGCCGCATCGGAAACAGCGCGCCCTTGAGTTGGTCGATAACCGAGGAAAGTACCTCGCGCGACGGAAATTCCCGCCCGGCGGGCTCGCGCGGACGCTTCTGCGCGTCACGCCACTCGTCCCGCACGCCGCGCAACTCGTCGGCCCACCTGAGGACATCGAAATTCGGCATTGCTCGTCCTGAAAGCCAGGGTTGCTTGTGGAAGCGCCAATCCATGGCGCCGTGGCACACGGCGGATATGGCGCACGACGACCGGCTGGTGAAGTCTGCGGACCCGCCTTGATTGTGCAAACGAACTAAACCGAATTTGTTGATGCGTTTTCGGTCGAACCGTGAACACGCGACGGTTTTCAGATATTCATAGCGGTTTTCCTTCCTTGGCGCCCGGCGTCCTGTTAGCTACCTTGCCAGGTCAGTCGACGACGTCCACTGCCCGGTCGACCCTGACTTCCAGGGCGGTCGCGTCCCGACGCCGTGCGCTCGACCAACCGATGGCATCTTTATCCGAAAGACAAGTAACCCCCGGGCGTTCGCCTTCATTCACATCTTCCACACGCAGCGGAGACCCTCCATGACACTTGCCACCTCTCTGGCCCATGACACCTCTTTGATCAATGACACCTCTTTGACCCATGACACCGCTTTGACCCATGTCAGCTCTTCATCGGTCGACACAAGCATCGGCGACTTGCGGATCCGGCGAGTCGCCGGCCATATCGGCGGCGAAGTGGAGGGCGTCGAGCTCAGCGGCGACCTGCCCGACGAGGTGATCGGGCACCTCAACACCGCACTGGTGAAACACAAGGTGCTCTTCTTCCGTGACCAGAAGCACCTCGACGACAGGGAGCACCAGGCCTTCGGTGCGCGCTTCGGCCGGACCGTCGCCCATCCGACCGTCCCTGCGCCGCAGGGCACGAAGCTGTTGGAGCTCAACGCTTCCAAGGGCGGCGGCCGGGCAGACTCGTGGCACACCGACGTGACCTTCGTCGACGCGTTCCCGAAGATCTCGATCCTGCGCGGCGTCACCATTCCGGGCTACGGTGGCGACACCGTCTGGGCCAACACGGCGGTGGCCTACGATCGACTCCCGAGCCACCTCAGGCAGCTTGCCGACAACCTGTGGGCCGTCCACAGCAACGATTACGACTACGCGGCCGACCGCGTGCAGGTCGACGAAGAACGCCTGCGCCACCACCGCAAGGTCTTTGTGTCGGCCGTCTACGAAGCCGAGCACCCGGTCGTGCACGTGCACCCGGTATCCGGCGAGCGGGCGCTGCTGCTCGGCCACTTCGTCAAGAAGCTCGTCGGCCTGTCGAGCAACGAATCGGCGCGCATTTTCGAGCTGCTGCAGAACCGCGTCACCCGGCTCGAGAACACGGTGCGCTGGAGCTGGAAGCAGGATGACGTGGCGATGTGGGATAACCGGGCCACCCAGCACTTCGCGATAAACGACTATGGCACCCAGCCGCGCCTGGTGCGCCGCGTGACCGTGCACGGTGAACCGGCAGTGGCACTCGATGGCCAGCGCAGTCGCACCCGCAGCCGCCCCGAAGCGACCAACGACGAGCGAGTCGACGAACTCATCTCCGCCACAGCCTGACCCCTGGAGATCCCCATGCCAAAGCCATTCCAAGGCCGCGACCGTCGCGGCCTGCTCAAGACGGGCGTCATCCTTGGCGCAACGGCCCTGGTTCCAGGCCTTGCGGCCGCGCAAGGCGGAGCGAAGAGGTATTCAGGCGTGACGCTCAACGTGTCTACCTTCAGCGCCGCCTATCCCAAGCTTCTGCAGCAGTGGCTGCCCGAATTCGAGGCGCTCACCGGCGCCAAGGTCAACTTCGATGCGCCGTCGTTCCCCGTCTACAACCAGCGGGCAGACCTCGAACTCTCGACCAGAGGCTCGGCGTACGACGTGGTCAACGTCACTTTCATCTACTCCAGCCGGTGGATCAACTCGGGTTGGCTGACACCGCTCGACGACTACATCCGAAACGCCAACCTGACCCCGGCCGACTTCGACATCGACGATTTCCTGCCGGGGGCGCGGGCGCCTGAGACCGGCCGCGACGGCAGGCTTTACGGGATTCCATGGACGGCCGAGGCGCTGCTGACCGCGTCGTCGCGCTTCGACCTGGTCGAGAAAGCCGGGCTTGCCTTTCCTGATACCACCGACGACCTGGTTAAGGTCCTGCGCGCGGTCAACAAGAAGGAGCGCGTGGCCGGCTTCGTCGCCGACAACCACTACGGCTGGACCTTCGTGCCTTACCTGCACGCTTTCGGCGGCGACGTATTCCGCAAGGCGCCGGACGATCTGTTCCCGACGCTCGACACGCCCGAGGCCATCGCCGCGGGTGAGTATTACGCCAATCTCCTGAAGGAGTTCGGTCCCGATGGCGCCATCACCTACCAGCCCGACCAGGTGACGCAGGCACTCAAGCTCGGACGAGTCAACTTCACGGATGCAGGTCAGCTTCACCTCGCGCAACTCGGTGATCCCGCCACCAGCAGAACGATCGATACCGTCAAGTTCGGCATGGTGCCGAAGGGGCCGGCAGGGCGCTTCCCGGGCACCGCCGTACACGGACTCGGCATTCCGGCGGGCTCCAGGCAGAAGGAAGCCGCCTGGGCCTTCATTCAGTGGGCGCTAAGCAAGGAAACGACCGGCAAAGCCGTGGCGGCCGGCTATGGTTCGCCGGCACGCCGATCGGACATCGACTCTCCGATCTTCCGCAGCAAGCAGGTGATCAACGGCAGCGACCTGGCCGGACTGTCGCTCGACTCGATCGACCTCGCCGCCAGGAGCGGGCACATGAAGTACCGGACGGTGTCGGTCTACCCGCAGGTCGACCAGCAGTTGAACAAGGCGATCGAACTGATCGTCAGTGGGCAACTGTCGGCCAGGCAGGCCTTCCAGCAGGCGCAAGCCAATTCGATCGCAGAACTCAGGCGCGCCGGCGCAGCTCTCTGAGGACGTGATCGTGGCGCATGCAGTTTCCGCGAGCGGCTGGCAGATCGAGCGCCACCGCTCCTTCCTGATCGGCCTGTCGCCTTCGCTCATCGTCCTCCTGCTGATCACCCTGGTTCCGGCTGCGGCGCTCGTGATGACGAGCTTCACCCCGTTGCAGCTGACGGATCCGTCCGGCACCTTCCGCTTCGACGATCCGCTGGTGAACTACCGGCAACTGCTGCATGACGACCGCTTCCTCGCGTCCATTGCGGTGCAGTTGAAGCTCTCTGCGTCCAGTGTGGCAATGCAGACGGGGGTGGGTCTTGGATTGGCGCTGCTGCTGAACGGAAAGTCGCGGGTTCTGGAAGGCGCCAGGACGGCGTTCCTGATTCCGATGGTGCTGCCGCCGATCGTGGTCGCCCTGATCTGGAAGATCATGTACACGCCCGACGTCAGTCCGATGCACCGGTCACTCGAGGCGCTCGGCTGGCCGGTCCGCTCCCTGATCGCAGACCCCGACACGGCCCTCTGGGCGATCGCTCTGGCCGACACCTGGCAGTGGTTTCCCTTCACCATGCTGATGGTGCTGGCGTCGCTGCAGATGATTCCCGACGACCCGCTGGAAGCGGCCCGGCTGGACGGCGCCAGCCGCTGGCAGCTGTTCCGCCATATCGTGCTGCCATACATCCGCCCGGTACTCGTCGTGTGCTGCCTGTTCCGGCTTATCGACAGCTTCAAGGCCTTTCCGCTGATCTATGTGCTGACCAATGGAGGCCCGGGCTCGGTGACCGAGGTGACCAACTACTACGGCTTCATCCAGGCCTTCAACTTTTCCTACTGGGGTTACGCCAGCGCGATCGCAACCGTGATGCTGGTGGGCGTATTCGTCTTGAGCTGGCTGGTCGGCAGGATGGGATGGAGCGAGCATGACAGCCGCTAGCCGCACCTTGGGTTTCGACGAACTGGAGATCGGCCGCGATGAAGGTGATGCGGAGAGCGCCGCCCGTCCCGAGAGGGCTCGGCGTCGCTCCTGGCTCTCGAGGCACGGTCGCGCGCTGACCGTGGCACTGCTGCTGCTCGGCGCACTTTCGCCCTTTCTCTGGCTGGTCCAGCTCGCCTTTCGGCCGGCAGCCGACATCTTCGAGGACAGCCTCCTGTTCGCGCCGACGCTGGACGGATTCATCAGTCTGCTGCAAGGGAACTTCCTGAAGTCGTTCTGGAACAGCCTGCTCGTGAGCACGCTGTCGACCGGCTTCTCGATGCTGCTCGGCGTCCCCGCAGCCTACGCGCTCACTCGCTGGGAGTTCAAAGGCCGCGACCGTATTGCGCTGTGGATCCTCGTGACGCGGATGGCACCTCCCATCGCCTTCACGATTCCCTTCTTCCTGGCCTACCAGTACCTCGGGCTCCAGGACACGGTGATCGGTCTGGCCATCGTCTACCTGACCTTCAACCTGGCCATCGTCATCTGGCTCATGCAGACGTTCTTCGAAGCGGTTCCGGTTTCGCTGGAAGAGGCCGCCTGGATCGACGGGTGCGGCGTCTGGCAGGCGTTCTGGCGGGTTTCCCTGCCACTCACCACGCCGGGTCTGGCGGCTACCGCGGTGCTGTGCTTCATCTTCTCCTGGAACGACTTCTTCTACGCGCTGATCCTCACCCGCACCAACGCCATCACGGCCCCGGTGGCGATCGTCAATTTCCTGCAGTACGAAGGATGGGAGTGGAGCAAGATCGCTGCCGGCGGCACGCTCGTGATGTTTCCGGTCGTGGTGTTCACCGTCCTGGTGCGCAAGTACCTGGTGCGGGGGCTTACGGCCGGCAGCGTCAAGGACTGAGCGCGTCCCAAACCGTAATGTTCGCGCATGCTCAGGCGCCACAGCGTGCTTCGCGGAGCGGCGCCGCCTGCTCAGGCAGGCAGGCTGAGCAACCCGCGCGCGCTGCCGATGTCGCTGACCGCGACCTGCGACCGGGCGCCACGCCGCCAAACCGGCTCACCGGCCACGAACACCTGCAGCTCGCTCGAGGTTGACGGACATCGCCACCGGGTCGTTGAAGAGCGCAACGTCGACCCCGGGGTGCCTGGACAATTCACATGCAGGCCCGCTTCACGCCAGCAGCCGAGCCGCTCCTCAATGTTGGGGGTGTGGTCAAGCTTCGACCTCGCTACGCTGAGACGCGTTCCATTGCGCTACGGGGAGCTCCGCGATGAAGACCACCTACCAGCCCGCCCTCAAGGCCCACGTCTCCCGCGACGACGCGAACCGCGTACGCCACATCCGCCACAGCCAGGAGTTCTGGGCCAGCGAAGACAACATTCCTCGCCTGTCGGTGCAAGCCTATCTGCACCAATGGGCCGGCACGCTGCAGATTCCCTCCGCGCAGCTCGGCAACCTGGCAAAGAAGGTCTCCTTCCTCGATCCGCGCGAGCAGGGCGTGGAGTACCAGCTCGCTGAAGAGAAGACCCTGTTCGACGGCACCACGGTCGGTTACTACCAGACTTATCTCAACACGCCAGTGTGGCGCAAGGGACTGTCGGTCAAGCTCAAGCAAAACCCGAATCGCGTCGTCGGCGCCACCAACAACAGCGAAGACGATCTCCAGGGCAAGCTGCCCGACCAGAAGGTCATCGACCGGTACGCCGCCATGTTCCGCCAGGCCGCCGCGCGCACCTTGTTGACGCGCGCCGGCTTCGCGGAGATCGATGAAGCCGGTGAGGCCGAGGCCTCGGAGGTGCTGCGCACGCTGATCGGCACGCCGGCGGCGCCGCTACCCAAGGGCAAGAACGGCGCCAGAGCCGCCCGCGACGCCGCGCCCCGGCTGCTGAGCGGCAAGTTCTTCATCTACAAGTACGACCCGGCGAAGCGCTACGCCGGCAAGCCCCGCGCTAATTCCGATCGCAAGGGCACGCCCGGCGAAGAGCGCGAGCTGCCGCTGCCGGAACTCCCGCCGGTCGACGAGAAGGTGCGCGCCGGCCAGGCCTACCTGGTGGGCGAGATGATTTTCCGCCAGGGTCGCATCAAGTCGGGCCTGGTGTACCTCATCCTCGTCGAGCCGGACACGGGCTCGATCCTCTACATCGAGTGCATGACATGCGGGGTGAACGGCCTCGTGTTCAAGCGCGACCCGATGAATTCGAGCGGCGACCTCACCGTCACCGCCGACCAGCCCGACAGCGTGCTTGACGACCACGACTTCGACGAGTTGCTGAACGACCTCGACCCGCCCAGCGCCGGCACGCAGAACCTGAGCGGCCTGTACGTGGCGATCCAGGAAGAGGACCTACCGGTGGTTGCCGCGCCAGCCGTGGGCTCTGGCGCCGACTTCGACTTCAACCCGCGGACCAACGACTTCGGCGCGGTCAACGCCTACTACCACCAGACCCAGCTCTTCCGCACCATCGCCGACCTCGGCTTCGTGGTCGAGGATTACTTCGACGGCACGACCTTCCCGATTCCGGTCGACCACCGCGCGAGCATTTCCGACCCCGACGGCGAGGAGATCAACGCCTTCTGGTCGCCCAATGGCAGCGGCGGCACCGAGATGCTGGGCTTTTGCCTATGCGACCTGAGCGACGTGGCGAACCCGCTCGGCCGCGCGGTCGACCCGTACGTGCATTGGCACGAGATGGGCGGCCACGGCGTGCTCGGCGACCACGTCGGCAGCGGCAACCTCGGCTTTGCGCACAGCCACGGCGACGGCCTCGCAGCGATCCAGAACGACCCGGAGTCCAACCTGCGCGCGCTGCCGGAGCGCTTTCGCTACGCGCCGTTCCGGCCGTTCACCACCGAGCGGCGCTTCGACCGGCCGGTTAACGGCTGGGCCTGGAACGGCGGCGCAAACGACGACAACGGCTACGGCAGCGAGCAGATCCTCGCCACCTGCCACTTCCGCCTGTACCGCTCGATCGGCGGCGATTCCGACGACCTGGGCCGGCGCCAGTTCGCCGCGCGCGTGGCGACTTACCTGATCTTGCGCACCACCTTCAACATCGGCCTCGTCGCCAACCCCACCGACGCCGAGGTGTGGTGCGAGGAGATGCAGGACACCGACCTCGAGAACTGGACCAGCGAAGGCCTCTCCGGCGGGGCCTACAACAAGGTCATTCGCTGGGCCTTCGAGCAGCAGGGCAGCTATCAGCCGGCCGGCGCGCCGACGCCGTTCACGACCGTTGGCGACCCGCCGGCGGTCGACGTCTACATCGACGACGGGCGCGGCGGCGAGTACCCCTACCAAGGCGTGCACTGGCACAACCTCTCGATGTGGAACCGCAACGCGGCAGACGGCCTGGAAGGCCATCAGAACGCCATCGAAGGCGCGACCAACTACGCCTACTCCAAGGTGAAGAACCGCGGCACGACCGCTGCCAGCAACGTCACCGTGCGGGCGTACCACTCGCTGCCCGGCGCAGGGCTCACCTGGCCGGTCGACTTCGATGAGATGGGCCCGGTGGGCGGCCTGCCTGTTGCCAGCATCGGTGCCAACGACAGCGAGGAGATCGTGGTCGGACCCTTCGAATGGGAGCCCAACATCAACGCCTACGGCCACGATTGCCTGCTCATGATCGCGTCGACCGCCGCTGACCCCAGCAACGTCGACCACTTCACCCCGATCGAGACGGTGCAGGAATGGCGCCTTGTGCCCAACGACAACAACGTCGGCCAGCGCAACGTGACCGTGGTGCCGGGCCAAGGCGGCGCCGAGGCCCTGAGCGCGTCGCTCGACGGTGCCTTCTTCATGGCGGGCAACAACCTCAACCGCGCCGCCGAGATGCGGCTTCGGGTGAGCCTCCCGGACGTGCTGGCCAGGAAGGGCTGGAAGCTCGGCTTCGCGGGCATCCCGGGCGGCCAGTTCACCTTGAAGGCTGGTGAAAAGCGCAAGGTGCAGCTCCAGCTCCAGGCAGGACAGGACTTCACCAAGGTCGACATCGCCGGCGCGGGCGACCGCAACATCCGGGTGGAGCTGCTTGCCAACGGCATGGTGCTCGGTGGCATGACCTACCACGTCGACCCAAACCTCAAGGCGACCTCCGGCGGGCGCCCAACCAAGGGCCAGGACTGCGACAACGCCGCCCAGAAGCTGCTCGACTGCCTGAAGGTCGGCGGCGACCAGAAGGTGAAGAAGGTGTGCCTGAAGAAGGTGTCGGTCGACATCGAGCTCGACGATGGGTGCGGTTGCGACTGAGGCGTTGACAGCCATGGCCACCAACTTCCACCTCGCTCCGCCGGCCAAGACGGTCGATGGGCTCCTGGCGGTGCCCATCGATATCTCGACGATCGATGCGGTCTTCACCTTCGATGCCGCGGCGCAGTCGGCGCAGGCCGACGCGACCATCGCCTACGAGGTCGGGCCCACCGCCGGCAACCCCATCTTCGACCTTCGGCAGCCACCGTCGCAGGCCTGGCTCGATGGCGCGGTGTTCCCGGTGGCCCAGCTCGCCCACCACGACTTCAGCGCCGACGCCCAGGCCAAGCTGCGCGTGATCGAGAGCGTGCAGGTGGCCGGGTCGGTGCACACGCTGCGCGTGCAGTACCCGCTCGCCCTGCCGGACGCGCAACTCGGCGGCAGCTACCTGCCGGCGCTCGAGTGGTCGGCAGGGCCGCGGCTGCGCTTCGTCTTCGGCCTGTCCGACCTCAACCGCGCGCGCTATGCCGAGGCCTGGTTGCCGGCAAACCTGATCTACGACCAATTCGAAATCGAGCTCGAGATCGTGCTTGCCAACACCTTGGTGGACCACGCCCTCATCACCAACGGCACGGTGACCGTGCTCGGCACCAACCATTGGCGGGTGAACTTTCCTGCGCGCTTCACCGGGCTCTCGCCGATGCTGGAGCTGCGCGCAGCCGACACGCTGGAGCAGCAGACGGGCAACGTCGTGCTGCCGGTGTCGGGCAAGAACATCGCCATCGAAGCCTGGAAGCCGGCCGGCGCCGCGACCAACTTGGGGGCGCAGATCACCACCATCGGCAACCTCCTGTCGGACAACGAGAACGACTACGGGGCCTATGTCCACGACAACCGCTACGTCGCCTTCTTCAACGGCAGCGGCGGCATGGAATACGAAGGCGGCACGACGAGCTCGACAAGCGCGCTCGCGCACGAGGTGTTCCACAGCTGGTATGCACGCGGCATCAAACCGTCCTCGCAGTCCGACGGCTGGTGGGACGAAGGCTGGACGAGCTTCCACGACGACGGCGCCGACGACCCCGTGCCCTTCGACTTCGGCGACCCGCCGGTGCTGCTGTGCACGCGCGACCCGTGGCAGCGCCACACGGTCGGCAATGCCTATTCCGACGGCTCGCGCTTCTGGCAGGGCATGGCTTCGCTGCTCGGCGTGCCCACGCTCAACAGCCTCATGGCCGAGCTGTACGACGCCGAAAAAGGCAACCCGGTTTCCACCCAGATGATCGAGGAGTTTCTGGTGCGCCGCAGCGGCAACGCAGCCGTGCTGGATGGCTTCCACCGCTTCTGCTATGGCCTTGGCGACAGCACGCCCGACCTTTGGCTGCGCGACGAAGTCGGCGACGGCGGTGACGATTTCTGGGGTGGCACCTTCTGGGATTCGCCCGACCTCTGGATCCGCACGCACGACGACGGCGGCAGCACGCACCAGTCGCCCGAGAACGGCCAGGACAACTGGTTCCACGCCCGCGTGCGCAACCGCTCCGCCACCGCCGCTGCGCAGCATTTCGTGGTGACCTTCCATGCGCGCGGCTTCGCCGGCACGCAGTTCTCTTTCCCCGGCGACTTCCTGCCCTGCATGGCTGCCAAGGCGGAGTTCGACCTTATGCCGGGCGCCACCCGTGTCGTCAAGGCGCGCTGGCCGCGCGCGCT
>Ga0190273_10000295_pt1 | contig 21040 bp, 21 predicted proteins | sample Popmic504IS_FD_134513 | JGI IMG/M metagenome (GOLD analysis project Ga0190273, IMG submission 134513) | Populus adjacent soil microbial communities from riparian zone of Shoshone River, Wyoming, USA - 504 IS | ecosystem: Environmental > Terrestrial > Soil > Riparian zone > Trees stand | place... | reverse complement strand
GGCGGCGGAAGCTCCGGCGGCGGTGGGTCCGGCGCGAACTACTGAAAAGCGCACGGGCAGGCTGGCTGCCCCTCGGTTCAGGCTTGGCCGCCGATGATCGATCCGATGCGGATCGAATGCGTCTCGGGAATTTCGCTGTGGCCGAGCACCTGCATGCGCGGCGCGGCGCGCCGTACCAGGCGTGCGATCGCGTTGCGAATGGCGTCGGGCACCAGCAGGCAGGCCGGGACGCCGCGCTCTTCCTGCTTGAGTGCGATCTCGGCGGCGCTGCGCGTGAAGACTTCGGCCACGCCGGGATCGAGCGCGGGTGCCTGCGGATTGCCCAGTGCCTGCACCAGCAGGCGCTCGAAGGCGGGCTCGATCGCGATCACGTCCAGTTCGCGCACTGGGCCGTAGATCTGTTGCACGATCGCGGGCGACAGGGCCACGCGCACGCGGCGCGCCAGCTCGCCCGGGTCGGTGATGGCGCCGGCATGTTCGGCCAGCGTCTCGACGATGGTGCGGATGTCTCTGATGTTCACCGACTCTTCCAGGAGCAGCTGCAACACCTTCTGGAACGTGGAGATCGGCACCAGCTTGGGCACGACTTCCTCGATCAGTTTGGGGGCCAGCTTGCTCACGTGTTCGACCAGTTGTTGGGTTTCGGAACGGCTCAGGAGGCGAGCCGCCTGAACCTGCATCAAGTGTGACAAGTGGGTGGCCATCACGGTCTCCGAATCAACCACCGTGAAACCGGCCAATTGCGCGGTTTCCTTGTGGCGTTCCTCGATCCAGTGCGCCGGCAGGCCGAAGGCCGGATCGGTCGTCGGCGTACCGATCAGCGGCATGCTCACGCCGCCCGGATTGATCGCCAGGTGCATGCCGGGGAAGGCTTCGCCTTCGGCGATCACGACGCCGCGCAACGTGACGCGGTAGCCGCTCGGCTTGAGCTCGAGGTTGTCGCGCACGTGCACGGCCGGCGGCAGAAAGCCGACCTCTTGCGCGAACTTGCGGCGCACGCCCTTGATGCGCGTGAGCAGATCGCCCTGGCGCGTCTTGTCGACCAGCGCGATCAGCCGGTAGCCCAGTTCGAGGCCCAGCAGGTCGACCGGCTGCAGGTCGTCCCAGGTGGCTTCGGCATCGGGGGCAGGCGCGGCGGGTGCGGCGTCGGGTTGCGGTGGCGGGCGGCGCGAGAGCGTCCAGGCGCCGTAACCCAGCACCGTGCCCATGCCCAGGAACACCATGTGCGGCATGCCGGGAATGACGCCGAGCAAACCCATGATGGCGGCCGTGATGCCCAGCACTCGCGGCGACGTGAACAGCTGCGAAATGATCTGCTTGCCGACGTCGTCTTCCTTGCCGACGCGCGATACCACCATGGCCGCGGCCACCGAGATCAACAGGCCCGGAATCTGCGCCACCAGCGCGTCGCCGACCGCCAGCAGCACGTAGCTGTCGGCCGCCTTGCCCGGCGACAAGCCGTGCTGCAACACGCCGATGGTGAAGCCGCCCACGATGCTGATCACCAGGATCAATATGCCGGCGATGGCGTCGCCGCGAACGAACTTGGAGGCGCCGTCCATCGAGCCGAAGAAGTTGGCTTCTTCCGAGACTTCGGCGCGGCGGCGGCGGGCTTCCTTCTCGTCGATGGTGCCGGCGTTCAGGTCGGCGTCGACCGCCATCTGCTTGCCCGGCATGGCATCGAGCGTGAAGCGCGCCGACACCTCCGCGATGCGCTCGGAGCCCTTGGTCACCACCACGAAGTTGATCACCACCAGGATTGCGAACACGATCAAACCCACCGCGAAGTTGCCGCCGATCAGGAAGTGGCCGAAGGCCTCGATCACCGCGCCGGCAGCGCCCGGACCGGTGTGGCCTTCGAGCAGCACGACGCGGGTCGAAGCCACGTTCAGCGACAGCCGCATCAACGTGGTCAGCAGCAGCACGCTCGGGAACGCGGCGAAATCCAGCGGCCGCGTCATGTAGGCCGCCACCATCATCACCATCAGCGCCACGGCGATGTTGAGCGTGAAGAAGGCGTCGAGCAGCCACGGGGGAATCGGCAGCACCATCAGCGCCAGGATGGCGACCACCAGCAGCGGTGCAGCCACCCGCTGCATCAGTTCGCCCTGCGTGCCCAGCCATTGGCGGGCGGTCGCGACAGCCGTGTTCATTCGGATGCTTCCTCAGGTTCCCCATCGAGGGGCTTCTTGTTTAAGGGGTCGAGTTCGGGCGGCACGAACGGATCGGGCACACCTTGGGGCATCGGCGCTTCACCGCGCAATGCCGCCTTCAGGCGATACACATAGGCCAGCACCTGCGCCACCGCCGCGTACAGCGTCGAGGGGATCGACTGGTCGAGCTCGGCATGCGCATACAGCGCGCGCGCCAGCATCGGCGACTGGATCACCGGGATGCCGTGCTCGGTGGCGATCTCGCGGATCTTGAAGGCCAGGAGGTCGGCGCCCTTGGAGATCACCTGCGGCGCGGTCATCGACTGGTCGTCATAGCGCAGCGCCACGGCGAAGTGGGTCGGGTTCATCAGGATGAAGTCGGCCTTGGGCACGGCGGTGATGCTGGCGCGCTGCGCGATGTCGCGCGCGTTGCGGCGCATCTGACCCTTCATGTGCGGATTGCCGTCCGATTCCTTGTGTTCCTGTTTGACTTCCTGGTGCGACATGCGCAGCTTCGACGCGTGGAAGAAGCCTTGCAGCGGCACGTCGATCACGGCCGCCGCCACCACCACCAGCATCACCAGGCCGACGCCCGTCACCATCCAGTCGCCCAGTGCGCGCAGCGACGCGGGCGAGGGCTGCAGCACCAGCCGCACCACTTCATCGATCGAGTTGACGAGGAACAGCCAGCCGGTCAGGCCCAGCAATGCCGACAGCAGCACCAGCTTGGCCACGTTGGACAGCTGCTGCTTGGAGAACAGGTTGCCGATGCCCGACAGCGGGTTGAGCCGATGAAGGTCCGGCGTGATCGCCTTCAGGCTGGCGACCCAGCCGCCGGCGGCCACCGCGCTGGCGATCACCGCGACGATCACGATGGCGGCGAACACCACGCAGGCGATCATGCCCAGGCCGCCGAACGTCACCAGCCGCGTGACCATGTCGGCCGGATCGGTCAGCGTGCGCGCATTGAACATCAGCGCCTGCGTCAGCCCGGCGCGCAACTGGTCGAAGGCCGACGGCAGCAACAGCAGCAGCGCCACGGCGCCGGTGCCGACCACCGCCAGATGCGACAGATCCTTGGAGCGCGCGACCTGGCCTTCTTCACGTGCCTTGTCCAGCTTGCGCTGGGTGGCGGGGAGTGTCTTGTCCTGGCTGCTGGAATCCATGATGGGCGTTGGGTGTGCCCATCCATTGTCAAAAGCGCCGCGATTCTCTAAAGCCCGATAAGCGGCGGCGCAGGCCGTCTATTCGGTGCGCGGTGCGGGTGCCGTCCGCTCCCATGCGCGTCTCAGCGCTCGGGCGGTTCGGCCGGCTTGGCTTGCGCGGCTTGTGCGATGCGCGCTGCCGCTTGCGACACCGGCGCGGGCTTGATGGCCGGCGCGGGTTGCTTGGCGACCTGGTCGACGATCGCCTTGACGGCATCGTTGGCTTCCATGCGCGGGCCGCCGCCCAGAAGGCGCATCTCGGCTTCGCGCGTCAGTACCGTCACGCTGATGCGGCGGTTCACCGGCGCGAGCGGCGTGTCTTTCTCGAGCAGATCACTGGCTGCCAGACCCACCACGCGCAGCAGCTTGTCGTCGGGCATGCCCGAGCTCACCAGCTCGCGACGCGAGGCATTGGCGCGGTCGGCCGACAGCTCCCAGTTGCCATAGCCGCGCTCGCCGTTGCCGTACGGCGCCGCATCGGTGTGGCCGGCCAGGCTGACGCGGTTCTCGATGTCGTTCAGCGTGGTGCCGATCTCGTGCAGGATCTCGCGCATGTAGGGTTTGACCAGCGCGCTGCCGCTGTCGAACATGGGGCGAAGCTGCTCGTCGACGATCTGGATCTCCAGGCCATCGACCGTCACGGCCAGCCGGATCTGCGAGCGGAAATCCTTCAGACGCGGATTGGCGTTGATCGCGCCCTCGATCTTCTCGCGCAGCGCGTCCATGCGCTTGGCGTCCTGCTTGGCCTGCTGCTCGCGCTTGCTCTCGGGGCCGTTGGCGCCGCCCGACTTGGTGGGGTCGCTCTTGGAACCGTCGGACTTGCGGGTCTCGCCGGCGCTGCGCGTCAGGTCCTTGCCGCCGGCCCTGATGACGCTGGCGCTGGTGCCGGCACCGTCGCCGCCTTCCATCGACACCTTCATCGGCGCGTGGAAGTAGGAGGCGATGCCCTGCAGGTCGCCCTTGGCGGTCGAGCCCAGCAGCCACATCAAAAGAAAGAAGGCCATCATGGCCGTGACGAAGTCGGCGTAGGCGATTTTCCAGGCGCCGCCGTGGTGGGCGTGCGCCGCCTTCTTCACCCGCTTGACGATGATCGGCTGGAGCTTCTTGGAGGTCGCTGACGACGTCGCCATGGCGGGGTTGCCTTACTTCTTCTTCACGTGGGTTTCGAGCTCGCTGAAGCTCGGGCGCTCCGACGAGAACAGCACCTTGCGACCGAACTCGATGGCGGTGGTCGGGTTGTAGCCCTGCATGCTCGCCAAGAGCGTGGTCTTGATGCACTGCAGCTCTTTCGAGCCGTCTTCGCACTTCTGTTCGAGCAGGCCGCCCAACGGTTCGACCACGCCGTAAGCCAGCAAGATGCCCAGGAAGGTGCCGACCAGCGCCGAGCCGATCATGGCGCCCAGCACCGCGGGCGGCTGGCCCACCGAGCCCATGGTGTTGACCACGCCCAGCACCGCCGCGACGATGCCGAAGGCGGGCAGGCCGCCGGCCAGCCGCGCGATCGCCGCCACCGGCGCGTGCGATTCCTGGTGGTGCGTTTCGATCTCGCTTTCCATCAGCGCCTCGATCTCGTGGGCGTTCAGGTTGCCCGAGACCATCATGCGCAAATAGTCGGTGGTGAACTCCATCACGTGGTGGTCTTTGCCGACGGTGGTGTACTTCTGGAAGATGGCCGATTCCTCGGGCTTTTCGACGTCGTTCTCGATCGACATCAATCCGTCCTTGCGGGCCTTCTGCAGGATGTCGTAGAGCAACGCCATCAGTTCCATGTAGCGCGCCTTGGTGTACTTGGAGCCCTTGAAGGCGGTCGGCAGCATCTTCAGCGTGGCCTTCAGCACCTTGGGCTGGTTGTTCACCACGAAGGCCCCGAGCGCGCCACCGCCGATCACCATCATCTCGATCGGCAGCGCGTGCAGCACGACCCCGATGTTGCCGCCGTGAATGATGTAGCCGCCGAAGATGCAGCCCAGCGCGACGAGATAACCAATGATGACGAACATGGCCGGTGTGAATTTGGAGTGAGCCTCGATTGGGCGCGCGATGAGGTCCGGCCGGTCCATGAATAAAGGCCCGATCACGGGCCTTTATCGAGTCTTAGCGCGCCGTGCGGCGCGCCGGTTCAGGTCAGTTGGATGGCGCCGGCCGCGGCGCCCTTGCCGGCCCGCGCCGGTGGCTCGCACAGGCCGCACACGAAGTTCTTCGTGTTCTCGTAGGGCTCGCTCACGAAGTGGCCGCCGCACTTGGTGCACGGCGTCATCGACAGCATCTTGTTTTCCATGAAGCGCACCAGGCGCCAGGCCCGGGTGATCGACAACTGCGGCTCCAGGCCGCACGCGCCGACCTGCTCGGTGTAGAGCTGATAGGCCTTGATGAGCGCATCGATGCCATCGATGTCGCTGGTCTTGGAGAGGTAGGTGTAGATGTTGTGGAACAGCGAGGCATGGATGTTCGGCTGCCACGTCAGGAACCAGTCGGTCGAGAATGGCAGCTGGCCCTTCGAAGGCGACTTGCCGGCCACTTCCTTGTACAGGCGCAAGAGGCGCTCGTACGACAGATCGGTTTCGCTTTCGAGCACCTGGAGCCGCGCGCCCATTTCGATCAGGCTCACAGCGCGATCGATCTGTTGCGACTCGCGCAGCACGCTCTTGGGGGTAGCCATCGCCTCGCTCCCGTTCAGAACGCTGTTTCGGCGAACCGGCTCGACATCACGATGTTGGCGTGCAGTCGGCTGGTGGCATCGTTGACGGTGCGGCTGGGCGTCTTGTGCTGCGTGAGCAGGTTCCAGACCATGTCGTCATCGGCGCGGAAGCGGCACAGCAGCATGTTGCCCGAAGCCAGCTTCATGATCTGCGCGGGCGACAAGGTGGCCAGCAGTTCGGCCGATTCATCGGAGATGCCCAGGCGGAAGAGGGCCTGCGCCTTGTCGCTGCGGATCAGGCTCTGCGCCAGCATCAGGTAGGTGAGGTTGGCTTCCTTGATCTCGGCCAGAAGCTGTTCGCTGTTCATGTCGGTGCCTTGTCAGTCGTTACATCCAGTGGTGGATGCGATGGGGGCGATTCTGAAGTTCGTAACAAAAACTTTAATAGGTGTTCGACTGGTAACGGTGTCTCCTTTCGCAGCACCCGCCTAATCCAAATACCTACACCGGAAGTATTCATTCGTCAAAAATGAATCCGTTGTCATTACAGCAAGGGCGTTTTACGCCGCTGCAATGAATCCCAAAGTTCTCGTCAGACACTTCCTACACGCAGGGCGCCAAGGCCACGAAAGTTGCGCGCGGACTGCCCGAATGCGTGACTTAGTGCCCATCCTTGTTACAGGTGTGGCGTCGTTGCTACGCCGCTGCGTCGGTGTCCGATCGCTGGAAGAGGGCTGTTGCAACCCGCTTAATGCGGCGCTTGTCTTTGCGCCCACACGCATTTAATGAACGCTCAAGGGAGCTGGATTCACGTCGACCGCTATTCGAGTGTCGGCACATGGAGGTTGCTGTGCAACGTATTCACATCGCATTGGTCCACCGCTTCGGGCGCATTGGCATTTGGCCGGCGACCCTCGGAAACGCGACGCGCGTTCGCAGCGTCACGCGGTGCAAACACAGGCGCCATGCGGTGCGAGAAATGGGCACCCCGGAAATCTTGAGGGTCTGTTGCAAAAAATAAATTGCTAAAGACATGCACGTGCCGACCCGAAAACCACCCCAACGGGCCACGAAATTCGGGTCCGTCTGGCAGCCAGTGTCTTTGCTGGCGACATTGGCAGTAATGCCGGACTTACTCAGTTACTCAATCTTTTAGGAGTTATTCAAATGGCCTCGATCATCAATACCAACATCAACTCGCTGAACGCACAACGCAACCTGTCGTCCAGCCAGACGTCGCTCGCGACGTCGATGCAGCGCCTGTCCTCGGGCCTTCGCATCAACAGCGCCAAGGACGACGCCGCCGGCCTGGCGATCGCAGACCGCATGACCTCGCAGATCCGCGGCATGAACCAGGCCGTGCGCAATGCCAACGACGGCATCTCGCTGGCGCAAACCGCTGAAGGCGCGCTGGGCGAAGTGGCCAACAACCTGCAGCGCATCCGCGAACTGTCGGTGCAAGCATCGAACGCGACGAACTCGGCTTCGGACCGCACCGCGCTGCAAGCCGAAGTGACGCAGCTCACCTCGGAAATCGACCGCGTTGCCAAGCAATCGGACTTCAACGGCACCAAGCTGCTGGACGGTTCGTTCACGAGCCAGCTGTTCCAGGTCGGCGCCAATTCGGGCCAGGCGATCGCCATCGACAAGGTGGTCAATGCCAAGGCCAACGCGTTGGGCAACGTGAAGTTCACCGATGACCGCGTTGCCACCGCTGCCGCAACCGCAGCGACCTCGGACGGCTCGTTCACCGGCCTGGTGCTGAACGGCGTGACGATCGGCAAGGCTTCCTGGAAGGTCGGCGCCACTTCGGATGAAGTTGCCTCGTCGATCGCCAGCACCATCAATGCGCAGATCGGTGAAACGGGCCTGCGCGCCACGGTTACCGGCGGCAAGGTCACGCTGGAATCGCTCAAGGGCGGCAAGGACTTCACCATCACGGCGGGCACGGTGACCGGCGGTGCCGGCACGGTCGCGGCCCCCACGAACGCGGCGGAAGTCGGCGTGACCGGCCTCGTTGCCGCAACGGCCGAAGCGTCCACCGGTGGTGCGAACTTCATGTCCTCGGTGAACATCACCTCGATCAAGGGTGCGCAGCAAGCCCTGGAAATCGTCGACAAGGCACTGGCGCAAGTCAGCGGCAGCCGCGCCGACCTGGGCGCTGTCCAGAACCGCTTCAGCTCGGTCGTGGCCAACCTGCAAACCAATGCAGAGAACACCACGGCTTCGCGCTCGCGCATCGAAGATGCCGACTTCGCGGCTGAAACGGCCAACCTGTCGCGCGCCCAGATCCTGCAACAAGCCGGTACGGCAATGGTGGCCCAGGCCAACCAACTGCCGCAGACCGTGCTGTCGCTGCTGCGCTGATCGATGTAAGCCGGAAGGTTTCTTAACCACCGAACAGGGGCTCGTTTCAGGGCTTCCTGTACGCATCACCCAAGGGCGGCGCACGGACAATTCCGTACGCCGCCCTTGGGCCATCTGGTGACCATTTGGCGGCCTTGACGGCCCTCGCGACATCACGGAGTACACGCAATGGGAATTTCATCCGCAGGTATCGGCAGTGGGCTGGACGTCGAGAACATCGTCACGCAATTGATGGCGGTCGAAAAAAGGCCGCTGAACAAGCTGCAGACGCAGGCCAGCACGCTCGACAGCAAGATCTCGGCGTTCGGCACGATCAAGTCGCAGCTCTCGGCGCTGTCCGACGCGGTCAACAAGCTGACCCTGGCCGCGACCTGGAACGCCAAGACCGTGTCTTCGTCCGACCCCAAGGCCGTCACGGCATCGGTGATCAGCGGCAGCAGCACGACGGTCAGCTCGTTCAGCATCGCCGTCTCCAAGCTGGCCCGGGCGCAATCGGTGGCTTCGGCGCCGGTGGTCACCGGCACCGGCGTCGGCAGCGGCACGTTGTCGATCGATCTGGGCCAGTGGGACAGCACCAGCGGCAGCGCGGTGTTCACGCCCGGCACTGCCGCGGCCATTTCGGTCAGCGTGACCAGCACCGACACCATGGCCGACATCGCCGGCAAGATCAACGCAGCCGGCGCCGGTGTCACCGCGACGGTGCTCAAGGACATCTCGGGCGATCGCCTGTTGCTGCGCTCGAGCAGCACCGGCGAAGCGGCGGGCTTTCGGGTGCAGTCGACCGACGACGGCACCGACACCAGCCACGTCGGCCTGGCGGCGCTGTCGTTCGATGCGGCCGGCATCGGCATGGCCGCCAATCCGATCCAGTACGGACAGAACGCGGCGGCCACCGTCAACGGCATCCCGATCACCTCGGCCAGCAACACGCTCGACGGCACGGTGGCGGGCCTGTCGATGACGCTGTTGCTGGAGACCACCACGCCGATCGAGATCACGGCGACCACCGACACCGCGTCGATGACGACCGCGATCCAGGGCTTCGTGACGGCCTACAACGCGATGAACCAGATGTTCAACGACGCGACCAAGTACGACGCATCCACCAAGACCGCGGCGCTGCTGCAGGGCGATGCGGTCACCACCGGCCTTCAAGGCGCCGTGCGCAGCCTGATCGGGGCGGCATCGGGCGGCGGCGCGCTGCAGCACCTGTCCGACCTGGGGATCTCGATCGCCAAGGACGGTGCAGGCGACCTGGCGATCGACAGCACCAAGCTGGCCACGGCGTTGAAGAATCCGGCGGCGGTGCAGCAGTTCTTCTCGGCGCCCAAGGGCACCGCGGAGCTCTCGACCGGCTTCGCCACACGGCTGTACGCCTTCACCAAGGACGCCGTCGGAAGCGATGGCGCGCTCACGGGCAAGACCACGTCGCTCGCGGCGCAGAAGACCGGCAACAGCAGGGAACAAGACCGCGTCAGCGACCGCCTGACGATCATCGAGGCGCGCATGCGCAAGCAATATTCGGCGCTCGACTCCACCGTGGCGTCGATGACGGCACTCAATACGTACGTCACCCAGCAAATTGCACAGTGGAACAAGTCAACCAACTGATTGGCGTTGAGTTTCGCCGCAGGCTGCCGATAACAAGGCGTGAACTGAAAAGGAAACACGCCATGTACACATCACCCAGCTTCCGCGCAGCCCAGGCCTACAAACGAGTCGGCGCCGAATCGGGCGTCGCCGGCGCCAGTGCCCATCAGCTGATCGTGATGCTGTTCGATGCGTTCGAGCAGTCGGTCAACCAGGCACGCGGTGCGCTCGAGCGCGGCGATGTCGCCGTCAAGGGCGCCAGCATCCAGCGCTCGGTGCGCATCCTGGAAGAAGGCCTGAAAGCCGGGCTCGACCCGGTGCGCGGCGGCGATCTGGCTGAACGGCTGCGGTCGCTCTACGACTACTGCATCGAACGCCTGACCGTTGCCAATCTGCGCAACGACGCGCCGGCCCTGAACGAGGTGGCTGCGCTGATCGCGCCGGTCGCCCAGGGCTGGAAAGAAATCGGCTCCGCGCATGCTGCGCAGCCTCACTGAATCGCCTGTGCGGGAGCTTTCCATGCAAGACCGACTGCTGAACTACTACAAGGCCATCGAGTCCGCGAGCAGGCAGATGCTCGAGGCCGCGCAGCGCGAGGACTGGGACGACGTGGTGCGCTGCGAAGGCGCCTGCGCGGTGCTGATCGAGCAGCTGCGCTTTCAGTCCCGCTCGCAGGAACTGACGCGCGAAGACCGGGTCGAGAAGCGCCGCATCATGCAGCGCATCCTGCGCACCGATGCCGAGATCCGGATCCTGGCCGAGCCGTGGATTCCGCGCTTCGAGCAGATGTTCGATACGCGCCTGGCGATGATCCACTGAAGAGGCAAGAAAAAACCCGGACCGCGTGAGCGATCCGGGCTGAAATCCCGCTTGGAGACGGGTTGAGGAGAACCAATCCTCACACTTGCATGTTCATGATGTCCGTGTAGGCCTGCACCATCCGGTTGCGCACGTGCAGCGTGGCCTGAAAGCCGATTTGCGATTTCTGGATCGCGACCATCGTCTCTTCCAGGCTGACCGCCGGGTTCTCGAGTTGCACCTGTTGCTGCAGCGACGAGGCCTGGTTCTGCGCCTCGCTCACGCCCTTCAGGGCACCGGAGAGCACGCTCGAAAAGCCGCCCGCTTCCTGCGCCGAAGGCACCGCGCGGGTGGTCGCGCCAGGTCGGCTGGCCAGCGAGGCGGTGACGGGAGGAAGTCGAAAATCCATGCCTGGATGCTAGGGCTTGCGGGTTTCGGCCTGGCTTCGAAATGAGGCTGAAAGCCGCGCCTTATCGGCGTTATGGACCCGGGGGCGGCCCCGAATAATCGCTCGGTGCATGAAGCAGACCCGCTCCATGACGACCTTGCCGAAACGCCAGCCAACCGCCGCCCCCAGCGCCCATGTCCGCCGCCAATCTTCCCCTTGCTGCCTCGCCCACCGGCACCGCCCTTGCTTCGCCATGGACCGTCAAGCTGGTCGGCATGGAGCCGCGCCTGCGCCTTCGGATGGCCATCGGCGCGGTGGTGCTGGTGGCGGTGGCGGTGATGGCCGTCATGTTCGCTCGCCAGCCCGACTGGCGCGTGCTCTACGCCAACCTGGGCGACAAGGACGGCGGCCTCGTCATCGCCCAACTGGCGACCATGAACGTTCCCTACAAGTACGCCGAAGGCGGCGGCGCCGTGCTGGTGCCGGCCGACAAGGTGCACGACGTGCGCTTGCGCCTGGCCTCACAGGGCCTTCCCAAGGGCGCCGTGCAGGGCTTCGAGCTGATGGAGAACAACCGCTTCGGCATGACGCAGTTCCAGGAAAAGCTGAGCTTCCAGCGCGGCCTGGAAGGCGAGCTGACGCGCTCGATCCAGGCGCTGGCCTCGGTGCAGACGGCGCGCGTGCACCTGGCGCTGCCCAATCAGAACGGCTTTTTCCGTGAGCAGCAAAAGCCTTCGGCCTCGGTGCTGCTCAGCCTGTACCCGGGCCGCACGCTCGAGCGCGGCCAGATCGCCGGCATCGTGCACCTGGTCGCATCGAGCGTGCCCGAACTCGCGACGACCGCGGTGAGCGTGCTGGACGACAGCGGCAAGCTCTTGTCGAACACCGGCGAGCCGGGCGGCCAGAACGATGGCCAGCAACTGCAGTACGTCGCGCAGCTCGAACAGCAGTACGCGCGACGCATCATGGAGCTGCTCGAGCCGGTGGTCGGCCGCGCCAACGTCAAGGCGCAGGTCACGGCCGATGTCGATTTCTCGCAGACCGAAGCGACCTCCGAAGAACACAAGCCCAACCTGGCGGCCGAGGCCAGTGCCGTGCGCAGCCAGCAGACGGTCGAGACCACCGGCGCCGGTGCAGCCGGCGCGGCGGCCGGCGGCGTGCCGGGCGCGCCCTCGAACCAGCCTCCGGGGCCGTCGTCGGCGCCGGTCAACGGCAGCGCGGCGCCGCTGACGCCCGCCGGCGCCGGCGCAGCCACGGCCGGTGCGGCAACGCGTCCGCCGGGCAAGCGCGAATCGACCACCAACTACGAGGTCGACAAGACCGTCAAGACCACCCGCGGTGCCACCGCGCAGGTGCGCCGCCTGAACGCCGCCGTGGTGCTGAACTTCCAGACCGTGGCCGATGCGCAAGGCAAGACCAGCACCACCGCATTGCCGCCCGAGCAGATCGAGCAGATCACGGCGCTGGTGCGCGAAGCCATCGGCTACAACAAGGAACGCGGCGATTCGGTCAAGCTCATGAACGCGCCGTTCCAGGTCGATGCATCGACCGTGACCGAAGTGCCGATCTGGAAGCAGCCCGAGACGCTGGACATGGCGCGCGGCCTGGTCTGGCCGGTCGGCCTGGTGCTGATCGGAATGATCGTGCTGTTCGGCATGGTGCGCCCGGGCCTGAAGGCGATCGCGTCGGCCAAGCCGGTGGCGCAGCCGGCGACCGGCAATCAACTGAACGCACTGGTGTCGGACACCAACGAGCGGCCCGGCCTGCCGTCGCCCCAAGGCGGCGCCAACGCGCTGCCCGCGCCGTCGCAGGAAGTGCCCGAGCAGGCCCGCCTGGAGGGCGCGCGCCAGATGGCCCGCCAGAACCCGGTGGCCGTCGCCAACATCGTCAAGACCTGGGTCAACGGCGACGCCGCCAGCGCCTGAGCTGCCACCACACGGCCAACGAACACACACGCCATGGACGAACAGGGTTTGAACGACGCCGCGATCTTGCTGATGTCGCTCGGTGAGCAGGAGGCGGGCGAAGTGCTGCGTCATCTGTCGCCCAGCGAAGTGCAGAAGCTCGGCGAGACCATTGCCAAGACACGCGCCGTGTCGCGCGAGCGGCTGGGCCAGGTGGCCGACCGCTTCATCACCGCCACGGCGGGCCAGAGCCTGTTCGCGGCCGACACCGGCGACTACGTGCGCTCGGTGCTCAAGCATGCGCTGGGCGAAGAGAAGGCGTCGATCCTGGCCGACCGCATTCTGCAATCGCCCGACCTCACCGGCATCGAAAACCTGAAGTGGATGGACGCGCCTTCGGTGGCCGAAGTGCTCAAGGCCGAGCATCCGCAGATCGTCGCGGCGATCCTGGTTCATCTGGAGCCGCAGCACGCCTCGGCGATCCTGGGCCAGTTCGACGAGACGCTGCGCGCCGAAGTGTTGTTTCGGGTCGCGACGCTCGAGAGCATCCAGCCGGCGGCGCTGGAAGACTTGAACGAAGTGATGTTCCGCGTGCTGGCCGGCGGCGGCAAAGTACGCAAGCCCACGCTCGGTGGCGCCAAGGCCGCGGCCGGCATGATCAACCAGCTGGGCGGTGGCCTGGACACGCTGGCGATCGAAGCCATTCGCGACCACGACCCCGACCTGGCCTCGCAGATCGCCGACCTGATGTTCGTGTTCGACGACGTCATGAAGCTGGACAACCCGTCGGTCCAGCTGGTGCTGAAAGAGATCGCGTCCGAGACGCTGATCGTCGCGCTCAAGGGCGCCTCGCCGGCGCTGCGCGACAAGTTCTTGTCGAACATGTCGTCGCGCGCCGCCGAAGCGCTGCGCGAAGACCTGGACGCGCGCGGCCCGCTGCGCCTCGCCGAAGTCGAAGCGCAGCAAAAGGAAATCCTGAAGGCACTGCGCCGTCTGTCGGACGAAGGACAGATCGTGCTGGGCGGCGGAGGCGACGGTGGCTTTGTCTGATCTGCCGCGGCACGGCCGCCTCATCGCCAGCGAGAACATCGCGGTGCTGACGCACTGGAAGTTCTCCGGCATGAACGGCGGCAGCGACGTCAATGCCGCCTCCAGCGTGCTCGATGCGCAGGCGTTGCGCGACGCCCAGTTGCTGGCGCATCAGGAAGGCTTCGCCGCCGGTCGCGCCGCCGGCCTGGCCGAGGCGCAAGCCCACTGGAACGATTCGCTGGCCGCGCAAGTGGAAGAGACTTCGCGGCAACTGGCCGCGTTGCTGGCCGCCGCCGACAGCGGGCTGGCCGCGGCGCAGCAAGACATCGCGCGCGGCACGCTCGAGATCGCCTGCGCGCTGGCGCGCCAGGTAGTCCGGCGCGAGTTGTCGGTCGGCACCGATGCGCTGCAAGCCACGGTGCACGAGGCGCTGGCCACCTTGATGGCCGATGCCAAGAGCGCGCGCATTCGCCTGGCCCCGTCAGACCACGCCATGTTGTCGGCATCGCTGGCGACACAGCTCGCCGGGCAGGCGGTGTCGGTGGTGGCCGATGCCACGTTGGCACCGGGCGATTGCCTGGTCGACTCGGCGGGCGTGACCATCGACGGCACCGTCGCGACGCGCTGGTCGCACGCGGTGGCGAGCCTCGGACTGGCCCAACCGTGGGAGGGCGCCGGCGATGCCGCCTGAACCGCACGTGTGGAAGCGCTTCATGGACGACGCGCGTGCCCGCATCGAGCCCACCGCGGTGCTCGAGCGTCGCGGCACGCTGACGCGGCTGACCGGCCTGGTGCTCGAAGCCGTCGGCGTGCGCGCACCGGTGGGTGCTCAGTGCCTGGTGCAACTGGGCGCACAGCCCGCGGTGCTGGCCGAAGTGGTGGGTTTTTCCGATGACCGCGCCTTCCTGATGCCGGCCGGCGACGTGCATGGTTTGTCGAGCGGCGCCAGCGTGGTCGTGGCGCCGCCGTACGTGCCGATTCCGCGGCTCGGCCAGCCCGAAGAAAGCGGCGATGTCACGGCGCGCATCGGCGTGCTGCGCCTGCCGCTGGGCAAGGGCCTGCTGGGCCGCGTGGTCGATCCGAAAGGCCAGCCGATGGACCATCAGGGCCCGCTGCTGGACGTGAGCGCCGAGCCGCTCGACCGCAGCCCGATCAACGCCATGGAGCGCGATCCGGTGCGCGAGCCGCTGGACACCGGCGTGCGCGCCATCAACGCCTTGCTGACGGTCGGGCGTGGCCAGCGCATCGGCCTGTTCGCCGGTTCGGGCGTCGGCAAGAGCGTGCTGCTGGGCATGATGGCCCGCTACACCGCAGCCGACGTGATCGTGGTCGGCCTGATCGGCGAGCGCGGTCGCGAGGTCAAGGAATTCGTCGAGGACATTTTGGGCGCGGAAGGCCGCGCGCGCTCGGTGGTGGTGGCCGCACCGGCCGACGCGCCGCCGCTGCTGCGCATGCAGGGCGCCGCCTATGCCACGGCCGTGGCCGAGCACTTTCGCGATCAGGGATTGCATGTGCTGCTGCTGATGGATTCGCTCACCCGCTACGCGATGGCGCAGCGCGAGATCGCGCTGGCGATCGGCGAGCCACCGGCCACCAAGGGCTATCCGCCATCGTGTTTCGCCAAGCTGCCGCAACTGGTCGAGCGCAGCGGCAACGGCCTGAACGGGGTCGGCTCGATCACGGCGTTCTACACCGTGCTGTCCGAAGGCGATGACCAGCAAGACCCGATCGCCGATGCGGCACGCGCCATCCTGGATGGCCACATCGTGCTGTCGCGCAACCTGGCCGAAGAGGCGCACTTTCCGGCCATCGACATCGAGCAATCGGCTTCGCGCGTGATGCACAGCATCGCGTCGCCCGACCATCTGGACGTGGCCCGGCGCTTTCGTGCCACCTATTCCCGCTATCGCAAGAGCCGCGACCTGGTTCGGCTGGGCGCCTACGCGGCCGGCAGCGATCCGGCGCTGGACGAAGCGATCCGGCTGCAGCCCGCGATGAGCGAGTTCCTGCAGCAAGGCATGCATCGCCCCGCGGCACTGCAATCGAGCATCGGCGCCATGGCGCAGGTGTTCGCATGACCCGCATCGACCTTTTCAAGAACCCAACCCCGGAACATCACATGTCCAACGAACTGCAACTGGCCGTCGATCTGAGCCTGGAGCGCCGCGACGCCGTCGCCGTGCATCTGGCGCAAACGCGGCAGCACTGGACCTCGGCGCAGTTGCAACTCGACCAGCTCGAGAACTACGCCGACGAGACGACGATGCGCTGGACCAGCCAGCTCAACGCCTGCACGCCGGAACTGATGCGGCATCACTACCAGTTCATGGAGCGGCTGACGCACGCCATCACCTTGCAGCGCGGTGCCGTGGCCGACCAGTTCAACGCCATGGCGCGCATCGCAGCGGCGCTGCGCGATGCGGAAGCCAGGCTGCAGAGCCTGCGCGAACTGGTGGCGATCCGCCAACGCGAACAGCAGCAGGCGCAGTCGCGGCGCGATCAGAAGTACGTCGATGAATTCGCCTCGCAGCAGTTTCGGAGGCGCGCGATGATGGCCCGTTCGGCGACGGCCTCGTGATGGCCGGCGATTCCATGCGAGCGGCATCCGCTGCCTCGGCCCTGGCATCGCCGCCACCGGCGCGCAGCGGCAAGTCCAACGGGGCGCCGCCGGACGAAGCGTCGAGCTTCGGTTCGGAACTCGCGGCGGCGCGCGGCGAGCCGGCGGCCGACAAGGCGGTCGAGCGAACGGCGCAGCGCAGCGACGACCACCGCGACAACCGCGACGACAGTCGCAACGACAGCGACAAGGCCTTGCGCAGCGGCAGGCGCAAGGACAGCGGCGACGTGCGCAGCGTCAAGGCCGAGCAGGACCACGCCACCAGCCGGCGTGAGCGTGCCGGCGCGACCGACCGCGCCGAAGCCCAGGCCGCCGTGGACAAGGCGGCAGCCGATGCGGACGGCGCCGAAGCGAAAGATGCGCAGGCCGCAGCCGCAACGGACGCGAGCACCGTCACGGCCGCGGCGCCACCCGCCGATGCCGCGGCACTGGCGGTGCAGGCGATGCTGTTGCCCAGGGACACCGCTGCGTCGGCCGGCACCGGCAATGCCGCCGATACCGCATCGGCGGCGATCGCATCGCTGGACGCGGCAGCCGGCCGTGCCGGCGATGCGGCGTCGGACTTGCTGGCGACGTCGGCCGGCGCGACAGCAGCATCGACCGAAGCCAGCGCCGAAGCGAAAGACGCAACGCCGGGCGGTGAAGCCGCATCGGCACCCCCATTGCTGGCGCACCGCGAGAAGGTGGCCGAATCGCGCACGCTGATCCAGACATTGGCCGCGGCCAACGACAAGCGTGCGCCGCTGGCCGCCGCCGGCGATCCGCCGCCGTCGGCTTCATGGCAGGCTCGGGCGCAAGCGCAGACCCAGGCGCAAGCGCAGACGCAGGCCCAGATCCAGGCGCTCGATGCCGCCGATGCCCGCGCCCAGGCCGGGCAGCAGCTGGCGCTCGATGCGAAGGCGCAGTCGCCCGTGCTGCAGCCGACCGCGCAACTGGCGGCCAGTGCCGCGGTGAGCGCAGAGGCCGCCGCCCAGGCGGCTCTTTCCTTGTCGGCGCTGCCGGCACGTCGCCCCGAGCGCAGCGAGGAGCGGGGCTTCGCCCTGGCGGCCGGTGCGCAGGCGCATGACGCAGGCACCGCATGGGCCAACGCGTCGACCAGCGCGCCGACCGCGCTGATGCCCGCGCTCGATGCCGGCGCCGCGGCCGGGTACGCCAGTCCGATGACCGAGCATCTGATGGAACAGGTCAGCTGGTACCTGTCGCAAAAGACGCAGGGCGCGCAGATGACGCTGGACGTGCCGGGCGGCTCGCCGGTGTCGGTCAGCATTCAGGTGCAGGGCAACGAGGCGCAGATCGCGTTTCGCAGCGACCAGCCCGAGGCGCGCCAATTGCTGACGCAGTCGTTGCCGCAACTCAAGGAGATGCTCGGCGCCGAGGGCCTGATGCTGTCGGGCGCATCGGTCGGTGCCGGCCAGGGCCGGCAGGATCAAGAGGCCAGGCCGGACGGCGCGCACCGCGCCGCGACGAATGGCGTCGCCGGCACTGGGCCGATCGAAAAAGCCGTGCTGCCGCAGCGCACCGTGGCAGCCGGGCGGCTCGACCTGTACGTCTGACCCGGCAAGCCAAGCGCTGCTAAAGCGCCTGTTTTTGGCTGCTTATCCGGCCCTTTGAAAAAGGTCCGGCCCGAATAATCCTTCCATCGCATCGCGTTGCCATCCGGGCCGAGATGCACCGCTCCCGCTGGAAGGAACCTCTCCGTGTCTGCCGCTGCTGCCGTTGCCCCCGCTGCCGATTCCGGCGCCGCCAAGCCCAAGGGCAAATCGAAACTGCTGGTCATCATCGTGGCGGCGGTCGTCGTGCTCGGCGCCGCTGGCGGCGGCGCCTGGTTCTTCCTGGGCAAGAAGAATGCAACCGCCGAACACGCCGACGAAGCACCAGCCGCCAAGCACGCCGCGCCGACCTACCTGGCGCTGGAAAACATGGTGGTGAACCTGGCCGATCCCGGTGGTGAAAAGGTCGCCCAGATCGGCATCACGCTCGACCTGGAGAGCGACAAGACCGCCGATCAGGTGAAGTCGCTGCTGCCGAAGATCCGCAGCGGCTTGCTGATCCTGATCTCGCAGCGCACCTCCGAAGAATTGCTCAAGCGCGATGGCAAGGAAAAACTGGCCGCCGACGTCGTCACCGAAGTGGCGCAGTCGCTCGGGTACGAGGCGCCCAAGCGCAAGGCCAAGAAGGCCAAGGTCGAGGAAGACGAGGAGGGCGAAGCCCAAGCGCCCGCCAAGTCCAAGGCGCACGCCGCCGGCCCGGTCAACGGCGTGTTGTTCTCCAGCTTCATCGTGCAATGAGCGGCGAGTCTGTTCCGACGCGAGCCGATGCGACTGGCGCGGCCGCTGCGGTCCCTGTGGCTGACCCGGTCGAGCGCATGGCGGCTGCGGCTGCGCGCGACTTCGACCTGTCGGTCGAGCAGCGCCTGGTACGCCGGCCGATGCCCACGCTGGACATCGTCAACGAGCGTCTGCTGCGCAATTTCCGCCTGAGCCTGTTCGAGCTGATCCGGCGCACCCCCGAGCTGACGATCGAGCCGGTCGCGGTGCAGCGTTTCTCCGAGTTCCTCGGCGACCTGCCGCGGACCGTGAGCTACAACATCGTGGCGCAACGCCCGCTGCGCGGCAGCGGCCTGGTGGTGCTCGACGCGGCGCTGATTTCCGCGCTGGTCGACACGCTCTACGGCGGCGCCGGCAAGTTGCAGGCGCCCATCGACGACCGCGATTTTTCGCCGACCGAGCAGCGCGTGATCCAGCGTCTGGTCGCGCTGGTGTGCACCCAATATCAGAAAGCCTGGAAAGAGATCTACCCGCTGACGCTGGAGTACCAGCGCTCGGAAACGCATGCGCAATTCGTCAACGTGGCGGCGCCGGCCGAGATGGTGGTCGTCACCAACTTGCGGCTGGTGATCGGCGCGTTCGAAGGCTGCATCCGCATCTGCATGCCGTATGCGGCACTGGAGCCGATCCGCGAAGTTCTCTACGGCGCCCAACAGGCCGATGCGATCGCCGAAGACCGGCGCTGGGTCACCTTGCTGACGCGCGAGATCCAGTCCGCGGAAGTCACGCTGGTGGCCGAGCTGGCGCGGCCCCAACTGACCGTTGGCGAGCTGCTGGCCATGAAGGCCGGCGACTTCGTCGAACTCGATCGCCTGCCGCATGTCTTCGCCTCGGTCGAAGGCACACCGGTTTTCGCCTGCCACTACGGCACCCACAACACCCGCTATGCATTGCGCATCGACGAATGCCTGCACAGCGACGATTTGCACTGGCTTGGAGCCTCTCATGTCCACTGAACAGATTCAGACTTCTTCTTCCGACGCCACGGCGGCATGGGCCGATGCGCTGGAAGCCGGCCAGCTGCCCGACGGCGCGGCCGCGGGCGCGCAGGACATCAACCGGGTGCTGGACATCCCGGTGCAGCTGTCGGTCGAACTGGGCCGCAAGAAGGTGCCGATCAAGCAGGTGCTGCAACTGGGCCAGGGCTCGATCGTGGAGCTGGACACGCTGGCCGGCGAGCCGATGGACGTGCTGGTCAACGGCTACCTGGTGGCGCAAGGCGAAGTGGTGGTGGTCAACAACCGCTTCGGCATTCGGCTGACCGATGTCGTGACGCCGTCCGAGCGGCTGCGCCGATTGAATCGCGCTTGAACCACTTCGGACTTACGCAGGCCAGCGCCAGAGGATTTGCCGAGAAGCCATGACCCAGAGTCTGATCACCGTTGCGCTGTTCATCGTCTTGATGGCGGCGCTTCCATTCCTGTTGAAGCGGCTGCAGCAAAAGCGCGGTGCCTTGCTCGGTGCCGCACCCGGCCAGGCGGCGCGGATGGTCTCGACCGTCGCAGTCGGACCGCAGCAGCGCGTGGTCACGGTCGAAGTCGGGCCCGAGCATGACCGCACCTGGCTCGTGCTGGGTGTGACCGCGCAATCGATCAATTGCCTGCACACGCAGAGCGTCAAACCCGTGGTGGCGATCGATGCGTAGACCAGCCGCGGTACTTCTCGGCGCCTTGGGTGCGTTGGGCGCGGCACTGCTCGCGCTGCCGGCCGCCGCGCAACAGGCCGCAGGCCAGTTGCCGCTGGTCATCGGCACGGGCGCGCAGGGCACCAGCTATTCGGTACCGGTTCAGACGTTGCTGTTCTTCACGGCGCTGTCGTTCCTGCCGGCGGTGCTGCTCATGATGACGGGCTTCACGCGCATCGTGATCGTGCTGTCGCTGCTGCGCCAGGCGCTGGGCACGCAGTCGGCGCCGCCCAACCAGGTGGTGGTGGGCCTGTCGCTGTTCCTGACACTGTTCGTGATGGGGCCGACGCTGGACCGCGTCTACCGCGAAGCCTACCTGCCCTACACCACCAACGCGCTG
>Ga0190273_10000294_pt1 | contig 21124 bp, 13 predicted proteins | sample Popmic504IS_FD_134513 | JGI IMG/M metagenome (GOLD analysis project Ga0190273, IMG submission 134513) | Populus adjacent soil microbial communities from riparian zone of Shoshone River, Wyoming, USA - 504 IS | ecosystem: Environmental > Terrestrial > Soil > Riparian zone > Trees stand | place... | reverse complement strand
TTCTCCGTCTCATTGCTCGAACCGTTATTGGCTGCCGCAGAGTTTGCATCGTCCGCACGACGACGCTGTGCAGTGACGGTCTGCGCAACGCCAGCTATCAAGATCAGGAGCAGGCAGAGAGCGGCGGTGGTGTTGATGCTTTTTTTCATCATGAGTTATAGATAATTCGTTTCTGTTATTAAGATAGACATTTGAAATACTAACACGAGCAGCGACTCTTTTGACGACTGGCCGGGGAGGAGAGCGCTTCTTTTTGCAGGGGTAAGTTACAAGACCAAAGGGCTTGGGCGCAACGCGCGACGCACCGAAGTGGCGTCTCTAAAAAAAGGAGACGATTCTCAGTCGGATGCTTTCTCTTACCTTTGCGCTTTCGTCTTCGGCGTCGAGAGTCCTTCGTTGAGGACGCGACCCGTCGCGTTGCTGGGCGCTTGCAGGCCAAGCAGCAGGGCGAGCGTCGGCGCAATATCGGCGGGCGTCGCCGCCTGCGCATAGCGCGAAGCCTTCATGCCTCGACCCATGATGATGAGCGGAACATGTGTGTCGTAAGCGTATGGCGATTCGTGTGTAGTGGAGCTTCGCGGGTCTGTCGGGTCATCGTCGGGGAGCGAAAACAGTATGCTGTAAGGTTGATTGAGGATGATGACATCGCCGCTTCGCTGCCAGTTAAAGCCGTGAAGCACGCGGCGCGCGACCGGGTCTGAGGGCGGAATCATTCCCGCTTCGAATTGCGCGCGAGTAAAATAGCGCGCCGTGCCGGTCACGGTCATCGCCGCTTCACCGATGGCGCGCTCGAACTCCGCTGCGTCCACTCGATCACGCTTGAGCGCGGCGAAATTCAGATAAACGTTATTATTGATAAAGCCCTCTTTGGTCTCGTCCTTGTCCTGAAATTTTTGAATATAATCATCTGTCGAATCCCTTTCGCCCTGGCGCGCGTAACGCTCACGAATATGGGCCATGATGATTTTAAATACATCATCCTGTTCGAGTCGCCTGCCCGGAAGACCTAGCCTCTCGGCATGCTCGGGAACGGGCGCGACTCCGTGATCTGCTGTAAAAACGACCAGCGTATTACTGAGGCCGACGCGCGCGTCTACGTAATCCAGCAGCCGCGCGATCTGCCTGTCGACGCGCAGCGTGATGTCCAACACTTCATGACTGTATGGCCCGAAGCGATGGCCCACATAATCGTTCGCGGAAAAGCTGACAGACAGAAGGTCTGTGATCGCATCAGCGCCTAAGCTCTCGCTGGCGATTGCCTGTTCGACGAAAGAGACGAGCAGGTCGTTGGAGAAAGGCGAGTAGTCAAGCTCTTTATAAAAAGGCTTCGAAGGCTCGCTTACGCCGCCCGTGATCGTGTGCGGGAAAGTATTGGTGTCGCGATCAGGCGAGGCGATGTTCTCCCAGGGCTGCGAGTCCGAACCCAGGCGCATTGTGTAGTCGGCTTCGGGCAGGAGTCTATCCCAGCGCGCACGGAAAAACTTGTCTGCCATACGCGTCTGGTTAAAGCGCAAGACCCATGAGGGCAGTTGATTGAAATAGTAAGAGCTTGAAACCATCCGTCCGTTATCTGTGTTGAACCAGTAGGCGGCGGAGGCGTGACGACCTGCGGGAAGGATGGCCGAGCGGCTCTTGCTGGAGATGCCTATGACTTTCGCGCGATCGTTGGTGGCGAGTCGCAGTTCGTCGCCGAGAGTTGATGCGAGCAGACGGCGCGGGCTAGACCCTTTTTCGCCTTCACGACCTCCCAACAGCAGAGTCGAATCGTCCGAGACGCTTTTTACCTTTTTACCCGTCTCGCGATCAAACCAATTGTTGGCGATGATGCCGTGTTCAGAGGGCCATGTACCAGTCATGATGGTGGCATGGCCGGGTGCGGTCTTGGTCGGCGCGTGATCGTAATCGGCATTAGCCCAGGACGCTCCCTCGCGCATCAGTCTACCGATACCATTCTGGGCGAAGAGATCATGAAAGCGTTCCAGGTAGTCGTAGCGAAATTGATCTACGACGATCAGCAGTACCAGACGTGGGCGCGTCTGCGTGCTGGATTGCGCGGCGCGCGCGCGCGGCGCTATCGTGCGTCGCCTTTGCGCGCTCGATTGAGTGACTGAGACTAGGACGAGCAGAAGAGAGAGAGCGCAGGCAACAACACTCCGCAAGCGAAGGGATGAGGGATAAGGGATGAGGGATGAAAGGAAGGCTGATTCAACTTGAATAGTTTTCTTATTCATCCCTCATCCCTCATCCTTCATCCCTTCGTTACGGTTTCTCGCCGACGGATTTGAGCAGTTGTCTACGGCGCGCGGCCTTCTCGGCGTCCGGGAGACTGAAATTGTAGTCGTAGACGGCGTTTTCCCAATCGCCGTACATCGCATTGGGCAGCATGATAAAGCGCGCGCCAAAGAGCGCTTTCGATTGATCCACTGCACTGATCCGTTCCGGGATTGTTTTCTTCTCAAGGACTTCGGCGAAGTCGTTGAGATTGTCTCCGATCAGGAGCACTATCCGGTAGCGGCGAGCGATTCTCCGGCGGCGCTCCTCTTTGCTCGAATCATCCGCGTCCGTTCTGACGATCAACGTCTCGTCGTTGACGCCTGGAAATCCCAGCTTCAACAGATTGACACGTGTTCCCTCTTTCTCTACAGCCTTGCGATTGGTGACGTAGAAGACGCGCACGCCTCTGCTGTGAGCATATTTGAGAAATTCGATAGCGCCGGGAATTGCCCGTGCTTCAGAGCGATTGATCCAGGCCGTCCAGTCCTGCGGGTAGCTTTTACGTTCCCTGACGAGCGAAGCCTGGTACGGGCTGTTATCTAAAACGGTCTCGTCAATATCGACCACGACGGCGCGCCTCATTCTGCCACGGCGCTTCGTTCTCAAATCCTGATCGAGCAGAAGTCGCGCGAGGTTGTAAGCCTGATAGGCCATCGCGCGCCATTCGCCGGACGTTTGTGTCCAGAGCGTAGAGCCCACCATATACTCGTTGTCGGGCTGAGTGGCCGTCTGCGCGGGCGCGGCGGCCTGTTGGCCCATGTAGGGAACGCTTCCCACCGTGTAGACGGAGACCAACAGGACGACGCCGAGACAAAGTTTTTTCAATCCAGCTCGTTTTCTAGTAGGATTCATGAGCCACCTTTTCTGCAATCGTTGTGGATGGGGAACTTTTTCGAGTGAGCATGATAACATCATTGGAAAGAGAAAAGTAAAAGGCTTGGAAGAGAATGTGCTTGAGCCTGTAAGAGGCTTGAGAATGCGAGAGGCTTTATGATTTACGCTTGAGGGCAACGATTGAGCGAACTGGACGAACAGTGGATGCTGGCGATGGCCGAAGCGGAGCGTCGCGCTCGCGCGAGCGGGCGCAACGATGTGGCCGAGTACCTGTCGCTGCGCAGCGCAAACGATCTGGCGCGCTCCACCGGCATAGAATGGTTGTTTACGACTTTTCAAGCCTGCGCAGGCGAGGCCAACCGCGAAGGTTACAGTATTCAGATCACGCACAGAGACGCGCATCGCTTCGCGGTCGGCAATGCGACGATGGTGGGCAAGCTGCTTAATTTTAATCTGGGTGTGCGGAAATTGATGGTCGAGGCCGGATGGCCGCGTATGCCGCGCGACGGGTTCGTGCGCGGCGGCGGTCTGGCCAGCGCGCACATACGCCACTTCGGTCGTCGCGCAGCCGATGAAGAGCTGCTGCTCGTGCGCGCAAAGGACGGCGCGCCCCAATGGTTTATCCTGGAGAAGACGGGCGAACGCATTTCGCTCTCGGAGGAACGCATTCGTCTTCACGTCAATAGATTTCTGAACGATAAGTAACAGCCACTGCACCGCCCTGTTCCTCACGATATGCGATACGGCCTGCACGTTTTGGGAAGGCAAAGGGGTGTGCCCGCGCGTCTACAAATCAAACACCTTCCCTAATGCGACGCGCCATTTCCCAGATTTCAAAGCGTCTTTAAGGCTTTTTCCCTCTGCGCGAGTGTGCGGCATACCTCTTGCGATTGCTGCCCGGCAGAAAGAAGAGGGCCGACCGGGCGCGTTGAGACCTCGCACATGGTGAACAGCTCGGTTACCTCCACAGAAATTTTGTGAGGAGATCAAAACAATGACCAACCGACTGAGAATTTTTCCAACCATCATCGCAGCAGCTCTCGTCGCCCTGTTTCTTCCCATCATGGCTTCGGCGCAAGGCAACTATGATCCCTGGGGTCGCAATCGCGATAACCGTTACGGTTATAACAATCGCGCGCTTCGCGACAGCATACGCCGCGTCAGCGACCGCAGCGATGATTTCAGAGACCACCTGGACAGCGCACTTGACCGCAGCCGCATAGACGACACACGCCGCGAAGATCGCATCAATAACATCGCCAGAGAGTTTGAGAATGCGGCCAATCGTTTGAAGGATCGCTTCAACGACGGGCGCGACCTCAATCGCAGCGCTGGCGAAGCACGCCGCCTGCTCGACATCGGCGCACGCATAGACCAGTTTATGTCGCGCACTCGTGTGAGCGGTCGCGCCGCTTCCGACTGGGCCCAGATTCGCCAGGACTTGCGTGTCATTAGTAACGCCTACAACTACAACGGCGTGTACAACGACCCGTACTATCGCAACGGTCGCAACGACCCGTACTACGACAATGACGTTTTTCGCCGTCGCGAGGAAGAGCGTCGTCGTGAAGAAGAGCAGCGTCGCCGTCAGAGAAATCGTATCGGCGATATTATCCGAAACATTCCCTAACCTTAGAGCGGTACGCAGAAAGTAGGTTCGGGCCTGCCGTAACCGTTCAAAGGCTCTACAGAGTTGCACGCGCAACTCTGTAGAGCTTTCGCTTTTTGCGCCCGCAGATGGGAAAATAAGCGTATGGCAGGCACGCTCTATCTGGTGGCAACACCCATCGGCAACCTGGAAGACATCACGCAGCGCGCACTTCATGCTTTAGCCAATGTCGATTTGATCGCCTGCGAAGACACGCGCCGCACGCGCATACTCCTGGATCATTACGGCATCAAGGCAAAGCTCACGAGCTATCACGAGCATAACGAGCGGGAGCGCGCACGCGAGCTTGGCGTGATGCTCGCGGAGGGGAGCGACGTGGCTTTGGTCTCTGACGCGGGCACGCCTGGCATCAGCGACCCCGGCTTTCGTCTTGTGCAGGAAGCAATCAAGAGCGGCGCGCAGATCGTCCCCTTGCCTGGGCCAACCGCCCTGGTCGCAGCGCTCATCGCTTCGGGCCTTCCGACAGATCAGTTTTTCTTCGGAGGCTTTCTGCCCGCGCGCTCGACACAGCGGCGCGTGCGTTTGCAGGAGGCGCGCTCTATTCCTGCCACGCTTATTTTTTATGAGACGCCTCATCGCATCCATGCGGCGCTCCTCGATGCGCGCGAAATTTTGGGCGAGCGTCAGGCTGTAGTCGTGCGTGAGCTGACAAAGATTCACGAAGAGATTTTGCGCGGCCCTCTTTCAGAGCTTGCGCAGCATTTCGATGCCCCTGACTCGGCGCGCGGCGAGATGGTGCTCTTGATAGACCGCCATCAGTCGAGCGTAGAATTGACAGAAGGGGATACGACCGTGGATGTGGCCGCGCGCGTGGCGGCGCTCGAAGCTGAGGGCTTGAGCGCGCGCGATGCGCTCAAGCGTGCGGCGCGTGAGTTGGGTCTGAGCCGCTCGGAAGCGTATCGTCGTCTGACCGCCGACCGTGTGCGATTAAAGCAAACCTGAATTGGCCCACGCGCGTTTTGGCGAGTTGCAGATCAGAGCAGGATAAAGCATAAGAAAGCCCCGAAGGGGCAAGCTCTGTGTAGCTCCTTCGGGGCGCATAATGAGGTCTTCTCGTTTCTCTCTTTAAAACCCGCTGTCCTTGATGACCTGTGGCGACAGAGGCTTGTCAACGCGCGGTCTGGTCGGGGCGTTGGCAAGTTCCAGCAGCGTCACGCAGATGGTGCGCGCGACCCTCTCCATCTTTTGATAATCGATCTTGTCGGGCGAATCGCCCACCTTATGATAGTCCTCGTGCTCGCCGTCGAAGTAGAAAATGATGGGAATCCCTTTGCGCGCGTAGTTGAAATGATCCGAGCGGAAGAAGAAACGGTTCGGGTCGTTCGGATTATCGTAAAGATAATTGAACGACAGGTTGAGATAGGATTTATTGACCGCTTCGCTCAATTGGCCCAGCTCCGTGCTCATCATCTTCGAGCCTATGACGTAAATCTCATCAGGCCCGCTCAGTGTGCGATTGGCAGGCGCGGAATCCCCTGTGCGCTTGCTTCGCCCGATCATATCTATATTGAGCTGGGCGACGATTGAGCTAAGCGGGACGGTCGGGTTTTCCGTAAAATACTGCGAGCCCCAGAGTCCCTTCTCTTCGCCCGCATGCCAGACAAAGAGCACGGAGCGTTTGGGGCGTTGCGGCCCGCGCGCGAGCGCCTCTGCCATCGCGAGCACGGCCACCGTGCCCGATCCGTCGTCGTCTGCACCGTTAAAGATTTTATCGCCGGGCACTGCGCCCGTGCGCACTCCGACGTGATCGTAATGCGCGCCGACGGCGACGTACTCGTTCTTCAAAACGGGATCGCTGCCTTCCAGAATGCCGAGGACGTTCTGCGTCTCTGTCTCTTCGTAAGAGTTGACGACGTTTATCATCAAGCGCTTTTGTGCGCCGAGTTCAAATGATTCTCCGGGGTCGCCTGCTTCACGACGACGACTGATCTCAGCCGCGTCGACCTTTTCTCCCTCAAAGATGGTTTTGATTAAGCCGGGCGAGGCCGTAATCATGGGCATCTGCGGCGTCTCCTGCGGCTCGAACTTGGTGACTGTAAATGCGCCGCGCTGTTCCAGCACGACCTTACGCGCCGTTAGGGTATTAAGGACTCTGGAATCAGGAATAATAATCGCGCCCTTCGCGCCGTGCTTCCAGGCATATTCCGTAGGGGTATCCCAGTTCACGCCCTGCCCGCCCACCAGATCATTCAGGCTCACGCCCTTTGGCAAGCCTCCGCCGTAAAAGACTATGATCTTGTCTTTGATATTGACTCCGCGATAAGCGTCTATATCTTTGTTCTTGATGACCCAGCCGTGGCCGACGTAGACGAGTTGGCCCACGGCCTCACCCGGATTAGCGGCGGCATAAAAGTCTTCGCCGTAGTTGAGTCGTCGGCCATTCAATTCCGCCTGAGTTTTTGCGGGATCAAACTTGCTGCGGCGCAGACCGATCTTTTGAAAATATGTGCCATTGTCCCCGGCGGGCTTTAGTCCCCAGCGAGAGAGATTCATCGCTAGAAACTTCGCCACAGTATCGAGCCCGCGCGAAGGCGTGTCGCGCCCTTCCATCTCGTCTGAAGCGACGAAGTATAGATAATCGCGCAACTGTGCGGCAGTGATCTGCTCTGCGCTGCGGCGCGACGGCGCGGAAACGGTCGCGCTTCTAAAGCTCGTGACGCCCTGCTGCGCGCCAACGGACGTAGGAAGCGCCGACGCCAACACGGCCAGCGCGAGCAACCAGCTAACAAAAAATCTTCGCATGCCCTGTTTCATAAATTCTGTTTGATTGAAACTCCGTCTTTAGTTGATATGTGGCTTTGATAATGACCGATTTGCCGCCGTTCGCCAAGTCGCGACAACACATTTCCCATTTTGGATTTTAGATTAACGCTTACAATGTCTTGAATTTTGGAAGCAAGGCTTTCAACCTGTGCTGCTCGCCAATCCAAAATCCAAAATTCTCAAACATGCTGGACAGCCTGCAACAGTCTGTTGAGTGAATCCTTGGCGTCGCCGTAGAGCATCGCCGTCGCGGGCTTGAAAAAGAGCGGGTTCTCCAGACCGGAAAAGCCTTTGCCCTTGCCGCGCTTGAGCACGACGACGGAATGTGCGCGGTCGACTTCAAGGATCGGCATGCCTGCGATCGGGCTCTGCGGATTGTCGCGCGCGTCCGGGTTAACGACATCGTTTGCGCCGATGACGACGGCCACATCCGTCGACGGAAACTCAGGATTGATCTGCTCCAGCTCGTACAATGCCGAATAAGGCACGTTCGCTTCGGCCAGCAGCACATTCATGTGGCCAGGCATGCGGCCCGCCACCGGATGAATCGCATACTTGACCGAGACGCCCTTCGCTTCGAGTATGTTTGCAAGCTCTCTAACCGCATGCTGCGCCTGAGCAGTCGCCATGCCGTAGCCCGGCACAAAGACGACCTGCTTGGCATAAGCAAGCTGCACGGCGACATCTTCCAGACTGATCTCGCGCATAGTGCCCTGCTCGCCGTCTGCGGCAGCACCGCCGCTCTCGCTGCCGAATGCTCCGAAGAGCACGTTCGTCATCGAGCGATTCATCGCGCGGCACATCAGCACAGACAAAATAAAACCCGAAAATCCGTCGAGCGTGCCCGCGATAATCAGCACATTATTCGAGATCGCAAACCCCGTCGCCGCCGCCGCCAGTCCGGCGTAAGAGTTCAGCAGAGACATAACGACGGGCATGTCCGCCGCGCCGATAGGCATCACCAGCAAAACGCCGAAGACGAACGCCATTCCCGTCATGACATAAAAAGCAACGCTCGCCGTCGGCACGAAGATCAGATAAATAAAGAGCCCCGCGGTCGTCGCCATCCACAGCAGGTTAAAGACGTTCTGTCCCCTGTAGGTCACAGGCGTTCCGCGCACCAGGCCCTGCAACTTGACGAAGGCGATCAGACTGCCCGTTGTCGTCAATGCGCCGAGCATGACCTCGAACCCGATGGCCGTCATCTTGAACTGGCCAAGCTCTGCGCCGTGACGGTAATACTCCGAGATGCCTACGAGCGCGGCGGCGAACGCGCCGAAGGCGTGCGAGAGCGCAGTCCGCTGCGGCATCGCCGTCATAGGCACCCAGTAGGCCATCGCCGCGCCGATGGTCGAGCCGATCAAAAGCCCGGCAATGATCCACTCGTGGCTGATGATGTCCCTGTGCAGCATGGTGCCGACGATGGCGAGCAGCATACCCATTTCTGCCATGTGCATCCCGCGCTTGGCAGATTCAGGGTGGCTCATGCCCTTCAAGCCGAGGATGAACAGGATAGAGGCGAGCAGGTAGGTGAACTCGATGAAGTAATTGGTCATCGCTTCTCTTTCTCACCATCCTTTGCCGCCAGTTCTTTCAACTCTTTGGCCGGAACAACTTTTCGCTTAAACATCCTGAGCATGCGATCCGTTATCATAAAGCCGCCGACGACGTTGATCGTTGCGCAGATGACGGCTGTGAATCCTAAGATCGTGCTGATGCGGTTATACTGCGCCCCCGCTGTGACGATAGAGCCGACCAGCGAGATGCCGGAGATAGCATTCGTCGCGGACATCAAGGGCGTGTGCAGGAGCGGCGGCACACGAGAGATCACCTGATAGCCCAGGAACGCCGCCAGCGCAAAGACGTAGAGCGCAGGGATCAGCGTCTCGGCAGTAAAGGATGTGTCAGAAGCGATCAGTATGGCTAAGTCCATAAAATGTTTCTCCGTTGACGGGCTTGCGCATTGACTTCACTTAAGAAAATTCCGGCCAGAGCTTTTGTATCGCTCATGCCTTGAGCATCTTCATCACTTGCCGCTGGCAACAGTTTCCAGGGCAGCCGCGACGCGTGGATTGACATACATGCCCTGATGCGTCACGCAGGATGGGCCAATCACGTCGTCGGTCATATCCAGGTTGAGTTCGCCGTCTCTGATGAGCAGATTAAGGAAAGCCGTGACGTTGCGCGAGTAGAGCTGGCTCGCGTGAAACGGGATAGTCGCGGCCAGATTGAGCGGGGACATGATGGTGACGCCCTCTCGCTCGATGGTCTCGCCTGGAACGCTCTGTGCGCAGTTACCGCCCGATGAGCCCGAGAGATCGACGATGATCGAGCCGCGCTTCATGCCCTTAACAGCCTCTTCCGTGACGAGTAGAGGCGCTCTTTTGCCAGGCACTTGCGCCGAAGTGATGATGACATCAGCCGTTCGTGCATGTTTGGCGATCAGGTCGCGGCCTCTCGCCATAGCCTCTTCCGTCAACTCCCTGGCGTAGCCCCCTGCATCCTCCGTTTGAATCCCGCCGAGGTCTACTTCGAGAAAGGTCGCGCCGAGAGAGCGCACCTGTTCGCCCGCAGCGGCGCGCACATCGTAGCCCTCTACGACTGCTCCCAGACGACGCGCGGTGGCAATCGCCTGAAGCCCTGCCACGCCCGCGCCCAACACCAGCACGCGCGCCGGAGCGACCGTGCCCGCCGCCGTCATCAGCATAGGAAACATGCGAGAGTGTCTTTCGGCGGCGATCAGCACTGCCTTGTAGCCGACGATGGTCGCCATTGAAGAGAGCGCGTCCATGGCCTGCGCGCGCGTCGTGCGCGGAATCAGTTCCATCGCAAAGGCAGTGGTCTTCTGTTCTATCAGCGGTTCAAGCTCGGCGGGCTCGTCCAGCGGGCGCAGGAATCCGACCAGGACAGCGCCGCTTTTAAGAGCGCGCAAATCTTCTGCCGGGGGACGATTGACTGCGACCATCACATCCGCCGATGCGAGCAGGGCGACGCGATCCTCTGAAACTTCTGCGCCCGCCGCTCTGTAGTCTTCGTCTAACGCGCCTGCTCCAGAGCCTGCGCCGCTTTCGACTACGACAGACGCTTTTGATGCGACCAATTTTTTGACCGCATCAGGAACCAATCCGACGCGCTCCTCGCCCGCCTGTCGCTCACGCAACACCGCAATCCGCATTCTCTTCTCCTTAACTTGAGACCACTCCAGATCAAGATCATCGGCTCAAAGCGAAAGATAGCATAACGTTGATCCGTCCAGCTCAAAACATATTCTATAATCGGAAGGCTCGGCGATCAAAAACTCCGTCCTGAAAGGTTTCTTAAAGGGCCGTTGACGGGCGCAGGCCCGGCTTGCCAAGTCAGCGTGTGGGATTCTATAATTCGCTTTAATTTGTGGCGCTATGGTGTAGTTGGTTAACACGCCGCCCTCTCAAGGCGGAGACCACGGGTTCGAGCCCCGTTAGCGCTGCCTTCTTCTTCTCACCTCCCAGTACATTAGTTATGCGCGATAGTAATGCTCGTAAGAGCGCCTTTTTAGGCATCCCTCATGGTACAGCCATCCACCGTCTACGAAAGATGATTTTGTTTGGTCTCCTGCAAAAGCACGGAGAGAATGTTTGTTTCAAATGCATGGGAAAGATTGACGATATAAGGGAGTTGAGCGTCGAACATAAACAACCGTGGGAGGGCATCAGCGTCGAGCTTTTCTGGTCTTTAGATAATATCGCCTTCTCACACTTACGTTGTAACCGGCCACATCGTTACGTGAGCGGTGGGCCAAGTAAACGTAAGGTCGGGCCTGAAGGTACGGCATGGTGTGTTAAGTGTCAGGCCTTTCTCCAGACCACAGAATTTAGTCGGAATAAGACGCGCTGGAATGGGCTGCAATCATGGTGTAATAAGTGTTTGCATGAGAGCAAACAAAACAGCTCGGGCGTTCGACATTTTCACGATAAAAAAGAGAAATAGATGTTGCAGCAAAGGCGTTGAGAGGCATCGAAATCGCAGTTGTGACCATCAAAGATTGCGAAATCCGAATCACGTCGGCGCAAGGCAAGCCCCCTCTTCTTGACATTCAATACCGAGTATGTAAAAGTTCGCGCTTTAGTATTGGTAGGTCCTACCTCTAACGTGGGTAAGCAATCTGGCCTCGTATAAAAGTCAGCACGCGAGAGAGTACATTGTAGCGTAGTCTCTTCACAGGAATTTCGTTAAGGTGTGTCTACGAATGGCCCTCAAGCGGCTTGATTAAGGGCTTTGTTAAAAAGCCATTTCCCTCAAACGACATATCTCTTACCATAAGAGATTTTAATTAACAGCTTTACCGGAAAGGAAACTCCCTGTGCGAACTCCCAAGCGCCCGAGGCATAATAATGCCGCCCCTTTGTTTGCGTTACTCTCCGTTTGGTACTCGCCACTCCTCATAAAAGCTGAATCTCTAACTTAAAAGGCTGAAGCATCTCTTTAATTCGGATGATGTTTCGGTCTTTGACTGACGACCGCCCCCTGACCCTATAGCCCCTCTGTGTTTTTACGAGGCGGCTTACACTACTGAGAGGAATATATGCCTGTACAAGATCAGAATACCCCCACCAGCCCCAAGTTTGTCAGATGGCAACTATTGGTCATCTTTGTCGCAGCCGTTTTGCTAACCACATTTTTAGCACTGAGACCGACATCGGCTCTCACCAATAACGGAAGTATCACGGCCTTCGGAACTCCTCTGACAGAGCCTTTCGATGGTCTGGCAAGCAGTGGAACCAATATTGTCTGGACAGACAACGTGACCATTCCCGGCTGGTATTCATCGCGCGCGACTTACAATTCGGGCGCTGGCACAGTGAACACGGGCGCGCTTTATAGCTTCGGCGCATCAAGCGGCTTGACCGTCGGCGATCGCGCTCTGGGTTCGATTGGCTCAGGTGGTACAGGCACGGTCTACTACGGCGTGCGATTGGTTAATAACACTGGCGGGACGATCACTTCGCTTGATATTAGCTATATCGCCGAACAGTGGCGCACGGGCGGCAGTTCGTCGGCCACTCCGTCGATCGCTCAGCTCGTAGATTTTCAGTATCAGGTCGCTAATGCCGGAGCGATTACCGGCATCAACAACCCCACGACCGGGTGGTCGGATTACGATCCTTTAGATTTCTCAAGCCCCATCTTCGGAACAACGGCTGCTGCCGCTCTGGACGGCAATGCGGCGGCCAATCAAGTTTCCAAAGCCGCGACCCTGACCGTGACGGTCAATAGCGGGCAGGAAATCTGGCTCCGCTGGAGAGACTTAGATCACGCGAATAACGATCACGGAATGGGAATCGATACTTTTTCCGTGACGGCCAACGGCGCTGGCTCTACGAACCCGTCGGGCACGGGCGCTGCTAACCCGAGTTCTGTCGCGGCGGGCAGCACGTCGCTCCTTACCGTTGCCGTGACGCCGGGCTCAAGCCCGACCAGCACAGGGCTTGCCGTCACAGCCAATCTCTCGGCCATCGGCGGCTCAGGCGCTCAGCCCTTCTTCGACGACGGCTCAAACGGAGACGTGACGCCGGGCGACAACATCTTTTCCTTTAGCGCGACCGTAGCGAACGGAACTTCAGGCGGTTTGAAGAACCTGCCCGCCCAGATAACGGATGCACAATCGCGCATAGGGAACGCCAACATTGCTTTGACTGTCACGGTGCCGACGCCTCCTTCAGGCGTGGGCGCGGCTAATCCGAGCACTGTTGTGGCTGGCGGTTCATCGACACTGACGGTGACGGTCACACCCGGCAGCAATCCCACTAGCACAGGCATCACGGTGACGGGCGATCTTAGCTCAATTGGCGGATCATCCTCGCAGCCGTTCTTCAACGATGGAACGAACGGCGATGCGACGGCTGGCGATAACATCTTCTCGTACCTGGCGACGGTTGCGGGCAGCACGACCTCAGGCATCAAGAGCCTCCCGGTCAATATCGCCGACGCGCAGTTAAGAACAGCGAGCGCTTCAATCTCGCTTAGCGTTCAGGATGCTCCCATCCCTCCGGGCGCTGTAGTTATCAGCCAGGTTTACGGCGGCGGCGGCAACGCCGGTGCGACGCTGAAGAACGATTTCGTCGAACTCTTCAATCGTACCTCGAACACCATCAATCTCAACGGCTGGTCCGTGCAGTACTCCTCTGCGGGCGGCGGGGCCGGGGCGACGTGGACGAACAAGACAACACTAACCGGCTCGATCGGGCCGGGTCAGTATTATCTGATACGCGAGGCTGCGGGCACGGGAGGCTCTGTTGATCTGCCGCCCGCGGACGACTCTGGAACTATCGCCATGGGTGCGACGGGCGGCAAGATAGCGCTCGTCAACAACAACTTGTTCCTGCCGACTGGCTGTCCCATCGGTAATCCCAGCATCATAGACTTCGTTGGCTACGGCACGGCGGACTGTTACGAAGGCTTTGGCGCTGCTCCGGTTTTGACCAACACGACGGCGGCGCTGCGCGCACGCGGCGGCTGCAAAGATACCGACTACAACGCTGCGAACTTCACAGCCGTGGCTCCGAGCCCGCGCAATAAGTTCTCAGCGCCCAACCTCTGCCCGGCGGGCGACCAGTCGCCTGAGGTTTTCAGCACCACACCGGCCAGCAGCGGCACGAACGCGGCGCTCTCTTCAAACATCATCATCAACGTCGACGAACCCGTCGGTGTGACAGGCAACTGGTTCCAGATTTCCTGCACTAAGAGCGGCTTCCACACGGCGACAGTGACGGGTGGGCCTTCGACCTTTACGCTCGACCCCGATACGGATTTCCAGGGCACAGAGCAATGCACGGTGACGGTCTTTGGCAGTCAGGTCAACGACCTGGACGGTGATGATCCGCCCGACAACATGAGCGCGGATTACACCTGGACGTTCTCGACCATCATCATCCGCGATCCGGCTGAACACATGGTGATGGGCAATCCTTCGGGCGCAGTGACGGACGTGAACACTCCGCTCGACTACCTGATGATGAAGCCGCAGTACGCGCTCTCTTACAATAATGATAAGGGGACGGCGAACTGGACTAGCTGGCATCTGGACAGCACATGGGTAACAGGCGTGACGGATCGCCAGGACGATTTCCGTCCCGACGATACATTGCCGCCCAGCTTCAAACACGTAAGCAACGGCTATAACTTTGCGACCTACCAATTCGACCGTGGGCACATGACGCCCTCGGCGGATCGCACGTCCTCGATTCCCGATAACTCCGCGACGTTCCTGATGACCAACATGATTCCACAGGCATCTGGGAACAATCAGGGCCCTTGGAACAATCTGGAAGGCTACATACGCACGCAACTCAGCGGCTCGGCCAACGAGATATATATCGTCTCGGGCGGCACGGGCGTCGGCGGCAATAGTTTGAGCGGACACTGGGACAGCATTATTGACACCGCCGGAAACAGCGTGACCGTTCCGCGTTGGACATGGAAAGTCGTCATGGTGTTGCCCAACATGAACGGCGACGATGTGGCGAGGGTCGATACTTCGACGAGAACCTTCGCCGTCATCATGCCGAACGATGACAACATCCGTGAAGAGGATTGGAAGAAGTACTTAGCGACGGTCGATCAGGTCGAAGCACTGACCGGCTACAACTTCTTCTCGAATGTGCCGGAGAATATCCAGAACGTCATCGAGGCACGCCTTGATGAAGTGAACGATACTGCTCCGGTGGCGAATGGTCAGTCTGTGACGACAGCAGAGGATACGCAGAAAGCCATCACGCTTGCGGCCTCTGACTTCAACGTCAACGACGTGCTGACCTACACGATCGTAACTCCTCCGGCGCACGGCAGCCTGACCGGGACGGGTAGCGCTCGTAACTACCTTCCCGAGCAAGACTACTTCGGCCCTGATAGCTTTACTTTCAAGGTCAACGATGGCGCGAAGGATTCCAACGTGGCGACGGTCAATATCAACGTCACGTCGGTCAACGATTCGCCCGTCGCCGTTAACGACAGCAAGGAGACCGCAGAGGATACGCCTCTGACGTTCGCGGCTGCCGACTTGCTCGTCAACGACACGGCTGGCCCGGCTAACGAAAGCGCACAGACTCTCACTGTCATGAGCGTGACCACCACGCCGGACACTCATGGGTCTGCTTCTTTGAGCGCCGGACAGGTCACTTATACTCCGGCGGCCAATTACAACGGGCCTGCCAGTTTCGATTATCAGGTCTGCGATAACGGCACGACCAACGGCTCGCCCGATGCCAAATGCAGTGTCGCCACCGTCAACGTCAACGTCACTGCGGTCAACGACGCACCCGATGCCGTCAATGACTCGGCGATTGTTGCCGAGGACAGCGGCGCGAATGCCATAGACGTTTTAGCCAATGATAGCTTTACGCCCGACGCCGGTGAGACGCTTAGCATTAGCGCGACGACAAACGGCGCACACGGCACAGTGGCTATTACAGGCGGTGGCACAGGTCTAACCTACACGCCAAACGCCAACTACTTCGGGCCTGACTCGTTCACCTACACGATCAGCGATGGGAACGGTGGAATGGATACTGCCACCGTCAACATCACTGTCACAGCGGTCAACGATGGGCCTGTGGCCAACGCTGGCCCGGATCAGACAGTGTTCTGCACAGGCGCAGTCACGCTGGATGGAACTGCTTCAAGCGATATTGATGATGCCAGCAATACGCTGACTTACGTCTGGACGGAAGGCGCGAACGTTATCGCGACGGGCGCGCATCCGACGGTCGTTCTGCCCGTGGGAGTCCATACGATCACATTGACGGTGACGGATCCGCACAGCGCTTCTTCGCAGGACACTGTCACGATCACGGTCGTTGACAACTCGTTGCCGATCATCACGCTGACTGGTCAGACGATTGTTCTTGGGTCGGCTAACCACCAGTACGAAACCATCAACCTGAGCAGTCTGGTCGCCAGCGCAAGCGACGCCTGCGATCCGACCGTAGACTTAAGCGATGTCGTCATCTCGCAGGCCACGAGCGACGAGGCGGAGAACGGCAACGGCGATGGCAATACGCCAAACGACATCGTTATTGCCCCTGACTGCAAGTCCGTCCAACTGCGCGCAGAGCGAGCGGGAGGCAGCAACGGACGCGTCTACACCATCACCTTCCTGGTGAGGGATACGGCGGGCAACACCACGACGGCGACGGCCAAGGTAATAGTACCGAAGAGCAATAACGGAAACGCCGCCGTGGACGACGGGCCGCAATACACTGTCAACAGCAGTTGCCAGTGACGCATAAAGCAAACCGCGCCCGGCGTGGTTAAGCAGAGGGACGCGGCTGCGGACTACAAAGTTCCGCAGCCGCGCTTCTTTTACTAAGAGGAAGAAAACGATAGCCGATTCCGGTGAACGATTATGAAGAGTGACGAAGAGATTCTGAAAAAGCTTGAGCAAGCCACAGCAGGCCTGTTGTTTATGAGCGAGGCGGATTATCCGTTTGAAATAGTGAACTGGGGCGCGATGAATGAGATAGATTTTGATTATCTTCGCGGACTAGCGGGAGTTGCAAGGGATGCTCCAGTGCAGGTTGTGAGCGAAGAAAAGTTCTTTGCTACGGCTGTGTCCGAGCCGAAGTGGAAGGCGGAGGACGAACTTGCCATCGCCAGACGTTATCAGGCTCTCTTACGGCTTCTCAAAGAGAACATGGAAGACCTCAAGGTGTACAAGGTCGGAGAAATAGACATCGCCGTCTATATTGTTGGTAAAGACGAGTCCGGTAATCGGGTCGGGCTCTCAACCCGCGTGGTTGAGACATAAATGGTTCATGGTGCTTCGCCGCCTTCCGGGCCGTAGAAGATTACCCAGACCGTGAGGTCGTCCGTGAAATCCTCGAAGCGATGAGGGACTGCGGCGGGGACGAACAACAGGTCGCCTGTATTGAAGGGCTCGCGCGTCGCGCCGTTGACGAAATAACCGCTGCCGCTGATGACGATATAAACCTCGTCGCGCGTGTGCGGCGTTTGCGGATCATGCCCGCGCGGCGCATAAATCTCTACGACCAGACTGCCATGCTCAAGGAGTGCGGCGAAGCGCTCTCCCTTTGGCCCAGGCAGATGTAAGAGCGCCTCTTCAACCGTTACCCGCCGCCTATCCGCGAGCGCTCGGCCCGCACTCTTTTCGACCTCGACTTCGGCCACTCTTTGATTTCTCCTTTGATTATTCAAACGGACACAGAATACTGTACGCCCTCATTTCTAGCGCGTGTCGCTGCTGCCCTTCTCTCCCTTAAAGTTTGCGGCGCATATTTTTTGAAAGCATTTCTGATCCAGCGCTCGACTCGCGGCCTGTATAGTTGGACGAGCCTGCGGCGCAGACCTGATCGTCCCTCATTGCTTATTCGATCGAGATACGAAGCGCCGTCTTTATTTGTTTTCCAATCGTTACCAATCTCAGCATACTCGACCTGAAAGTGCTCGGCGCTTGCTCTTATGCGAAACTCTGTTGCGACTGCGCGGATCGCTTCGTCGAAGCGTGCGAAATCCTCCGCTCGCCAATCTCCATCCGAATCGATGATGTAAATGCCTGGCCGCCCTTCTTTTTCGATTGCCGAGAATCCAGGCCCGAGCTTTGGCGAGAGCGCAGCCAGACGACGCCAGAACTTTTCAATCACTCCGCGATCAAATAGTTGACGGCCATCACCTGTCTCTATGATCTCCAGCGCGGCGCGACTTTCCGCCGCACGCGTCTTCTTTGATCCGATCACCAAGGTCTGCTGCGCCAGATAGCCTATGATGTTCAGGACACGATGGGCCACCTGCCTGTCACTTGCGCGCAAGCCAAGTTGTGCCGACGGCACGACCGGAAAATCATTATAGCCGCCGGGTCTGTAAGCTAGCTCAACACGGCGCGCTCCAGTCTCGCGCAGCGCAATGCGGACGATGCGGTCAAGGACATCCTTCGTGATCGCCCGCTTGACCTCGTATGAAAGACGCTCGTCATAGAGGCTGGGGAAGACAGTGCTGTAGGGCGAGCCCTCGCCGAAGGCAAGCTCGAAGGCGAGCCGCCACGGCTCTCGCTCTTCGCCGCGCGCACTACTTTGTGAAGGCGTGCTTCGCGGCTCAACCGTTTGGGCCTGCGCCGCCGACAAAAAAAGCAGCAAGGTCAAGAGGAAAGATGCCAGGCTCAGGCTTTTGTATAACCTCACATTCATGATCTATTTTTACAATCGAGCGAAGCTGCGGACGTGCAGAAGATTGGGGCATCCTACACGATATAGTGCCGAAGACGCACCATCTCGCATAGCATCGGTTTCTCGCACAAGAGGCTTTCGCGGGAAAACCCGGAAAGTTAAATGAATTGTTCGCGACCGCTCGCGGACAGGCACGCGTCTTGCTCTCGCGCCACTTACCAGAAGAACACCCTCGCACAGTGCTTCTCTTCCGGGCGCAAAATATATGCTCTCCAGCTCGTAAGGTTTCCTGCGCTCGCGCTTAGAGCGGCCCGCTCTCTGTGTCCGTCCCAGTTAAAAGGAGATGCAACCTTATGCGCCGCCCCAAATCTCTCTTCGCCGCCTCTCTCTTTACCATGATGATCCTGCTCAGCGCTTCTCAGTTAGCGGTGCGCGCAGAGGACGAGGATGCGGACACGGATGAATACGATGTGACGGCGCGCGTAATGCGAACCAGCCTCGTCGAAGGCCAAGTCGATCTGCGACGTGCCGGAAACAAAGCCTGGGAGCAAGCACGCCTTAACCTGCCGCTGGCCGAAGGCGACACGCTTGCGACCGGACAGGATGCGCGCTTAGAGCTTCAGATAGATGCGCACAATTTTGTTCGCGTCGGAGCGAACTCTTTGCTTCGCATCATCACCCTGCGCAGCGAGGGCGTTGTGCTCAGCCTGGTCGAAGGCAGGGCTACGATCAGGCTGGCGCGCTTTGATCGCAAGCTGGAGTATTTCGAGATTGATATGCCGAAGACGACCATGAGCGTCGAGCAGCCGGGTCTTTATCGTCTGGATGTGGCGCGGGATGGCGGCCTTCATCTGACCGTGCGTGACGGCGGGCGCGCGCGTATATACGGGGACGCAGACGGCTTTACGCTTCGCGACGAGCGCACGGCCACGCTCACTTACGCGGGCGGTGCGGAAGGCGATTGGCAGTTCTCTGCCGCCGCGTCCTTTGACACGTGGGATACCTGGGTGAATGCTCGCGAGCGTTATCTGGCAACGCGGCTGCGATACGAGCAGCGTGATCGCTACTACGACGCGGACATCTGGGGCGCGGAAGAGCTGGATGCTTACGGCGAATGGGTCTATGCGGATGATTACGGCTGGGTCTGGCGTCCGCACACGAATGTTACTAACAACTATAACGACTGGGCTCCGTACCGTCACGGTCACTGGCGCTGGTGTCCTCCTTATGGCTGGACGTGGGTGGGAGACGAGCCCTGGGGCTGGGCTCCGTATCACTACGGGCGTTGGGTCTATTACAACCAGGGCTGGTGCTGGGCTCCGCGCGGCTACGGCTTTCGCTACAGTCGTAACTGGTGGCGGCCCGCACTGGTCGCCTTCGTCATTCTCCCTTCGTCCTACGGCGAGCACGTCGCCTGGTATCCGCTGACCTACGGGCAGCATGACCCGCATCGTAGAAATCACAGGCGCGGGTCACGCCCAGGCAGGCTCACCCCTTTGCGCAATAGTGAGCTTAATAATCTGCGACGGATCAATCCGGCGATGGCGCGCGCGGTGACGACTGTGCCCGTGCGCGAGTTCGGCAGCGAAGGCGCGCGACTTCGACCTGCGGCCACAGCCATCGCGCGCAACGCCATCAATACCGAGCCCATGCGCGCTCGCTTACCGGTTGGCCCACGCTCATCCGATCAAACGGGCGCGTCGGCTCGTGATACGAGTTCGGGCAGATTGCCTGCGGCGCGTCCTGCGCCACTCGTTCCGGCAGCAACCCTGGAGCGACCGACCGGCGCAGCCGAACGCTCGCCCGGAGTTCCGCTCGATGACGAGTTGTGGCGCACGCGTGTTTATCAGGGTCGTCAACCGCGTCCGCCGCGCTCGCCAGCCGCAGGCGCTGGAACTGATCCCACCGATCGAGGCACAGGTGCAGTCGCTCGTCCGTCGCTTCCCGCTACACGGCCACCGCTCGATGCCGGGGACACGGATGACGTGGATCGCAACTATCGCAACAACGTGCCTTCAGGCGTGCGCCCCACGCTTCCCGCGAGGCCCTCGCAGCCGCCTCGCGCGCGTGACGAAGATCGACCGCCCGTCTCTCCGGATGAGAACCTGACACCCGCGCCCGTAGACGAGAGGCCACCGGCGCGACCGCCCCGCACGGCAGAGCCTCCGACGCCACCCACGGACGCAACAACGCCGCCTGCGGAGAGTCCGGAAACTTTCAATCCGCCGCCGGCGCGACCAGAGAGGCCCGCGCCCGCGGAAAGAGATATGCCGATCAGTAGACCCTCAGCGCCGGAGACAAGACCTGCGCCGCCGGAGAGACGCGAAGCGCCTGCGCCGCCACAGCCGGATCAAGTCTCGCAGCCTGAACCGTCGAGGCCGGAGCCTGCGCGTCCCGAACCGCCTGCGCCGCCGCGAGAAGAACCGCCGCC
>Ga0190273_10000293_pt1 | contig 21241 bp, 23 predicted proteins | sample Popmic504IS_FD_134513 | JGI IMG/M metagenome (GOLD analysis project Ga0190273, IMG submission 134513) | Populus adjacent soil microbial communities from riparian zone of Shoshone River, Wyoming, USA - 504 IS | ecosystem: Environmental > Terrestrial > Soil > Riparian zone > Trees stand | place... | reverse complement strand
GCAAATTTTGTACAACGCCGTCAAAACGACCATGGGTCCAAAGGGCCGCAACGTGGTTATTAGTAAGTCGTTTGGCGCACCTACAGTTACCCATGACGGCGTAACTGTAGCTAAGGGTGTGGATATCGCCGATGTCGATGACGAAACCCTTGGTTACAAAGTTGGCGCAGAGCTCATTAAGCAGGCTGCTAACAAGATGAACGACGTAGCTGGCGACGGTACTACTACAGTAACTGTCCTGACCTACCACATCTTGAATGAAGCCAACATGTTGATCGCAGCTGGCCACAACCCTATGTTGCTACGTAAGGGTTTGGAAGCTGCCGCCGCAGATGTACTTGAACAACTTTCCGGCATGGCAGAAGACATCCAGGGCAACCGATCCCGTGTAGCAGAAGTGGCTACTATCTCTGCCGGTGACTCGGTTATTGGTGAGTTAATTGCTGAAGTTATCGAAAAGGTTGGCAAAGAAGGTGTTGTAACCGTCGAAGAAGGCCAGGGCCTATCCCTGGAAAGTGAAGTCGTTGAAGGCTTTACTTTTGACCGTGGTTTTGTAAGCCCATACATGGTAACCGACACGGCCCGCATGGAAGCAACATACGACAAGCCGGCTATCGTGGTTACGGACGGTAAAATCTCTAGCATCCAAGAATTCTTGCCGTTGTTAGAGAAGTTGGCACAGTCCGGCAAAAAGGACTTAGTCTTGGTAGCCGAAGACGTTGAAGGCGAAGCATTGGGTACCTTGATCTTGAACCGTCTGAAGGGTGTATTTAACACTGTAGCCGTTAAGGCCCCAGCCTTTGGTGACCGCCGTAAAGATATTTTGAATGATATCGCTATTTTGACCGGCGCCCAGGTCATTAGCGAAGACCAAGGTATGACATTCGAAAACGTCGGCCTCGAAGTTGTTGGTAGCGCCCGCAAGGTAATTGTTACCAAGGACGAGACCACAATTATCGAAGGTGCTGGTTCTCCTGCAGAAGTTGACGCCCGCATCAAGCAGATTTCTGGCCAGTCCGAGACTGCTACTAGCGAATACGAAAAAGAACACTTCGAGAAGCGTCGCGCGGCATTGGGCGGTAAAGTTGCCGTTATCAAAGTCGGTGGCGTTTCCGAAACCGAAATCGAAGAGAAGAAGTACCGCGTTGACGACGCTGTTGCAGCTGTGAAGGCTGCTTTGGACGAGGGTGTTGTGCCTGGTGGTGGCGTGACGTTGGTTAACTTGAGTGCTTCTATCTCAACCGACAACGAAGATCCGGCTATTGCAGCTGGCCGACGCCTGCTGAAGATCGCACTGGAGCAGCCATTCCGTATACTGCTGACTAACTCAGGCTTGAATGCTGATGAGTGGTTGCCTCTGGTTAAGAAAGCCCAGCCAGGGCAGGGTGTTGACGTCAACAACCCAACTGAACTTGTCGACCTTAAGTCGGCCGGTGTAGTTGACCCGGCTCGTGTTACCAAAGAAGCTCTGATGAATGCCGTATCGATTGCCGGTACTAGCATGACTATGGGAGCCTTGGTAGTGGATGTCCCCGAAAAGGAATCAGCCGCACCTGCAATGGGTGGTGGCATGCCTGGCGGCATGGGCATGATGTAGTCCTATAGGTCTATAAATCTGCCTCCAAAAGAAAACGTCCCGGACATGTATCGGGACGTTTTTTTGTGCTGTACTCGTTAATTGACGTAGCGGCTATAATATGCTAATGTTTGTATAGTTAATCAAACAAAACAAAACAAAAAAGTAGTCAAAAATATGTCTGTCGGTGAATCACCCTTTTTGCGCAATCCTGGAACTATTGAACATCCACTTGGCGGTGACGTCCAAGAATACATAACCGAATTTGGATTAGACGGCGCGTTTGGTGTCGAAGATGGCTCGTTTTACATGCCACTTGCTGACGGTTCCGCGGAAACTGGCGGCTGGGATATTGTCGACGATAGTTTTGATGACGAGGGTGGGGTAGTGCTCGAGGCCATGAACCGACAAACCGGCGAGTATGGTATGACCCGGCTCACCGACTTTACAGAAGCCCAAGGTGATGGTTTGTGGCGCGACGATGAAGACTTTCGTCGGAAGCTGACGATTGGCGGCGATAAGCCCGAGCAAGAGCTGGCAGGCGTTTTCTTGACCAGGGACCAAACTGGTAAACCCTTCTTAGAAGCTATGACAGTGCCGTACGGTGCCGATATTGAAAGCCACGTCCGCCTAACCCGTATGCCTTTGGCGGAATTACGCCACATGAACCCCACTGGAAACGACGTAGAAAAAACCCAGCGTCTGGATAACCGTATAGAAGATACTACCCGTGACCCACGCAATGAAGAGACCGTCCGCTTGGCTGCTACAGCCGGTGGCATGACGGTCGAAGCTGTGACGAGCGCCAGTCGTGAACCGGCAACTCTTGCTGACGTCCGTGAGTCATACGACAATGCGATAAGCCATGAAGGCGAAGTTGGAGTATCGCGCGAACAGCTGGCGACAGCTGCAGAGATTTGGAAGGAATCCCAGGATGTTACTGCGCTACGCAAAGAGTTGAGCTCTTTGATGGATGTGGTGCGTGATATGGACGAGCCATCACTATCAGGTATCGTGCATATGGACCAACGTAGCGTGAATTTCTATGACCAACTTCACAGGACGAGCAATAATGGTGAGTACTTACGCCAAACTGTAGGTAGTGTCCTGAACAGCTTTGCTACTGCATTATCCCAACGATCCTCATGGTTTGAAGAGAAGCTTGCTAGCCAACGCGATGATGCTAGTAAGGGCTTTGCTAACGGTGTGTCAGCGCTGGCATATAGTGCCTTTGAGCGCGCGGTGAATAAGAACCAGGAAACTGCTACAACTATCTTGTCCAAGCGGGCTGAACTCCTAAAACGGCAGTAGTCTTACGGCTCTAGGAAGCTATGATTCATCTGATGATTGAGTAAAACATTACTATATGGTATAATAGTAGTTATGTTTGGCATAGGTAACCGAGATAACAGGCCGGAGAACCAGATCCCGTACGAAGTATACGAGACGGTTCAAGAGCCTGCCTACCGTATGCGTCGTTGGGCTATCCGCCTAGTGGCGATATTAGTGCTAGTTACGCTGCTGATTCTAGGTGGTGTAGCTATCAAGAACGCACTTACAAAAGATGATGCTAAAGAGGCGCCTGCGGTTCAAACGGACCAGGGTAGTGGAGCCGATTTTGGTTCAGACGGTAACAAGGACATTTTACCTTCCGACGTCGTAAACCAGCAGCCCCAGCAAAACACTGCGGCTCCTCAAGCTGGCACGCCAGTAACTATACCGCAAAGCAATGCGGACAATAGTTCTACAGTCCGTAAACCAGAATAGATTAAGCGTCTAGGTGCTGCTGCGTGAAGTAATTAATTTCGTTGATGACGTCCAGCAAGGCTTGGGCGCGTGATTTTTCATCCACGATTTCTTTAGCAGCTGCGAATGCTTGCGGTAGCAAAGTCTGGTCGTCAGAGGCTTGGATCATCATCATGGTAGTGCGGAACTTTTCATCAGGAGTTTGCTCCAGATGGCCGACCAAAGGGCCTAGTTCATGAAGGGCAGACTGCTTGAGTTCTATCAAGTCGTTTGGTATGGCGTCTTCTTCAGATGGCGTGGCAGGGCTTGGAGCAGGTCCTGTAACGACTGGGGTGCCAGTAGGTGTGGCGACCGGAGCCGGACGTGCCGGAGCTGCCACGTGTGGCAGGTCAGTCATGACGTAGTCGTTAGTAGCAGGGGCTGCGCTGGTTGGTGCGACAGTCTCAGGCTCTTGGCTAAGTAGGGCGGTAGCCGATTGGTCGACGGCTGCGTCGTTGCTATCTGCTTGGTTATTCTTTGTTTGCCCGAACATATGCCCTCCCCGAGATTTATGCGCCGTGCCACAGGGCGTTTGCCCATGACGCTTATGGTACATTCGATATCTCATATTCTAATATACGGCGCGGCTGCTGGCAAATATTTAATGCTTATGGTTGTACTGCCAGGGCTGATAGTATTAACTGAACAAATATAAATAGGTATAGCAATGCTCGACGACCTTAGATTGATACACCAACGAGATTCCCAGGATTTGCTGGGCGCCGCAGCGCGGCGCTGGGCTGCCGTCCCAGGGGCGGCAGCCTGGCGGCCGCAGTCAGCCACTGCCGATAATCTGGCCAAACAATTAGCGCTTGAGCTAATGGGAAAATCGGTGGTGGTGTATGCGGCCGCCCCTCTGGCGGGAGCGGCGGTAGAATGGAAGCGGATGCTAAACCGCCACGCCCGCCAGCTGGCATGGAGTGGGGAACTGGCTGACGGTGAAATCACCAGTTGGACTGGCCAACCAGTAAACAAGCAGTATGGCGTGGTCCGGCTGCGGAGCAGTCATGAGTCGGCCGACGAGCGACAGCAGTTCACGGAAGCAGCCCGGCTGCTTTCCGGCCGTTGGCCAGAACCAACCGATGTCTGGCCAGAGGCTGAATCCCTACAGATGCAGCAGGCTTATTGCCAGGCGCTGGGCGAGTTTGTGGCGTTGTACTTGGCGCTGCTAAATGGCTTTGACCCGGCCAAGCGCGTATTATAGATTCACACTAAACGAGGAGCCAGCATGAGTGATGATGCTAATCAGGACAAACAGATGCCGTATTTTGATCCGAAAACCTTTGCAACCGAACCGTATATCAAGCGCGTCGAAAAGCCGTGGGGCTATGAACTGCACTGGGTTCCAGAGGGCTTGCCCTATATGGGCAAAATCCTGCACGTTAACGCCGGTGAGACATTGAGCCTGCAGGTGCACGACCAGAAGCAGGAAAGCTATTTTATGATGTCTGGCCGTGCCGCCCTAGAGTGGGAGGACCAGGCCGGTGAGATGATTACCACTGAAATGGAAGCCAGTTTAGGGTATCGGACTTCAATAGGCCAGAAGCACCGTATCCGCGGTATCAGCGATTGTGATGTGATTGAGGCTTCTACCCCAGAAGCGGGTACTACCTGGCGTCTGGAAGATAAGTATGCCCGTCCTGATGAAACGCCAGAGCAGCGCAAGCTGGAACGTGGCGACGGCTAAACCTGTTTAAAACATAGTGCTGTATAATTGTAGTTCCAATACATAGTATTGATTTATATACAATATTATGGTAATGTTTTCTTATAAAGAAAATACAAAAATATGCCAGCTTTTGAACAGTTTCCAGTAGATGTAGATTTCGAACAGCGCACGCCCGAAGTGCTGTCGCCTGTAGATGTCCCGTACGTTGAGGCGGCGGATAGGGAATGGGTGCTTACCACAGAGGCGGTCCGTCGCGACAGCCTTACGAATCCGGATGTACGCGATACGCTTGTCGGTTTTATCGACACTCCAGTAAGCCAGAATACCGCCGGGAACATGCTGAAGGTTTTGGATGAAGATGATCGTGCAGCACGGTTAGCTCGCCGTACCGGCAGTAACTTGCTAAAGCTTCTAAAAGTCAACGAAGTGCCGGAGCAGCTAATTACGCCTGATATCGCCAACTCGAGCACGTTGCATACTGTCGCTGAGGATACGGCCAACCACCAAAGATGGGGATATAGCGAAGCGGCACATACGAAGGCGCTGCGGGATAAGTCCGAGCTAGGTATGTATGCCGAAGGCTTGACCGAAGCAGAGCGTACGGTTATTAGCCGTAAATATGCTTACGCCCGTGACGTTATGCTATTGGCGTTTGGTGCCGAGTTGGCTCAGAACGGCGGAGTGGAGCTTAGCGAAACATATGAGGCTACATTGCCTAGCGGCGTTCATATCCAGGCTGATCCAAAACTTGGTGATCGCGCCGTCGCCCTTTTAGACCCAAGTAACTGGGTGTCGCGCAAACAACTCAAAGACCGTGTTTACACGGTTGAGGCTGGTGGTGAAGATTACATTATGAAAGAGCGGAAGACTGATCGCCACACTGATACCAAAGAGGGTGGGCATAGAGATGGTCTGACTGCTGCTCAAGAGTATGCAACTGGCAAAAACTTGCATGATAATTTTTCTAAAACAGAAGGGCTGGTAAGTCTGGCATGGGAAGAGCCCCTAGGTTATGTAGAGTATCCTAACGACTTCCAGTTTGGACTGTTTAAGTGTGAGAAAGACCTAATAAGCCACACCCCAACTGATATCTTAAGGCGTAGGATTGTAGATAACCGATCCGAGTTCGAGGCTGAATATGAAGTGATAGCTAAAAAGGCTAAAGAGTTTGAGCAGCATCCATTAACGGCCGACGCATTCAAACAGGGGCCGAAATTATCACTATGGCAGAAGTTCCGAGGAGTAAAACTTCCGGAGCCTGAGGTGTCATTTGAAGACTTTGCGGCTATGAAAGCCCGCAGAATAGCCGACCAAAGCCGGGAATTGTACAGAGACACTGTGCGTGAAGCGGGTTATGAAAATAGTGATATTGACGGTTTTGCCTACAAGGTGCCCTCCGATGGTAGTGTCGGTCTACAGATCATAGGTTTTGACTACGAGTACTTCACGCCTATAAGTAAAGAGCGTGCTACTCGGTTAAAGTCGGTTTATGACGAATACAATAATGCTGATCCACATAATGCAGTCAACTGGAGTATAGATGACACGGCACAAGAAAAAGCAGTCTATTTGGCGCTGCTTGAAGCCGAAGGCAAGCTACCGGAGAGCATAAAGAACATGCAAAACTAAGGTTGTGCTAGCTGCCAAGCCTGAAGTAAGTTTCCAGTAGGCTGGCGGTTGAGGAGTCTGATTGGCGGTGGCCAGCTTCGGTGTTGCCGGATTTTATAGCGTTGTAGATATCTTTGGCCAGGACTTTTCCAAGCTCGACGCCCCACTGGTCGAAGGAGTTGATATCCCAGATGACACCTTGGGTAAAAATTTTGTGTTCATAGAGGGCGATCAGCTGGCCAAGTGTTTCAGGTGTTAGTTCGGCGGCCATGATGGTGTTGCTAGGGCGGCTGCCAGGGAAGGTGCGGTGCGCGGCCAGTTCGGCTGGTCCTTCGGCATGGGCTTCGTCTTCGGTTTTGCCGAAAGCCAGTGCGGCTGATTGGGCGAACATGTTGGCAATAAGCTTGTCGTGGTGCTCGGCTTGTCGTACTCCGTCATGCGACGGTTTGGCGAAACCGATGAAGTCGCATGGAATTAATAGGGTGCCTTGGTGGAGTAGCTGGTAGAAGGCATGTTGGCCGTTGGTGCCGGGTTCGCCCCAGATAACTGGGCCGGTTTGGTAGCTGACGGGTGTACCATCTTTGCGGACGCGCTTGCCGTTGCTTTCCATGTTGCCTTGCTGGAAATACGCCGGGAAGCGGCTCAGGTATTGGTCGTATGGCAAGATGGCTTCGCTTTGCGATCCCCAGAAGTTTTCGTACCAGATGCCTAAAACGGCTAGTAGTACCGGGGCATTTTGCTCAAGCGGTGCGGTGCGGAAATGTTCGTCCATGGTGTGCATGCCATCTAGTAATCGGCCGAAGTTTTCGGGGCCGATGGCAACCATTAGTGATAGGCCAATGGCGCTACTAAGGGAGTAGCGGCCGCCGACCCAGTCCCAAAATTCGAACATATTGGGTTGGTCGATGCCGAACTTGGTAACTTCTTCAGTATTAGTAGAAACGGCCACAAAGTGATGACCGACTGCTGGTTCGCCGAGGGCATCGATGATCCATTGTCGGGCGGTATGGGCGTTGGTCATGGTCTCGTCGGTGGTAAAGGTCTTGGACGAAATAATAAACAGCGTTTCTGCTGGGTCGAGATCGCGGGTGGTCTCGTAAAAATGACTGCCGTCAATGTTGGAGATGAATCGCACGGTCAGACCGCGGTCACTGTAATTACGCAAGGCCTCGTAGGCCATTACTGGGCCGAGGTCGGAGCCGCCAATACCGATGTTCACGATGTTGACGATTGGTTTGCCGGTGGCGCCCAACCATTGGCGGCTACGGATAGTATCGGCGAACTGGGCCATGTGCTCTAGGATGCGGCGGACTTCCGGCATAACGTCCTGGCCGTCGACTTCGACTGGCTTGGCGGAGCGGTTGCGCAGGGCAGTATGCAAGACTGCGCGGTTTTCGGTGGTGTTGATGCGTTGGCCGCTAAACATGGCATCACGTTTGGCTTCTAGGCCTGCTTGACGGGCCAAGTCTAGCAGGCTAGTAAGCGTGTCGTTGACGACCAGGTTTTTGGAATAATCGATATACAAGTCAGCGGCTTGCAGGCTGTAGACTTTGGCGCGCTGCGGATCCTGGTCGAATAGTTCACGCATTGTGGCGCCTTCGAACTGCTGTTTGTGGCTTTGCAGGTTACGCCATGCGTCACTTTGTTGAATATCTGACATATAACTACCCTCGCTTATGTGTAGACATTGTACACTGTATGATTGGCTCGTGGAGTCGTCCTATACATTGCATAAATATCATGTTTATGCTATAATAAAAGTAATTATGGAACGACCCACTCGGCCACATGGAAGTTCTGCCCCAGAGGCGCAGCAGCGACCAAGTGCGTTGGATTTTGAGCACGGTGGACTATCACGCCGTGACAGGGATGCGATAGCTGCAAAAGTAGCTGCTATTGCCATTTTGCCTAGGGAGAATATACGTTCCGAGCCTAGCAGTACATCTTCTAGGCGCTCAAGAATACGGGTGGGCAATACATTGCGTGAAGGAACGACGGCGTCGGTTGAACAACAAAGAGATACTATTATGCTTGCGGAGCGTGCCCAATTAAAAGAGGCTCTAACGGGACAATCGGGTTCTAGCCAGATATGGATGCCACGTCATGAGCGTCAGCGCCGCTTGGAAGCGTATCGGGGTGGAGTTGACGGCTGCGTGCCTACCAGTATGGCTAATGCTCTACAGGCGCTAGGGTTACGGCGGTTTAATGATGGTGAAGACTCTTTCATACGTGAAATTCAGGGTCGCGACGGCTTTATCCAAGGCCATACTGATTTAGGTACTGCATCTGAGATATTACGGGAGCGTGGGATACGCGCCCGATCACCGGCGGTCAACAGTGAGCCCACACTTATACCAATGTTCAATACACTAGCCCAAGACGGCGTAGCGATTCTTTCATATAACAGGCATGCACGCTTAATCAGTGGCTTTGATGTTGATAATGGTGACCTTAGTTTTCGGGTAAATGATCCACTGCGTGAAGAAGTGACGCATATCTCGATTGATGAAATGGTTGATGGCGTTGTGGCGTCTGGTGGCCTGCATAGTGTGGCTTTGATCGAAGCGTCAGCTGGACGTTAATAGGACATCTCCACAGCTTTCCCTAAGCTAGAAGATGTATACTTGCACGTATAAATGAAAGTTTTGCAAGTATTATGCGTATTTTGATAGTAGAAGATGAACAGAAGTTAGCCCGCAGCTTAGAAAAGGGCTTGGCGGGTGAGGGCTATGTGGCCGATGTGGTCCACGACAGCGACGCGGCCATGAGCCTAGTGACGGGCGGTAGCTATGACCTGATTCTGATGGATTGGATGATACCTGGCCAATATGATGGCCCAGCGCTGATTAAGAAGTGGCGTGAAGAGCATGAACAGGCACCGATTCTATTACTGACCGCCCGTACGACCATCGGTGACCGTGTAAAAGGTCTGGACGCTGGTGCGGATGACTACCTGACCAAGCCATTCTCGTTCGATGAGTTGCTAGCGCGCGTACGCGCGCTGCTGCGCCGACCCAAGGAGCACCAGGGTACGGTGCTGGAGGCCGACAACCTCAAGATCGACACGTCTGCACACACCGTGGAAGTGGCTGGCCTGGCGGTACCTTTGACCGCCAAAGAGTACCAATTGGTTGAATACTTATTGCGCCACAAAGGTGAAGTGATCGGCAAAGACCAGCTGCTTGACCATGTGTGGTCTGATGAGGCCCGCGTCCAGCACAACACAGTGGAGACCTTTATCGCCAATGTCCGTAAGAAATTCGCCAAGCATGAAACGATCATTAAGACCGTACGCGGTTACGGCTACAAAATCGAATAATGTGGGAGATGCTTCGATCCGCCCGGCTTAAACTGACGTTCTTTTACTTGGCGACATTGCTGGCCTTTAGCCTGGTACTTACAGTGGGTATCCGAATGTTTGCGGAGTATGAAATGGACCGTGCGTACTCGGCGCAGCGGGGGGATTTCCAGGAGCTGGCCGATAGCGGCCTGAACCTGCTGGTCAAGAATCCAGAGCGGATATTTAGCAAGACCCAGGATTACCACGCCAGCCAGGTTAGTAAGCACTTGAACCGCGATTTGGCTTGGCTGAACCTGGGGGCGCTGATAGTAGGTGGGCTGGTGAGTTATTGGTTTGCTGGCCGGACATTGCAGCCGATCGCCCAGGCGCACGAAGCCCAGACCCGCTTTGTTGGTGATGCTAGCCACGAACTACGCACGCCGTTGGCTAATATCCGAGCCGAAAATGAGGTCTTTTTGCGTCAAAAAAGCTTTACACCCAAAGAAACCAGGGAGTTAGTAACTAGCAATTTGGAAGAAGTGCAACGGCTAGAGCATTTGTCGCGTGATCTGTTAGCACTGACGCAGTATGGCCAAACAGAACTGCCAATAGGATCGGTAGAAGTAGATTCGTTGGTGGATGATTCGCTTGTGCAAATGAATAAAACTCTGAAGAATAGCTCGGTCTCTGTAGAACGCCACCTGGAGCCAGCCCAGGTACAAGGTAACCAGGAAAGTCTGGTGCGCTTATTAGTGATCCTAATTGATAATGCCGTTAAGTATGGGGCAGCACCCGGTAAGGTGTTTGTAGCCGGCGCGCGTTACGGCTCTAGCTATGTCATTACAGTCCGCGACGAAGGCAAGGGTATCACCGGCAAAGACTTACCATATATCTTTGACCGATTGTACCGGGGCGATCCGGCGCGGGCTACTACCACATCTGGTTATGGTTTGGGTTTGGCTTTGGCCAAAGAAATTGTCCAGGCTAACGACGGCAGCATCAAAGCTTATAATGCGCCAGGGAAGGGCGCGGTATTTTCTGTGCAACTACCTCTGGCTAAAGCAAAGTAAGCTATGGCGCTGTATACTAAACATATGAGCCTTTCCAAGTCGGGTCCGGTGCGGGTCTTTATGTACGCCATGTTAGGTATGAGCGCCTTGAGTTTGACGCTCTTCGGATTAGGTATGTTGCGCGGCAATGGATGGACTGATTGGTACCTAATCTGGAACCTAGTTTTGGCCTGGATCCCGATGCTGCTTACCTGCGCATTGGTAGTGTATACCCGCCGCCATGCTTGGTCTGACTGGGGTGGCATTGGATTGTCGCTAGCTTGGGTATTGTTTTTGCCGAACAGTTTTTATATGGTAAGTGACTATATCCATCTGGAAGACATCGCCAGAAGTAGTGTGCTGTTTGATGCCCTGACCTTTACCTGCTTTATTTTGAACGGCCTGATATTAGGCTACGCCAGTTTATATATGGTGCAGTCGCTGTTGCGGACACGAGTTAGCCGGCTGCAAAAGGAGCTATTTGCGGGCGTGATGTTATTCTTGTGTAGCTTTGCTATATATCTCGGCCGCGACTTGCGTTGGAATAGTTGGGACGTATTAGTGAACCCAGCAGGTATTTTGTTCGATATTTCGGAGCGGGTGATTGATCCGCTCGGCCATCCGGAAGCTTTTAAAACTACAGCAATATTCTTTGTATTTTTGGCTGGTGTGTACTGGGTTATGATCCACATGGTGCATGCCATTGGTCAGTATGCCCGCACACGTAAACAGTGGCCATAAGCCTAGTTACCAGTAGTAGTGTCGCCGGTGGTTGGCTGATCTGTAGTTGTCGTAGTGGTGTCGCCAAAGCCCTCTTTGGTGCTGGCGGTTGATAACTTGACGACTATTTCGCCTTCAACATTGAAAGTAGTGTTGTCCGTAGTCTTTTGGTAAGTTTCGCTGTGCTTGAATACCCAGCTGGCGTCGGTGGCATCGACTTCGAATACAACTTGGCCGGTGATCTGTTCGCCCGGCTTAATTTCGGTAGGGCTGGCGAGTGTGTTATTCAAGATTTCGTTGGTAATGGCGCTGCCTGCGATAAGGCTATTGTTGTCGTCGCGTAAGCGGAAATCGAGGTAGGATACGCTGAGGTTGCCGGTATTTAAACGGTTGCCGACAACGACCGTGACAACGATGAACTTTTTGCCATCAGCTGGCTTGCTAGTGCCGCCGGGTGAGACATAATCTTGGGTTTGGTTAACCATAAAACTAAAGCCGCTCGATAGGTTGAGCTGCTGTTTTTCGTTTCCTTTGACGGTCTGGGCCTTGAGCGCTGTATTAAGCGTTATCTTGCTGCTGAGTTTTAGCGTACCATCGCTACGGTCTATAACATCTTTGCTAGAGTCATCAATAGTAGCTGATTGGTTTTGATTCTGGTCATTGCTACCGCTATTGTCGTCGTTACCGCCGCTTCGAGAGCTCATAACCAGGACGATCACGCAGATGGCGACTAGGCCAAGTATGCCGACGACTACCAACGCGGCTTTTAGACGGCTACTTTGTTTAATAGGGGCGCTATATTCGTCGGGAAAGGAGTAAGGGTTGTAGCCGGGAACTTGCGGGGGCATGATCGGGCCGTTGGGATTTTGCCCGGGACCTGGATATCCATATGGCGGCTGGCCTGGTTGAGGGTACTGTGGCTGTTGGCCGTAGGCTTGCGGGGGCATCTGCGGGCCGGGCATGCCAGCTCCGGGCATTTGAGGATAGCCCTGAGGGTTGGGTGGTAGTTGTGGCTGTCCAGGCCGGTAGTTTTGGCCTGGCTGCCCTGGTGAGTAAGGGTTTTGTTGAGGATTCATACATGTTTACCGCTTTAGCTTTGATTATATCATGGCACACCGGTTTCAAAGTCTAATCCAACAGCGGTGAATATTGATTATGCTTAATAAATATGCTATAATATGTATATTCACTACCCAACATAGGAAATCTCTATGAGTCTCCACGAAAGTATGCCACTAGAACCTAACTACGACAACAGTGATTCTACACCGGTTTATGACATCGTACATGGTATTCCAGACCTCGTAACCAGTACTGTTAACGATGACCCAGGCAGCCGTTTAATTACTGTTTCGCCGTTCATTGATCCTTCTGAGCGCGTTCGGCAAACGCGTCTGCATGAAGCTATTGTTGTTGGAGCGGGCAAATATGGCGCTGCTGCATTAGAAAAAGCTATGGGGCCGGTTTCGACACCTCAACCATCGACCGCGCGGGGTGTCAGCGCCATGTTCGCTGGCCGCACACGGCAGCCACAGGGGCTTTTCGACACTACGCATCCCGTCGACAAAGCTTCTTAAAGTTTCGTCACCATTGTTGTACAGGCCATCTTTTTTGGTATTTGAGACTGTTTTATTGCCTGGCTACTAAGTGCTTGCATATAGGCGTACAATGGAAGCCAGAATGCGGCTATAACTCCCGTGTTAGGAGAAAAATATGTCCACCGGTGCATCTTTTGAACAACCTAAAAACCTCGAAGTACTACCCCAGCAACCAGCTGACAGTAAGGCGAATATGGTGCGTAGGCATCTCCGCGTCGTCGATGATGTCGAGGATCTCGACCATGCGCGCAGCACACGCCTTACAGCAGAAAACGTGCACAAACTAAGCCTTGAACAGCTTTTAGGAACAGTGAGCTTTAAGGGGCAGGACGTAGTAAGCGAGGCATACTGGGATAATGAGTATAGGAGTAAAATCCGGCCAGACAACGTTGGCACGCGTCGATACCAATGGTCTGAAGTTGATGAGTCTGTAAGAGGCCGCCGTTCCGCAATAGTTGAATGCCAAGTGATGCTGACCGTGAACGAAAGTGATATCAGCCGCAATGGCCTGTGGCGTGCAGTAATGGTTGGAAACGAAATTAACGCCGACTTGGTAGCTGCAGGTTGGTCCAGCGAGGAAGACTTGCGGTCGACCTTGGCTGATACGTTATATGGCTCATTCTTCGATCCGGATAGTTTCAATCTGGCAGTCGACGCAGACCATGTGCCGATGCACGAAATCGGCCCCGGTAACGAATAAGGGTGATCTGGTATACTGTTACAGATGAGACAACAGATTGAAGCGGCGCTGGCTGACATTGCTAAGAGGCTATATGACTTTGACGGACGCGTTGAACTAACGCGTCCTGACGAGCAGTTTGGCGACTTTTCGACCAATATTGCCATGCAGTTGGCTAAACCGGCCGGCAAAAATCCACGCGAAGTAGCCGAAGCTATCGCGGCTGAGTTGCGTACTGATTTGTCGGGCCAGGTGACTGAAGTCACTATCGCTGGGCCAGGTTTTATTAACCTGCGCTTGAGCGACGCCGCCTTGGCGCAATTGGTCGCACAACCAGTTGCGCAGGTTTGGTCGGGTAAAAAAATATTGGTTGAATACTCCGATCCAAACCCATTCAAGCCGCTGCACGCTGGCCATCTGTATACCACATTAGTTGGCGATATGATCTCGCGGCTAACTGCAATCGCCGGCGCCGAAACCATACGCTTGAATTACGGCGGTGACGTCGGCCTGCATGCCGCTAAAAGTATGTGGTCGATCGTCCGTTTCTTCGGTGGGGAATACCCCGAAAAACTCGACGAAGTTACTATTGATGGCCGCCCGGCTTGGCTTGGCGCACGCTATGTCGAAGGCAACAATGCCTACGAAGACGATGAAGCAGCCAAAGCCGAAATCGTGGCATGTAACCGACGGATTTATGGTCTGCATACTGACAACGACCATGAGTCAGCCTTCGCCCAAATTTACTGGACCTGCCGCCAGTGGAGCTATGAATACTTCGAGGTGCTGTACCAACAACTGCAGGTAGTACCGTTTGATCGCTTTATACCCGAAAGTGAAGTAACGCCCCTAGGCATTGCAACCGTTGCCGAGCAGCTTGAAAAGGGTGTTTTTGAAAAGAGTGGCAACGCTGTTATCTTTGACGGCGAACGACGCGGTTTGCACACCCGTGTTTTTATTAACTCGGAAGGCATTCCTACCTATGAGGCTAAAGACATTGGCTTGGCGCTGACCAAATGGCGTGATTACCAGTTCGATAAGTCGATTATTATTACAGCCAATGAACAATTGCAATATATGCAGGTGATATTAGCGGCTATCGCCGAATTTGAACCCGAACCAGCCCAGCGCACTACGCACTTGGTGCACGGTGTCGTCAAACTACAAGGCGGTGTTAAAATGAGCTCCCGTAAGGGAAATATTGTAACCGCCCTGGAGATTTTAGAATCGGCACGCCAGGCTGGTGCCGAAACTGGCACGAACCCTACGGAAGACACGGTATTGGCGGCGGTAAAGTATGCCTTCGCCAAAAACCGCATTGGTGGCGATATCGCGTATGACCCTAAGGAGTCGATCGCCTTGGAAGGTAACAGCGGCCCGTATCTGCAGTACGCCCATGCGCGGGCTTGCAGTATTCTAGCTAAGGCCGCTGACGTCCAAGACGACATAGGCGACACTACGTTGGAGCCTGGTGAACGGAGTTTGCTGCGTAAAATCGGGGAATACACCGAGACTGTGGATAAGGCTGTGGATGAATTGATGCCGCACCATATTGCGACCTATCTGTATGAGTTGTCCCAGGCGTTCAACCGCTTTTACGAGAACAATCTGGTAGTTGGAGATCCGCGCCAAGCTGTACGCCTTAAGCTTGTAGAAGTGTATGCCTTCCGCTTGAAGTCTGGTTTGTCATTGCTGGGTATCAGCGCACCTGAACGTCTGTAGGCGTATACTGGGGGGTATGACTATGCAACTCTCTGAAGCTGAATGGAAGGAGCGCCTGACACCCGAACAGTACCGCGTGTTGCGCCAAGCTGATACGGAGTTGCCGGGCAGCGGTGCATTATTGCATAACGACAAAACAGGCGAGTACCACTGCGCGGCTTGTGGTCAGCTCCTGTTTAAGAGTGACACAAAGTACGAGTCGACTACGCCTGGCTTGGTTGGCTGGCCGGCTTTTAGCGAAGCGGCTGAAAATGGCGCTGTGGAATTGCGCTCTGACGAAAGTTTGGGCATGGTGCGCACTGAAGCAATCTGCACTAATTGCGGTAGCCACTTAGGCCACTTCTTTGAAGACCCGTCGTCTCCAAACGGGAAGCATTACTGTATAAACTCAGCCAGCCTGACATTCGACGAGAAGTCTAAGCCTTAGAAAATCCTCTTTGTATTAAATTGAATTACTGCGTCGTTTACAAAGCGATAGCTTTTTGTAATAATCGTTTCTTGAGTGAGCATTCGAGAGAAGGGCTATAAAGACCACGGCGCTGCTGTGGCCACTCGTTCCTTATACCTGCTGCATTCGAGAGGATCTCGGTGAGTATCAAGCACAAACGTTCGAGTGCAACACTGCTGGCAGTGTTGCTGGGCATCGTTGTTTTCTTCGGCATGACCGCGCCTGCGGCCTATGCCGGCACTGATGACTACCCATCGCAGTGGAAAAACGTCGCCCAGGACTCAGTTTTCGACACCTGGGGCTACTACAACCGTGAGTGCGTGTCATTCGTGGCATGGCGCCTCCACGACCGTAATGGCTTCGAAATGCCGCATGCGATTGGCAATGCCGATGCGTGGGGTACGTGGGCAAGTAACCACGGATACACCGTCAACTCCACTCCTGCTGTCGGTGCGGTTGCTTGGTGGTCGTCCGGCCATGTGGCATGGGTGGAATCAGCCGGCGGCGGTAACGTCACTGTCGAAGAGTACAACCGAACCTATACCGGCCAGTATTCGCAACGGGTGATCGCAGCCAGCAATCCGACGGGTTACATCCACTTCAAGGACATCCCGCAGGGACCGCAGCCTGGAGATGGCTCACCGGGCGTCGGCAACTACGTCTACTACACCAGCGCCAAGCTGGATAGTGGCGACAGTCTGCAGAAGAACCGCTACATCGTTTCTGACAACGGCTACTATGCCTTGATCATGCAGAACGATGGCAACCTGGTGATGTACGGGCCTGGATCCCTGCTTGTCTGGACTAGTCAGACGGCTGCCGCTGGGGGACATCATGCGACCATGATGGCCGGAGGTGATCTGGTGGTGTTTGACGCTAACCAGAACCTGGTCTGGCACAGTGGCACTCAGTGGGCGGGCGCATCTCATCTGACTGTTGGGGACGATGGCAACCTTGCTGTCGTGCGAAACTCCGATAGCCAGGTTGTGTGGGAGAACGGCCCGGTTAATATTGCCACGCCCAGCTACATCGGAACAGATACGCTGCACACCAACAACCAGATGGTGGCTGGCCAGTTTATGCGGTCAGCGGATCACCGCTACTTCCTGAGTGTGCAGGGCAATGGCCATCTGGTGATGTACGGTCCAATGTACCACGTCCTTTGGGACAGTGGCTACTCTGGTGGCAGTAACGCTTCTCTGGTGATGCAGGCTGATGGCAATCTGGTGCTGTACATCGGTGGCGGCGGTGGCGTAGCCTGGAAGTCGGATACTGGCAACATTGGCCCGGCGCAGGTCAAGATCCAGAACGACGGCAAGTTCGTCGTTTACGCTAATGGCGGATCCATCGCGTGGCAGTCTGGGCCAGGTGGTCAGATTTAATGCTGCAGGTATGGGGTAAGGTGATGCTGTAAGCATCGCCTACGCGGGAGCGGAGGGAGTAGAGCGTATCTTACGCTATTATCCTTCGCTCCCGCACTTCCGCATCATCAAATACGAGTAAAGGTTGATGCGTAATTATAATAATAACTCTGTTGGCTGCACGTGTTCAGATATGCAGTGTAGCCTGTCAGTTTTAGATTTACGCCTCGGTTTTGGGATAGTATTTGTCACCCCAGGCGGCCATTTGCCGCAGGACTGGCATAAGGTCTTCACCTTTTTGGGATAGGCAGTATTCGGGGCGGCTTGGGCTGGTGCTGCACTGGTCTTTAGTCAAGATGCCTTGGCATTCTAGATCGTCCAGACGTTGGCTTAGGGTGCGTGGGTTGATGCTGCCAACAGATTTTTCGAGCTCACTAAAGCGCTTGGGTCCAGATGACAAGTCGCGCAAGATAAGCGCTGTCCATTTGTTACCGATGATTTCCATGGCGTAGGCTATACAGCCTACTTTGGGCTCTAGAGTAGGGGAAGGGTTGGATGTTGGGTTAATCATGAAGTGCTTTTATTGTATAGTTAACTAAAATACGTATGATTAATGCTATATAAAGTATACCATTAATTTGAGACAGACGCAATGCGTCTTGCAGCTATTGTAGGCGTAACTCATAACAGCCGTCAAACGCCTAAGCGAGCTGTTCGGACTGAGGTATTTGGTATGGCACGTTATTTCTGACTGCCGCATAGTTTATGCCAGTATTATCGCTGCGGTCTAATCTAAGCGTCGTAAGATAAGGGTTTTCAGCCGCCAATGACGCTTCTTTAACATGTTCCAGTACTAGCATGCCGCCTGGTTCTAGGGAGCGTGGTGCTTCATCACTTAAAAACTTCAACTCTGCACCAGGGCCGAGTGCTCTTGCGTATAACGCACCGACGCTTCCGTCGGCGACAGGGAGGTTAGTGGCATCGGCTATAAAATCGATCGTATCTTTGATTGGTTTGCCCCAGTCAGGTCCGTTTTCAACAATTTTAGGTTCAGAGCCCATGAGTTTCCATAGACGTTCGTTTAAGGCGTTTTCACGGCCAATGATAGTTTTACGTTCTCCAGTTATCCGATGTTTGTATCCCGTTTCTAAGGTTTGCGGACGGTAAATGTTGGATGTTATAAGTGGCTTCTTAATCTTTTGGAGGTCTATGAGCTTGCTTCTAGTAGTCTGGGGATTGCTCGGCACAGAGCCAACCTCGATAAATGGCCCTTTGGTCTCGTCAATAAGCAATTCCAAAGAAGGCTTTTTAGTAAGCTTCTCTATTATAAGCTTTGCAGCGATATGGCCCAGGTGTTTCCTACGGCCGTCTATCTCTTCTGAATTGGGTAATTGTTCGTGATTGTTAGACATTGTTTATTTTGCACTTATTTACTTATATTATAGCATAAAATAATAATTATACAATTCTTATGCTTATGATTGTCTCGTAAGGTGTTGGCATCTGGGTTATAATAGGCGATAAGATGGTAGAGATAGATAAAAAGGCCGTACCAACGAAACTGTTGTGGGTCGATTTGGAAATGACTGGTCTAGACCCGCAGGACCACGTTATTATTGAGGTTGCTGCCGAGGTGACTGATTTCAACTTCGTGACACTAGATAGCTATGAGGCGCTAGTCTCGCAGCCGGAAGCTAAGCTAATGACTATGAACGAATGGGCGCAGCGTCAGCACGACAGCAGCGGCCTGACCGAGCGTGTGCGACAGCGCGGCAAGCCGGAATCTGAGGTTATCGCTGACTTGAAGACGCTTATTACTAAGAATTTTGGTGATGAGCCGGCAATCTTAGCAGGCAACTCGATCCATAATGACCGTTTATTCATTCACCAGTGGTGGCCGGACGTGGAAGCGTTACTACACTACCGCATGTTAGACGTCAGTTCATGGAAGATATACATGCAGGGTAGGTTTGGTGTTGATTTTCCCAAAATGGAAACCCACCTGGCATACGATGACATACACGCCAGCATTGCCGAATTGCAACACTACCTTAAGTGGTTTCAGGAGAAATAATAGTGACCCACAAAGAAGTTGAGGAATACTTGTTGAGCCTGCCGAATGTCCGCTTGGACTACCCATTCGGCAAAGATGTTGCTGTGTACAAAATCGGCCAAGCCGATGACGCAAAGATGTTCGCTTTAATATCGGAAGGCAAGGAACCGATTCAGCTGAGCTTGAAGTGTGATCCGCAACTGGCGGAAACCTTGCGTGAACGCTACGAGTCAGTACTGCCGGGATATCACCTGAACAAAAAACATTGGAATACTATACTATTGACCGGTCAAATCGAGTGGGATGAGATACAAGTTTTTATCCGTCACTCGTACGACCTTGTATCGGCATAGTTAGTTGGTGGCTGCGGTCGCTTCAGTCTTATCGCCGTCATCTTTGACCATCTGTATTAGTAGTTCGGCGCTTTGCTGGCTTTTGGTCAGCGTTTCGCGGCCGTTGGCACCTGTAGTCGCCGCAAGTTGGGCGGTAATGGCACGGTCGTAGCTATTGAGTTGCTGCTGTATGATCTCGCGGAAGACAGTATCATATGTGCTTGATGACTGGGCGGTCTTTAACCGTGCATCAAGCTTGGAGTCGGCTAATAGGCCGATGCTTTTTGAGTTGTAGCCCATATTGGCCTTGCTCATGTAAGATAGCAGATTCTTTTGGTTGGTGGTGACACCAGCTTGGCAGGTAATGGCAAAGTTGCGGGTCGTTTGGTATTTGGCCTTGCTGCCTAGCGTGCAGAGCCGTATGACTTCTTGTTGCTTTTGTGCCAGGGCGAACCATTGTGGGCTGGTCGTATCTTTGGGCAAAAAGAATATAAGCCCGACAACAACTAGGATAGCCGCTACCGCGCCAGCTATGATCAGCGGAAAGCGGGAATTACCATTGCCGCCGCCTAGAGCACTGTTGCCATAGCGTACGCCGTTGGGTGACAACGGATTACTTGAGCCGTGCGGTTTAGGCTGGTCCATAAAGAAATCGTATGGCGTAGTCGGTGCTGGCGGCGGTGGAGGTAAGTCGTTCGGCTGGTTCTGATTGCCGCGTGGGTTAGCAGGAGGCGTATAGACCGGCATCGGCGGCTGGCCGTATTGCTGCGGCTGCTGATACTGGGGTTGTGGCTGTTGGGGCTGGCCTGGTTGGACGGCTTGGCCTGGGTACTGGGAATACGGTTGCGCAGGTTGAGGTTGCTGACCCTGCGGTGGTGGCGTATTCGGATTGTACGGCTGCTGAGGTGGGCCGTACGGGTTCTGTGGTTGCATAAGCTTTATTCTACCAGCAAAGTTAGCCGCCGACCATTAGTAGGTGCGGCTAACATCTTACTGTGATCACGCATATAAAATTAATCTTTCGGAACTCCCGTTGGTCGGCCCCTTACGGGGCGAAGCCTCAAGAAGAATTTTCTACACGTGATCACACGGACGCTTTGTATGTACATTTTCTTTGCTTATGCTAGGGGTAAAGGCCTTGCATCACTATAATTAGTATCGTATGGATGCCGTCGAAGATATCAAAAGCCGCCTCAGCATCGAAGATGTGGTAGGTGAGTATGTGCAACTCAAGCGCTCAGGCCGTAATTTTAAGGGCTTGAGTCCGTTTTCGTCCGAAAGGACACCAAGCTTTATGGTTAGTCCCGAAAAGCAGATCTGGCACGACTTTAGCTCGAGTAAGGGTGGGGATATGTTCAGCT
>Ga0190273_10000292_pt1 | contig 21343 bp, 18 predicted proteins | sample Popmic504IS_FD_134513 | JGI IMG/M metagenome (GOLD analysis project Ga0190273, IMG submission 134513) | Populus adjacent soil microbial communities from riparian zone of Shoshone River, Wyoming, USA - 504 IS | ecosystem: Environmental > Terrestrial > Soil > Riparian zone > Trees stand | place... | reverse complement strand
TCGTAGTCGAAATCATGCAGCAGCCCGACCATGCCCCATTCGTCCACGTCCGCCTCAGGCCCGCCATAGCGCACCGCGCACGCGCGCATCGCAGCCTCGACGGCCAGCGCATGCTTACGCAGGCTATCGCCCTTCGTGTATTCGCAAAGCAACTCCCAGGCGTCGTTTCTATCAGGCAACATAATCGAGGGATGAGGGCGGAGGGATGAGGGATGAAATGATTGAATCACCGCTCAGGTGAATCAATCACTCAACCCCTTTCATCCCTCATCCCTCATCCTTCATCCCTCCGCTAGTATTCCTCTTGAGAGAACGATGCGTTGAATCTCGCTTGTTCCTTCGTAGATGGTCGTGACGCGCGCGTCGCGGTACATTCTTTCGACCGGGTAATCGCGCGAGAAACCGTTGCCGCCGTGAATCTGTACGGCGTCTGCGCAGACGCGATTGGCCGTCTCAGAGGCGTAGAGCTTCGCCATCGCGGCGTAAAAGCCCGTGCGCTTGTGGCCAGCGTCCTTCATCGCGGCGGCGCGCAGCGTCAACAAACGCGAGGCTTCCGTCTCGGTCGCCATGTTGGCGAGCTTGAATTGAATCGCCTGAAACTCGCTGATGGGCTGACCAAATGCCTGACGCTCCTTGGCATATTTCAGAGATTCAGAGAGCGCGCCCTCGGCAATCCCTGTGGCGAGCGCACCGATGCCTATGCGACCGTTGTCGAGACTGTTGAACGCGACACGCAAGCCGTTGCCCTCGCCGCCGAGCACGTTTGCTGCGGGCACGCGAACATCCACAAAACTCATCTCGGCTGTCTGCGAAGCGCGTTGGCCCATCTTGTGCTCGATGGCAGAGACTGTGAGGCCCGGCGTATCGCCTTCGACGATAAAAGCCGTCACGCGCGATTTACCGTCGTCGCGCCCCGTCACGGCCATCACAATATAAGTCTGTGCCTCGCCGCCGCTCGTGACCCAGGACTTAGTGCCGTTGATGATGTAAGCGTCGCCGTCACGCACGGCGCGCGTGCGAAGATTCGTCGCATCCGATCCGGCCTGCGGCTCTGAAAGACAGAAAGCCCCCAGGGTTTCTCCGCGCGCTAATGGAACGAGATATTCTTTCTTCTGCTCGTCCGTGCCAAAGCCCAGGATCGGGCCGCAGCAAACCGAATTGGTCACGCCGACGATGACACAGACAGAAGAGTCCGCACGCGCGATCTCTTCAAGTGCGAGCGCATAGGCGACCGTGTCGAACCCTGCTCCGCCCCACTCCTCAGGGATAATCATCCCGAGCAGGCCCATCTCGGCCAGTCCCTTCAACTGCTCGCGCGGAAATCGCGATTGTTCGTCGTATTCGTGCGCGCGCGGCGCGACTTCGGCTGCCACAAATTCCCGGACAGAAGCCTGCACCATCCGCTGCTCTTCGGAAAGCTCAAAATCCACCGCTATAGGTTGCTCCTTTTTTTGCACTGAAACTAGCACGTGTGCGAAAGATGAACAAGCCCGGTAGAGGGTCAGATTGGATAATTGAGTATGCGGTACGGTGAAACTCACCACAGAGGCACGGAGAACACAAAGGACGCACAGAGAAAGACGAGCCTCTGTGTAAACTCTGTGCCCTCTGTGCCCTCTGTGGTAAATAGCAATGTCCCACAGACTCAGATTTAAACTGACCCGTTATTACCAGACCCTCAGGTCTTGCACGGCCCGCCTTGCCGCAGGTTTTCCGGATCAATTACAATACGGCTCGTACTGAAAGCTCTGGTGCACAACCGATGAAACCATTCCTGCTCGCGGTGCTCGCCGCTTATGTCGTGGCGGCGATTCATTCCGTTCTAGCGTTCGTCAACAAACGTCGCGCGGTCGAGCGCGTGGCGTTTCTTTCGCTCGCCATCGGTTTTATGCTGCACACCGCTTCGCTCATTATAGACTGGACGCAGGAGGGCCATTACCCGCTCTTCGGCCTGCGCGAGACACTCTCTTTTCTAGCCTGGACGCTGGTCGTCACCTTTCTTTTGACTTTGAGCCGTTATCGCGCCACGGCTCTCGGCAGTTTTACGCTGCCGCTCGTCGCTTTACTGACCTTCGCCGCGACGGTGATTCGCAGCAAGGCGACAACGCCAAGCGCGATGACAGATGGCGGAGCGGCATGGCTCTTTCCCCTGCATACGACAATGCTGCTGTTCGCTTACGCCTCTTTCTTCGTCGTCTTTATCGCGAGCATTATGTACCTGGTGCAGGAGCGCGAGTTGAAGCTGAAAACCTTCGGCGCATTTTTTCACCGGCTGCCCTCGCTTTCGACCGTCAACGAGATCGCCAGTCATGCCGCAGGCATCGGCCTGACGCTCCTGACTTTGGGGATCGCGACGGGGATGCTCTGGTCGTCGTCGCGCGATGGACGGTTGTGGCACAATGATCCGAAGGAGATTTTCGCAGCCCTTACGTGGATGCTCTATCTGGCGCTGATCGTCTATCGCGCCAGCGCAAGCTGGCGCGGACGCCGCGCGGCATGGCTCGGCGTCGCAGGCTTTGCCCTAGTCCTTTGCACCTTCTTCGGCACACGATTGATGGGAACATATCACGTGTTTGGATGAGAAACGGTTTTCAGTTTTTAGTTTTCAGTTTTAAGCAAAGACGAAATGCTTTTACTGAAAACTGAAAACTGAAAACTGAAAACTGATCGCATGTCTATAGTACTCGTCGGACTCAATCACAAGACCGCACCCGTCGCGGTGCGCGAGCGGCTGGCCTTCTCGGATGAAGCGTGCGCCGCGGGGCTTCGCGCGCTCGTCGACGGACAGATAGTGCGCGAAGGGTTGATCGTCTCGACCTGTAATCGTGTGGAAGTTCTGACGGCGACCTCTGCTGAGAGCGCGCTGGAGGGCACTGAGCGCATCAGCCGTTTCTTGAGCGAGGCGCGCACAGTCTCGCCGGAGTCGATTAAGGAGCATCTTTACAGCCACGCCGATGATGAAGCTGTACGCCATATCTTTCGCGTTGCCTCAAGCCTGGATTCGATGGTCGTTGGTGAGCCGCAGGTCTTGGGCCAGGTGCGCCGCGCTTATTCGCTGGCGGTCGAGACGGGCACGGCGGGTCGCGTTCTTAATCGCCTTGTGCATCATGCTTTTCGTGTCGCCAAGCGCGTGCGCTCTGAGACTGGGATCGCCGCCTCTGCCGTCTCGATCAGCTACATGGCCGTCGAGCTTGGGCGCAAGATATTCGGCTCTCTCAAAGGCAGGACAGTTCTTCTTATCGGCGCGGGCGAGATGGCCGAGCTTGCTTTGCGTCACCTCATCAACGCCGGTGCGGCGCGTGTCATGGTCTCTAATCGCACGGATGATGCGGCGCACAAGCTCGCTCATGAATTCGGCGGCGAGGCCGTGGACTTTGCGCGTCTTGCAGAGCACCTCTCGGAAGCAGACGTGGTCATCTGTTCGACGGGCGCGAGTGATTATGTTGTCACGCCCGCGATGGCGCGCGAAGCCTTAGAGCGACGACGCAATCGTCCATCGTTTCTGATAGACATTTCCGTCCCGCGCAACATTGACCCGGCGGTCGGCCAGCTCAGCAATCTTTTCGTCTTCGACATAGATGATCTGGAAGCCTTCATCGCCTCGAACATACGCGAGCGCGAGCGTGAAGCTGAGCGCGCAGAACTGATCGTCGAATCCGAGGTGATGCAGTTTCAGCAGGCTCTGCGCGCCCTGGACATAGGCCCAACGGTCGGCGCGCTTCGCCAGAAGCTGCAAGACATCGCGCGGGATCAACTCAAGCGCCAGCGCGGTCGGCTGGGCCAACTCACGCCCGAGCAGGAACAGGCCATCGAAGCGCTGCTTTTGTCTACGGTCAATAAAATCTCGCATCCGCTGATCCACCGCATGCGTCGCTCCTATGACAGCGGCGATGATGAAAACATACGTGCCTGGCGCGAAATCTTTGGCCTTGAGACAGAAGCGAACGCTGCGGGGCTCTTGGGCGATGAAAGCGACGCTGAAACAGACTTTTAATCCCCGCTCACAATTTGGGACAAGGCTCGCTCTCCTGACGGGATGAAAAACCCTCTTATCATCGGCTCGCGCGGATCAAGGCTCGCTCTCTGGCAGGCGGAGTGGGTGCGCTCTCATCTTGCCGCGCTCTCTGCGCAGACGCAAATTCAGATCGAGATCATCAAGACCAGCGGCGATGTGTTGAAGGACGCGCCCCTCTCCGTTATCGGAGGGAAAGGCGTCTTTACTAAAGAGATAGAGGAAGCCCTGCTCGACCGTCGGATTGATCTGGCCGTTCACTCGCTCAAGGACTTGCCGACGATTCTGCCCGCAGGGCTCGCCATCGCCGCCATCACAGAGCGCGAGGATGCGCGCGATGCTCTGGTGCTGCGCGAAGATGTTGGAAGGGGCTTTACATCTCTTGATGATTTGCCCGACGGGGCCATCGTCGGGACTTCAAGCCCGCGACGGTTGGCCCAACTAAGGCACTCGCATCCCCGTCTGAGAATTAAAGAGTTGCGCGGGAACGTCGATACGCGGCTGCGAAAATTAGATGCCGGTGAATACGATGCGATCATCCTTGCGGTGGCCGGACTCAGCCGTCTGGGATTTGCGCACCGCATCAGCGAACGTATTCGACCGGCAGACATGCTCCCGGCTGTCGGACAAGGCGCTTTAGCCATCGAGATACGCGCGGAAGACACAGCCATTCATGATTTTCTTACGCCGCTCGATCATGGGCCAACGCGCGCCGCATGCAGCGCCGAGCGCGCTCTGCTTCGCGCGCTGGGCGGAGGCTGCCAGTTGCCGATTGCCGCGCATGCCGTGGTTTATGAAAATCATTTAAGGCTTGACGGCCTGGTGGCAGCGCCAAACGGTGAAACCCTGATACGTGAAACGATCAAAGGCGAAGCATCCGAGGCGGCGCAACTGGGTGAAGTATTGGCAGAGCGCTTGCTGGAACGTGGAGCAAACTTGCTGCTTGCCGGGTCGATTACTTAAACGAATTTCTTCCGGGCAATGTATTCCGCGATGGTTGATGCCTTTATCAGCATTGCACAACAGACAATGCAGCAGTCATTTAAACCCCTGAACGGGCGCACCATTATCATTACGCGCGCTCGTGCTCAGGCCGCAGAGTTCGCAGCCGAGCTTGAACGCTACGGCGCGCGTGTGCTGGCCTGTCCGACCATAGAGATCGTCGAGCCGGAAAGTTACCAGCCGCTTGATGAAGCGATTGAAAATCTCTACGGCTATGACTGGCTGATCTTTACGAGCGTCAACGGGGTCGATCATTTCCTGCGACGCTTGACTGAAGGCGGGCGTGACAGGAGCGAGTTGGACGACCTGCGTGTCTGCGCCATCGGCGATGCGACCGCAGAGCGTTTGCGCGAGGCTGCTGTTCACGTCGATGTCATCCCTACGCAGTTCAAGGCAGAGGGAGTCTTTGATGCGCTCGCGCTCTTTCTCGGCGGCGAGGAGAATCTGCGCGGCCAGAACTTTTTGATACCGCGCGCGGCGGTCGCGCGTGATTATCTGCCACGCGCGTTGATCGCGGCAGGCGCGCGGGCAGACGTAGTTCCGGCCTATCGCACCATCCAGCCCAACACTTCCGAGCGTGGCCGTGTCGAAGCGATGCTCACGGGCGGCGCTGTCGATTGCATCACCTTCACCAGCTCTTCGACCGTCAACAATTTCGCGCAGATGTTCGAGACGACGGACTTGAGCGAGTTGCTCAAGGGCGTCCTGATCGCCTGCATCGGCGACATCACGGCGGAGACTGCTGCGCGCTACGGTCTCAACACAGACATTCAGCCGGACGAGTACACCATCCCCGCGCTCGCACGCTCTATAGCAGATTTTTACGCGAAACTCGGTTAGCGTGCGCAATACATCGGCGCTCAATTGAGTATCAATAGAATTGTAGTTCACCACAGAGACACAGAGCGCACAGAGGAAGCACGGAGGTTTGAATGCTAGCTCTCTGTGCCTCCTCTGTGTTCTCTGTGTCTCTGTGGTGAGTTGCTAACTCAACTTGCACTCAATTTACAGCGCTCAAAGCGTTGCGCTGCTTTCCCACTAATACCATCAAGTTAAATTCCCTGACCCTATGCTAAACTTCCACGTATGGCTAAGGGGCGTGTTCTGATTGTCGATGATGAGCCGGTCGTGGCGGGTGTCCTGCGCGAACAGATCGCGGCGTGGGGTTACGAGGCCGTGGCGGAAGCCGATGGCGTGGCCGGACTCCGGCGCGCGGAAGAATTTCGCCCTTCGGTTGTTTTAACGGATGTCATGATGCCCAGGCTCGACGGCTTCGGTCTGCTGCGCGAACTGCGCGAGCATCATCCGGAGATGGCCGTCATCCTTCTCACAGGGCAGGGTTCTGTCGAGATGGCCCTGCGCGCTATTCAGGACGAGGGCGCGTATCACTACTTTGAGAAGCCTATAGACATGTACAAGCTGCGGATCGTCGTCGAGCACGCGATGGCTTACGGCGAGACGCGGCGCGAGAACGAAGCCCTGCGCAGACAACTTCGTGACCGCGGCGCGTTCGGCGAGTTGGTCGGCAACTCCGACTCTATGCGCAAGATATACGCCCTCATCGAACAGGTCGCGCCCAGTTCTGCTTCCGTTCTCATCACGGGCGAATCCGGCACTGGCAAAGAATTGGTCGCGCGCACGATTCATAACTTAAGCCCGCGCAAGAACGCGCAGTTCGTCGCCATCAATTGTTCGGCCATCCCGGAGACGTTGATGGAATCCGAGTTGTTCGGACACGAAAAGGGGGCTTTTACGGGCGCTGCGACGCGCCGTCATGGATGTTTCGAGCTGGCCAACGGCGGCACGCTGCTGCTCGACGAGATCGGCGAGATGCCGACGCTGCTGCAAGCAAAACTGCTGCGCGTGCTCGAAGAGAGGACTGTTCGCAGGCTCGGCAGCACGCAGGAGATTCCCGTCGATGTGCGTCTTCTCGCGGCCACCAACAAAAACCCGCACGAGGCCGTAAGCCAGGGACAATTTCGCGAAGACCTCTTATATCGTCTCAACGTCATTGCGATTGAGATGCCGCCGTTGCGCGAGCGTAAAAGCGATCTGCCCCTGTTGGCCCAGCATCTCGTCACGCAACTGGCCGAGCGTCACCAGCGTCCCGCACGCTTCTTTTCTCAGGCGGCGCTAGAAGCCCTGCGCTCTCACTACTGGCCCGGCAATGTGAGGGAGCTACGCAACGTCGTCGAGCGCGCTGTCATCATCTGCTCCGGCGAAGAGATCGAGCGCCATCACCTTGCGCCTTACCCCGTCGAACAGCGCGAGCGCGTCCGCAACGAAGATACAATCTCTCTGCCCATCGGCACGCCCATTGAAGAGATGGAACGACAGATGATCCTGCGCACGCTGCATAAGACCGAGAATAATAAGACGCGCGCCGCAGAGCTTTTGGGAATCAGCCTCAAGACTCTACACAACAAGCTGCGCCTTTACCGCGAGCGCGGGCTGCTTCAAGAGGGCGAGCGATTTACACGCACGACCAACTGAGTTTGAACGCTGACGGGGCAAAAAGAAGCTAGTCTCGAATTTCTTTCGTCCCTTCGGGGCTTTGCCATCACTTTCCATCAACTTCCGCTTTCCGGCCTTGCGCTAGGCCTCTGATGAATGTTATTCATCGCGACCAATGCCTGTACTTCTTTTCTTCGTTGACGGATTGGGAATCGGCGCGCGTGGGCCAATGAATCCTTTGGACACGCTCGGAGACGAGGCCGCGCCGCTCGCCATCTTTCAAGATGAAGAGCCTGAGCTTATTCATGACGGATTGCTGGTGCGCACAGACGCACGGCTCGGCGTAGAGGGGCGACCGCAAAGCGCATCCGGACAAACGACCATCCTGACGGGCGTCAACGCTCCGGCGCTTCTAGGCTATCACAAGCAGGGATTTCCCAATCAGGCGCTTAGAGATATTCTCCAGAAGCATTCAATCTTTTTACAGCTTAAGCGCGCGGGCATTGGCCCAAACGCATTCGCCAATGCTTATACGCAAAGATTTTTCGAGACGCGCCCGCGCTGGGTCTCCGCTACGACCGCTGCGGTCGAAGCCGCCGGGATGAGCTTTCGCGACCTGGACGATTTAAAAGATGGTCGAGCCGTCTTTATGGATTTCACCAACGCCTTTCTCATGGAGCGGGGCGAAGATGTTACACGGCGCACGCCCGAAGAGGCCGGAGAAGTTTTAGCGCGAATCGTCGCCGCGCATCGTTTTACTCTTTACGAGTATTTCATTACGGACAAGATAGGTCACGCGCAGGACATGGACGCCGCGCGCAAATATATCCCGAGCCTCGCAAGATATTTGCGCACAGTGCTCGACAGGCTTGATCTGACGCGGACGACCGTCCTGCTCACCAGCGATCACGGCAACATCGAAGACCTCTCTTTGCGCAACCACACGCTAAACGAAGTCCCTACGCTGGTCTGGGGCGCGGCGCGCGATAGCGTTGCTCGCCGCGTACGCAGTCTCGCAGATATTACGCCCGCCATCATCGAAGTGCTAAGCGAGGAGACCAAGACCAACCAATGAACGTTCCGGCAAAAGCTTTAGAAGAGAAGAATGATCCACGCGAAGTCTTCGGCTGGTTGATGTACGACTGGGCCAACTCCGCTTTTTTCACGACCGTGGTGGGCTCTCTCTTTGGCCCGTACTTGACCAGACTGGCGCAAGCGGCAGTCGGCGATAATGGTGTAGTGCTGGATTTCGGTTTTCTGGGCGCTGTCACGGCCAAGTCGCTTTCAACCTTCGCCGTCTCCGTGTCCGTTTTCTCTCAGGTCTTTATCCTGCCCATACTGGGATCAATCGCCGATTACTCGAATTTGAAAAAGCGTTTGATGGCCATCTTCTGCTATATCGCCGTCGTCGCTACCTGCCTGCTCTATTTCACCGCCGGACGCTTTTACCTGATAGGCGCTCTGTTTTTTATCATCGCCAATATCTGTTACGGCGCGTCCGTCGTTTTCTACAACGCATTTTTGCCGGAGATTACGACCGAAGATCAACGCGATAAGGTTTCGAGTCGCGGGTTCGCGCTCGGTTACTTGGGCGGCGGGTTGCTGCTGGCCTTGAATTTTATCTTTGTCGCCGCAGCGCCGAGCATCGGCATCTCGGCGGGCATGGCCGTGCGGCTTTCGCTTTTGTCGGCGGGTCTGTGGTGGGGCGGCTTCGCGATCATTACTTTCACGCGGTTAAAGTCGCGAGCGGCCGCACGCTCTTTGCCGGAGGGCAAGAGTTTTCTGACCATAGGCTTTACAGAGCTTGCCTCGACGGGGCGCGAACTCTTGCGCCTTCGTCACACGCTTCAATATCTGATCGGTTATCTGCTCTACAACGACGGTATTCAAACTGTGATCGGCGCGGCATCCGTCTTTCTGGCGCAGGAATTATTCGTCGCGCGTGGAATGGAAGCCCCGCAATCATTTCTGCTCGGCATCTTCCTGATGGTGCAGTTCGTAGGCATCGGCGGAGCTTTGCTCTTTGAAAGAATAGCGCACTGGCTGGGAACTAAGAATGCCATCCTGATTTCGCTGGTGATCTGGGCGGGGATAGTCATTTACGCTTACGGTTTTCTGCAATCGATGCGCCAGGCATGGGTGATGGCCGGGATGATCGCCATTGTACTCGGCGGATCGCAGGCGCTTTCACGCTCGCTCTTTTCAAGAATGATTCCGAAGGGGCGCGAAGCATCATTCTTCGGTATTTATGAAATATCGGAGCGCGGCACGTCCTGGATAGGGCCGCTCGTCTTCAGCATCGTCGTCGCGAGCACGGGCTCTTATCGTCAGGCTGTGCTGTCGCTGATCTTTTTCTTCGTCGCCGGTATGATTATTCTTTTCTTCACCAACACGGACAGGGCCGTGCACGAAGCGGGCAATGCGCTGCCCGAAGAGGTCGAACGTGAGCGCGTGCGAAAAGGTTTAGCCTGAAAGCGCTGCTAGCGCCCTTCTCTGCGGCGCTGGCGTGCGGGTTGATTTGCTTCGGCGGCTCGCTCCAGACAAACGTGCGAGCAGTAGTAGGAGGAAGCGGCACGTCTCGAACGATTGAGCACGACGGCGCGCGTGGTTGGAATCCATATCTCGCAGGACTGACAGCGAACGAGCCTTTCGTTCTCCGTGTTGGAGCGCCGGACTGTTTCTGAAGTTGGTTCGCCTCTGTTTACGCGGCGCAGGTCGCGCATAAACCCTAAGACGCGGCGAGCCGTCACGATGTACGGCCTCAAACGCCAGTAGATAAACGCTCCAAAGAGCGCGAGCGTAATCAGGATCAGAAAAATCTTCAAACTTACTCCCGCGTCTTATTCCTGCTCTGGGCCATCTGCGCGCGCAAGTCCGGCAGCGAAGGATTCGCAGGGTTCAAGCTCGTGAGCTGGTCGATAATCTTTTGCGCCTCTTGAGATTTGCCCGCGGCGATCAAGGCTGTGGCCAGATTTTGCAGCGTCGGTTCGTGCCGCGAATCGACGGCGAGCGATTTACGATACTCCGCGATGGCGCGCTGCGGGTCTGAAGGCTGACCAAAATAATAGGTCAGGCCGAGGTCTGTCCGCACGTTGGCATCATCCTGCTTGAGCTCCAGAGCCTTCAGATAATACTCGCGCGCTTCCGCGAAGCGCGCAGGATCGGACGCCTGACCGATGTCGAAAAAAACATTCCCCAGCGCGACCAGCAGCTCGCGATCCTGAGGGTTGGCGTCATGCGCGCGTTTGAGCATGCGCGCTACGTCCGGCAAAAAGGCTGCGTTCTGTGTCTGGCTCGCATAACGGTAGAGCACCATTCCAAAGTTTCGTTGCAGCGAAGCGTCTTCCGGGCGCGCGTCCGCCTTGGCAATCGCATCACGAATCTCCGCTTCCGAAGGCGTGCCCGGTCGATTGCTGCCCGCAGAGGTTTGAGCCGCGCCGCCTGTGTCTGCCGTTTGTGCGTTCGTGCGCGAAGAGTTTGTCTGAGAGGGACGCGCCGCGTTGTTCAAAGCGCCGCGATTCGTCTGATTGGCGAAGACGAAGCCTATGATAAAGCCCGCGAGAAGGCCTATGATGCCGTAGAGAATATTATACTTGTTCACGGTTGATGATTTGCTCTGGCTCTCAAGTGATGAGCAAAGTGTAGCAAAAGCATCGGTAAAACGCGACGCGCGCCGCTTCTACAAAAGTGGAAGCGGCGCGCGCGCGAGGTTCAACTGTTAATTTAAAGCGGGCGATACGGTTTTTGCTCAAAGCATCCTGAGACTGGGATTGCGACAAGTCTTACGGATGCTCAATCGACGCTGCCGATTCGATCAGTCATCGCCGCCCGACGCAGAATCAGACGTGGAGGGCAGCACATCGTTGACACGGCGTCTCGGCAACGGATCGGTGGAGCGCCGGCGCGGGCCGGAAGTATCATTGCGCCGGTCGACGAATCCTGGTGGAAGCCTGCGCCCTTTGATGGCTTCCTCTAATATCCTTGTGATCTCCTGCGAGAGCGTCCGATGCTCTGCCTTGGCGCGTTGTTGCAACGCTTCCTTTAGTTGATTTGGCACGTATGCCCCGATGAAAACCCCTTTTCGGTTTGCCATCTTACCTCTCTGTGCCTCTCCGTTGAAATAATTTGTTAGATCGGGCGCGCAGATTACTTAACGCCCGACCGTGTCGGGAATGCTTTTTCTTTTAAGCCATGCAATTTGAGAGCAGGTCTGTAAGCCGAATTCTGTTCCACGATCCCTAAGGATCGAAGCGGCGATCATTCATCTAGCCCATACGTTGCCGGATGGATCAAGCGACCTACCCGGAGGTCGTGAGACTTGTGGCCGAACCCTAAAGCTCAACCACTTGGTCTGCTCGGGCGGGCAGCCCTGTGTGACGCCTCCCTATTTGGTCTTGCACTGCGAGGAGTTTGCCTGGCCGCGACGTGTCACCACGCGCGCCGGTGCGCTCTTACATTAAGCCCCAGGAGGGGGCCGCACCATTTCACCCATCACCCGCAACATCCACGCTCGTCCCCTAAGGGGCAAGCGCGTCTGTCCGCTGGCTGGTCTGTTTTCTGTTGCACTTGTCGTCGCCCGTCCGCGCCCCTCTCTGAAAGCGTTGAAACCAACGCTATTCAAATCGAGTACGTTGACAGACGCCCCGCCGTTAGCGGGCTCGCTGCCCTGTAGTGTTCGGACTTTCCTCTCCTTCACCATTTAGGCGAAGCAGCGACCGCCCGACCTGCTCTCTTGCAAGGCGAGATGGATTATAGCAATCATTGTTCAACACGTACAGGACAAAATATACATCGCCTGAACAGCTGCTGAACAAGGGAAGATGGCCCGTCAAACGGACGCGGCGGAATGAGTCAAACCCTTTTATTGAAAGTACTTGAACCCGACGCGCAGGCTGTGCAGAGCCGTCGGCGGAAGGCTTGAGACCAGCAGTAAAGAGACCAAGCCGTGTGCCAGTGCCAGAGCCAGCAGGTTAGGGACGCGCTGGTAGATATAAGCCAGAATCAAGCCGCCCAGAAAAGTAACAGCCGCGAGCCATAGATTCGGTAAATGTAAGAGCCCGAAGACGAGTCCGACGACGAGCACGCTCGGCCATCCGCGTCCCCAGAGAATTTGCGCGCGCCTGTTGATAAAGCCCTGCATGACGTACTGTTGCACAAATCCCCAGGCAGGCAGCAGCAAAAAGCGCGCCCTGAATTGCGTTCCCTCCAGACGCAGACTACCCATCCACCAACCCGCGAGAAAGATCAAGAGCGCTGCGCCCAGCACAGGAACGATGAGCAGGCGCAAAGCCTCTCCAAAATTATCCAGACGCCAGCCGATCTCGCGTGCCGTCTCTCTTCGCGCATGATGCGAGGCCAGCATCAGGACGAAAGCGAAGATGATGGGGATGGCCCAAACGACTTTGTCGTTTCCCATAAACGGCAGGATCAACCAGGCCGCGATCAGAAACGAAGAGGTGACTGAGACGATCTCCCAGGCGGCCAGAGCGCGCCCGCCCGCGCGGGCCGCGTTTATCTCATCGCTTATCTCATAGTACTTTTTCTCTTCCGTCGTCATTTCGTTCTCGCTGAATTGCGCGGCGCTCAATCCTTATTTGTGATAGCGCGCAGGCTTCCCTTCGCATTAGCTTCCATGCGAAACGGTATCGGCTTTCCCAGAAGCTGCAAAGTACGGCGCGCGCCCTCGGCGCTTTCGTGTATGGCGTAGACGCGGGCCTCGTGCTCTCCCTTTTCGAGCGGCGGCAGATCGAAAACATAGCCGTGCCACTCGTCCTTCGCGTAACCCGAGGCAGATACATCCGGGCGAGAGAGATTGGCCACAGTGCGTGCGACGAAATTGCCATCGATAAAAAGATAGACCTCTACGCGATCCCAGGGCGCAGCTTCGTTGACGGCCCATCCAGCGAGCCGCGCGTCGTCCGTCACTTCGTACCAACCGCGATAGTAAGGAGGGAAAGTTGTGAAGTAGAAAACAAGAGCGAGCACGGCGACGAACGCCGCCTCGGCGATTGATTTGGCGATGAGCAGATAAGTCAATCTGTTTCGCGCAGCCGAAGTGAGCGCACGTGAAGGCACAGTCTCAGCTTCGCCTTCATCGTCGGCTCTTTCAAATTTGAGCTGCCGTTCTTCGATCATCACTTTGAATCAAGCGCGCTTCGGTTGGGCCATCACATAACATGCAGGGCCGCAACTCGCCTGCGCTGTGCAAAACAGGTGGCACTTTATCACAGGCACGACAGTAGCGCGTGCGCGACTTACAGGCGCGACGGCGAAAAATGTGGAAAGCGGAAAGAGGGAAGCTAAAATCTCTCAGCAGAGTTGAATTGACGAAGCCGCATTTCACTCGGTCTTACGTGCGACTATCTCTCCTGTAGGGGATGGCAGCCTCATGGATATGACTCGACCTTCACTATCCAGATCGAAGCTAAGGCGCGTCAGCTGCGAGGTAAGAATATCGAATGAGGTAAATTTTGTGGGCGACTCCGGAAGATATTGTGAAAGCGCCGGGCGTGGGACGCCAGAGCCGTGCCCGACCATCTTGTCATTGAGCCAGAGAAGGCGAAGCACTTTGACGGCGCGCTCGAACTCTACGCGGACGAACGTCACGCCGTGGCCTGTACGGCTGCGCGCCGTTCCAAGTATATTGTGCGACTTCACAGCCCCGTTGTTGCGAACGAACGTCTCCCACCATTGCTGAACATCTGCGGCATACGCCGCAGGCTTAGCAGTCCCTGAGTATTGCTGAAGGTCTGAGAAATCTCCCGCGCGCAGTTTCAAGATCATTGCATCTACTCTCGTATTCAAGCCCGCGTAAAGAGCCACATCCTTTTCCGGCGCGCGCGTGAGCAGGTTGACGGCATCCTGCCCTTCAGCCCCTATCAGGAAAGCTCCTTCGTCTTTCCATGCATGGATTCTTCCACCCGTCGGCAATTGATAAGCGCCCGCGTAGCGTTCCAGTTCCGCGCTCTTCATAGTGATAAGCGCAGGAGGCAGCTCATAAGGCTTTCCCTGTGCGGCGCGCGCCAGTGTGGTCGCCAGCAGAGTTCGCCAGCGCATGCGATTGTTGATGAGAGTAACGATCAGAAGTTTTTCCTGGGGAAAGGATGCGAACCAGCTTTGAAAGCCGAGCACGTCGCCGCCGTGCTGAATGACGGGTGTTCCCTGCTCCGTCTTTTTTATTTCCCAGCCGTAAGCATAATCGCCCAGGTGCGGCGTGTAGAGCTTTTTTTTGGCCGACGCGGAAAGAATGCGTGTGCCTTCAAAGGCGCGATGCCATTTAAAAAGATCACCCGTGGTCGTTAAGACGCCGCCCGCGCCGCGATCATCCCATTTGGATGGTTGAGGCCGCTCTGCACGCGAGACGCTGCCCGAACCGATGGCGGCAGGCTCGTAACCGAGCGCGATGAGGGAATCAGGCATAAGCTTTTTGCCGACGAACCCCGTCATCTTCATGCCTGCGCGCCGGAATAAATGTTGTTGCAGGTAATCTTCAAAGGAGCTGCCGGATACTTTTTCGACGACTGCGGCCAGCAGGTTATAGCCGACGTTCGAGTAGCTGAATTTTTCGCCGGGCGCAAACTTTAACTGCGTGCGCTTGACTGCTTCGATGTACTCTTCGCGCTTTTCAAGAGGCAGTTGTGCGTTTGCGCCGTCGGAGATCAAGCCGGATGTATGAGTCAACAGGTGATGCAGCGTGATCGTGGCCTTGTCCTGCGGGAATTGGCCCAGGTGTTTGCTGACTAAATCCTCTGTGCTTAGCTTGCCCTGCATCTCAAGCCGTAGAATGGCAGCCGCCGTGAACTGCTTTGTCAGAGAACCGATGGGAAAGACCGTCTCCGAAGTATTAACGACTCCCCGCTCTTTATCCGCCAGCCCATAGCCACGGTTGAGGATGATGCGCCCCTCTTTCGCCACGAGTACAGCGCCGCTGAACCCGTACATCACGTATCTGTCGAGAAGCTCATCCAGCTTTTTTCCTGCTTCCGTTTTGATCGTCCCTTTGTGTGAGGCGACCGCGCCGCTCTGTTGCGAGAGAGCGCGACGCGGCGCGGCCAACGAGCAGAAGAGAACTAAGGATAAAAGGATTCTTAAGGCGGCCATCAGTATTTCCATTCAAGTCGGAAATCTCCTCGCCATCTTAGGCAGCGAGCAGAGTCGAGTGAGCAATTCCTGACGCCTTCGTGACCACAAGCGTCGAAGGCGTATGACAGTTGCGCCCGCCGGAGAATTACTCTAGCAAGCAAGTTTGATTTCTGTCTTGAATGATTGGAAACAGTTTGTACAGGCTTAACTTCGGCGAAAGACGGCGCGATACCGGGTCGGGGTCATGCCGGTCGCGCGCTTGAAGGTTCTGTTGAAGTGGCTCTGATCGCAGAATCCTGTGCCCGTCGCAATCTCTGCCAGAGAGACATCCGATTCACAAAGCTCGCGACACGCGGCTTCGATACGCAATTGCCTGACGTATTCGCCGACCGTGCAGCGGTAATGACGGCGAAATTCGCGCGCCAGATAAACGGGATGCACGCCGCACATGAGGGCAATCTGTTGTAAGCCGACGGCGTGATCGAAATTCGCATGCAGGAAATCGCGCGCACCCTTGAGCCATCGCGGAGGGCTTTGAACGGTGAGGTCTTTGGCCCGGCGGGACAACTCGGATAAAACCTCAAGGGTAATCCCTTCGATGGCGAGCGGTGTCAACTCGTCCGCCCGTTGAAACTCAGCATAGAGCCGCGAGGCGAAGCGTGAGGCAGCACCCTTTTTCAAATAAGCGGGACGATCCAGTATTTTTGAGTACTCGCGAATGTAAGCGAGCCATTGTGGTTTGATCTCGACACGAAATATTTTTGCGCCTGTTTGATGAAACTCGACCGCGTGCTGCTCTCCCGGCGGATGAATGATTAAGGTCGAGGGCAGGCACGTACGCGTTTGCCTGCCCGTCTGCTCTGAATAAGCTCCGCGCAGCACAAAACTGAGATAAGCAGGCTCGTGTGAATGCCTGGTCATCTTCAGTCCCGCAGGGTACGCCGTTTCGGAAAGCGTTAAATGCCCGAGCTCTAAGCTTTGGACCGTTCCTTCGAAAAAATTTTTGTGCGTGTCTACGAAGGCCATGACTTACTAAATCAAAGGAGGCGGCCTCGCACTGCAAGCCGCCTCTTTTGTTACTTCCTTTTTGTTTTACCGAGAGAGCTTTACTGGCCCTGATAGCTGTTGCCGTTCGTGTCCTGATAAGACAGTGAATGGCGCGTGGTCAAACTGCTTCCGGCAGCAACGCCCGATCGCAGGCGCACGGCCACTCTCAAAACGGCAGTATCTCCGGGTGCAAGCTCCGCCACTCGCCAAGTAAAGCTCTGCGTATTCCCAGGAGCATCCTGTGCGCTCAATGAGGGATCGGAATTGACGAATTGCAAAGCTTCTGGGAGCGATTCAGTGACCGATAGATTCTTCGCCAGACCGCTGCCCTCGTTGACCAGCACTAATCTATAAAAGAATGCTTCACCGGGGTCGACGCTCTCCGAGACCTGTTCCGTTCTTACACGCACGCGCGGCGTCGCGATAGTGAGCACCGTGCTTGCTTCGCTGGCGACGCGATTGCTGGCGAGCGAGCGCGCCACGATGTTGTAAGAGAACTGTTGGCGATCAGCCGTACTGGCGGGGATGCGTACCTGCAAGAGCATAGGATATTGACCGCCCTGTGGATCGATCTGCGCCGTCTGCGTGACGGCCGCTTCGCTCTCCTGATGTTGACCGTCGCCGTTTGAATCCACAAAGATGGTCGCCACAGGAGCGCCCGGCGAAACGATGCGCAGTTCATAAGCGTCCGCGCTGTTGCCCGGATTACGAACGACGAACGGAATATAGATCGTATCGCCCGGCGTCGCCGTCAACCCGACTGAGACTGCCCCTATCTCTGCGCGCGGCACGCGGCCAATCGTGATGCTCGGACTATCAAAATTCGAAGCGGTCGGCAGAGACTGCGTGCGCAGCATGCCGCGCCCTAGAGAGTTCGTCGCCGCCAAGGCGTCTGGCACGGCGCGCAAAGTGACGCTGATCTCGCGCGCGCCGCGTGCGGCGAGTTCGCCGAGACTCCAGATCGCCGTGCGCGACGGACGATCATAGGCAATCGGAGCAGGGCTGGCCGTGACCAGCTCGAAGTTCGGATCGAAGACGAAGTCTGCGCGTGCCTGGCGCGCAGCGGCGCTGCCTGCGTTGCGAACCGTTATGGTCTGCGTAAAGGTATCGCCCGGCATGACCGAAGAGCTTGAGACATTCGAGACTGCCGAGAGCGCTGCGGCGATGATGCTGATCGATCCGTCCGCTATCTGTCGCACCTGATAATCGGATTGCGAAGCAGCTTTCACAAAGAAGCGGCGCTGCTGGCCGTCCGTGGCGGTCTCAGGGACGCGCAGATTGAGTATGACATCGACGGATGCATTGCGCGCGATGGCCGGTGTGACCAGAATCGGCAGTCCTGTATCAGTGCCGCTCTGCGCAAGGCTAAAGCTCGGTTGAAATTCCGCCGGAAGGTCTGTCTCCAAACGGAATTGATCCTCTTTGTTGCCTGTGTTCTGCACCGTTAAAGGCAATTGAACGGTCTGCCCGGGCGAAGCCGACTCCATCGCATTGCGCAGGGCGAGTCTTAAGTTCGGCACCTGCTTGACCGTCAGATTCAATCCCGGCCCACTCTGCGGGGCACTGTTTACCACCGTGGGCGCAGTCTCAATCGTGGTCGTTGTAGTCACCGGCGGCGTCGTTGTCACGGGTCGCACAGGGTTAGTGTTAACAGGCGCCATCGTCGAAGGAGTAGAGGTCGTCACAGCGGGACGCTCTGTTGTCGTCGTGCGCGTGTTATTAGCGCTGCTGCCGGTATTTCGCCGTGGCGGAGTGTTGGTGGCTATCTGAGCCGCAGGCGACGGCCCAGGCACGGGCGTCATCGTGGGCGTCGTCACAGAGCGCGAAGGCGTGTTGGCTGAAGCAGTGTTGGACGAAGCTATGGTTGATGGCTGCGTCGTCGCAGGTTGTTGCTGTCCTCTTCTCTGTTGCCGCCTGGGCCGCGTATTCCTCGTATTGGTGGCGGGCGCTGTTGTTGTCGTGGCGACCTGCTCAGGGCCCGTGCCTGTGATTTTTCGCGCCACAGGAGGCGTCGTTGTTCTTGAGTTGTTGTTGTTTCTCGCAGTGGTGGCGGGCGACGGCGTTGTGATCGGAGTAAGAGACGGAGCGGCACTGGTTCTGCTCGTGTTGCCTGCCTGAGTTGTGCGCGGCGGTGTGGCAGGAGTGCGCGCCGGAGACGGCGTGGTGCGTGCCGGAGTGGGCGAGGCTGTAGCGACCGCTGTTGTTGCCGGGCTTGGCCTGGTCTCAGGCGTACGCGCAGGGGCTTCGCGCCGCGCCGTCATCAATTCGCTCTCGTAGATGTCTGCGAAGGGCGTGTCTTTGATCGTGCGCAGACGTTGCCCGATCTGTTCCGCATCATCTAGCTTGCCCATCTGCATGTAGGAGCGGCCCAGCCAGAGCAGAGTCAGGTCTGTGATGATACTGTTCGGATAAGTCTTCAGAAAATCTTTGAGAACAGTGGCGGCCTGATCGAAGCGACCCTGGTTATACAGGTTCTGGCCTTTGGTGAACATGGCCTGCTCGGCATCGCTCGGGATGTCGCCGTCCTGAGCGACGGTGCGGGCTGCGGCGGCTGTCACTTCGACGAGCTGTGTCACAGGGGCCAGCATCAGCGCCGCCGCCAATGCTGCTGCGCTTATTTTGTTTCGGGTACTCAAGGTCATCAACCTCCGGCAGGTAGGAGCAAACTTTTTTCGTGAGATGTCTTAGTTAATTTATCGAGCGCGCGCAGAAGTCTTGCAATCCACGAACGCCGACGCGAAGGCAGTCCCGTTGTCGGGTGCTCACTGCCATCATACATTTTCGTTCATCGTGCGACAAGATAAAGCGCATGTCGGCAGCCCGCCGCTCTCTCCCGTAGCGGGAAAATCTCTCGGCGGCCTATGCGCAAGCCCTGCGGACACTATTCTCTTTACCAGCCACCGCGACCGATCTCTACGCGGTCGCCCGGTTGCAGCAGCGGGTCTGGAATCTTTCCGCTCTCGATCATTTTCAAATTGTACTCGGTCGTCACAAGGCGTCCATCAGGCCCTTGCCGCGAGACCTTGACCTTGCTCCCGGCAAAGCGTCCGACGCCGCCGCATGCAAGAATCGCCTGCGTCAGTGTGAGCCCGGCGTGAAAATCTTTTTGGCCCGCCGAGACGATCTGACCGCCGATGAAATAGTACTGCGGCGCGGGCGCAGGGGCGGCGGTTAAAGTAATCACATCGCCCGGATAGACGAGCTGTGCGGTGGCCGTCGTATCATTAAGGTCAACGGTGATCCCCTGACTTCCCGTGCGCATAATCGTGGCCCGCCCGGCTTCAGGTCTGGGCTGCGCCTGGGCCAGCAGTACGTAGAGAGGGATGGCCTCGCGGCGCAGGATTTTCGTGCCCGGCTCTTGTACGAGTCCCGTCACGATCACATTGTGGCTCGTATATTCACGCACGCTGACGACGACCTGCGGCTTATCGTAAATCTTGACGCGCGACTGTATGCGCGCACCGATCTCATCCACTGTGAGTCCAGAGACCGGCAGCGGGTCGCCCGCCAGCGGGTATTCCAGCAATCCTCCTTCGAGGATCGTAAACAGAGTCGACTCGCTCGTGTTGGCATTCAGCAGGCGTATGTCCAGAACATCGCCGACGCCGACTCTATAAATGTTTGTCAGGACTAAGGGAGTGGCAGAACCTGTCGTGCTGCTGTTTGTGGTTGCCGCCGCAGGGCTCTGCGGCTTGGGTGCAGTAGTCATCACGGGCGGCGCACCCAGACCCGTCACGACGGTTTTCGCTGGCGCATCGGTGGTGGATTGGTCGCCGCCGCTCGCAGGAGTCGAGGGCGCAATCGTCACTGCCGCTGTGGTTGACGGAGCAGGCGCAGCAGGCTGCGTCTTGTGTGCCTCGTCTGTCTTCTCAGCTTCGGTCTTCTCTGTTTTCGCCGCTTCGGTCGTGTCCGGTTTAGCCGCCGTCTCGTTAGCCGTCCCGCCGCCGTTACCATTGGCCGCGGGCGAGGCCGAGTGAGCATCGTTGGTCTGGGCCAGCACAACAGCAGCTTGCGTAGCGATAGCCAGCACAATGGCGATGGCTAAAAAAATTCTTTTCATAAAGCACTCTACTTCCAGTTCCCTTGGGTTGTGAAGCTGGCAGTGGCGCTTGCTTTTTGGCCGGGCAATGGCCTTGTAAGCGCTTCCTGCGACTGTTGCGGCTCTTTGAAGGGCCGCGCTTAGAACGGTCGCCCGCGTATGTCGTTGCGCCGTCCCCACTCAAAAATCAGCGAGATTCGATTACGGTTAAAGGTAAAGGCAGAGGGCATGCTCGAATCCCTCCGCAGAAAACTGTAAACCAGCTGGCCGCGCAAAAGCTCGCTCCAACGATAGCTGGCATCAACCGAGAAACCATACAGTTGGTCATCGCGGAAGCGGCCAGCATAGCCTCCGGCAAAGACGCCGCCCGACCCTGTCGAGGTCGGGACGACCCTCAGCGGAAAGCCTAAACGTTGATAATTAACGGTTAAGCCCAATTTCAAAGCATCTATCGGCGAATTCTCAACGCGTCCGGAGAAGCCCGTCGAGTCGAGCCGGGCATTGCCCCCTTCTAGATTAAACAACGAAACCTGCGTTTTTCGCAGAGCCGCAAGCTCAAAACCCGTATTTTGTCGGAAATTAAAACGGTACGCCATATCAAAGATCAGCGTCCGCAGATTGTTTGCCTTCGGCGCATGGCGGTATTCGCTCTGCTCGTAACCGACGCGCATGGCCAAACCGCCCGTCTCATTCGTCTGCGAGCGCCC
>Ga0190273_10000291_pt1 | contig 21375 bp, 20 predicted proteins | sample Popmic504IS_FD_134513 | JGI IMG/M metagenome (GOLD analysis project Ga0190273, IMG submission 134513) | Populus adjacent soil microbial communities from riparian zone of Shoshone River, Wyoming, USA - 504 IS | ecosystem: Environmental > Terrestrial > Soil > Riparian zone > Trees stand | place... | reverse complement strand
GATGGCGCGCTGATCAAGATCGCCGGTCTCAGGCAACTCGTCCTGGACGGCAGGGCGCGCGTCTTCGAATGCGAAGAGGACTGTACCGAGGCGGTCCGGCGGCGCGACTACCAGGCCGGGGACGTTCTGGTCATCCGCAACGAGGGCCCCAAGGGCGGGCCCGGCATGCGCGAGATGCTCGGCACCACCGCGCTGATCTACGGCCAGGGAATGGGCGAGCAGGTGGCCCTGCTCACCGACGGCCGCTTCTCCGGCGCAACCCGCGGCATATGCATCGGCTACGCCTGTCCGGAGGCGGCCGACGGGGGGCCGATCGCCCTGGTCGAGGACGGCGACCGTATCCTGATCGACTGCGACAAACGCCGGATCGACCTGCTCGTGGACGAACGCGAGATGGCACGGCGGCGGGTTGCCTGGGCGCCGCGGCGGCAGGAAACGCTGGCAGGCGTGATGGAGAAGTACGCACGATTGGTGGGGCCTGCCAACCTCGGTGCGGTCACCCACAGCGGCAGCGTGTCCTGGCCACGCGGGTAACGCTCATTTCCGGCAACGACCCTGTGGCATCATCCGCACCTGCTCCAAGAAGCACCGGGAGAAACCGTTGGACCCCAGTCTGTCCGTAGCCGTCGCACTGGGTGCGTTCTTCATCTGGGCGCTGGTGATCTACAACCGGCTGGTCTCCCTGCGCAACCGCGTATCGAACGCACTCGCGCAGATCGACGTCCAACTGAAGCGGCGCCACGACCTGATCCCGAATCTGGTCGAGGCCGTGCGTGGTTACATGGCGCATGAACGCGACGCCCTGGAGGCGGTGACCCGCGCGCGAGCTTCGGCGCAGGCTGCCGGCAAGGCTGCCGCGGGAAGTCCCGCCGACTCGGAGGCGCTCGCCTCGATGGCACGGGCCGAGGGTGCGCTGTCCTCGAGCCTCGGCCGACTCTTCGCGCTGGCCGAGGCCTATCCCGATCTCAAGGCGAACCGGAACATGATGCAACTTTCCGAAGAGATCACCGCGACCGAGAACAAGCTGTCGTTCGCGCGACAGGCTTTCAACGATGCCGTGATGCATTTCAACACGGCGCTGCAGTCGTTTCCGGCCGTCATGTTCGCCTCCACTCTGGGCTTCATGCCCGCTGTGGTGCTTGCGCCGCTGGACTCCGACATCGAACGCAAGGCACCGGCGGTAAGGTTCTAGAGGGCCCCCTGCCAGTTCTCATCGCGGCTGAGAGCGCTGGTGCGCCTGGGAGCCGATGCACGGCACCTGGAAGGAGCCGTGGTCTCGCGGCCGCCGCTGCTCGTCACGCTGCTCCTGGCGCTGCTGCTGGGCGCCGTCGCGATCCTGCTGTGCGTCGCCGTCGTCCTCGTGATCTGGGTGTCGCTGGCGCTTTCAGGTCTCTTCACGCTGCTGCCGGCTGCCCTGCTGCACGCGTTGCTGCGCTAGCGAGAGGGGCGGGAATACCCGCCACGAGACCCGGTCGACGCCTAGTCCTCGAACGTGCTGGCGTAGCTTTGCAGTACGCCCTGATCAAGGAAGTAGGATGCTTCGACGCCGGTAGCTCCACGGCTCACGGCCGAGCTGATCTCTTCCATGTTCCTGCGGCACCATTCCTCGCGCACAGTTCTGTTTTCCTGCGAGTCAGCGTCGAGTTCTGCGAAATCCTCGTCCATAGCGCACCCTCCAAAGGAGGATCCAGTGTAGGTTCGCCTGTTCGAGGAGTGACGCCCGTTTGCGACGGAAAGCCGTCTGAGCCGGCTGAACGGCCCCCGTGCCCACATCACAGGCCATCAGGGCCCGCGGGTCACTGCGGCTTTGTCGCCCGCGAAACAACGCGCTCGGTCGTCCCGACCTGCAGCCGCTCGATCTCCGCCTCGCTGAACGGCAACGGCGCGAACCGCTTTGCGGCAAACAGATCCGCGGTCTGGTCCGCGGAATGCGCCGACCCGGGCTCGCTCGACTGCGAGTACGCCAGCAGGCCCTCGGCCCGCACCTGCCCCGCCTCCCACGTTACCGCCTGGACGTAGCTGGAGCCGGTATTCACTGCGGTGTAGCCGGCGGCGGTGAGCGGAACGGTCGTATTGTTCTCCCGCATCGTCAGCTTGTTGAAGCTGCCTTCGAACTCGTCGCCGCCGTGCAAGGCAATTCGTCGGCCGCCGCGGGTGACCCCCTGAAGTTCGCCGAGCGGCCGGGCGAAATCGACGCCCTTGGAACCGAGGTCTGCAACCGTCTCGGCAAGCGTGCGGCGCAGCACGTCGGCCGCCGTGCCGGCTTGGGTGTTGAGGTCGCGCGGCGTATGGACGGGGTCCGCCGGATCGAAAGGCGTCAGCCACAGCGGCGTGCCGGCGGGCATGCGCAGGCGGCGCCAGAACTCGCGGAACAGCACGGCCCCACGGCTGTCGAGATTGGCCCGGCCGTCCCATTGCTGCAGCAGGCCGCAGGCCGGTACGATGTCCACGGTCCGGCCATCCGCCAACGCGACAAGGTTTTGCTGCTGACCCGGTGCGGGCAGGCACAGCGGGATCAAGTCGGCATTCAAAGGGTCCGTCCCCTTGCCGGAGAGGCTCAGTTCGGCCGCCAGCAGCCGATTACCGAACAGCAATTCACGCATCGTGTCGAGGCTGTCGAAGCCCCTGGCCGGCGACAGACCGTCGCGCCCGTTGAGACGGTCCTCGATCTGCATGAAGGCCAGGCGCTGGCGCAGCGTCATCGGCGTGACCGCGGAGCCAAGCACCGGTTCGATGTCGTCGATGCGCGCAAGCGGATGCGCGAACCATGCCCCCTGGTTGCTGTTGGCAACGTAGTCGCCGCGGCGAACGGCGGGTAGCCGTTCGAGCGGCATCAGCCCGGGCTTGGGCGCCTTGTCCTCTACCGTCCAATCACAAGCCGTCCGCGAACCGTCCAGGATCGGCAGGTTGACCAGCCCCAGCACGATCTGCGCGGTGGTGCTGCGCACGCAGCCCCCGGCTGGCGCCGGCTGCACCTTGGCTCTCGGCAGGTTGGGCGTGCGGCCGATGTCGGCCAACAGCGTGCCGCCCTCACGGTCGGCCGCAACGGTGTGCACGTAAGGAATCGCGCCAACCGAGCGCAACGCCTGCTCCACTTCTGCCGCGTTGCGGGCCTGCCCGATCTGCATCCACTGCTCGTGCGTGCGCAATGAATTGAGGTTGGCATCGCGCAGCGTGTAAGCGGTGTCCGCCGTCCAGCTCAGGTTCACACCACCAGGCACCGGGCTGTCGATCTCGATAACCGGGCCGAGGTGCGACGAGTAGAGCGTCCGCTGTTCCGTGGTGATCGACCCGTCGGGCTGCCGAACCTCGATCGCCACGTCCTTTGCGCGCAGCTCGCGCTGCTGGCCGTCGACGATGTAGTGGCGACCATCGCCCGTCAGCGTGAGCTCGTACACGGACTGGCGCAGGGCCGGCGAAACGGTGTGCGTCCAGGCGATGTCCTTGTTGAAGCCGATCAGCGGAACGGGCATGTCGCCATTCATCACGCCGAACACGTCGAAGCGCCCAGGCACCGTCATGTGGATCTGAAAGAACTGGTTGGCCCCGAACCAGGGCCAGTGCGGGTTGCCCAGCAGCATGCCCGCGCCGTTGGCGGTCGCGTCCTTGCCGATGGCATACGCGTTCGAAGCCGCCCCGCGCGTGTAGTACGGGTTAAGCTGCGCGAGCACCACGTCGGCGTCGAGCGGGCCCGGGCGGCTGAGCGAGACAGGCGCGCCCGACGCTGTCGCCGCCGGGGGCTGCGCATCGACGATGGCCCGCGCAAAGGCCGCGCCGCTTGCCAGCACCGACTTGTCCGCGATCAGGCGCATGAAGTCCCGTTCTGCAATCTTGCGCACCCACGGCTGTCCGTCGCAGCTCAGCGCCGGACGTTCCTGGCCAGGTGAGAGATCGATGAACTCGTTGTAGCCGGCAATGTAGCCGCGCAGCAGTTCGCGGCTGTCTGCACTGGTTTCGCGATACGCCATCGTCAGCGTGTCTTCGTCGAAGTAGCTGCGGTAGAAGAAGTCGCTCTGGCGGTTGGAGATCGGCACGAATGCCACCATTGCGGTGCCGGCCGCGCCATGGAATTTCGAGCGTTCGCCGTTGACGGTGAGCACCTGGTCGGCGAGGAGGCAGAGGTTCTCGCGCAGGTAGGCCGTGGCAGCGCCGAAGCCCAGCCCGGCGAAGTCGGCGGCCTGCACATGCGGCACGCCGTACGGAGTCATGCGGATGGTGGCGCTGAATGCAGCCTTGGGGACGGGAGGCGGATCAGGCGGATCGTCGTCACCGCTGCTGCAGGCTGTCAGCGCTGCGGCCATGGCAATGGCGGCCAACGTCACGGACGCGGGCAAAGACAAGGTCATCGCGGAGAAATTCATGGTCTTCCAGGTCGACGGCGCAGGGCCTGATCACCCGGATGCTGCGGTGGCGTTCGCAGGATGTATTGATCATTTGCGACATGACCGGACCGAATGGCCGATCGGAGTCACCAGGATTACCGGCTCAGTCACCGGACTCGGTAACGAGTCTCCTGCAACTTTGTCTGCGCAGCAGTGGCGCAGTTCGGGCCCCGTGCTTTCAGCAGTCCGGGCTGGCGCTTGTTCTAGCTGCCACGGGAGTCGGTCGCGGGCGGCTGCGCCCCCTCCTCCGTCTCATTGCTGTTCCGAAGCGCCCGCATCGAACCGCTGGTCTCGTTGAAGCTCTGGCTGTTCCAGTTGAGTATCGGCTTGAGGCACCAGGGCTGCGCGTACCAGCAGGGATCTGCCGGCGGCAACCAGTGCGCGAAAACCTCCCACTGTCCGTGTACCGGTGATCTGGGAGCGAACACCCTCTGCCCCGTCACAACGACGCGGCCGATCCAGTCGATATTGTCGCATTCGATCACGAAACAAAGGGCGCCCGGCCCGATGACGTTTGCCCGCCGTTCCACCCAGTTCGGTGATCGCCAGGGCAGCAGTTCCCGCCGCGCTGACCGGTGCGGCTTGAGCTTGAACCAGGGAAGTCGCGACTCTTGAAGGTGCGCCACTCGCTCGGCCGAGGCAGGAGTCTTTCTTGACGAGAGAAGGCTTGGCTCGCCGATGCTCATCTCGCCTCGAGCCTGAACCTGACCTTGAGATTGAACGAGCCGGTGGGCAGACTTGGACGAAGCAGATCGCCGGCTACCGGAAAGCTGCTGGCCGTGAGCGGACGGAATCAGCTGCCAGACTGACGCAGCAATCAGCGACGCCACCACTGACCACCGACATCGAGCAGGGTGGGGACCAGAGCCCAGCCGGGCCCGCATGCGCCGGAACCAGCCCGCCAAGCCGTTGAACGCTCCCATCGATTCCCTCCGCGCGTGCCCTTGAGTGGCAAGTGCACGACACAGATTTAGCAAGCCGAATGCCTAACACTGCCTAAACTTTGCGCTGAATCGAGAGGGAGCAGGCGCCGGGGCTCCGGTACCGGGCTACAACACGAGCCGATTACCTTGCCGGCGGGCGGACGGAGACGCCTACTTCCCGGCCCCTGCTGCAGGAGCGCCGGGCAGATGCGCAGCGAAATACGCAAGCGTGACCACGTCCTCAGCCGACAGCGGACTAACCGGCTCGATCATCGCGGGCGTATAGCCGACCCGCTTGCCGACGCGATAGCCTTCCAGGCTCTCACGCAGGTATTCCTCACGCTGACCGGCGATGCGCGGCACCTGCTGGCCCCCGCTGAGGTCAGTGCCATGACAGAAGAGGCATTTGCGTTCCTGCGCCAGCGCCTGACCACGGCTCATCCGCGCGGCGTCCAGTGGCGCCTCGGGTGGCGCCGCCGGCATCGGCGGCAAGGTGCCGATGAAGTCCGAGAAACCCCGCAGGTCAGCGTCCTTCATCGACTTGGCCACCGCCGTCATCGCTTCGTTGCTGCGCCGTCCCTCCCGGAACAGGAACAACTGCGTGACGGCGTAGTACGAGTGCTGCCCGGCAAGAATCGGGGTGCCCGGTATCTCGCTGTTGCCATTGGCGCCGTGGCAGGCGGCGCACTCGGCGGCGAAGCGCTGCGCATAGCCGCCACCGGCAGCCGGCTTCCCCTGCGCCGCCGCGGCAGCCGGCTTTGCCTGCGGGGTCGCAGGGGCCGGCTTTCCTTGCGCCATCGCGACAGAAGTCGAGACCAGCAGCGCCAGCGTCGTCAGCGCACAGCGAAAAACGGGCAATCCGCTCATTTGCCGGTGTAGCTGATCCGGTAGATTGCACCGGCGTGGTCGTCGCTGACCAGCAGCGATCCGTCCTTCATCACCAGGAAATCGACCGGACGTCCGAGGTAGCTGTTGTTCTCGACGAAGCCCGTCATGAACGGCTCGACCTTGGCGCCACCCTTGCCGTCGGGTATTGCAACCGAGACATCGGCGTACTTGACCGTTCGGTTCCACGGACCATGGCGCGCAATGAACATCGCGCCCTGGTACTTGGCAGGAAACATCTTGCCCTGGTAGAAAGTCAGGCCCAGCGAGCCCGCATGCGGGCCGAGCAGCGCAGCCGGTTTCTGGTAGTCGTTGCACGACTTGCCCCAGCCGAACTCCGGATCCGGGATGTTGCCCTGATGGCAATACGGATACCCGAAGTGCTGCTTGGGCCCCGATACGCGGTTCAGCTCATCGTTCGGGATCTCCTCGTTCATCCAGTCTCGGCCATTGTCGGTGAACCACAAATCGCCCGTCTTCGGATGGAAGTCGAAGCTGACCGTGTTGCGCACCCCGGAGGCGATCGTCTCCATGCCCGAGCCGTCCAGGTTCATCCGGTAGATCTTGGCGTACTCCCCCGGATCGCAGATGTTGCAGGGCGCGCCGATCGGGAAGTACAGCTTCTCGTCCTTGATGCGCAGGTACTTCCAGCTGTGGTCCTCGCCGCCCGGCAACTTGTCGTAGATGACCTTCGGCTCTCCGGGGTTGTCGAGTTTGTCCTCGATGCCGTCGAACCGCATGATCTGCTTGTTGGTGGCAACGAACAGCGTGCCCTTGTGGAATGCGATACCGGCGGCCATGGGCATCTTGTCGATGATGACCTTGGGCTCGCGATTGCCCTTCTCCGCAATGGCGTAGACCTTGTTGCCGACGAACAGGGTGCTCACGAAGATGTTGCCCTTGGCGCCCTGGCGCAGTTCACGCGCATCGAGCACTCCCGAGGCCCAGGTCTCGACCTTGAAGCCGGGCGGCAGCTTGAACTTGGACGTCGGCAGCTGGTCTGCTGCTGTCGGGATCGGGAAAGCGGGCACCGGGGCCATGCGCATGGCCGACTCGCCCTTGGGTCGGCCCTTGGCCCAGCCCGGTTCTTCGGCTGCCTGTTGAGCGGACGCCGTCGTGGCGAAGCAAGCAAGTGCCGCCGCAATGGCGAGGGGCTTGCGGATCTGTAGCATCGTGAAGTATCTCCTGATCGGTCTGTGGCTCGTGTCGGCCGCGACAGAGTGTGAATCATTGGTAGCGCGGAATCAAGCGCTGCCGCCTGCAGGTGTTGGACGGACTACCCCCGTCCGATGGCATCGACAGCTTCGAGGCAACTTGATAGAGTCCGCAACTACTCCGATGCCTGGCAGAAAAGTAACTTGATGATCCCGCACGCAACGGCGTGCCCGGCCCGTTGACCGATGTCCGACCCGACACCGTCGCAGCGTCGTGACCGAACGGCGGAATGGTTCGTCCCGAGGTTCGGGCCGCCCCGGTTTCGCGCCTTGGTCGGGTTGCTGTTCCTGCCCTACACCGGCATGGTGCTCTCCTATACCGTCATCGGCGGGATGCTGTCACCCCGGGTCTCGTGGGATCGGGTGGCAGCCCTGCTGGCGATCTATTTTCTCGCGCTCGGCATCGGCGCTCATGCTTTCGATGCCCTGGGCAGCCGCGTGACCAAGCCATGGGGAGAGCACTTCACCACGAGGCAACTCTGGATCCTCGGGGGGGTCTCCATGGCCTTCGCCTACCTCATCGGCATCCATTACATGGTCACGGTGGCACCCTACCTGTGGCCCATCGCCATCGCCGAAGGATTCTTCGTCCTGGCGTACAACCTCGAATGGTTTGAAGGCCGTTTCCACACGGATCGCTGGTTCGCGGTGTCATGGGGCGCTCTCCCCGTGCTTGGGGGATATGTCCTGCAGACCAACGGCATCAGCCTGGCAGCAGTGGTGATGGCGTCGGCCGCCGCGTTGCTCAGCCTGGTGGAGATCAAGGCGTCGCGGCCGTACAAGGAGGCCAAGCGTTCAGGCGATCCGGCATCGAACCCGCTCCTGCCGTGCCTGGAAGGAATCCTGAAGTGCATCAGCGGCGGCGTGCTGCTCCTGGGTGCAGCACTGGTGGCGCTCCGATGGAATGGATAGACGAGGGGTTCGCCCGTCACTGGGAGGGCCTCGGCGCGCATCTGACCGCGGGCCTGAGGCCGATGGTCCTGTCGTTCTTCAGCGGCGTGCCGCCGGATGATGCCCGGACCGTCGCCGATCTTGTCTGCGACGGCAAGAAATTGCGGGGCTGCCTGGTGCTCGCAATCTCCGATGCCCTCGGCGGGCCTCTGGAGGATGCAATGACCGCTGCCGTGGCCGTCGAGTGCGTACAGGCGGCATCGCTCATCCACGATGATCTGGTGGATGATGATGCCGTGCGCCGTGACCGGCCGGCGACCTGGATCGTGAAAGGCGGCCGGCGTGCGGTGCTGCTGGGCGACCTGATCTTCGCCACCGCCTTGCACCGGAGCGCCGAAGCGGGACGGGAGCAGGTCCTGGTGCTCGCGAGGGCCATCGCGCGGGTGGCCACGGGTGCCTATGGCGAACCGCTCGACGCGGCGGAAACTGATGCGTTGCTCCAGCAGCCGCGCAGGGGCGGCGTCTACGAGCACCTCATCCGGACGAAGACCGGCGCTCTCTTTGCTGCCGCCGCCGAGTTGGGTGCCGTCGCCGCAGCGGCCCCGCCTGAACTGTGCGCCGCGGCGGCGACCTTCGGTGCCCGCCTGGGGGAGGCTTACCAGATGGCCGATGACCTCACCGACCTGGTGAGCCTGCCCTACCCTGCTGCACTGTCGCCGCAGCAGGCTGCCGCGCTGGCGGTATTGGTGGCATACCTGAAAGAAACGGCTCCGGAGCCGGCGTCGGCCGCTGCCGCTGTTGAGGACTTCGCCGCCGGGGCGGCGGCCGCTACGGTTGCCGCTGCCGGCCCGGGGGATCCCGGCGACCTCGCCGCTTTGCTGCAGGGAGAGATCCGGCACCGCGTCCGCCTCGCAAGGCAGGCCCTGGAGATTTTTCCTGAAGGCCCGCGCCTTGCATTCCTGCGTGCCCTCCCCGCCGCCCTCGTCAGGCCCGTCGCTGCAGGAGCCCGCCCGGCTCCGCCGCAGGACTCATCGCCTCATCCCCGCCGTCTTCCGGCCCCCTGACGGCGCGGACGATGGCGGAACCGTAAACGGTCAGGTACTCCAGCCTCACATCGGAAAACCGGTTGCGGGCAAGCGAGTCCTGAAGCGTCGTCAGCCATTGCGTTTCCTCGATCAGGCGCGGCAAGTCCCGGTAGATCTCCTGCCATGCCGGGAACACACGTGCCACGGTGTGCTTCATGACCAGGAAGTAAAGGCGAAATGCAGCGACCAGCGCCGGCTTCGGCGGGTAGGTGAAGTCATGCATCATCAACACGCCTCCCGGGCGCAGCATGTCCCGGCTGTTCCGCGTCAGCAGAGGCAGATCGGCGTACTTCGCGAGGTATGAAGAGGTGATGCAGTCGAAGCGTGCGGTGCTGTGAAAATCTTCAGCCCGGCACAGGATCAGGTCGACGTTTCTGACAGCCTGGCGGCGGATCTTCTCCCGGGCCACTTGCAGGTATTCGTCCCGCAACTCCACACCGACCACCTGGCGATCCGGGAAACGTCGGGCGATCGACAGGGTCGATATTCCCGTGCCGCAGGCAAGGTCCAGCACCGGCCCGTGGCCCTCGGGAATCAGCTCCAGCATGCGCTTCTTCCAGAGCCGGTCGATGCCGAACGTGGCCCAGTTCACCATCGAGTCGTAACTTCGGCCGGTACCGGTGAAGAACCGGTCGACGAGTTCCCGTCTGGAGTCTTGCGTCGGGGAGGGATCGGTCATCGCTTTCTCGAAATTGGCCGCTGGCCGTCAATCCGACTCGGACATCCAGCTTCCCTCCTCCACATCGTCAGGCTCGGGAAGCACAAGACGGGGCACGAGTGCCTTGCGCCGGTCTGCGAGGATCCGGATCAGCGTCGCGGCGTTGCGCTGCCCCTGGTCCTCCCAGTTGTTGTTCATGACGACATGGGTGGTGAAGGTCTCCGGTGCAAGCCGCTCGACCTTCGCCGCGATCTCCACGAGTTCCGTTGACGGGTAGTCGTAGTTGAACCTTTCAGACGCCGACTTGGCGCCTTTGATGTTCCAGGTCTCCTGGTTGCGGCCGTGCAGCCGCACCAGTGAATACTGCATGTGGGTCGACTCCCAGATCGACGGGATCGTGTTCGAGAAACCCTGAGGGCCGTCGACGACCGTATGCACCACGTTCAGCTCACGCTCGAAGGCCAGCGTCGCTCCGACATGCGCTTCATCGAACCAGGTCTTGTTCCGGAACTCGACGCTCACCGTGTAGTCACGCATCACTTCGATGCAGTCGCGCACGTGAGCGTGGCCATCCCGGTTACGAATTACCCACGGCGCGAACTGGAAATGCACCATGCCCAGTTTGTCGGCGGTGCGAAGCGGTTCGAGCGATGCCTTGTAGCGCTCCCAGAGCGCGACCCGCAGGTCTGCGGGCAGGTCCTTGAGGTAGAAGGTCGGTTTCCGGGTCGAGGGCAGGTGTTCACGCAGATCCGGCGGCAGGACCTTCGCCGTCGTCGCGTGTCCGGTGAAAAGGCGGAACGCCTTGACGTTGATCGTGAAACGAGCCGGTGTGCGATCGGCCCACGCCTGAACCGTTTCCGGCAATGGAATCGCGTAGTACGACGTATCGACCTCGACGACCGGGAACCGGGTGGCGTAATAGCGCAGCCTTCCTTCGGGCGTCTTCACGTCCTTCGGATAGAACTTCCTGGAGTTCACGAGCGACTTGTCGCTCCAGGACGCCGTGCCCACGAGCACTTTCATAGCTGGTCTTTCGCCTCGAGCCTGTTTCGCGCAGACACCTTTCGATCACCGGAGACCCACTGGAGACCCACCGGAGAAATCATACTTCAGGCGACCCGACGGCACCGTCATGCAGGCGCCTTCGGTTGCATGCCACTGTCCACACCAGCGCTGAAGCCGCCAGCATCCACACGATGACGGCGCCCGAAGGAAGATCCAGCAGCGCAGACAACACGAGGCCGAGGGCGTACCCCAGCGCGCCGATGCCATAAGCGATGCCGTAGCGCTTGAGCCCGCGATATCGACGCGTGGCGATTGCCGGGAGAATCAGGCTGGCGAAAACAAGGTACACCCCCACCAGTTGAACCGAAACGGTAACGGCCAGTGCGAAGGCGACGTAGAACCCGAACCTCCCCGAACGCAGCAACCATCCCAGACGGTGGGCCGCCAGAAGCAGCGCGGATGTTGCAGCGAGCCACCAGAGGTGTGACGTGCCCACCCACAGGATCTGTCCGACCAGCAAGTCCTTCAGATGTTCGCCACCCTGTGGATGGGCCGCCAGAAGCAGGATTCCTGCACAGGCGGCAAGGATGAAAAGGATGCCGATCAGCGCCTCCTGCTGCTGCGGGAGATGCCGTTCAGTCCAGGTGAGCAGCAAGGCGCCGAGCAAGGCCGCCGTCAACGCAGCGAGCTGCACCGCAACCCCGCCCTCGGTCATGCCCATGGCGTCCGCGGCAATGACACCCAGCCCTGCGATCTGCGCGATCGCGAGGTCGATGAAGATGATGCCTCGATCCAGCACCTGAGTGCCGAGCGGCACGTGGGTTGCAAGCACCAGCAGGCCCGCGATGAAAGGCGGACCCAGGATGCTCAAGTCCAGTGCGTCCCAGTTCATCGCTTCGTGGCCGCGGCAAGCAGACGCGCTATCGTGTCGTCGAACAGCCCGAACAGATCGGCTGCAGCTTCGCTGCCGCCCACCGTGAAGGGCATCTTGACCATGGGCAACGCGGCGTTCCGGCTGAGCCACTCGGACGGGCGGGAGTCCTGATAGGCGCCGTACAGCACCATGACCGCCGGCGTCGCCTTCAACGTCGTGAGCACCGTCTGCAGGTGCGACACCGTCGGCTCCACACCCGGCTTGGGCTCCAGGACCGCCACTTCCTTGAGGCCGAGCCAGTGGTACAGATAGACGAACCCGTTGTGCTGCGAGGCCACCGCGACACCCTTCAGCGGCGCTGCCTGAGCTGTCCAGCCTCGGAGCGCCTCCTCCCAGCGCCGCGCAAAGTCGGCGCCTCGCTGGGCGTAAACGCTTGCCTGCGATTGGTCCACCTGCTGCAGCCGCGCGGTCAGCGCAGCCCCGACCTTGGCGATGTTGCGGGCATCCAGCTGGATGTGCGGGTTGCCGGCTGCATGGACGTCGCCCTGCGACCGGTCGACATTGACCGGAACGTCGAGCTTGTTCACGAAGTCGGCGGCTGCGAAGTTCCCCGGCTGGCCCGGTTGAATCCTCCGGTTGCCCGACTGCTGCAGCAGGATGGGGAGCCAGCCTGCCTCGAGTTCTGCGCCCGTACAGACCACCAGGTCGGCGTTGCGCATGCGCGCAATCAGGCCCGGCCTTGCCTGGATCTGATGCGGGTCCTGCAGGGCGGTCGTGGCGACCGACACATCGACAAGGCTCCCTCCAAGCTCCTGCGCCAGAGCCCCCCACTCGGGCTCGCAGGCGACAACCCTGAGCGCGGCCTGCACGGGCACCGCACAGAGGGTGAGAAGCGCAGCAGCAAGGCAGAGATGCACTTTTCTGTTCATCATGAGCTCACCCCTGGAGTGTCAGTAGCCGTGGGCGCCATGCGCGCCGAGACTCATCTGGTATTGGAGGAATATCTGGTTGTCCACGATCCCGTCGCGCACGCGATCCTGCGCCACCTGCAGGCGCACCCGTGAAAACTCACTCGGGTTGTAGTCGAGCATCAGCGTGTTCTTCCGTGGCCGCCGCCCGCTGCTCGCCAACGCTGCGGTATCGATCCCGTAGTCCTGCGTGCCCGGATCGAGCCGGTCGGTTCGCAGGCCCACCCGCCAACGTGGCATGAACTGGTAGACGCCCTGCAGGTACCAGCCGGACTGCACGGTGCGGAACGAGCCCGTCGAGTTGGTGTCGTCGAGGTCGTAGGTCAGGCTGCCTTTGCGCGTGCTTCGGAGGTATTCGCCCTGCAGCTTGAGGTTGGTCCGCGTGGCGTTGCCGTTCGGCGACCACTTCCAGACCGCATCGGCAACCCACACGCGGGTGCTGCCGCTGAAAGCATTGGTCACCCTGCTGCCGCCGGCATCGGTCGCAAGAAGAGCCTGCTCCCGTGCCTTCACGTTCAGCATGGACAAGCCGGCGCGCCAGCTTTGGCTGATGCCGATGTCGCCGCCGGTGTGAGCCGTCAGCGCTCGCATGCCGGCACCGTTGCCGGCGCTCTCGTTTCCAGGAAAGCCGCGCCCCCGACCCAACTCCGCACCGAACTCGATGAAGAGGTCCGTCGGCGCCACCCAGGTCAACTGCAGGCCGTCGTCGCCGTACTGCGTGCCGAGCATGGCCTGGTACGCCAGCGGCATGTCCACGAAGTCCCAGACATGGGCGTGCTGCGGATTCAGGTAGCCGATCCCCGAGAAGAACCTCCCCGCTTTCAGCGCCAGGCCATTGCCCAGCGCCGTCGTCTGGATGAAAGCCTCCTCGACCGAAACGGTGTCGTCCGGATGCAGAGCCAGACTGGCCGCGCCGCGAAACCAGGGGTCGATGCTGGCCGCGAGGCTGAGTTCCGACTCGGCCAGGCTGAACCCCCGTGTACCAGGTCCGACTCCGGCGTCCGGGGGTAGCTGGAAGCCACCGATCTCGTACTCGTCCGGGTCCTGCGAAGCGCCCGTGTACGAGCCCGAAAGAATCAGCGAGAGCGCCGGGTTCGCGGCATTCGATCCCCCGGTCTGCCGGTTGCCCGCTGCGGCGGTAGGTGATGGTGCGGGTTGCGATCGGGCGATGGGCGGCGCCGCAATGGGGGGCGCGGCGCGGACCGACGGATCTCCTGATGCCGGTCCCGCGGCTGCCGCTTCGGCGGCCTGCAGCCGCTTCTCCAAGGCCTGCATCCGCGCCTGGTAGGCAGCGCGGATGCTGTCCATTTCTTCTCTCAGTGCCTTGATTTCAGGACCGGTCTGAGCAGCGGCACCCAACGGAAAGCCAAAGGCAAGCCCGACGGCTGCCGAAAACAGCTTTTGCATCGTATTTCACTCCAGCAACGACCATGAAAGGCGTCCCGCTCGCGGATATGCGAGGCAGGCGCTGTGACGAGCGGGTCAGTGCAGGGTGAGGGGTGGCGCGCGACTGTCGTAGGCTCGTGCGCGGCGAGCGGGCTTGATGCCGGTGGAATCGATCCGGGGCGCGGCCGCCCGTACAGTGGGAGCATGCCAGGACAGCTTGGTGACCGGGGGCGCTCCGGCACCGAGCGTCGCGGCAGCAAGGCAGACGCCGCAGCCGGCTTGATGAACCGCCTGTTTGCCTGACCCCTCTGCGCCCGAGGCCGAAGCGGCATGCGAGAGGACGTGCCAGCTCCCGGCTGCCTGCGCTACAGGCAGGAGCAGCGAAAGCAGCAGCAACCAGCCGGCATGACGCCGCAGGAGCGATTGCACGTACTGTGGAAAGGGATGGCGCATGACGTTGAAGATGCATGATAGCCCCACCATGCCTCTCTTTTGGCGGACGGTCAGCCATCCCCCAAGCTGCAGACCATCCGGTTTTGATTGACCGACTGACCAGCCATGCTGGAAGCTCGGATCATCAGGCCGGGAGCAAACCATGGGTCGACGGGACATTCTGCGAGCGGGCGCGGCGCTGCTGCCCTGTTCGATTGCTCCTGCATTTGCCGCATCCGATCCTCAGGAAAGGGATGGGAGTGGCCGGACTCGTCCAGAGCGGAGGTTTCGGAAGCTTTTCGAAGGCGTTCGGCCTGGCAGCTGCCGGCCTGATCGAAGCCGAGGTGATCACCGCCGATGGAGCGATCCGAACAGTCAACGAGAAGCGCGATCCGGAACTCTTCTTCGCCCTCAAAGGCGGCGGAGGCGGGACGTTCGGCATCGTGACTCGGCTGACGCTGCGCACCTATGACCTGCCGGAGACGTTCGGAGCTGTCTTCGCCACGATCTCGGCGAGTTCGGATGACGCATTCCGGGACCTGATCCGGGAGATCCTGTCCTTCTACGCGGTGTCGCTCTTCAATCCGCACTGGGGCGAACAGATCGCCTTCCGCCCGAACAATGTGCTGGCTCTCTCCATGCTGTTCCAGGGGCTCCCGCAGGAGCAGGCCGAAGGGGTATGGGCTCCCTTCCTTGGATGGGTCCGGGCAAGGTCGAGAGACTATCGGTTCGGGTCTGAGCCGGTGATCATGAGCGTGCCTGCGCGCGCCTTCTGGAACCCCGACATCCTCAGGAACCTGCCAGGGATCGTCCTACCGGACGATCAACCCGGCGCGTCGAAAGACAGGGTCTTCTGGGCAGGCAACCGCGAAGAGAGCGGGCAGTACATCCATGCCTGCCAATCGGCATGGCTCCCGGCTGACCTGCTTTCGGGCGGGCCACCTGGAGCATTGGCAGATGCACTGTTTGCGGCCAGCCGCCACTGGAGCATTGCACTGCACACGAACAAAGGGCTGGCCGGCGCTCCGGCCTTCGCCCGGGAGGCGGCAACAACCACCGCGATGAATCCTGCGGTGAGGGATGCTTTCGCGCTGGCAATCATCGGCGCGGAAGGACCCCCGGCCTATCCCGGTGTGGCGGGACATGAACCGGACGTCGCACATGCACGCAGGGAAGCCGAACGCGTTGCCGCAGCGATGAAGGCGCTCAAGTCGAGGGTTGTCACCACCGGTTCCTACCTTGCAGAAAGCGACTACTTCGAGAGCGACTGGCAGCAGTCCTATTGGGGAAAGAACTACGGCAGGCTGCAAGCGGTGAAGCGGCAATACGATCCGGAAGAGCTGTTCTGCGTTCATCACGGCGCGACCAACGGCTAAGAGGTTCTTGTGGCTGCGGGGGCCGCGCCCCCCAGCGGGCCCCTCCCCAATCTTGAGGATGTAGAGGCCGCCCGGCCGTGTTCATATTGGCGCACCTTTTGACTTAACTATTTTTCACATTCTTGCCGACACGGATGAGGACGCTGAGGCCGATCGCACTGTCCTCTCCCGGGTCTACCCGCCGAGGTTTCGGAACGAGGCCCGGGCCGGTGTCCGCACGCCGCGGCCCGAAACGATCGACGCAAGGCACATCGATGTGCACCAAACCCGCGGCGACGCACGGCAGTGCGGAGTTGGCAGTCATCCGCGAATTTCACCTGCTCTCGCGCGCCGACCTGAAGGCCGTCGGTGCGCTGTGCCACTGGCGACGATACCTGGCGGGCCAGGTCATCCTGCGCTACCAGGACGATTCCAACGACGTTTTCTTCATCGTCGAGGGTACGGTCCGGTTCACCTATTACTCCGCTTCCGGCCACGAGGTGATCCTGGCCGACCTTTCCGTGGGCGAGATCTTCGGCGAACTGTCGGCGATCGACGGCCGCCTGCGCTCGGCCAACGCGGTGGCGCGCACCGGCACGCTGGTCGCATCGATGCCGGCCTCCGCCTTTCTGAACCTGATCCACTCCAGCCGTGAGGTGGCTTCCGCGATCCTGATGCGCCTGAGCGGCAAGGTGCGCCGCCTCACCGAGAGGTTGTTCGATTACAGCACGCTGGCGGTCCGCAGCCGCATCCACGCGGAGCTGCTGCGCATGGCAACGGATGACGCCGACGGCTCGAACACGGCCTTCATCTCGCCCGCCCCCACTCACAGTGACCTGGCCAACCTGATCAGCACCCACCGCGAGGCCGTGACGCGCGAGCTCAACAGCCTGACCCGCAACGGCCTGATCCAGCGCCGGAAACAAGGTCTGGTCATCCTCGACCTGGCCCGCCTGAGACAGATGGTCATAGAGGTCCGCGGCGGCGTGGAGTCCTGTGCGCCTGAGTCGCCGTCGGGGGCGTTGCCCGCACCGTGAATATTCACGGCGTGTTTTTTCTCACAGATCGCGCTCGGGCCGGGATCCTATTCTTGCCTCCGCAGAAGCGACCCGTGCACGCGGCCGCCCCTCAACCAACCCCAAAGGTGCCCGACCATGAACCACCCCCTCGCAGCAGGTATCGCCCCGGCCCCGGCGGGAGGCACCGCATGCACCGATCCCAGGTTCGTACGGGCGGCTGATCATGTCGGCCTGAGCAGCATGAAAGCACCGGTGCCCGTTGACCACCATGCCGCCGAGGCGTTGGCAGAACTGGGTATGGCGCTGCAGCAGGCAGGCAGCCATGCACAGGCTGCCGCGGCCTACCGCAGGGCCATCCAGCTCGTGCCGCAGTGGGTTGAGATGCATGCGCTGCTGGCGATGGCACTGCAGGCACAGGGAGAAACAAGCGCGGCGGTCGATGCGTACCGACAAGCGCTGGTGCTGAATCCGCAAGACGCCCAGGGCCATTCGAATCTCGGCGTGCTGCTGCAGACGTCGGGGCGATCGGAGGAGGCGATCGGGTCGCTGCAGACGGCCATCAGCGTGGACCCGCGTTTTCCCGAGGCGCATGCGAACCTCGGCATGATCCTGCGTGCCCAGGGCCGCTTCGCGCAGGCCATCGACGCCCTGCATGCCGCTATCGAACTGAGGCCGAACCATGCACAGGCCCATGCCGACCTGGGCATCTGTCTCCAGTCGCTTGGCCGCCTGGAGGAAGCGGCCACCAGCCTGCGCGTGGCCACCCACCTGGAGCCCGGCTGCGCGGATGCGTTTCGTCACCTCGCCATCGTGATGTACGCGCTGCATCGCCCGCAGGACTCGGCCGACGCGTGCCGCAGCGCGATCAGCCTCGGTGTCGAAACCGCCGGCATCTACCTGGTCATGGGCGTGGCACTGCAGGACCTGGGTCGGCAGGACGACGCGGTTGCGGCGTATCGCCGCGCCATCGACATCGAACCGGACTGCGCGGATGCCTATTCGAACCTGGGCGTGGTGCTGCTGGAGCAGGGGCATCTCGACGATGCCGCGGCCGCATTCCGCAAAGCGATCGCGCTGCACCCTGCCCACCCGCATGCCTGCGCAAACCTGAGCATCGCGCTGCACGAGCAGGGCGCAGACGACGAGGCCGCGCTGTGCTTCGAAAAAGCAGTCGAACTCAACCCGAACGACGCCGACATCTATTCGAACTTCGCAATGGTGCGCATCCACCAGGGCCGCTTCGACGACTCGCTGGACCTGCTGGCAAAGGCATCGGCCCTCAACCAGAACCATGGCCGCGCCGTCGGCGACCTGCTGCGCGTACCGCGCCACCGCGTCAAGCACGATCGCGAGCAATTGCGCCTGCTGCGCGAGCACAAGCTGCTGTCGCCCGAGTTCGAAGCCCACGCCGACTTCCTCGAGGTCCTGGCCAAGCGGCTGGAAAGCGATCCCGACGGCGAGCCGATCATGCTCATCGGCGCGGACGCCGTGATGATGGCGCCGTCGTACAACCGCATGGTGCACGTGCCCTCGCACACGAGCATGCCCCGGCCGTACCTGAACCCCGAGCTGAACATCGACCGCATCGAGCGCGGTTACGCCGAGTCGAAGCCGGAGGTGATCTGCATCGACGACTTCCTTGCGCCTGCCACGCTGGAGGCGATCCGCAACTTCTGCCTTGAGGCGACGGTGTGGAAGAAGGAATACCCGAACGGGTACCTGGGCGCCACGCTGAAGGACGGCTTTGCATCGCCGCTGCTGCTGGCGATCGCCGACGAACTGCGCACGACCTTCCCGAACATCTTCCAGAAGCACCTGCTGGAGCAGGCCTGGGCCTTCAAGTACGACAGCACGATGAAGGGCATCAACGTGCACGCCGACTTCGCCGCCGTCAACGTCAACTTCTGGATCACACCGGACGCGGCCTGCCTGAGCCCCGACAGCGGTGGCTTGATTGTCTGGGACAAGGCGTCTCCGCGCGACTGGAGCTTCCAGAGCTACAACGGCGACGAGGCGCAGATCCGCCGCTTCCTGAGCCAGTCCGGAGCGAAGGCGATCCGCATTCCATACAAGTGCAACCGTTGCGTGCTGTTCAATTCGACGCTGTTTCACGAGACCGACCGGTTCAAGTTCAACGATGCTTATGAGGACAGGCGCATCAACGTGACGCTGCTCTACGGCAAGGGACTGAAGATGCGCTGACCGGAGCCTGGTATGTCCGCGCAGGCAGATATGGCGAACATGCCGTCGACTGGAGCCTTTCCGAACCTGGGGATTGCAGAACGGCCCGCGCACGCGCCGCAGTCGCCGTCCCGTTCACCGGGCCTCGGCCGTGGCGCCAGATCGAATCCGCTGCTCGTGGCGGCATGTCTCGCCACGGCTGCCTGCGCGACGGTTGCACCTGTGGAGCGCGGTCCGGTCATCTCGCTGCTCGAAGTCCGCCGCCAGCATGTGGTCGTCCAGAAATTCGACCTCAGCTGCGGCGCCGCCGCGCTGACGACGCTGCTGAATTTCCAGCACGGCGAACAGCTGACCGAGCGCGAGGTTGCGATTGGCTTGATGCAACGAAGCGACTATGTGGATGACCCGGATCTGGTCCGGCGACGCGAGGGTTTCTCGCTGCTCGACCTGAAGCGATACGTGCAATCGCGCGGATACGACGGCGTGGGGTACGGCAACCTCGACTTCAGCGAGCTGCTCGATAACGCCCCTGTGATGGTGCCGGTCAACCTGGCTGGCTACAACCACTTCGTGATCTTTCGGGGCGTGGTCGACGGCCGCGCCTTGCTGGCCGATCCCGCCTGGGGCAACCGATCCCTGCCCGCCGAGGTGTTCCGAGACGCGTGGATCGACTACCCAGGGCTGGGCAAGGTCGGCTTCGTCATCAAGCGCCGCGACGGGCGGCCGCCCGTCCTGGACCGGCTTGCGCCGCCGCCGGGGAGCGTGGCTCTCAACAAACGGATGACCCCTTGGCGCAGCGGGCAAGAGCCATGAATGTGGATGCGACATGAAATCGGACGACTTTACCTGTGTGCAGTGGCTTCTGCCCATCGCTGCATCGGTTCTGCTGGGCATGGCGGGTTCTCCGGCGTCTGCTGAAGCGCCCGCGCTGACGACGGCGTTGCTGCGCAAGCTGGATGAGCGTGACGCGTCGATCCTCGAGCTGCAAGAACGGGTGGCAGAACTGGAGCGTGAGCGGGCGGCATCCGGCGGCAGCCCGAAGCCGCGCACGTCCGGCCAGGCGTCTGCCACGCATGGCGCGCCCCTGTCCGTTCGGGCCGGGGTGCTTCAAGTCGACGAGGCCGCAGCGGAGCGGGCGTTGGAACGGTCCCTGACGCAAAGCGGCGCGCTGCTGCTGCCCGCCGGCGTCGCAGAACTGCAGTTCAGCGCCCGTTACGACCGCACTGAGCAAAGCACGCCTGCACTGTTGCTCCAGGACGGCCAGATCAGCGTGGGAAGTATCGACTCGCGCCGCAACGACTACACCGCAAGCTTGTCGTTGCGGGTGGGGATGCCACTGGACTCGCAACTGGAATTGACAGCGCCGTACAGGAGCAGCCACCAGTCGGCGGTGGAGCTTTTCGACGGCGCCACTTCGCTTGAAACCAGGAGCCGCGTGTCTGCCGCCGAGGATGTCACCGTCGGCGTCGCCAAGACGCTCCACCGCGAGCAGAACTGGGTACCGGACATCATCGGCCGCCTCTCGTGGAACGCCGGCAACGGGAGCGCCACGCTGGGGGGCGGCTTCAACCGGGTTCGGGGTGGACTGACGCTGCTCAAGCGCCTGGACCCGCTTGTTTTCACCGGCAACCTGTATCTCGAGACGGCGATGGAACGCAATGGCGTCAGGCCCGGTAGCCAGACCGGCCTCTCGATCGCGGCACTGCTCGCAGCCAGCCCCGAGACCTCGCTCAGTGCAGGGATCGACCAGGTCGTTTCGCGCAGGACCCGGGTCGACGGCGTCCGCGTTCCAGGCACTGACCAGGTCAGCAGCATGCTGATGCTCGGCGCCACGACCGTCATCAGCCGGCACTCGCTGCTGTCATTGAGCGTGGGCATCGGACTGACCCGCGGCGCTCCCGACTACTCCATCGGTGTGTCGGTGCCCGTTCGCTTCGGTCTGTTCAACTGAGGCCGCTGTTGTGGCGAATCTCACAGACCGAACCTGCCCTGCCCTTCAACACTGCGTCGGTGGGCTTCAGATGGAGAGGTCTCCATCCCCACGAACTGTACTCATCAACGCTGTGGAGCAACACATGAAATCGATCATCATTCCGACCCTGGTTCTTACCGCCTTG
>Ga0190273_10000290_pt1 | contig 21430 bp, 16 predicted proteins | sample Popmic504IS_FD_134513 | JGI IMG/M metagenome (GOLD analysis project Ga0190273, IMG submission 134513) | Populus adjacent soil microbial communities from riparian zone of Shoshone River, Wyoming, USA - 504 IS | ecosystem: Environmental > Terrestrial > Soil > Riparian zone > Trees stand | place... | reverse complement strand
GAACTTGGCGCGGCGGGTGATCACCTCCTCGCGGAAGCGGACGAAGCTTTCGATGATGTCGCGAAGGTTGAGGGTCTCGGGCCGACCGCCGCGGATCGCGAGCATGTTGGCCGGGAAGCTCGACTGGGCCGGGGTGTGGCGCCAGAGCTGGTTGAGGACGACCTCGGGCGTGGCGTCGCGCTTCAGGTCGATGACGACCCGGACGCCCTCGCGGTTCGATTCGTCGCGAATGTCGGAGACGCCCTCGATCCGCTTGTCCTTGGCGGCTTCCGCGATCTTTTCGACCAAGCCGTTCTTGCCGACCTGATAGGGGATGGAGGTGAGCACGATCGAGATCCGGTCGCCGCGGCCCTCCTCGACCTTGTGGCGGGCGCGCATGATGATCGAGCCTCGCCCGGTGTGGTAAGCGCTTCGCGCGCCGGCCTGGCCGAGGATCAGCGGAGCGGTCGGGAAGTCGGGGCCCGGGATGATCTCCATCAGCTGCTCGATGGTGATCCCGGGATCGTCCATATAGGCTTTGCAGGCGGCGATGACCTCCCCGAGATTGTGGGGCGGGATGTTGGTCGCCATGCCTACCGCGATCCCGCCGGCGCCGTTGACCAGCAGGTTCGGGAAGCGGGCCGGGAGCACCTGCGGCTCCATCCGCGAGCCGTCGTAATTGGGGGTGAAGTCGACCGTGTCCTTGTCGAGATCCTCGAGCAGGGTCATCGCGACCTTGGCGAGCCGGGCCTCGGTGTAGCGCATCGAGGCGGGCGGATCCGGGTCCATCGAGCCGAAATTGCCCTGGCCGTCGATCAGCATCACCCGCATCGACCAGTCCTGGGCGAGCCGGGCCAGCGCATCGTAGATCGCGCTGTCGCCGTGCGGGTGGTAATTGCCCATGACGTCGCCGACGATCTTGGCTGACTTGCGATAGGGCCGGCCGGGGACGAAGCCGCCTTCCTGGCAGGCGAAGAGGATCCGCCGGTGGACCGGCTTCAATCCGTCGCGCACGTCCGGGAGGGCGCGGGCGACGATCACCGACATGGCGTAGTCGAGGTAGGAGGTCTTCATCTCCTCGACGATCTGGACGGGCGAGATATCGTGGCTGTCGATGGTCGGCGGGGCGCTGGCCAAGGGAGGTTCCTGATTGTCTGTCGTGAAGCGCCGGAGCGCGAAAGAGCGGGTCGGGCGGAGCCTAGCGGAAGGACCCGCCCGGCGCCACCCCACGCGCACGCGTACGCACGCGCGCGAGGCTTGCCCCTAGATAGTCACGATCGCGAGAATCGCCACCGCCCGTCGTCGGAATTTTCCGGGTCGAAGGCATAGCCGTCGCTGTCGAACTGCTTGAGCGCTTGCGGATCGCTCAGCCGGTGCTCGCAGATGAAGCGCGCCATCATGCCGCGGGCGCGCTTGGCGGCGAAGGTGTTGAAGCGCGGTCCGTCGGGTCCCTCCTCGCGGAAGTCGATCTCGATCACCCGAACGTCGCCGGGCAACCGGCCCTCGACCGCCCGCCAATATTCCTTGCTTGCGAGGTTGATCACTGGACCGCCCCCCGATTCCTCCAGGTCCTCGGCCAGCGTTTCGGCGATCCGCCCCTGCCAGAAGCCGTAGAGATCCTTCGCCCGCCCCGGAGCCCAGCGCGTGCCCATTTCGAGCCGGTAGGGGCGGATCTCGTCGAGCGGCCGGAGAAGGCCGTAGAGGCCGGAGAGGATGCGCAGATGGCGCTGGGCGAAGTCCACGGCCTCGGCGTCGAGGCTGTGGACCTCGAAGCCCCTATAGACGTCGCCGGCGAAGGCGTAGAGGGCGGGCCGCTCGTCCTGGCCGGTGAAATTCCGGAAACGGCCGGCATTGAGCTCGGCGAGGCTGTCAGAGATGTGCATCAGCTCGCCGAGCCTTCGCCTGGACAGCTTCGCCGCCGACCGGGCGAGCCGGTCGGCGTCCGCCGCGAAGCGCGGCGTGCTCGGCTCGATCGGCGGCAGCGGGCGCCGGTAATCGAGGCTTTTGGCGGGGGAGATGACGGCCAGCATCGACCGGCGGGGTAGCGATTGGGGAAGGGGCGGTCAAACCCGCTCAAGCCGCTGAATTTCGCGTCGTTTTCGCTCGTGCACGGTTCAAGGGCCATTCAGCGCGCCAGCGCTAGAAACGATCGTCATTTGGCGGTAGAGGCCGCCCTCATACCCCTTTTCGAACCAGGGCCGCTTAGCTCAGGCGCGGTCAACAGGAGGCTCTTATCATGAAATCCGTTTCCAGCTTGGCGCTTGCCGTCGCTCTCGTGCTCGGCGGTTCGATGGTCGTTGCCGCTCCCGCCGATGCCAAGAAGAAGCCGGAAGCCGCCCAGCCGGCCGCGAAAGGACCTACTCTGACCAAGGAGGAGCGCGCCGCGCTCCTGCCGGTCCAGACCGCCATCACCGCCAAGGATTGGGCGGCCGCTCAGGCCGCCATGCCCGCCGCCAGCGCTGCCGTCACCAGCCCCGGCGGCCGTTATGCCATCGGCCGTTTCCAGCTCGAGATCGGCACCGGCACCAAGAATGTCGCACTTCAGGCGCAGGGGCTGGATAATTTGCTCGCCAGCGGCCAGGTCGAGGGCGAGCAGCTGCCCATCCTCTATCGCAACCAGGCGGTGCTCGCCAACGAGGCCGGCAACAAGGCCAAGGCCGAGGCCGCCTACGCGAAAGTGGTCGAGCTCACCCCCAACGATCCCGAGGCGCTGATCAACCTCGCCCAGATCAAGAGCGAGCTCAAGAAGCCCGCGGAAGCGGTGCAGCTCATCTCGCGGGCGATCGACATGCAACGCGCCACGGGCCAGCCGGTCAAGGAGAGCTGGTACAAATATGCCCTGAAGCTCGCCTTCGACGGACGCCAGAATCCGGCGCTTCGCGAGGCTTCGCAGAAGCTGAGCCGCGATCTCGTCACCGCTTACCCGACCAAGGAGAATTGGCGCGATTCGGTGCTCATCTTCCGCGACACCAACAATCTCGATGCCGCCGCCGATCTCGACGTCCTTCGCTTCATGCGGGCGAGCGGCTCGCTGGCCGGGGAGCGCGACTGGTACGACCTCGTCGACGGGCTCTACAAGGCGGGCAATTACGCCGAGGCCAAGTCGGTTCTCGACGACGGCACCGCCAAGCGGATGATCGATCCCAAGAAGGCCGCTTTCGCCGAGCTGGTCCGTCTCACCAACGCCCGAATGGCGGGGGACCGGGCCTCGCTGGGCGGCGAGGAGTCGAAGGCGATGGCGGCCGCGACCGGCGCCAACGCCCTCAAGATCGGAGACGCCTTTTACGGCTATGGCGAGCATTCGAAGGCGATCGCGCTCTACCGCGCGGCGCTGGCCAAGGGCGGAGTCGACGCCAATCTCGTCAACACCCGCCTCGCCATGGCCCTGCTTGCCTCGGGCGACCGCGCCGGTGCCGAGGCGGCGTTCCGGTCGCTGACCGGCCCGCGCCAGAATCTCGGCGCCTTCTGGCTCGCCTGGCTGGCGCGCAGCGGCGCGTGAGCGTCGAACGGAGCGAAAGGGAAGGGGCGCTTCGGCGCCCCTTTTTTTGTTCCCCGGCGAAGGCCGGGGTCCAGTCGCACCGCCGGAAGCTCTGGGTCCCGGCCTTCGCCGGGAAGCACCCTCCCGTCCCATATTGCGACGGCCCTCAATTGCCCCTCTTCCGCTCGCCGGAAGCGCGCGTTAACGATTGGCGGGGCCGGTCTTCGGTCCCCCATTCACGAAGGGCCGGCCGCTTGCGTTTCGACGACATGATCGCGACGGTGCTGAGGCAGAGCGAGACGCGGCCGTCCGCGCTCGCCGCCAAGTGGCGCCAGCTCGTCGACCTCGTCGCCCAGGGCCGGAGCGAAGGCGATTCCCGGGCGGAGGCGCTGGCCTGGCTGAGGACGAACCGGGGCAGGGTCCCGGCGGTTGCCCGGCGCGAGGTCGCCCGAGCCCTTGCCGGACGCCGGGTCAGCCCGGCCGCGCTCGCCTTCTTCGCCGAGGACCTGCCCGCCGTCGCTTCGCCTTTGCTCGGCGGCGCCCGCCTCGGCAGCGACGAATGGCTCGAGCTGCTGCCCCGCCTGGGACCGGTCGCCCGAGGACTGCTTCGCCACCGCCGCGATCTGCCCCCTGACGTCGTCCACGCTTTGGCCCGCTTCGGCGCCGGCGATTTCGCTCTGGGCGGCGAAGTCTCGGCCCCGGCCGAGGAAATGCTGAGCCCGGCGGCCGAGCGCAGCGAGGCGCAGATCCGCGACCTCGTCGCCCGGATCGAGAATTTCCGCCGCCGCCGCGACTCCGCCGGAGCCCTTGCTTCGGTCGAGCCCGCGCCGGTCGAGGAATTCCAGTGGGAGACCGGCCCGGACGGAGTGATATTGTGGGTCGAGGGCGCTCCGCGCGGGCCTCTGGTCGGCCAGAGCATCGCCTCGATCGCCGAGCGCGGCCAATATGGCGTGGACGGCCAGGCCGCCGGCGCCTTCGAGAAGCGCGCGCCGTTCCGCGACGCCCGCTTCAGCGTCCCCGGCGGCGGCGCCGCCTCCGGCGACTGGCGGATTTCGGGCGTTCCCTTCTTCGATGCCGCCCAAGGCAATTTCCTCGGCTATCGCGGCAGCGCGAGGCGGCCCAGGCTCGACGAGGTCGCCCACGGCGCCGGTCCCGCCGAGGCTCCGACCGGCCTGTTCGGAACCGACCTTCCCGCCGATTCGCTTCGCCAGCTCATCCACGAGCTTCGGACTCCGCTCAATGCGATCATCGGCTTCGCGGAGATGATCGACGGCCAATATATGGGCCCGGCCTCATTGAGCTACCGGTCGCGGGCGTCGGACATCATGGACCAGGCGAAAAGGCTGCTCTCCGCCGTCGACGATCTCGACACGGCGGCCCGGATCGAGACCCAGCGCCTCCAGCTCGCCGAGAGCTCGGTCGATGCCGTCGCTCTGCTCTGCCGGCTCCACGACGCCTATGAACGAGTCGCCGCGCAGCGCGGCAGCCGGATCCTGATCGAGATCGAGCGCGATCTTCCCGACGCCAAGGTCGAACTGGACGCCGCCGAGCGGATGTTCGCCCGGATGCTCGCCGCCACCATCGGCCTCGCCCGCGAGGGGGAGACGATCACCGCGACCATGGCGATGGGCGAGGACGGCGCTCGCAAGATGCTGTGCCTGTCGATCGACCGGCCCAAGGCGATCGAGGGGCTGGACGAAAGCGCCCTGCTCGATCCGGGCTACAGCCCCGACGGCGACTGGCCGGGCGCTCCGGCGCTCGGCCTCGGCTTCGCCTTGAGGCTTGTGCGCAACCTCGCCGAGGCGGTGGGCGGAGCGCTCCAGATCGGTCGCGAGCGCTTCTTCCTCCTGCTCCCGCCGCTCGAGCCGGCGGAACGCTCGTCGGGCCGGAACGGTTAGGGGGAGGTGGCGGACCAGGCCTCTCTCGATCGACCGCCGGCGGAGGACAGCTACATAGAGCTTCCCGAGAGCTTCGGCCGCCGGTTCACCGTCTTTTGCGACACCGAGGAGGAGTTCGACTGGAGCAAGCCGCGAAGCCGCGACAACCGCTCGACCACCCACATGGCCGCGATGCCGGACCTTCAGGAGCGCTTCCGCGGGCGCGGAGTCAAATGCGTCCATCTCGTCGACCATCCGATCGCCACCGACCCGGCCTCGGTGGCCATGCTCCGCGAGTGGCTCGAGCGGGACGAAATCTCGGTCGGCACCCAGCTGCACCCCTGGGTGAACCCACCGCACGACGAGGAAGTGAACACTTTCAACAGTTTCGTCGGCAATCTTCCGATTGAGTTGGAGCGGGCCAAGATCGAGAATCTGACCGAGACCATCGAATCCGCCTTCGGCCGGCGACCCGTCGTCTACCGGGCCGGCCGCTATGGCGTGGGCCCCAACACCGCCGGATTGCTGCGGGACGCCGGTTATGAGGCCGACGTCTCGGTTCGCGCCTTGCACGAATATAGCGACGAAGGCGGTCCCGATTTCTCGCGGGTCAGACCCTTTCCCTTCCGGATCGGCGACGTCGGCCTCGTCGAGCTTCCGCTCAGCGCCGCTTATGTCGGCCTCCTGAGGGCCTGGGGGAGGGGCGTCTACCGGGCGGCGGGGCGCTTCCCGCGCGGACGTGGCATCCTCTTCCGAATCGGCCTGCTCAACCGGGTGCCGCTGACCCCCGAGGGGGTGCCGCTCGCCGAAGCCCTCGCCGCCGCGCGGGCGCTGATCGGCGACGGCGTCAAATGGTTCAGCCTGTCCTTCCATTCGCCCTCGGTCGAACCCGGCCACACCCCCTTCGTCCGGACCGCCGGGGATCTGCGCGATTTCCACGCCTGGTGGGACGGAATGTTCGACTTCTTCGAGCGCGAAGGAATCGCCCCCGCCTCGATCGAGGAAACGATCGCGGCGGCCAAAGCTGGCTAGCGTCCGCGTTCCCCGGCGAAGGCCGGGGCCCAGCCAAGCCGTCGAAAGACTGGGCCCCGGCCTTCGCCGGGAAGCAGCCCTTCTTGCCATCGCCGCGGCCGCTGCCTATCGGCGAGGGCTGGAGTTACGGGCCTGTAGCTCAATGGTAGAGCCGGCCGCTCATAACGGCTAGGTTGGGGGTTCGAATCCTCCCGGGCCCACCAGCCATTCGAAGTCGCCCGAAGGTGGCGGGAAGCCCCATAATGGCTCAGCCTTTAATCGGCGGATTTTCCGTAAAGGCGTATGAAGCCGTCTTCACCAAGTCTCGCGCTTGAGCGCGGACTCAGGATTGCTAGGGGAGCGAGGGCGATGGGACGATTGCTGGCGACGGCGGCGGGACTAATGGGGATTGGGGTCGCGGGCTGCGCGATCGATCCGGGTCCGGAGACCTTCGAACGGACGCGCTGCAATTTCCTGAGCTATTATCTCGAGGTCGAGGCGCCGGATCCGGAAGCCCGGGCTTGGAACAAGCAGCGGCGCATGGAAAGCGGGGAACGCAGCTTAGCGGACGCACTGCGCACCCTCTATTCAACGCAGTCCGGAGCGGGCGTGAGCGATTCCATGTTGTTCCTTTCGGGCGGCAGCCAGGACGGAGCCTTCGGAGTCGGATTCCTCGACGGCTGGAGCCGGCGCCGGACTGCGGCCGGCCGCCAGGGCCTGCCCGACTTCAAGGTGGTCACAGGGATCAGCACCGGCGCGATCTTTTCTACTTGGGCGTTCATCGACCAGGCCGACAAGCCCGCGATCCACTATCGCATTTCCGAGGAGGGCAAGATTCTCCATCCTTACATTCGGCCGGGTAGCGACTTCTCGCTGATCAAGGCGGTGGCGAGGAAGGGAGCGGTCGGCGACCTGGAGCCGCTCAGGCGCTTGCTGATCGACAACCTCACTCCCGCGACGTTCGAGGAGATCGTGAAGCAACGCACCCGCGGCCGCGCCCTCTACATAGGCGCCGTCGACATCGACAGCGGCAAGGCCCTGGCGTTCGACATGACGCGGATGGCGCAAGACTATGTCGATGCTTCGCTGGACCGGAAGGAGAAGTATCGCGACTGCTATGCGGACGCGATCATCGCGTCCTCCTCGGTACCCATGGCCGCCTTGCCGACCTTCATCGACAACCGCATGTACATAGACGGCGGCGCCCGCTTCGGCGTCTTCTCGGACGAGCTCGGGGCCGTCGTCGAGGAACGCGCCAACGAAGCTCTTGTCGACTCCGTCCCGCCGGGCCCGCCGTTCATCTATGTCCTCGTCAACGGCGACCTGACCGTGCGGGCGCAATGCGGAAAGGTCGATAAGGGCCTCTGCCGCGAAGGGACCTCCGGCGGCTGGCAGGGCCGGCATGCCGATTGGCGAATCCAGGAGCTGGCCAGGCGGTCCGCGGACATTTTGATCGACCAGGTCTATCTGACGTCGGTGGAGCGGATCCGGCGACGGGCCTCGGATCGGCAATTCGGCTTTAAGATCGACTATATCCATGCCGACGCCGAGACGTTCCCGTTCAAGCTCGATCACCCCAAGCTGGGGAAGGGGGACCATGGATGCGGCGAGTGGCGCGAGATCGACGATAAGGTGGACCGTCCGGTCGAGTTCCATCCTCGCTACATGCATTGTCTGATCGCCTATGGCGCCAGCCGGGCGGACAAGTTGGGCTGGGCCGCCCTCGAATGAGCCGGATTGCTCTCGCCCGGCTGCACGCATAGAGGGCAATGGTCAGTCGGGGAGTGGCGCAGCCTGGTAGCGCATCTGCTTTGGGAGCAGAGGGTCGCAGGTTCGAATCCTGTCTCCCCGACCATCTTTATTGTATTATTCCAATAACTTATGGACAGAGAGCCCGCCCCGCTCCCGACATCTCTTACAGATCCTTTACAGAAAAACAGGTGTCGTTCCGGGGCGCGGCCATATGTAGCGGTCGAAGTCGATCCACGGTCCACGGTCTTGTGGCTTCGAAAAAAGAAGCAGAGGGTCTCGCCTCGTCGGAACGCGATGTCTGGAGCGCTTTCCGCTGAGTGGCCCGACTAGCACCTTGGACAGAAGTGACTATAGTGCGACGCGGCACGGCAGGGGAGCGGGTTTGACGGCGATCGGCATCAGAGTGGAGCCCTCGGCACTCACGTTAGTGACACAGCATGAGCGACATTGATCACTTTGTAGGCGTCGACCTCACCCGATTCAAAGCGTTCGAGGCATTCTCAGTCGAGCTCCGCTCATTTAACATCCTCGTTGGACCCAACAATGCCGGTAAGTCCACGATATTGGCAGCTTTTCGGATACTAGCGGCCGCCATGAGGCGGGCGTGGGCCCGCCAAGCTGAAATGGTGCATGGACCGGAAGGCGTCACTCGCGGACATAAGATCGATCTGAGTGGAGTCTCAGTAGCAGAGGAAAATATTTTTTACGATTATGATGATGACTACGCAGCCTCTATACGGTTTCGTTTATCTAACAAGAACACGTTGACATTATATTTTCCTGAACAGGGTGTATGCTATTTATTGCCAGACGCTAATGGTAGGCCCTGTTTTAGTCCAACTACATTTAGGAAAGAATTTAACTGCTCAATAGGTTTCGTACCGATACTAGGCCCAGTTGACCACAAAGAGCAGCTCTTTGGCAAAGAGGCTGCCAGGCTTGCTCTGTTCAATTACACTGCTGCTAGAAACTTTCGTAACATCTGGTATCATTTTCCTGAGAAATTTGAGGAGTTTCAGGAGGCCATTCAAAGGACTTGGCCGGGGATGGAAATTTTTCCCCCCGAGGTTGATAGTTCATATGAGAAGCCCCGCCTTTTTATGTTTTGCCCAGAAAAGCGCCGGCCGCGGGAGATTTTTTGGACGGGGTTTGGTTTCCAGGTGTGGTGCCAGATGCTCACCCACATTATCCAGGGGAGAGAGGCATCTCTATTCCTCATCGATGAACCCGATATCTACCTTCACTCGGATCTCCAGCGTCAGCTTCTCGGCATCTTGCGCGGGCTCGGCCCTGACATTCTGATCGCCACACATTCAACGGAAATCATTACCGAGGCGGAGACCGATGACATAGTGGTTATAAACAAGGATAAATCTCGGGGGCGCCGGATTAGAAATCCCGCTCAAATGGAAGACGTATTTCGACTGCTCGGGTCTAATGTAAATCCCATACTTACCCAGCTAGCCAAAACCAGGAAGGTTCTTTTTGTAGAGGGGAAAGATTTTCAGATACTGGGGAGGCTAGCGCGTAAGCTGGGCTATGCGGCAGTGGGGAACAGAAGCGATTTTGCTGTGGTGGCAGTGGAAGGGTTTAATCCGGAAAGAATTAAAAACCTGAAGGCGGGAATGGAAGAAACGCTTGGCGTTGCCGTATCCGCAGCTGCGATACTTGATAGAGACTATCGCTCCGACGCAGAGTGTCAGCAGATAAAAAAGGACTGCGAGAAGTTTTGTGAACTAGTTGCTATCCATACGCACAAAGAGTTAGAGAATTTTCTTCTTGTACCGACAGCGATAGATCGCGCGGCAACTTCGCGCGCCCTTGACCGTGAAAAACGGACCGGGGCAAAGGTCGGGTTCGAGGCAATGGCACAAAATGAACTTTTAGCTTTTTCCGAGAAGAACAAAAACTATGTAATCGGCCAATACTTGGCGCTTAAGTGGCGTTTCGAAAAAGGCGGGGGTGATCCAGGATATCAAGAGAAAATCAACGAGGAGATGCTAGCGGAAATTGACCTGATATGGAAGGAGCCTGATCGACGGCTTAGCCTCATTCCCGGGAAAGAGGCACTAGGTAGCATAAACTCCGTATTACAGACGAAATATAAGATTAATGTCACGGTCACGGGCATCATCGATGCCATGTATATTGAGGAGGTCCCAAGCGAAGTGAGAGACCTCGTGCAGCAACTACACAAATTTGCCGGATCTAAGAAGTGAGAAGCTGGAGCGGAACAGTTGCAGGCGGTAGCGTAAAGCCACGCATCCAGAGCATCACTCGCGCCCAGCCCAATCTTGGCGAAATGCCCCACACCACTTTTGTCGTTCCTACCAGGCTGAAGCGGGCAGCTCGGGAGAAGATGAAGCGGCAGGAGAGCCTATCGTGACGGCGAAACCCCTGCGTCTGAAGTCGAGGGCCGAGGTGTTCATCATCGAAAGCCTCGATCTGGACGACGAGAAGGAGCACCGCGAAGGAGAAGTCCTCCGCAGGACGCTGGCACTTGCCGGAAAGGAGCCGATCTATAGATATATTAGAACAAAAAGGGAATTGGAAAGATTTTTGGATGAGTTCTCAAAATCTAGATATCGATATCTCCATATATCGTGTCACGGCAACGAAGATGAGGCATGCTTAACGTTCGACAAAATCCAGGTAGCGGAGTTTGGGAGAATGGTAGGGCCACATCTGAGGCGGAAGCGACTGTTCATGTCAGCGTGTTCCGTGACCACTGCGAACTTGGCTAGAGCGGTGTTCAACAATGGTGGCTGCATATCTCTGCTTGGCCCGAAGGAAAAGATAAATATGGACATTTCCGCTGTCTTTTGGCCGGCCTTCTATCAGCTGATGTTCAACCGCGAGGCTGGCGGAATGAAAACCAAGGCAGTAATTGCGGATGTCATGCTCTTGGGGCATGCCTTCGCAGAGCAATTCCATCTATTTAGGCCGAAGGACGCTGCCCCTCCGAGGTGTAACGTCCTACCGTCCGATGAGGCACTTATGCGGCGCATCGACGGTGTCCTCCGAGGAGGCATCTGAGAACCGGACTGCGGGCGGGGGCGGGGAGAAACGTCCGGGCTCAATCCATGAGTGCTTCATGGGCAGGAGAACGGCAACCACGTTTGCAGACGGTGTCGCATCCGCGAAAAGCGTTTTACAGCTATTCTGCTAAGTAATTGATCTAAAAGGGCGGTTTTTGAGGATACTTTACAGCCAACTACCTGAAAATGAAGAAAAAACTGTTGCTTTGGGAGCAGAGGGTCGCAGGTTCGAATCCTGTCTCCCCGACCAGCCTTCGCTAAAGCTTCGGTTGGCAAGCCGAGGATTTAGGAGAGGCTGCCCGCCGTAGCTGCAGCGAAGGAGGGCTAGTGCAGTGGGAAACCGAAACCGCACTTATGGCGTTCGCCAGGCCATGAATCGCTCCGCTCTGGCCGTCCCGCCTCTCCTCCTGCTCGCCTCGGCGGCCTCCGCCCACGTCAAATGGTTCGAGGCCTATGAGGTCTCGGCCGAGCCGGTGCCGGTCTGGACGACCCTGGCACTGCCCTATTTCTGGCTCGGAGTCGGGCTCGTCCTCGCCCTCTTCCTCCTCACCACCCTGATCGAGCGGCGGGCGCCGGGCCTCGCCGCGACGCGCGGGCTGGACTGGGCGACCCGGCCGCTCCGGGAGCATGCCGACGCCTTCATGATCGCAATCCTCGCCGCCTTCTTCATCGCCCTCTTCGCCGTCGGCGGCACCTATCTCACCCCCGAGCTCAAGACCGGAGCGGGCTGGGTGCCCTGGGCGCAGATCGTGATCGCCTTGCTGGTCGTCCCCCGGCGCACCCGTCCGCTCGCCGCCTTGGGCATCGTCCTGCTCTGGGCCTTGACCCTGCGCGACTACGACCTCTTCCACCTGCTCGACTATCTCGCCCTGGGCCTCGGCCTCGCCGGCTACCTCCTGCTCTCCGGCCTTCCCGACGGCCGCTGGCACGACCGCCGCTTCGCCGTCCTGCGCTGGGGCATCGCCCTCGCCCTGATGTGGTCTAGCATGGAGAAGTTCATGTACCCGCAGTGGTTCCTGCCGCTGCTCGAGGAGAAGCCGTTCCTCGCCTTCGGAATCCCGTTCGGCCCCTATACGACCATGGCCGGAGTCGCCGAATTCACCCTCGGCTTCGGATTGCTCTGGACGCCATTGGTCCGGCGCCTCTCGGCCGCGGCCCTGTTCCTCCTCATGTTCGCCGCCGTCTATCCGTTCGGCCGGGTCGACCTGATCGGCCACGCCACCATCCTCGCGTCGCTGCTCGTCATCCTCGCCGATCCGATCCGCGAGCAGGCCCTGGATCTGGAAGTCACCCCGCGCGACCGCCGGGCGACCCTCTTCGTCCCGCTCGGGATCGCCGCCGCCCTCGCCGTGACCATGATCTCCTATGCCGGGATGCACCGGCTTATCTATCATGAGGCGGGCGGCCGGCTGGCCATGCTGCTCAGGCCGGAATCGGCGGGGCCGATGCACGGCGCTTCGGCGGGCGCGCCTCCGGGCGCCTTCTGGCGAAGCTCGGAACATTATCACGGCGCGGCGGGCAAGGCCGATCCCGGCGCGGCCGCTACGTCCGCCATGATGACGGCGATGGACCGCATGCATTCGGACATGAACTCGGTTCAGATGACCGGCGACATCGACCGCGACTTCACCGCCCTCATGGTCCCGCACCACCAGTCGGCCGTCCAGATGGCCCGGGCCTATCTGCAAACCGGCCGCGACCCCGAGCTTCGCCGCCTCGCGGAGAACATCATCGCCTCTCAGGAAGCGGAGATCCGCCAGATGCGGGGGAGGGCTCCGGCGGCGGGGGCTCACGCGGGGCATTGAGTCAGCGTCATCCCGGACTTGATCCGGGATCCATGAACACGGACGCTCGCGGGTTACATCAGAGGCCGGTGGTCATGGATTCCGGCTTTCGCCGGAATGACGGGCCTCCCCCCGCGGCGCAAGCACCTCGTCGAGCACCCCCGCCAGGGTCTCCAGCCGATAGGGCTTGAACACGACCGGCCGTCCCGCCCCGCCGGCCCGGGTGATCTCGTCGCTATAGCCGGTGGTGAGGACGACGGGGATTCCCGGCAGCACCGGAGCGAGCGCTTCGGCGAGCTCGATCCCGCTCATCCCGGGCATGACGACGTCGGTGAAGACGGCATCGAAGCCGCCGGCGCGGGCGAGGTCGAGCGCTTCGGCGCCGGTGCTGGCTCGGGTCACTTCATGGCCGAGCTCGGCCAGCAGGGTCTCGGCGAAGGCGCCGACCTCCTCATTGTCGTCGACGAGGAGGATCCGGCCGGTGCGGTGCCTCCGCCTGGCCTCGGGCTCCGGCCGGGCGGGCGCGGCGGCGCGTTCGCTGCAGGGCAGGATCAGGGTCACGGTCGTGCCTTCGCCGACCACGCTCTCCACCTGGACGTCGCCGCCGGTCTGCGCGGCGAAGCCGTAGACCTGGCTGAGGCCGAGGCCGGTGCCCTTGCCGACCGACTTGGTGGTGAAGAAGGGCTCGAACACCCGGCCGAGCAATTCCTCGTCGATGCCGATGCCGTTGTCGCTCACCGCGACGAAGATGGCCGGGCGCCCGTCCGCGAGGGGCTTCGCTTCGCCGGTGTGCAGGGTCAGGGCGCCGCCGTCGGGCATGGCGTCGCGGGCGTTGACGGCGATGTTGAGGATCGCCGATTCGAGCTGCGCCGGATCGACCTCGATCGCGCACAGGTCCGGGGCGAGCTCGGTCCTTATCTCGACCCGCTCGCCCAGGGTGCGGTCGAGAAGGTCGGTCATGCCCGCGATCTTGGCGTTGAGGTCGATCACCTCGGGCTGGAGCGGCTGGCGGCGGGCGAAGGCGAGCAGCTGGCCGGTCAGGGCCGCCGCCCGTCCGGCGGTCTGGACGATCGCGTCGGCGAAGCGGATGCGCTTGGCCTCGCCGATGCCGGGGCGGCGCAGGATGTCGGCCGAGCCCTGGATGACGGTCAGCAGATTGTTGAAATCGTGGGCGATGCCGCCGGTGAGCTGGCCAAGCGCCTGCATCTTCTGGGCCTGGCGCAATTGCTCCTCGGCATGGGCCCGCTCCTCGACCTGGACCTGGAGCTCGGCATAGGCGCCGCTCAGCGCCGCGGCGCGCGCCTCGAGCTCGCTTTTGGCCCGGCGCAGCGCCGACTGGGAGATGCCGAGGATCAGGACCACCAGCACCGCCATCGCGATGAGCAGGCCGATGAAGCCGTAGCGGGTGAGCCGGCGGTAGACCGGCTCGCGCATCGCGCCCAGATAGACGCTTCCGATCCGCTCGCCGCCGCGAAGGACCGGCACCAGGGCCGCGACGAGGTTGGCGCCGCTCCCGGGCGTGCTCGCCGCCGACGGAAGAGCGCCCTGGCGCCGCTCGTAGCCCGCGAACCGCGCGCCTTCGCGGTCATAGACTCCGGCGGCGTCGATCTGCGGATTGACCCGGAGCGCGTCCACCGCCTCCTGCGCGGTGGCCGAGTCGCCGAAGTCCAGGGCCGCGGTGACGCTTGCGGCGAGGATGTCGGCCTGGATCGTCGTTTCCCTGAGCTTCTGCTCGCGATAGGCGCTTTCGTTCTGGAAGATGACGGCGAGCCCGATGGCGAGCAGGAGCAAGGCCATCGCTCCGGCGGCGATCGGCACGTTCGGCCAGCGGTCGGCGAGCCGGGTGGCCCGGCGCATCAGGGCCGCTGCCGGACGTTGAGGGCGATCCCGAGCAGGCGCGAGCTGATTCCGACTCCGCTCCTCGCCGCCTGGGCCTCGTCGATGTTGAAGCGGACCCGGCCCTGGTGGACGACGAAATGGATCATCCCGCCTTGGGCGCCCGTGTCGGTGACGGTGAGCACCGGCTTGCCCTGAAGCCCCTGCAAAGCCGCGTTGCCGCCCTTGACGAAGGCGACGTGGCAGCCGCCGGCCTGGCCCGGAGCGGCGAGCCGGCGGACCTGGAGCGGATGGCCGTCGACCTGCTGGCCGCGCGCGGCGTCGTCGATCAGCCGCCCGAACGGATCGCCGCCGAGGAGGCAGATGTTGAGCGGCGCCCCGGGCCTGGGACGGGCCGCGGCGGGCCAGGCGACATAGGCCGGGAATTTGGTCAGGAAGGCGGCCTTGACCGCGGCCTCGTTCGGCGGCGCGGCGGCGGCGGCCGGAAAGGCGAGCAGCGCCAGCGCCGCCGGGAGCAGGCGAAGGCTCGAGCCCGCGGCGAGCGCGAGCGGCGGTACCCCGTTCATGCGACTGAGCTTCAACGAAAAACCCCCCGTCCCGCTGTCTTCACGGCGGGGGGCCTTGACGTCAAGCACAGCGGTTAAGGTGCGGGCGCTTTCGCGTGTATTTCCTCGGGCGCGTTGGCGACGAGGGTCAGCACCGCCGTCCAGGCCGCGACATTCTGGCGGAGCTGCTCCGGATCGACCTTGTCGAGCGTGTCGTCGGGCGTGTGGTGATAGTCGAAATAGCGGGTGCCGTCCTGCTGGAGGTCGGCGCCGGCGACTCCCGCCTCGACCCAGGCGCCGAGGTCCGCGCCGGCCTCGACCTCACCCTCCTTGTGCGGGATTCCGAGCGGGAAGAGGGCGGCGGCGATGCGGTCGGCCAGCGGCTTGTTGGCGGGGGCGAAGTTGGTGTCGATCCGCCACACCCGGTCCGCGCCGAAATCGGATTCGGCGACGAACACGATCTTCTCGTCCTTGTGGGCGGCGAAATAGGCCTTGCTGCCGGTGCCGCCGGTCTCCTCGTCGCCGAACCAGATCACCCGGATCGTCCGCCGCGGCCGGCCGGAGTCCATGACCCTTTTGGCGGCGGCGGCGGTGATCGCGACCCCGGAAGCGTCGTCGATCGCTCCGGTGCCGAGGTCCCAGCTGTCGAGATGGCCGCCGACGAGGATGATCCCCGCCTTGGGATCGGTGCCGGGCACTTCGGCGACGACGTTGCCCGAAGCCTGCTCCCCGATCAGGCGCGGAGTCAAAGTGAGGCGCATCGTCACCGGCCTGCCGCGCTTCAGGATGCGCTGGAGCTGCTCGGCATCCGGAATGGTGAGGGCGGCGGCCGGGATCGGGGTGACGCCCTCGGCCACGCTCTGGATGCCGGTGTGCGGGTTGCGATGATAGTCGGTGCCGAGCGAGCGGATGACGATGGCGGCGGCGCCCTTGCGGGCCGCGATCGACGGCGCGTAGCGGCGGATCGGGCCGTAATAGCCGTAGCCCGAGCCGTCCTGGGCGGGCTTCATCGCGTGGCTGACGAAGACGATCTTGCCGCGCACCGCGGAATCGGGGGCCGCCTCGAGCGCGGCGACGCTGTCGAACCCGATCACCGGCGCGCTTATCCCCTGCGGCGGAGTCGCCCCGCTGCGCCCGATCGCGGCCACGACCAGGCGCTGGGGGAAGGGCGAGACGATCTCCGCCGTCTCGGCGCCGCGCACCCAGACCTGCATCCGGCTCGGCTCGACATGGACGTTCCTGAAGCCGAGCGACTTGAGCTTCCTCACCGCCCATTCCCGGGCCCGCGCCTCTGCCTCGGTGCCGGCGGGGCGGGGGCCGATCTCGGTCGTCAGCCCCTCGACGATGTCATAGGCGACGTCGTCCTTCAGCGCGGCGTCGCGCAGGCGCTCGGCCTGGTTCGAGTTCTGGGCGAAAGCGGGGAAGGAGAGGAGGGTGGCGGCAAGCAGGAGGGTCTTCTTCATGCGGGCGCCGTAGCCTTGCCGTCATTCCGGCGAAAGCCGGAATCCATGAACACCGCCGGTTTCGATTGCACCCCGCCGTGTTCATGGATCCCGGGTCGAGCCCGGGATGACGGGGAAGGGTGACAATTCGACCCCGCCTCACTAACTAGGCGCCAACCCGCATTCCCGCACAGATTCTTCCGGAGATCGCGCCGCCATGGCCGCACAGTACAGCTTCGTCATGAAGGGCATGACCAAGACCTTCCCGGGCGCGCCCAAGCCCGTGCTCAACAACATCCACCTGCAATTCTACCCCGACGCCAAGATCGCGATCATCGGGCCGAACGGCTCGGGCAAATCTACCCTGATGAAGATCATGGCCGGCCGCGACAAGGATTTCGTCGGCGAGGCCTGGCCGGGGGAGAATATCCGGGTCGGCTATCTCGAGCAGGAGCCGCAGCTCGACCCGACCAAGACGGTCAAGGAGAACGTCATGGACGGCGTCCGAGCGACCGCCGACATGATGGACCGCTTCAACGAGATCTCGACGATCATGGGCGACCCGCCCGCCGACGCGGATTTCGACGCTTTGATGGCCGAGATGGGCGAGCTCCAGGAGAAGATCGACGCCGTCGACGGCTGGTCGCTCGACAACCAGCTCGAGATCGCCATGGACGCCTTGAGGTGCCCGCCCGGCGATTCCGAGGTCACCAACCTGTCGGGCGGCGAGAAGCGTCGGGTCGCGCTCACCCGCCTTCTGCTCGAGAAGCCCGACATCCTCCTCCTCGACGAGCCGACCAACCATCTCGACGCCGAGAGCGTCCAGTGGCTCGAGAAGCATCTCGTGGATTATGCCGGCAACGTCATCCTCGTCACCCACGACCGCTACTTCCTCGACAATGTCGTGAACTGGGTGCTCGAGCTCGACCGTGGCCGCTATTACATCTACGAATCCAATTATTCCGGATATTTGGAGAAGAAAGCTAAGAGACTCGAGCAGGAAGAGCGCGAGGAGCAGGGCAAGCAGAAGGCGATCCAGGAGGAGCTGGACTGGATCCGCCGCTCGCCCAAGGCGCGCCAGACCAAGTCCAAGGCCCGGATCAAGGCGTTCGACGAATTGGTCGAGGCCCAGGAGAACCGCACCCCCGGCAAGGCCCAGATCCTCATCCAGGTGCCCGAGCGGCTCGGCGGCACCGTGATCGAGGCCAATGGCCTGTCCAAGGCCTATGGTGACAAGCTCCTGTTCGACGACCTCAGCTTCTCGCTTCCGCCCGGCGGCATCGTCGGCGTGATCGGCCCCAACGGCGCCGGCAAGACGACCTTGTTCAAGCTCATCCGCGGCGAGGAGCAGCCCGATTCGGGCTCGGTGCGGATCGGCGAGACGGTTCGCCTCGGCTATGTCGACCAGTCCCGCGACGCGCTCGACCCGAAGAAGAACGTCTGGGAGGAGGTCTCGGGCGGCTCCGACGTCTTCCGCTTCGGCAAGCACGAAATCGGCACCCGCGCCTATGTCGGCGCCTTCAACTTCCGCGGCCAGGACCAGCAGAAGAAGGTCGGCCAATTGTCGGGCGGCGAGCGCAACCGGGTCCACATGGCCAAGATGCTCCAGCAGGGCGGCAACGTCCTCCTCCTCGACGAGCCGACCAACGACCTCGACGTCGAGACCCTCCGCGCCCTCGAGGAGGCCCTCGAGAATTTCGCCGGCTGCGCCGTCGTCATCAGCCACGACCGCTTCTTCCTCGACCGCCTCGCCACCCACATCCTCGCCTTCGAAGGCGACAGCCACGTCGAGTGGTTCGAAGGCAATTTCGAGGCCTATGAGGAAGACAAGCGGCGGCGGATGGGTCCGGAGGCGGACCGGCCGCATCGGGTGACGTATCGGAAGCTGACGCGGTGACGATGATGTTTGGAGGTTAGTGTAGCTCTCCTAGCACGTGCCAGCGCAGTCGCGGATACGAGCTTTATTGTCCGGCGTAAGCCAGCGATCCCAGATGGCCCCGGTGTCTCTATATCCTTCAGCCACTGCTCTTTTGAGGTGTTTGAAAAGAGGGCTGGTATCCGACAGAAGAGCCTGCACCCCCCGATTTATTTCAAACTCTAACCAATCCTGGCGTTGTGAAACGCCGGTGGCCCGGCAAACCATATATTCTTCTAGGATGTCACAGGCGAGATCATCAGGGTGCATGGCAATCGGAGCGGCCTCAAGAATGCAGTCTTCCATAGTGAACGCTGTGATTGAGTTCATCGCATTGCGCGCTTCAATAGTCGTAGCCAAGGCTGACAAGCGGCGTTCGAATGAGGTCGGGCCCTCGGACTTTCGCAAGTCACGCTGAAATTTCAAACGGGTCCAGTGCCTGACGCCTTCGTCGCCCTTGGCGAAAATGGCCTTGAACCAGCTCATCCACCCATTCCTAAGCAGCGACTGACGCTATAAGCCGGGAGTTTACCTGATGCCGGTCGTGTCTACCACCAGCCCGTCGATGGTCCGCGCTTCAATCCGCTCTCCGAACTCTACCTCCCGCCGTTCGGCATAGCCGCTGCCGGTCGGCGACCACATCTGGATCACTAACCGGCGGTCGCGGTGGATCACCCAATATTCCGGAACGCCGTGACTGGAATAGAGGACCGCCTTGCGCCCAAGATCGAAACCGGCCGTTGAATCCGTGATTTCGACCGCGATCTTGAGTTCCTCGCGCAGGATCGTCTTGGCCTCGTCGTCGATCGGCGCGATCACCGACAGGTCCGGCTCAGGCACGGAATCGTCGGACATCGAAACGCTGCCGGCGGCGAGCACCTCAAGCGGCAGGCCCGCCTCCTCGATCGCGCGCGCCAGCTCGCGAATGAGGACGGCCATGACGCGCGCGTGCCAGCGATGGACGGAGTTCACGACCCAAATCTCCCCTTCGATCAATTCGGTTCGGGCGTGGTTCGCGAACGCGCCGGACTCGGCGAGCAGCCAGAAATCCTTGGCCGTCAGCTTCGCCGGGCGCGGCTCGGCATCGTCGGGGCGTGTCTCGAGGGTCATGCCGGTGAAACTAACATTTTGCCGCTGCAGTTGCCATGTTTGACGCTAAACCAGACCATCGGCCGCCACCGCCAGCCCCTCGATCGTCGCCGCCTCGATCCGCTCGCCCAGCTTCACCGCCCGTTCCCCGGCATAGGCCTCGCCCTCCGGCGACCACATCTGCTGGATCCGGCCTTTCTTCAGGTTCAGCACCCAATATTCGCCGATGCCCGCCGCCGCGTAGAGGCGAAGCATCTCGCCCATGTCCCAGGCGGGATTGCTGGTGGCGATCTCGACGATCAGGGCGACGGATGCGCCTGGAATGGCGCCCGGTCCGCGCGGCTGCGTGGTCAGGATGATGTCGGGCTGGGGCTCGCCGTGGGGCGGGAAGCTGACCGATTGCTCCGCGGCGGCATGGAGCGGTGAGCCGATCGCTTTCAGCGCCTCGCGCAGCCGGCTGAAGAGTTCGTCCCTGGCAAAGCCATGCGGCCGGTAATGCGGATTCATCGCGTAGACGGTGCCATCGATCAGCTCCGTTCTCCGGTATCGTTCGAAAGCGCCGGCTTCGTGCAACCGCAGGTAGTCCTCGATCCGGAGCTTGATCGGATGCACCGAGTCGCCTTCGGGCTCTTCCTCGGCCTGGACGGGGACCCCCCACAATTCGCCGTCCAGCAACTCGGACTTCGAATAGCACTCGAAGGTGCCGGATTGCCTGAGCAGCATGAAGTCGGAAACGCTCAGCTTGACCCGCTCGGGCCGTCCGAGGGCCATTTGCACGTTCATCAGCCGACTTTACCATGCCGGCCGCTCGAGCCGCAAAGCCCGAAATCGTCGCATCTAAAATTCATTGAACGTTCTCAGCCTACCGACATTCCAATAGGCTTTGGCCAACCCTTGACGCTCAGGCGATAGCGAGGTCATTCCCGATGGCGATGGACTGTCAGCCAAACCCGGCCCTCCTCGACCGCTGCTACGAGCTCGCCCTTAAGGGCTATGAGGAGGGCGGGGTCCCCGTCGGCTCGCTGCTCGCGCGCGGCGGGGAGGTCGTCGCCGAGGGCTGGAACCGGCGGGTCCAGTCGGGCGACCCGATCGCGCATGGCGAGATGGACTGCCTTCGCCGCGCCGGGCGCCAACGCAGCTATCGCGACACCGTCCTCTACACCTCCCTGTCGCCGTGCATGATGTGCTCGGGCACCATCGTCCAGTTCGGCATCCCGGCGGTCGTCATTCTCGAGAATAGGAACTTCGGCGGCAACGAGGATTTCCTGAGGGCGAACGGGGTTGCCGTAACCATCGTCGACGATCGCCGCTGCATCGAGCTCATGGCGCGCTTCGTCGCCGAGAAGCCGGAGCTCTGGAATGAGGACATTGGTGAGGAATGATTCGATGCGAACCGCCTCGATACTAGCTCTCTCGGCCCTCGCCCTGGCCTCACCGGCCCTCGCCGAGAGCAATGCCGCCAAGGTCCGCCTCACCGCTCAGTCCGATAAGGGCGCGATCCTCATCCGGGTGCCGGTCCAGCCTTTCTCCTACGGGCTGATGTTCTCGAAGGACGGCAAGAGCGGCTTCCTGTCGCGGGTCTATGTCATGCAGGTGAAGAAGGGCGCTCCGGGCGACTCCTGGATCGCGCGGACGCTCGCCCCCGGCCGCTACCGGCTCGACAGCATGTGGCAGCAGAAGCGCT
>Ga0190273_10000289_pt1 | contig 21461 bp, 15 predicted proteins | sample Popmic504IS_FD_134513 | JGI IMG/M metagenome (GOLD analysis project Ga0190273, IMG submission 134513) | Populus adjacent soil microbial communities from riparian zone of Shoshone River, Wyoming, USA - 504 IS | ecosystem: Environmental > Terrestrial > Soil > Riparian zone > Trees stand | place... | reverse complement strand
GTCTCGCGCGTGGGCGGCGCGGCACAGGTCAAGGCGATGAGGCAGGTCGCGGGTACTCTGCGTCTTGACCTCGCACAGTTCCGCGAGCTGCAAGCCTTCGCGCAGTTCGGCTCAGACCTTGATAAAGCGACGCAGCAACAGCTTGCGCGCGGCCAGCGTCTGACTGAGATACTCAAGCAGCCGCAGTATCAGCCGATGGATGTCGCGCAGCAGGTGCTCGTCATCTGGTCTGCGACCAATGGTTACATAGACGATGTGCCGGTCGAGAATGTTCGTCGCTTTGAAGGCGAACTCCTGCGCTTCGTCGAAAACTCGCATCCTGGAGTGCTGCAAAGCATACGCGAAAAGAAGAATTTGACGGACGACATCAAAAACGATCTCGCGCAGGTGCTCGGCGATTTCAAAGAGCGCTGGAAGGAAGAGACCTCTGTCGCGCAGCGCGGCACGGCAGCGGGCGGCACTGCAACAGGAGCCGCGCCGCAGGCGACCGCGCAGAGCGCGACGACGGCGACCACTACCGCCGGAGTATAAACTACAGAGGTCAGAGGCTAGAGGTTAGAGGTCAGTGAAAACTGTCTTCCACTAACCTCTAGCCTCTGACCTCTAACCTCTAATCTTTATGGCAAACCTGTTAGACATACGGCGGCGCATCAAGTCGATCAAGAATACGCAGCAGATCACCAAGGCGATGAAGATGGTGTCGGCGGCGAAATTAAAACGCGCGCAGGATCGCGTTATCACTGCGCGTCCCTTCGCCAACAAGATGCTGGAAGTCCTGGGCGCGCTGGCCTCGCGCACGGACGAGAACTTTCATCATCCTCTATTGGATGCGCGCGGCGACGAGCGTTATCTGATCGTGCTCGTCACCGCCGATAAGGGGTTGTGCGGCGCGTTCAATACTAATCTGACCAAGGCGGCTCAAGCCTTTATACGCGAGAACGCCGATAAGACGGTCGAGATGATGCCTGTCGGTCGCAAGGGAAGAGACTTTTTTCGCCGTCGCAACGTCACGTTTGTAGAGGAGTACATCGGCCTTACCGGCAAGGGCCGCGTAGAGTATTCCGAGGCCGTCGAGCTGGCACGCGATGTCATCAACCGCTACACCGAAGACACTGAGCTGGACAAAGTCTTTATCATCTACAACGAGTTCAAGTCCGTGCTACAGCAGCGCGTCGTCGTCGAGCAACTGCTGCCCGTCTCACGCAATGAGGAGACGAACGGAGAGGCTACTGCCGCCGCAGCCGATGCTTCCCGCCCCGTGACCTTTACGGAATATATCTACGAGCAGCCGCCGGAGGAAATTTTCAGTCGACTGCTTCCGCGCCTGATCGAGACGCAGATTTTCCGCGCGCTCCTTGAATCGATTGCCTCAGAGCAGGGCGCGCGAATGACTGCGATGGATTCGGCCTCGAAGAATGCTGGCGAGTTGATCGGCTCACTGACGCTTAACATGAATCGCATACGGCAGGCCGCCATCACTAACGAGATCATAGAGGTCGTCTCCGGCGCGGCGTCAGTTTAGTTATCAATCATTAGAGCGAAGCGACGAGCTAAGGGATCAACGAGAGTGAAGGGAAGCGACGCGAGTCAGCTTCCCTTTCGTTTTAGAGATGAGTGAAAGAGCGGAGGACAGAGCAGCGATGTGGCGTGCTCGCGCGTGGCGTTACGGGCCGCTGCTTGTGTGGATGTTGTTGATCTTTCTGTTTTCGACGGGCGGGCTGTCTGCCAGCAATACTTCGCGCATCATTCGCCCTGTGCTGCTCTGGTTGTTTCCAGAGATCAGCGAGGAAAGGCTCGCCCTCGTACACTTCATCGTGCGCAAAGCTGCGCACTTTACGGAGTACGCCGTCCTGGCCCTTCTCGCCGCGCGCGCCTTTCTTGGATCGTCCCGCGACCTATTACGACGACGCTGGTTCTTATCTTCGCTCGCGCTCGTGGTCGTCTATGCGCTCTCGGACGAATATCATCAACGTTTCGTGCCCACGCGCACGGGCTCAGTCTACGATAGCTTGATAGACATCAGCGGCGGCCTCGCCGCGCTCCTGCTCTTCTTAACGATCAGGCATAAGCGGGCGAAGGGATGAGGGATGAAAGGTTTGAGTAAATATATCAATTAACAGTTCACTCAATGATTCATCCCTCATCCCTCCGCCCTCATCCCTGCTTTTCCTCTTCCCCCGCGAAACTATTTGTGCAATAGTTCTAAGCCTATTGCGTCTTGAATTGCGTCCGTGGAGGCTTGAACCTCTTTATACCTGAGAGCGTATAATACCGGGCGGCTCGGATAACTGAAGCGGAGTAAACTGAAAGCCGCCTTTGAAGAAGGAGATCGGAAGCAGATGGGAATCTTAGACAGGGTTAATCCCTTCAATCAATTTATCGAAGTCATCGAGTGGCTAGACGATTCTGGCAACACGATGCTGTATCGTTTCCCCGTCGCGGATCAGGAGATCAAGAACGGAGCGCGACTCACCGTGCGCGAATCGCAGGTCGCCGTCTTTGTCTTTCAGGGACAGATCGCGGACGTTTTTCCGCCCGGCCTCTACACCATCGACGGCGGCAACACGCCTATTCTTTCAAAGCTCGGTGCTTGGAAATACGGTTTTAATTCTCCCTTCAAGGCCGAGGTCTATTTCGTCAATACCAAACAGTTCACGGACCTCAAGTGGGGCACGATGAATCCGATCATGATGCGCGATGCCGATTTCGGGATGGTGCGCCTTCGCGCCTTCGGCATCTACTCGATTCGCGTCGCAGACCCGCGCGCCTTTATCAAAGAGGTCGCGGGCACGAACGGAAAGTTTGACACCGAAGACATAGAGGGCCAGTTGAAGCGCACGCTCGTCAGCGGCTTTACGGATGCGCTCGGCGAATCAAAGATCGCGGCGCTCGATCTCGCCTCCAACTACGACGAACTGGGACGCTTCGGTCGCACGAAACTCAACGAAGAGTTCAAATCCTTCGGCCTCGAGCTGACCAAGTTCATCATCGAGAACATCTCGCTGCCGCCGGAGGTCGAGGCGGCGATGGACAAGCGAACTTCTATGGGCGTGATCGGCGACGTTGGCCGCTACGCGCAGTTCCAGGCGGCGGACGCCATGCGCGACGCGGCGCAGAATCCTTCGGGCGGCGCGGGCACTGGCGCGGGACTCGGCGCAGGCTTCGCCATCGGCCAGCAGATGGCCGGAGCAATGGCGGGCGCGATGAATCCGCAACAGCAGCACCAGCAAAACACTCAATCGGGAAGCCCGACCGGCTCTGCGACCACCAAGTGTCCGAAGTGCGGCGCGGCCAACGCCGGCACGCCGAAGTTCTGCAACGAGTGCGGCGCGAAAATGGAGGTCACAAGCGAGACCACACCGTGCGTCAAATGCAATGAAAGTCTTCCGGCGGGCGCGAAGTTCTGTAACCACTGCGGGGCCAAACAAGAGAAGGCAAAGTGTCCGAACTGTCAGGCAGAGGCCGCGCCCGGCGCGAAGTTCTGCAACGAGTGCGGGACAAAGCTGGACGCAGGTGCAGAGCCTCCGGCACAGCCAACCGCTTGATCTTGCTTTGACAACATCAACCTGCTTTGGAGCGTTGAGTCTCGCCTGGGTTGCGCTCAACGCTCCAAACTTTTTTCGTTCCGTAGTCTCCTCAAAGACAAAGCATCCGAACATTGGGCCGTCAGCGTAATTCATATATCGAAAGCGGAACGGCCTGAAGCGAAGCGCCTAGACCGCTACACTTTCATCTTCGTTCTCTATAAGGCTTAAGCACTGAAGCCTTGTTGGCTGCAACGGAGCGCGGGATGTTATTCTTCGGCTATCCCCTGCGGAAAAGAGTTTGATAGCCATGACTTTGGAGACTAAGAACTTTTATGCTCAGACGTATGAAGGAGGCGCGCCGCGTTGTCATTACGGGTATGGGCTGCGTGACGCCCATCGGCATCGGTCGTGAAGCCTTCTGGCGCGCACTGCAACAGGGCGAGAGCGGCATCCGCCGCATAGAACAATTCGACATCACGGATTCGCCCGTCAAAATCGCCGCGGAAGTGCAGGGCTTCGACTGGCAGGCCGAGCTTGATCCGAAGGATCGAAAGCACGTTGCGCGCACAGTGCCGCTGGCTCTGCGTGCGGCGCGCGAGGCGATTGATGATGCGGGGATTCAAACCAGTGATCTCTCTTTGCAGGAGCGCCGCGAGATAGGCGTCGTGCTCGGCACGGGCGGCGGCGGCCTGGCCTTCACCGAACAGCAGTACGAATATCTATACGTTGGCCCACGCCACAAGGCGAGCGTCTATACTATTCCCTCATCGACGCACGGCGGACTCTCCAGCGAGCTTTCGATGGTCTTCGGCCTGCGCGGCCTGTCGCACATCGTCTCGACGGGTTGCACCAGCTCGACGGACGCGATTGCGTATGCGGCCCAGCACATCGAGCTGGGCCGTCAGGAGGTGATGATCGCGGGCGGCGTCGATGCGCCGCTTGCGCCTGGCATCCTCGCCGCGTTCAATCTCATGACCGTGCTGACCAGGGAATGGAACGACGATCCCGCGCGCGCATCGCGCCCCTTCTCGCGTGATCGTTCAGGGATAGTGCTCGGCGAAGGCGCTTGGATTTATGTGCTCGAAGAGTACGAGCATGCAAGCCGCCGTGGGGCGCGCATCTATGCGGAGGTCACAGGCTACGGTTCGACGTGCGATGCTTATCATCGCGTACGCCTGGAAGAGAGCGGAGACGAGCCCGCGCGCGCCATGATGATCGCGATGGAGGATGCCGGGCGCTCGCCCTCAGAGATTGATTACGTCAATCTTCACGGCACATCGACGGTACTCAACGACCGCATCGAAACTCACGCGCTCAAGCTCGCCTTAAAAGATCGCGCCGCGCACATTCCTATGTCCGCGACGAAATCGCAGATCGGACATCCACAGGGAGCGAGCGGTGCGGCGGGCCTCGGCGCAGCGCTCTGCGCGATGCATACCAGCATTATTCCCCCGACGATCAATCTGGACGTGCCCGATCCCGAATGCGATCTCGATTACGTTCCACTGCGCGCGCGCGAGCAGAGAGTGCGCGTCGCGCTTTGCAATTGCATCGGCTTCGGCTCAAAGAACAGCGCGCTGGTCATCGAAAAAGTTTGAAGCGCGCCACGGACGTAAGCTGTAGGCTCGCGAGCCTCTAAGGCTGCATTATGTTTGACGGTTTCAAAAAGCGTAGCTATGAGCTTGAGCATCTGGATAAGGGCGACTATACGCCCGAAGAGTACGAAGGATGCATCGTCGAGTTGCAGCGCGTTAATAAATACCTGGGCGACGCGCGAGCGCTGCGCCGTTCATTGCTTGAAGAGGTTGAGCGCGCCCGTCTTCAAAGCTTCTCCGTGTTGGATGTTGGCGCAGGCTCCGGCGAGTTGCTGCGTGTGGCTGCCGCTTGGGCCAATCGCACTGGAAGAAAGGCTGAGCTTACGGGACTTGAACTCAACGCCCGTTCGGCGCGGGCGATACTCGAAGAGTCAAAAGTGTTCCCTTCGATTCGTGCGGTGCGCGGCGATGCGCTCAGGCTTCCATTCGATGATTGCCAGTTCGACTATGCGATCTGCTCGCTCATGACGCATCACTTCAGAGACGATGGCGTGATCGGTATCTTAAGTGAGCTGCGGCGTGTAGCACGCCGTCGCGTCTTCGTCATAGACCTGCATCGTCACGCGCTGGCCTACATTCTTTATACGACCGTGGGCCGCATCTTTCTACAGAACCGTTTGATACGCGAAGACGGCGCGCTCTCCATCCGGCGCAGCTTTCGTCCCGCAGAGCTTTGCAAGCTGGCACGTCGCGCAGGTCTTTTGAATATAGAGGTCGAGCGTCACTTTCCATTTCGGCTGGTGCTCAGGGCGGACGGTTCGTCGCGCGAGGCTTTAAGCACTGAAGTGTTAGCGGCCAGTCCGCTTTCTGTGGAAGATAAAAGCGCCGCTCGCGAAAGTTACGTCAGAAGATGAGAGCAGCATGAGCATTTCATCGGACACTTATGATGTGATCGTTGTCGGCGGCGGCCCGGCGGGAACAAGCGCGGCGATTCATCTAGCCGTGCAGGGCGCGCGCGTCTTGCTCGCGGAGCAAAAGAAGTTTCCGCGCCCGAAGTTGTGCGGCGAATTTATCTCGCCGGAATGTCTGGATCACTTTCAACGCCTGGGCGTCATCGACAGCATGATCGAGGCGGGTGGCGCGCGCCTGTCCGAGACCGTCTTTTATGCGCGCAGGGGCGCGAGCGTCAACGTTCCGTCCGCGTGGTTCGGCACACAGCAAACGGTAGCGCTCGGTCTGAGTCGCGCAGAGATGGACGAGCGCCTGCTGAGACGCGCGAGCGCCGCAGGCGTCCGCGTACTCGAAGATGCGCGCGCGACCTCTCTTTTGATGGAAGGCGATGTGGTGCGCGGCGTGCGCCTGAAAGTCGATGGCGTGGAGGTGCGCGAATATGGCGCGCGCGTAACTTTGGATGCGACGGGCAGGGCGCGCACACTCGCGCGCTGCGTTGAATCGCATGGCCGCGCGACTCAGAAGCGTGCGCCGCTCGTCGCCTTCAAGACACATCTTGAGGCCGCGCGGGGCAATCCCTTGCACTGCGAAATCTATTTCTATCGCGGAGGCTACGGCGGCTTAAGCTCTGTCGAGGGGGGCTTGAGCAATCTCTGTTTTATCGTCCAGGCGCAGGATGTGCGGGCGCGCGGAGGCGATGCTGATAGAGTGCTGCGCGAGCTCGTCATGACCAACGCCCGCGCGAGCTATACACTTCTGGAAGCGCGCCCCGTAACAGAATGGCTCGGCGTGGCGCTTGAGAGTTTTGGACGACACGAGGTTGTGCCCTCAAAGGGGTTGCTGGCCGTGGGCGATGCGGCCTCATTTATCGATCCGTTCACGGGCAGCGGGATGCTGATGGCGCTTGAGAGCGGCGAGTTGGCCGCCCGAAGCGTTGCGCGCTGGCTCGACGGTCTTGGACAAAAGCGGGAGTCCTTTGATGCTCTGTGCAGCGATTATCGCGCGCGCTACTTAAACCGTTTCAATGCGCGCCTGAGAATCTGCGCGCTGCTGCGCCGTGCGGCTTTTGTGCCGGGACTCGCTGAGGCCGCGATCCTCGCGTGCGGGGCGAGCACGCATCTGCGGCGCAGACTGGCGCGCGCCACTCGTCGTCCGCCGCTCAAAAGCCTGAGTGGACGGGGAAGCGCGGAGACTTAAAAAATATTTTGAATGAAAACTGAGTGTGATGGAAGGCCCTACTCACCACAGAGGACACGGAGACAGCACTGAGGTTTGAATGTCTCTCAAGTCTCTGTGTAATCTCTGTGTCCTCTTTGCCTCTGTGGTGAGTCTCAATACACGGCATCTTTAAATCTCGAATTAACTCACTAGCAGACTTGCCACAAGCATGTATTTTGCGGTACAAAGGCGACGCGCTCGTTGAAGAGATTGCTCCTGGTGATTAAACTGGCTTGGGCTTTGAATTTGTCGGGCCGGTTATCTCCCGTCTGTCGCCTGCGGAGCAGGCTTTAACTTTGAAGCGAACCTGTTCCATTTTTGCACCCGTCGCGGGCTTTATCACTAAACGCTCCGTCGGGCTCGTCTCACAAAAGATGGGACGAAACTTCCAAGTATTCTAAGATCAGTTTTTCTAAGGAGTATACGATAATGCGTGAGTTTCCTCCGCAATGGCAGTCGGGCTGCGTCCGACTCCTGTCTCTTTGTGCAGCGATCATCTTCACGGCGTCCGCTGTGATGGCCCAGGCGCAATCGAACGCCGCTGACCTGCGCGGCTATGTGCGCGATCCGGCGGGCGCGGCCATCGCGGGCGCAGTCGTCACTGTGCGCAACACGGCCACCAACGTCACACGCGAGGCGACCTCGAATGATGACGGCCTCTACCAGCTTACAAATCTTCCGCCGGGCGATTATGAAGTGACGGTCGAAGCGGCGAACTTCAAGCGCGCGGTCGTTCCGGACCTCAAGCTCACGGTCGGACAACGCGCGGATTTGGATGTTCCGCTGGAACTGGGAGAACTGGGCGCGACCGTCACGGTCTCCGGCGCGACCACGGATGTCGTAGAGACTTCGCGCACGGCAGTCGCCACCACGGTCGATCAGCAGCGCATCGATAACCTGCCGATCAACGAACGAAACTATCTTTCGTTCGCGCTCACGACCTCTACGGTTTCGCGCGACAATACGCGCCCGATTGGCCCAGCGCCGACCACAGGCTTGAACTTCGGCGGTCAGCGCGGGCGTTCCAACCTCGTTCAGGTAGACGGCGCGGATCATACGGACAACTCCGTCAACGCTGCGCGCTCGACCGTCTCGCAGGAGGCCGTGCAGGAATTTCAGGTCGTGACCAATTCGTTTGCGCCGGAGTTCGGACGAACCGCTGGCGGTGTGGTCAACGTCGTCACCAAGTCCGGGACGAACGATTTTCACGGCAACCTCTTCGGCTTTATCCGCCACAGAAGCTTTCAGGCGCGCAACGCCTTCGCGCCCATTGAAGACCCGCCGTTTACGCGCGCGCAGTACGGCGCAACGCTCGGCGGCCCGCTCGATAAAGACCGCACCTTCTTTTTCTTCGCTTTCGAGCAGCGCCGTCGTCAGGAATCAGGGTTTTTCACCAGCAACGTCGCGCAGAACCTAACCAGCTCTGTGACCATCGCCGGTCAAACTTTCGGCAACCTCTCGCCGGCACAGGCCACTTATCTCAATACGCTGGTCGGCGCAGGCGCGACGGCGCTGGCCGTGCCCTACGCTTTTCTGGCATCGAGCGGCGGCTCGACCGGCCTGAACGGGACGAACCCGCTGCTGATTTTTCCGGGCCTTGCAGCCTTGACGCCGATCACGCCGGGCACACAGGTCGGCGGACGTTTTCTCTTGTCTGGCGCGCCCGTGCCCGTCGGCACTGTCAACGCTCTGGGCCAACCCATAGCGTTTCGCCCGCTCAATCTTCTGCAAAGAGTCTTTCCCGTAACGGAGAATACTTCGTTTACCTCTTTCCGTTTAGATCACCAGATCAACAAGAACAATCTCTTTACTGTCCGCTTCGGCTATAACCCGAGCGAGATTTCCGGTATTCAGGTCGAGTCGCAGAACCAATCCCTGGGCCAGAACGATGTCTCGCGCACGGGTTTTCAAAAGCTGCGCGATTATTCGCTCGTAGCGACGCTCAACTCCACTTTGTCGAACACAATGGTCAACGAGTTGCGCTTTAACTTCGGCGAGCGCCGCGCTCTGTTCAAATCGCAGAACGGCGATGCCGCGGCCTTCAACATCACTGGCACGGCCTTTATCGGCAGAGAGCTTTTCTCGCCCGTCCAGCGCACAGAAACGCGCTACGAGTTTACCGACACGCTGAACATGATCGTCGGCAATCACACGCTCAAATTCGGCGGCGATGCTGCGTTCATTAATATCCCGAGCGCGATCTTCGAGCTGAACTTCGCGGGGCTCTTTAACTTCGGCGGCCAGAATCCCTGCGCGCTCGTCTCTGCGCTGTGCACGACGCCTGGACTGCCCGCGCCGCCGGATTTGACGCCCGTGCAGCAGTACGGCCTTGGCTTCCCCTCCAGCTTTATTCAGGGGTTCGGTAATCCCGTCAGCTCGCTCAAGAACACTCCGCTGGCCTTCTTCGTTCAGGATTCATGGAAGATCAGGCCCAACCTGACCTTGAACTACGGTTTTCGCTACGACGTGGAGTTGACAGAGCAGATCGCTCCGGTGCCGTTCCGCGATCCGCTCTCAGGCATCACGCTCTCGGAAAGTGATATTCTCGCCGCGCAGAATGCGCTCAATGTACAACAGGGCTTTCCGCGAGATAAAGACAACTGGGCTCCGCGCTTTGCGATTGCCTGGGATCCGCAGAACAACGGCAAGACCGTGATTCGCGCCGCCTACGGAATCTTTTACGATCACCCGCTCCTGGCCGTAGGCTTTAACTCGGACATCGCTGACGCAGCGCAGCAGCAGCAATCCACGCTCTTGCAGGGTAGCCCCTCTCCGACAGCGCTCCTCAACGCCGTGCAGGTATTTCAAGGGACTGTTTGTACAGGCCAGACTGTTTCGCTCTGCCCTGCGCTGGGATTGCCTGCGGGCTTTAGAACGCCGGGCGTCGCTCCGGGCACGGATTACCAGTTCGGTCGTCAACGCTTTAACGACCAGACGTTCCCAGGATTCGGCGCGCTGCTGCCCTTTACGCTGCCCGTCTCGCAGGACTTCGAGTACGCTTACGCCAATCAGGCTAACTTCACCATCGAGCGACAGATTACGAAGGATATGTCCTTCTCTGCGAGCTACCTGTTCGTCGGTGCGCATCACCTACCGCTGCCGCGCGATGTCAACGAGGTCAGGCAGGACTTGCTGCTCGCCAACTTCCGTCGCTACGCGGGGAATGCTGCCAAACCCGGCGGTTTCGCAGACATAGCGCTTGCCGCCGGCGGTCTCTTCCCGACGACGCTCGCTCCGGGCTCGACCTTCGCCAATCCGATCACGGGCGAAACCTTCGCCGTGATTATTCCGGGCTTTATCGTGAGAGGCCCGCGCGGTGATGTGATCCTTCCCTTCGCGGCCAACTTTTTCCGCCCGAGTGGGCCCAACTACTTTCTGGTGCAGGCCAACACGGGTCTGACGCCTGCGGCGTTCAATACTTTCCTCGGCGCAACGTTGCGCACGCCGAACGTCGTCTCGCCCTTTGGCGATGTCAACGCGCAATCGTCGATTGGCAACTCGACCTACAACGCCATGAATCTGGATTTGAAGAAGCGTTTCTCGAACAACTTCCAGTTTCTACTCTCTTACACGTGGTCGCACTCGATTGACGATTCATCGGACTTGCAGACTTTGCTCAAGCCGCAGAACAACCGCGACGTGCGTGCTGATCGCGCCGACTCGCTTTTCGATCAGCGCCATCGCTTCGTCTTCAGCGCGGTCGTCGCTTCGCCGCCAGAATGGCGTAGCTCCAGCAACACGCTGCATCGCGTGCTCGCGGACTTTACCGTCGCGCCGATCCTTGAGCTTTCTTCGGGTCGTCCGTTTAATATCCTGAGCGGTTCTGATCAGAACGCAGACCTTCAGGGCACGAACGAGCGTCCGAGCGTAGCCAGTGACGGAACGCTCTTTGTTCCGCCGTTCCTTTCGCTTGGCGGCTCTCTCGGTCGCAATCGCGGCATCACGCACGGCTACGCCTCGCTCGATATGCGCCTGACGCGCGCCATACGCTTTGGCGAGCGCGTTCGCCTAGACCTCATAGCCGAAGGGTTCAACCTCTTCAACCGTTTCAACGAAGGCTCGGCTTCTCCCTTCTTCCCGGATGTCAACGCCTTCAATCAACGCGACAGCGGAGGCCGCTACTACAGCCGCCCGACTGCCGCCTTCGACGCAAGGCAATTCCAGTTCGGGCTGAAGATAAACTTCTAAGAGCCGAACCCGTAACGAAAAAAGCGACCGGAGGCAGAGATGCTTCCGGTCGCTTCTTTTTCATCACTTTTCGCCGCTTTTCATAATTGCGCGCCGGGCGCTAAAGTAAATAGAAGCGAACCCTTTGCGCCGCTCGAAGCATCGCATGGGCAGACCGTGGGGCAGGGCCTGTAAAGCTTCGGCCAGCGTCAGCGGCAGGGCAGTTGGAACAAGTTCGCGTAAGGACTTTGAGAGACAGACAATTCATGACGATTAAAGCTATTTCGCGTTTTATCAAGACCGGCGGCGCTCTTTTGATTTGTGTTGCCGCAGCAGCCGCCGCAACTTTTGCGCAGTCGGGCTCGACTCGCCCGCGCCGCGTTAATCCAGCGCCGACAGCGCCGACCGCATCGCCGTCTGCTTCTTCGCCGCGCGCAGGTCAACGCTCGCCCGCCACCGTGGACAATACCGCTGCTTCCAACACTACGGTCAACACAGCGCCGACACCGCGACGCCGCGCCAATACTACTCCCGCGACTTCATCGACGGCTGATACTTCACGCGCTTACGACCTGCTGCAACAGAAACAGTATCCGGCGGCGGCGCGCGCGGCCAAAGAGATCGCGGCTGCTAATCCAAACGACTCTGAGGCATGGAAGATCGCGGGCTTCGCAGAGATGAACCTCAAGCAGTACGAAGAGGCCGCGGCAGACCTTCAACGCGCTTTAGACCTTCAACGCGCAGCCTCGCAGGAGGACGCAAACACCGTCGACGCATTGGCCCAGGCCTACATTCTGACTGAAAAGTTTGATCGTGCTCTGCCTCTGCTCGTCATCGCGACGACGCGCGCGGGCGCTCCTGCTCCGGCCAGCATGTTTTACTATCGCGGCGTGGCAGAATATCAAACAGGCAAAGCGGCGGAGGCCGAACGTTCTTTCAACGCTGCCGTCAAAGCCAATCCGAAGGATGCCGCGTCGCTCTATTACCTGGGCCAGATTGCATTCAAGGGCGGGCGACTGGACGAAGCCATCAGTGTGCTCAATCGCGCGACCGTGAGCGATCCGCGTATAGCTTCGGCCTGGGCGCTTCTGACGACCGCTTATCTGCGCCGCGCGGCGTCTGCAACAAATGAGGCGAAGGCAGATGCCGATTACTTGAGCGCCGTGCGCGCCGGAGAGAGCCTGACGCGCCAGCGCACGGACGCTGAAGCCGCCACGCTCTTTGCGCAGGCTTTGATCGGAGCGAAGCAGTTTGCGCGCGCCGCTACCGTGCTTGAGAAGGTCACTGCGGGAGACGACGCGAAGGGCGTCACGCTTTACCTGCTGGGCGTCGCGCACTCAAGGGCCAAGAATTTTCCGAAGGCGATTGCCGCGTTGGAGCGCGCCGCCACGAAGTCCCCGGATGATGTGAATATCTATCGCGAGCTGGGCTACGCCTACGAAATCTCAAAGCAATATGCCAAGGCGCTCACGGCATACGAGCGTGGCTTGGCGCTCGCGCCCACTGATACAGATTTCAAGGAATCAATCGAGCGCGTGCGACCCGCTGTTCAAAAATAGTGACAAGTGTCGAGTGACAAGTTAAAAGCATTATTTCAGGCTCGTCACTTGTCACTGGTCACTTATCACCGTTTTATGCACTTGTCACTCGTCACTGCATTAGAGTAGCATCGCCGCTATGAAGAACCTGATCCTCTTTAGCCTTCACGTGCGGCGCATGATGGCGGTCATCTTTGTAGTTTTCGCCGCGCTCGTCATCTCTTCGCCCGCAGAGGCTGCGCCCTGGGGCGGCATAGAGCCTTTGAAATCCAGACGCGCGGATGTCGAACGCCTGCTCGGCAAACCACTCCGCGATCAGCCGGGCTCGAACGGTACGCTTCATTTCAAGGTCGCAGGCGGCATCATCACTATAGTTTTTATAGACGCGCGTTTCGTCGCCACGAAAAAGCTCTTTCCCGAAATGGAAGGCACTGTCAGGCAGATCGTCTTGCAGCACGAAAACGCCAGGGAGACTCCTGAGTCTTTGAACATCGCGAGCAATTCCAGTTTCGAGCGGCAGGAGGGGCAGGGCACGGTCGTTTACCGCAACCTGAAAGAGGGCCTTGTATACACTTTCATCGGCGGAAAGTTAAAGACAAGTTATTTCACGCCCAGCGCGGAACAGTGGGCCAAGGCGCAGAAAGCCGCCTGAAGACGAGCAGAGCAAAGCATAAGGCCGACGCCATGAAGCGCGGCCTGGCAGCCCTTTTATGAGCAGCGAAGAAGTTGATCGAGATCAGTCGACGAATGCGGAGCACGCGGAGGAAGAGACCGCACGCTCTGCGCGGCTGTGTCCGGCATGCGGCGCAGAGGCTCGCCGCACGGAAGCGCGCTTTTGTTCGACCTGCGGGCGTGCGCTCGAAGACAGCTATCTCCCTGCTGATGCCCTGCGCGCCTCTTATCACCTGCAACACAGCCCCGTCGCGCGTCGCAAATCCAAGGGCCCAGGGCGCACGAAGATTCAAATGACCGACACCTTCTCTGCGCCGCAGAACAATGGGCCGGCGACGACGGCGCTCGCCTTTATGACCTATTCGCTCGTGCCTTATCTGGGAATCCTTTTTTGTCCGGGCGCAGTTTTGCTTGGCGCAGTCGGCCTCATCTATTCGCTGCGCGCTCCGCAGAGGGGAGGCCGCCGCGCCGCCTACGCCAGCATCAGTTTTGGTCTACTGATTCTCGGCGTACAGATTTTGCTCTGGTGGATCATCATCAAAGTACCTGAATGGACAAAGACATTTTAGATTTTGGATTTTAGATTAACGCTTACCGATCTTGAATCTTGCATTCAGGCTCTCAACCGGCGTTGCTCGCCAATCCAAAATCTAAAATCCAAAATGTTATGCGTCTGGCAAAGATCGTTAAATCAAATTCGCATGTCGATTATGTCGGGCGCGTGATCGATGTGCTCGATACGGATGCGCCGCCAGGAAGCGCCGACTACGGCTTCGCGCAGTTCGTCTCTATCCCTTTGGACGACGAGCAGGAAGTGATCGGCGTCATCTACAACTCGCTGCTCGCCAACCCGGATTATGGAAATTACGGGCCGCGACTCTCCCCCGCCGCAGACCTCTCGGTGCTCAGCCCGGATTATTTGAACGAGCAGGGCGTGCTCGTCGGGATACTGCTGCTCGGCTGGCGCGAGGGAAGCGGCGCACAGTCGGTGACGCATCACGCCGTGCCGCGCCGCGTGATTCCCGTCAATCAGGACATCTATCGTTTGAGCGATGAAGAGATGCAGAAGTTCCACACCGACACGGACGGTAAGATACAACTGCACTACTACTCACAGATCATCACGCACGCAGGGCCTTTTGCCGTTTCGTTGATCGAGGCTATTCTGGAGCAGCTTGAGCCCGCGTGCGAGCCCGCAGACCGCCAGCGTCTGTGCGTCCTGAAGGGCGCGCTGATGTGGCAACGTACGGTCGGCGGAATGCGTCTTTAAATAAAGTGGTCGGTGAAATTATTTTGGAAGAGGGGAGACTTTAATGAGAATCTTTTACAGAATAGCTGTGGCCTTTGCCTTACTCGCAGTCGGCCTCAGCGCCGCGCAGGCGCAGAGACCGCGCAGCGTCGGCGACCCTGAGCCGACGGCAACAACGGCACGGCCCGCAACAATGGCAGCGCCGCAGACGGTCAACGCCAACTACGAGGGCGGCGTCTTCGGCTACGACAAAAAGATCAACGGCACGCTTACTTTCGACGACGTGAACGAGCGCCTGCTCTTTCGCAACAAGCAGAATAAGGAAGTCCTGTTTATACCTTACCGCGCGGTGCTTTCAGCCTTTGCCGATGTCAAATCGAAGAGGCCGATTGCCGCCGATGTCGCCGCACGCGTGAGCATCTTTGCCCTGCCGGGTCTGCTCATCAAGAAAAAATTCAGATACCTGACGATGCAGTACCGCGACCCCGACACGAACGCGCAGGGCACGACCAGCTTTAAGATGGAGAATAAGGAGACGCTCGAAGCCGTGCTGAACACGCTCGCGGCCAAAGCGGGCCTCTCGCAACGCGGCGAGGTCTTTGTCAGACGCAGAGACCCGAACGATCAACCCTGACGCCTCCAGGCAAAAACATCTGCCATAACAACAGACGGAAGCGCGCACGGTTCTCCCCTCCGGAGGCGCTCCCGTCTGAGTTGTTACTCTTGTCTGCGCAAAATTGTATTTCGGGAAATTTTACTTGAACGTCAGAAACGCCGCGACTCACCACAGAGGCACAGAGAGCACAGAGTTAACACAGAGAGTTGAATCATTCAAACCTCCGTGCTTCCTCTGTGTCCTCTGTGCCTCTGTGGTGAATAGCAACTTCCCCAACCTTCAATCCTAACCTGAGATAGCCGCTCGAACTCCCTTCGCCCCCGCTTGCGCATAAAAGAGAGGCTGTGTTAGTGTCGGCTGCTCGATTTTCTGTCGAGGACTTTCAAAAGTCTTCGGTAGACAAACCGATAAGTCCCGACAAGTTTCCAGCGCCATTATCAAGCAGAACGCGAAGGTTTTAGTTTTAAGGATTCGCCCTTCATCAAGAATCACGCTTAAGCCGCGCTTCTCTCGTTACCCAATAAACTCTTGAAGGAGAGTCAGCATGTTTTCTTACCTCGCAAGGTTTTTTAGATACCTTTTGTCTCCGGCCTCTATTTTATTGGCCCTGTGTTCAATCGTTTTCGCCGCCGCCCCTGCCTTTGCGCAGAGCCAGGCACAGGTCAAGGTCAATTTCAAAACGGCGCTCGTCGACAAAGACCTCAATGTCAAGCCCGTTCCCAAATTCTCTCTCGTCGTCCAAAAAATAGATGCCAGCGACCAGACCGAGACGACCGTCTCCAACATGCCCGTCACGACGGGTTTTGACGGCACGGCTTCGCTCAATCTGTTGCCCGGCGACTATGTCGTGAAATCGCAGCAGGCGCTCGTCTTCGAGGACAAGACCTACGAGTGGATCGTCGATTTCAAAGTCGAAGCGGGGAAAGAGATGACGGTCGAGCTAAGCATCGATAACGCCAAGGTGGCGAAGTCGACCAGCCTGCCAAAGCGGCGCGTCAGCGAAGAGGCGGAGATGTTTCAGGAGCTGCGCACAGGCGTCGTCACGGTCGAAGGCGAGCTAGGTCACGGGACGGGATTTATCGTCGACGGTCAGGGTCTGATCTTTACCAACCAGCATGTCGTCAGCAGCTCGAAAGAGATTCGCGTCGAGTTCGACCGTGGACATAAAGTCGAAGCCAAACTCCTCGGCGAAGACCGCGATAAAGACCTCGCAGTGCTGTGGGTCAATCTGGAGGCCTGCCCGTCCTGCAAGGTTCTGTCAATCGCTACGCCCACATCGGAAGAGCCCACGTGGTCGAAGGCGAAAGGGTCTTTACGATTGGAAGCCCGCTTAGCCAGAGCAAAATATTGACCGCTGGCATCATCAGCAAAGTCGAGAAAGGCGCGCTCATCTCGGACATCAATATCAATCCTGGCAATTCGGGCGGCCCGCTTTTTAACGGCGCAGGACAGGTCGTAGGCATTACCACCTTCGGCGAGCAGGACAGGAGCGGCCCAGGCGTCTCCGGCATTATCCGAATCGAAGAGGCACGAGAGCTTCTCAGTAAGGCGCAGCTTGTAGCGAAGAGCGCGACTGCGCGCCCTTCGGCACAACTTCTTCCGACCGAGCCTGAAGGCGCATTCCCGCTCGATGCGATCAAGGATAAGATCGATGTCAAAAAGTTCGAGACCAAGCCATACAGCGCGGATGTCGGGAAATATCAGGTGACAATGATTACGCCCGTCTTGAAATACTACGTGATGGAGAAAGACCGCATCGAAGCGGCGCGCGAGCGCAGCAAGAGAAACAAGAACGGCGGCGTGGAGGTTGCGACCGAAGGAGGAACGATTGATAAGTTCTGGAATCTTCGCAACTGGGCCGAGTACGTCGGACAGCTACGTCCAGTCGTTCAAGTCCTAGCCATCCCCGAAGTCAAGGCCACAGGCAAGTCAATGTTCCTGAGCCTGCTGGCTCTAGGCGCGGGCGCGGCGGGCGGAGTCCCAATGATGACGCCGCTCGATCTGAAGTTTAAGGCAGATTTCTACGAGATGACTTTGATGTGCGACGGCAAACCGATCACGCCCATCCAGCGCGGGAAGATCGAATACGTCGTTCCTATGCAGAGCTACTTCAAGGTCAAAAACCGCTACACCTACGCGGGCGTCTACACTTACCCGGCGGACGCCTTTGATCCGGCGCGCTGCAAGCAATTAGAGCTACAGGTCTTCTCAGAAGAGAACCCGACCATTCCTGATCGCAAACTCCTTGAGTTAAAGAAGGTGCAGAAGGTCTGGACGGACTTCGACGCTTATCGCCAGCAGCAAACGACCCCCGTGACGCCGCCGGTCGCACCCACGAACCAGTAAACATCGGACGGTTAAAATAAAGTAAGGAGGCAATCGAAGATGATTCGATTGCCTCCTTACTTTACTGACTCGTTGCGCGCATGACGGATGCGACTTTGATTAAAAGCTCAGAAATCCTTTTTGGCTTTCTTGCAGCCGGGAAAAGGAAATTTCAACTCGACATCATAGAAATTTTGTTCGGCGTGAATCTCAACGATGTTTGTCTTGATCGTTGCGGTGCTGCGCCCGGTCTTCCTGATAAGGCTTTCAAGCTTCGGGCAGTTTTCAAACTGGCCGACATAAACATAGTCCTCGGCGGATAGCTCGCCCTTTACACCCTTGAGGATTTTGATCGAGAATCGCCCCTCCGCATCTGTCTTCGCAGCAGCGTCGCCGTCAATGCCATCGGTCTTCGCCCCTTTGAACGAGACCCGTTCGTCGTCGACGGGCTTGCCGTCAGAGTAACGCAGGACGCCCTCGACCGTGATCGTTTCAGCCAGCCTGGGGACGACGATGTTGATGCCCTTTACCGTTTCGCCTGGGGCGATGCTGAGCACTGCGGCCCTCTCTCTTTCCGCAACGTTCGGGTAATAGATCGTTGGAAACGGCTGGCGGCTGCTCAACTTTCCGTCCTGATTAGCGGCCAGCACATATTCTCCGCGTGCAACTGAAGTGATCTCGAACTTGCCCTGTTCATCGGTACAGCCAAACCCGCCGCTGCCTTCGCCTTCCTTCAACAAGAGATACAGGCAGACTCCATACAGCGGCTTTCCGTTTGGGCCAAAAACTTTGCCGCGAACCGCATTGTCTACCTGGAAAACGATATTGACGGAGGCATGCTTCTTCGCTTCCAGGATTATCGGAACCTGCGTGCCTGGCTTACGTTCTTCGTCATACGGAACGCTGGGCGAATAGCGAAACCAATGAGGATCGATCTTCCAGCCTGCTGGAATCTGCGGCTCAATCATATAGTTCCCCGGCGGCAAGTCGTATATCTCAAAGAATCCGTCGTCGTCGGTCTTAAGCTCATAAGTTTTGTTCGGCCCGATGATACGAACCTTTCTCGCCTTCACGTCCAGATCGGGATTCTGCCAGCCGCCAAGCGTGCCTGAGATTCGAGTTTTGCCGCGAAGTTTCTCCATGTTTTCAAGATAACCCAAATCTTCGGTCGCGCCTTTGACGTTGGTTGATCGACCGCAGCCGCCGATATACCAGAGCTTCGTTCCCGCGCTCGGAGCATGTATATAAAGAAGAAGTTCATGGCCGACGGACTCTTCATCAAAAGTCCAGATACAATCTGCGCCCCCGCCCTGTCCGAAAACCAGCTCATCCCTGACTTTGACCTCCCCCTTGAAAACTTTTTCGACGCGCAGAGTAGCCGACCGAACTCCAGCAACGTACCGAACGCCGTCTGGATTCTCTTTTTCTGAAGCTTTCTCTATGGAAATAACTTGCGCAACGATGACTATCTCTGACTCCTCGAAGGAGTCCAGGACTGTTGGCGTCGGGCCGCACGAACATGCGCTCGCGCTCCGGGCGTTGCACACAAAAGCGCAGAGCGTGAGAAGACAGAACCAGACCGGATGTTTGCGCGAGCGCATGGTCATAGCATTGCTCCTTGCGAGCGGTCTACTGATCGCTACGCGCCTCAAGCGCACCCTGATAGATTTCGCCGCCGGAGGCGACGAACTCCGCTGCCTTCTCCTTCATGCCTTCGGAGAGCGCAGCCTGTTCGTTCAACCCCTGCTCGGCGGCATAGACGCGCACCTCCTGTGTGATCTTCATCGAACAGAAATGCGGGCCGCACATAGAGCAGAAGTGGGCCAACTTCGCGCCCTCCTGCGGCAGCGTTTCGTCGTGAAACTCGCGCGCAACTTCGGGGTCGAGCGCGAGGTTGAATTGATCCTCCCAGCGAAACTCGAAGCGCGCTTTCGAGAGCGCGTTGTCACGCAGTTGCGCAGCGGGGTGTCCCTTCGCCAGATCGGCTGCGTGCGCGGCGATCTTGTAGGTGATAACGCCGTCCTTGACATCCTTTTTATTCGGCAGCCCCAGATGCTCCTTCGGCGTGACATAACAGAGCATAGCTGTACCGAACCAGCCGATCATCGCCGCCCCTATCCCTGATGTGATGTGATCGTAGCCGGGCGCGATGTCTGTCGTCAGTGGGCCAAGAGTATAGAAAGGCGCTTCGTGACAGATTTCAAGCTGCCTGTCCATATTCTCTTTGATGAGATGAAGAGGGACATGGCCCGGCCCCTCGATCATCACCTGGCAGTCCTGCTCCCAGGCGATCTGTGTTAACTCACCAAGCGTCTCAAGCTCTGCGAACTGCGCTTCGTCGTTGGCGTCCGCGATAGAGCCTGGCCGCAGTCCGTCGCCCAAAGAAAAAGAGACATCATAGGCCGCCATGATCTCGCAGATTTCACGAAAGCGCGTGTAAAGAAAACTCTCTTCGTGATGGGCCAGACACCACTTGGCCATGATCGAGCCGCCGCGCGAGACTATCCCTGTCGTCCTGCGTGCGGTGAGCGGAATATAAGGCAGGCGCACGCCCGCATGAATCGTAAAATAGTCGACGCCCTGCTCAGCCTGCTCTATGAGCGTGTCGCGGTAAATCTCCCAGGTCAGCTCTTCCGATTTGCCTCCGACTTTTTCCAGCGCCTGATAGATCGGCACAGTCCCTATGGGCACGGGCGAATTTCGCAGAATCCATTCGCGCGTGGCGTGTATATTTTTACCCGTCGATAAATCCATGACCGTGTCCGCGCCCCAACGTGTGGCCCAGCGCATCTTCTCGACCTCTTCTTCTATGGACGAAGCAACGGCGCTGTTGCCAATGTTGGCGTTGATCTTGACGAGGAAGTTGCGACCGATAATCATCGGCTCGGATTCGGGATGATTGATGTTGGCGGGGATGATCGCTCGCCCGCGCGCCACTTCGTCGCGCACAAACTCCGGCGTCACGAAATCGGGAATAGAAGCGCCGAAGCTTTGTCCCCTGTGTTGATGAAGCAGTGAATCCCTTTGATCGTTGCCGAGCATTTCAAAGGCCGCCTGCCGCCCAAGATTCTCGCGAATCGCTATGAACTCCATCTCCGGCGTGATAATTCCACGCCGCGCGTAATGCATCTGCGTCACGCGGCTTCCCCTTTTGGCACGCAGCGGCGCGCGGCGCAGGCCAGGAAATATTTCGAGCCGTCCTTTATCTTTCGATTTAGCAAACTGCTGTGCGCCCTCGGTCAAATAGCCGTCGTCTTCCGGCTTAACGTCTCGCCCCGTATATTCTTCGACATCACCGCGCGCGACGATCCAGTCGCGGCGCAGACCGGGCAACCCCTCGCGCACATCGCAGCGCGCGCCCGCGTCGTCGCCCCAAGGGCCGCTCGTATCATAGACACGCACGGGAGGATTTTGTTCCACCTGACCTGTGAAGGTGCGTGAAGGATTGAGCGCGATCTCGCGAAAGGGAACGCGCACACCCCTTTGTGTTCCGCTTATGTAAACCTTACGCGAGTTCGCAAATCCGACCGCGTCGCTTCGCGTCTCCGCGCTTTCTTGTGTTGTCTCGTTTATGTTGCTCATAACTTTTTCTGTGCTTTCTGGCTGCACTTGAAGTCCCGGCCCGAAAAAGGTAAAGACCGCTCCACCGATGTAAAAAGAGAT
>Ga0190273_10000288_pt1 | contig 21570 bp, 18 predicted proteins | sample Popmic504IS_FD_134513 | JGI IMG/M metagenome (GOLD analysis project Ga0190273, IMG submission 134513) | Populus adjacent soil microbial communities from riparian zone of Shoshone River, Wyoming, USA - 504 IS | ecosystem: Environmental > Terrestrial > Soil > Riparian zone > Trees stand | place... | reverse complement strand
TACTGATAGCTGACTACTTTTATTATGAGCACGATTGCGCAGGGCGAGGTTTATCGTTTGATTGCGGAGGCCAACGCGCGCGGCGAGCGTGTAGTGGTGGCGACCGTGGCGCATACGCGCGGCTCGACTCCGCAGCGACGCGGGGCGAAGATGCTCTTTTTCGAGAACGGCGAGGTCGCGGGCACGGTCGGCGGCGGCTGTATCGAAGCGGAAGTCTGGGCCGAAGCGCGCGAAGCGCTGCGACACGGCACGTCGGCCCTTCAACAGTTCCACCTGACTGCCGACGAAGCGAGCGAAGAGGGCATGGTCTGCGGCGGCACGATGGAGATTTTTATAGACGTTTGGAATAACGAAGGGATGAGGGATGAGGGATGAAAGGAATGCTTTCATTGCTTGAATGCTTTCCTTTTCATCCCTCCGCCCTCATCCCTGCTCTCGGAGGTTGATATGCCTGCATCTTTTGTTGATAACTACAAAGAGAAGCATCAGCATCCCTTGAACCGTCTGACGCACACCATCGGCATACCGATGATCGTTCTTTCGCTGCCGCTCTTTTTCTTCAACTGGCGCTGGGCTCTCTCGCTCTTTATCGTGGGCTGGATTTTGCAGTTCGTGGGCCATGCGATTGAGGGCAACCAGCCGGCCTTCTTTCGCAATCCACTCTATCTGCTGGTCGGCCCGTGGTGGCTTGTGCGGCGCGTCGGCGTTGCGCTGGGCCTGTTGAAGCAGACGCCTTCAAGACAACCGACAGAGAATCTATAAAAATCACAAATCACTTTTGCATGCGCGAGCAAATGGAAGAGCGTGAAGGCGCGGGCCTGATCCCACGGGCCATCACAAGGGTGCTCGGTGAAAGCTCTGTCGCTGCACTGGCGACCATAGTCGAAGGGCCAGCAGGCACAGTAGGCGCAAAGCTTCTCGTCGAAGCGACGGGCGCGCTCACCGGAAGCCTCAAGGATGCGGAGCTTGACGAGCGGGTCGCCCGCCATGCGCCGCTTTTCCTTGCGTCGCGCGTGGAAGCGAAAACTTTCAAAGCGGAAGAGCTCGGCTATGTCAACACGGAGCAGCGCAGCGTACGTGTTCTCTTCGAGCGCATAGAACCTGCGCCGCGTCTGGTCATCTGTGGCGCGGGACACGTCGGCGCAGCGCTCGCACGTATCGCGCTCTCTGTCGGCTATCGCATGACTCTGATAGATGATCGCGCAGACTTTCTGACGCGCGAGCGTTTTCCCGATGAAGGGATCGAACTCCTTCACGCGAGAACATGGACGACGGCTGTTGCTGAGGCGGTCGGGCAGGGGCGCGGCGTCTCTGTCGCCGTCGTCACGCGCGGCCACAATGAGGACGAGGAATGTCTGAGGGCGGTCGTTGCGGCCCGTCCCGATTATGTCGGCCTGATCGGAAGCAAGCGTCGCACGAATATTGTGCTCGATCGTTTGCGCGCCGACGGTGCAGTGGATGAAGCAACTTTGAACGAGGTCAGAGCGCCCATCGGATTGGACATCGGCGCGGTCTCGCCGCAGGAAGTGGCGCTGGCCATCATGGCGGAGATCGTGGCAGAGCGCCGCGCGGGCACGGGCGCGCCGCTCTCCGCATGGCGAAGAGCAAGGATGAAGGATGAGGGATGAAGGATGAAAGCGCGGCGGCGTTAATTGAATCGTTCATTTAAAATGGCCTTCCTTTCATCCTTCATCCTTTCTTTTGCCATCTTTGCGCGACATCTGTTTAGTATCCCGTTGTTTCAATCAAGAGTGGTCGAGCAATCATAGATGGCAGCAGAAATAGAGAAGGCGGAAGAGGCTCGCGCGCGCCCAGCACAATCGGCGGGAGGGATGTTCCGCGCTCTCTCGCATCGTAATTTCAGATTGTTCTGGGCGGGCGCGTTTCTCTCCAACGTCGGGACGTGGATGCAGGCCGTGGCTCAAGGGTGGCTCGTCCTGCAACTGACGAACTCGCCCTTCTGGCTAGGCGTCGACGGCTTTATGGCGACCGCGCCGGGACTTCTTCTGACGCTCGCGGGCGGCGTCTTCGCAGACCTTGTGGATCGCAGGCGTATACTGCTTTATACGCAGATCGGCGCGGGCCTCTCCGCGTTCGTGCTGGCGACACTGCTTATCACTGATGTCGTGCGAGATGCCTCTCACGTCTGGATTATATTGCTGCTGACGTTCTGGACGGGTTGCTGTATGGCGCTGGCCGGGCCGTCTTATCAGGCGATCACGATTGATCTGGTCGGGCGCGAAGATTTGGCGAACGCGATTGCGCTTAACTCTACGCAGTTTCAACTCTCGCGTGTCATCGGCCCTGTGTTCGCAGGGCTGGCGCTTCATGCCTTCGGGCTGGCCGGATGCTTTTACGCTAACGGCATCTCTTACATCGCCGTCGTCGCAGCACTGATGATGGTACGCTTCGACCGCGTGGCGCAGCCGCAGGGACACGCGCACGCGCTGGGTGATAAGCGCGCTTTCTGGCACGATCTCGTGGAGGGCGTGCGTTATGTGCGCCGTCGCCCGCGCGTCTTTATGCTGTTGATGATCGCCGCCATGACGAGCCTCTTCGGTGCGCCGTATCTTTCGCTGGTGCCGCTGTTCGCACGCGACATACTTCACCTGAATGAATCGGGTCTGGCGCTGATGATGGGTCTGGCCGGAGCGGGAGCATTCTGCGGCGCGCTGTTCGTCACCTTTCTAGGAGACTTTCGTTACAAGGGATGGAGCGTGCTTGGCGGCGCGTGGGCCTTCGGACTTTTCCTGATCGGCTTCTCTTTTTCCACGCGCCTCAACGTTTCTCTGGCCTACCTGTTCGGGATGGGCTTCGCGATTGTGTGCTCTGTCGCGGTCATCAATACGCTCTTACAAAAGCTGGTCACGGACGAGATGCGCGGGCGCGTGATGAGCATGTTTATTCTCTCCTTTATCGGCGCGATGCCCGTAGGCAATCTGCTGGCGGGAACATTTGCGCAACGCTTCGGCGCGCCCCGCACGCTCGCTACAGGCGGGCTCATCATAGCCGTCTTCACAGCCATCATCACGATTCGTAATAAGCGCCTGCGCAACCTTTATTAAAGTCTGCGGTCACAAGAGCGCGGCGTCCCTTAAACGCTTTTACCAGACCTCTTTCTGCGCAAGAAAGGGCGGATGAGACGTTCTACAAAGCGAACACGGGCGCGGCCCAGCGACCGCGCATCTTGAATGATCTCGAAGGAGAGACGCATGCGAAACATCAGAGCTTCCGCTTATTTGATCTTTTTCCTGTTAATGCTGGCCTTTGTGCCGAGTGTCGGAGCGCAGGGCGTGATCGTGCCCGGCCCCTGCGAGCGCTGCCCGCGCCCGCCGCGACCCATCACACTGCCGCCAGCCCTGCCTATCAAGTCCATCAAGATTGAAACCAAAATCAACGCGCAGGTCGCGACCACACATCTTGAGCAGATTTTTCGCAACGATACGGACGCCACGCTCGAAGGCACATACTTTTTCCCGATTCCCGAGTCGGCTTCAATCGTCGAGTTCGCCATCTGGGATGGTAACAATCGCCTCGTCGGTGAGGTTCGCTCGCGCGAGGAGGCCAGACGTATCTACGACGAGATCGTCAGGCGCAAGCGCGACCCCGGCCTTTTAGAGTATGCTGGAAAAGACCTCTTTCAGGCGAGCATCTTTCCCATCCTGCCACACTCGGATAAGAAGCTGGAGCTGACCTATACGCAGGTCTTGAGCGCCGAAGCGGGAACGGTCTCGTATCGCTACCCGCTCGGCACAGGACACAACACGCAGCAGATAGGAACTGTCTCTGGCCGCGTCGAGATCGAAAGTCGCGAGCCCCTTCGCAATATCTATTCGCCTAGCCACGCGATCGACATTACGCGCCAGCGTGAAGGAAAAGCCAGCATCTCGTTTGAAGTGGGAGCGGGACAGACGCCGCAGGATTTCCAACTCTTTTATGCGCTCTCGAAAGATGACTTCGGCGTCTCGCTGCTGACTTATCGCGAGCCCGGCAAGGACGGCTATTTTCTGCTGCTCGTCTCGCCCAAAAACGAATTGTCCGAGCAGGAGTACGCGGCCAAGGATATTCTCTTCGTGCTGGACACCTCGGGCTCTATGGCCGAAGCGGGCAAGATGGAGAAAGCGCGCGCCGCGCTGCTGTTCGGAATACGGAGCCTGCGCGCCGAAGACCGCTTCAACGTCATCTCGTTCGCGGGCGAAGAGCGTCTGATGGAGCAGGGCTTGATCGCCGCGGACGAGCGCGGGCGCGCACGCGGCGCGCAGTACGTCAATTCTTTAAGGCCGACCGGCGGCACGAACATCAACGACTCTGTGATCGCGGCCTTTCGCCAGTTCAACCAGTCTGATCGCCCCAGGATGATCGTCTTTATGACGGACGGATTGCCGACCGTGAGTGAAACGGACACAGGCCGCATCATCAAAAACGTCGAGCGCGTGCGCGTCCCCGGCGTGCGGCTGTTTACCTTCGGCGTCGGCTATGATGTCAACACGGCGCTCCTTGATAAGCTGGCGGCGGACAACGGCGGCGTCGCCGAATACGTCGAGCCGCAGGAAAACATAGAGATCAAGGTTTCGAGCTTCTTCGCCAAGATCAATTACCCTGTGCTGACAGACCTCAAGCTTGATATGGGCGGTGTCGAGACTGACCTGGTCTATCCGCGTAACCTGCCAGACCTCTTCAAAGGCTCGCAGATCGCCTTGATCGGTCGTTATCGCAATGAGGTGGACTTGAATCCGGTTCGCCTGAGCCTGACCGGAAGAACGGGCAGTAACTCGCAGACCTTTTATTATGATAACCAGCGCTTTCCCTTGAGAGCAGAGAAGAATGATTTCCTACCACGCCTGTGGGCGACGCGACGCGTCGGCTGGCTGATGGAGCAGATACGCACCAACGGCGAGCAGAAAGAGCTGCGCGACGAGGTCGTTGATCTGGGTACACGCTACGGCATCGTCACGCCCTATACTTCTTACCTCGCGCTGGAAGCAAACGAGGCCCAACAGGTAACGGCAGCCGACAGGCCCGCCACAGGGCTTGGAGGAGGAAACTTCGGGCGTAGTGGGGCCAACACCGCTACTGCTCCGGGCGCTAGCACTTCGACGGCACGCGCGCCTATGGTGTCGAAGGACGCTGCGCGCGCCACGACGGGTGCTGTCGCCGTCCAGCAGAGCAAGCGCGATCGTGCGCAGCAGGAGACTGTGCGCGTCGAATCCGAAGCGAGAGCAGGCGGCGTGCGAAACGTCGGAGGCAAGACCTTTTACCTGCGCGACGGAGTCTGGACGGACTCGGAGTTCAAAGCCGAATCGGGCCTTCCGGAAACCGCGCTCACCTTTGCGAGCGATGAGTATTTCGCGCTGCTCAAGCGAGAGCCGCGCCTCTCGGACTTCTTCGCTTTGGGTGAGCGTGTGGTCGTCGTTTACCGTGGCCGCGTCTATCGCGTCAACGCGGCGACGAAATAAGGAGGGCTTAAAGGAGAGAGGCTGCGCGCGGCGCGGCCTCTCTGCTCAACTGAAGAGCCGCGCGCTTCAAACTACTTTTTGAGGCGCGCGGCTCAAGTCTTGTGCTGCGGGTACAAGTTCGTGTACAAATCTTCGGAAGAAACCAAACTTGCATGGATTCATAACTTATAAATGTTGATCCCTTCGCACGAGGCTGCTTACGGCGTGCGGCGCAGGGCTTAAGTAATCATTATGGAGAGCTTGATCTAAAATGAGAGTGTTAGCTAAGAGGAGGTCGCGGCTGATTCTGGCCGCGCTTCTTTTTATAGTGGGTTGCGTTGTGGCAAACGTTGCTCTGGCGCAGGATGGAGGCTGGACGGCGACGCGGCGCGGCGAAGAGGGCAAGGATTTGAACGCGGTCTTTTTCGCGGACTCGAAGCGCGGATGGGTCGCAGGCGATAACGGCTTTGTCAGTCGCACGGAGGACGGCGGCGCGACCTGGGCGCAGCAGCCGATTGGAACCAACGAAGCCATCAACGACATCTACTTTCGCAACAAAGACGACGGCTACATCCTGGCGGGCAATCGTATCTTTAACACGCGCAACGGCGGCGAGCGTTGGAGTGAGATACGTAGTTTCTCTGCGGACGAGTACGGGGGCGCGACGCCGGAGCTTTACAGCATTCGCTTCTCGGGCAAAAAGAGGGCCTGGATCGTCGGCTCTGCCAGCCGCCGCGACGTAGTGGTCGATAGTCTGTTGATCTACACGGACGACGGCGGCGCTTCATGGCTGCGCCAGCGTGTGCCGACCAAAGAGGAATTGATTCACGTTGATTTTGTGAGCGACCAGCGCGGCTGGGCCGTCGGAGCAAGCGGCACGATCCTGCATACGGAGGACGGCGGGAAAACCTGGATACTGCAAAGCCCCAATACGAAGGTCACGCTCTATCACGTAGATTTTCGCAACGATCGTGTGGGCTGGGCTGTCGGCGAACGCGGCACGATCCTGCGCACGACGGACGGCGGCGAGAGCTGGTTCGCGGTTGAAGCGCCTGTGCGCAACACGCTCTTGAGCGTGCAGTTCGTCGACGAAGAGCAGGGCTGGATCGTCGGGCGCGGCGGCACAATCCTTCGCTCCGGAGACGGCGGCAAAACCTGGGTGCAGCAGGAGAGCCAGACAAAGCAGAATCTTTACGCGCTCTTCCTGGAGAAGAAGAACGGCTGGGCCGTGGGCGGCAATGGTATGGTCTTGCAGTACCCACGCTGAAGCCGATAAGTTAAAAGCTCTGCAAGGAGCGATAGAATAATCGCTCCTTGCAGGGGCTAAAGCCTGCGTCTAAAGCTTACAACTCAACTTTTTTTCTTACCCTTCTTTTTCGCGGCGGCCTGTGCGCCGTCGGCGGTGTTTGAAGTCAGCTGTTTCTTGCCGCCGGAGAGTTGTTCGATCTCTGCTTCGAGCAATCTCACGGCTGAACGCAAAGCGTCGATCCGCAGCTCTCTCAACCGCCCTTCCTCTCTCTCCGATAATCCCGAGAGGGCTTCGATGGCGATGACGACATCCAGAACTTTTATTAAGGGCGAGCGCGGCGGCACTCTAACGAATTTTCCGTTGATGATAACGAAGCCGCCGCCGTCCACGGAGACGCCGCCGAAGACCTCTGCCACCAACTCCGGTATGCGCGGGCATTTGACCTTCTTGGTCTGAACAACATCGCTCCATAGCTCCTGCACTCCAGTCCTCGTATCAGTCCAGAGCAGCGCGAACTCTTCGTCGCCCGCGTCCAGTCCGAAATACTCTCCTATGAAATGCACGTCAGGGTCGCCGTGCACGGCGGGCGCATTGACCAGCGGATCCCAAGGCTGATCCGTAACGGTGATGAAGTTCGAAAAGGTTTCGCCGTCGTCCCAGGAGGCAGCGAGTTGCACACGTATTCGATACTGCTGCGGGAACTCCTGCCCGAAGGTGTAAAAGGCGCAGCCGATGACGCCTGTCCCCGTCGCGATGATTTGAGGATGAAAGCAATGCGTATCGCCGTACGAAACGTTCGGCAAAAGTGTTTGCCCGGAGGGCGGGCCTTCCCATGTCACGCCGTTGTCCAGAGAACGGCGATAATAGATTCGGCTGCGTCCCTCGCGCATGTCTGCCCACGCGACGATGAGCACGTTGCTGGAAGCCACGCAGTCTGTGACGAGCGTAATGACACGGAATTTACCGTAATCGAAATGAGGCCATCCACCTTTGACCGGCAGATTGTCGCGCAGGTCATGGACATTTGTGACCACGGTTTTGACCGGCTCGAAACTGTTTCCGCCATCGGTCGAGCGCAGGTAGAAAATCTCGCTGCCGCCATCAATGTGCCAGAGAATGTGCAGCGTTCCGTCGTTCGAGACGGACAGCTCAGGCGAGTGAGAATGGGACACAAGGCTCGTGCCGGGCGCTTCGTTGCCTTTGCCTTTCCAGGTTTGACCGTGATCGGTCGAGCGCGCAAACCTGAGCGGAGAAAAAGCGCCCCATGCCGCGTAGACATTGCCGTAGTGCGGGCTCGAAGGACTATTGTCGCAGACGACCCATTGCTTGTCGTCGTTCGTGTCCGTCGTGAGTGTGATCGGGTTTCCCCATGTCACGCCGCCGTTCGTCGATTTGTAAGCGACCATCCCCAGACCTTCCAGATCATCACTCGTGCCGATCTTATCCTGATGGAATTTGAGCGGCTCGCCGATCAGGAAAGCATTGCCGAAATCATCGAAGGCCATAGCCGGGTCTGTCATCGCGTCCCAGCCCTGCTTCATCGGCAATTCAGATTCATGCCAGGTATTACCGGCGTCGAATGTATAGATAACGCCGAGCTTGAAGAGATAGATCGACGGATCAATAAACTTTTTTGAAGACCCGATCATGTTGTTCGGATTCTTAGGGTTGATGGCGATGCAGGATTCGCTTCTTGATTGAGAGGCGTTGCTAGTGGTCGCGCGCTTATTGCCCGTCGGAAACAGACCTGTCTGGACATTACACAGGCTGAACTTGTTGAGGGCGAATATTTGTGACGCGTCGATCTTCTCGTACTTTAGCGGCATGGCTTTCTCCTTAAAGGCACGGGCGGCGTTTCAAGTTAATCGCTAGGATTCAACAGACGCGCAGCCACAGGCGGCGTGCCTGCGCGCTCGATGTAGACAGGCGGCGCGTGAAAAACATTCGAGCAAAAAGGCGAGGGAGCTTATTCAGTAGAGCGAGGACTGTTTTCAAAGCGAAGTTGAAAAGCGAAGCTGCTTTTACTTTACCTTACGGGAAATGTCAACGAGTAAAACCTGCGAACGGATAAACCTGTGCGGGATACTTTAACGGGACTTATGCGAGGGCCGTATAAAAGACGAGCCGATTCGGCAAGGCTATCGAATTACTATTGTGGACAATTTGAAATCATTGCCCCGTTGATTATGACTTTCGCTTTTTATCGCGCTGGTATTTTACATACTTGATGCGCTGCTCTAAAGAGGCTTTCATGGTTTTGTCCAGTTCCAGATATTTATCAAAATCTTTCTGAGCCTCGGCATCCAGCCCCAGGCTGAGACGAGCCAGGCCGCGATCAGCGTATGCTTCGGCGTATTGCGGGTTGAGCTCAATGGCTTTATTAAAGTCCGCGATTGCTCCTTCCAGGTCATCTTTACTCTGACGAAGACTGCCGCGATTGTAGTACGCGTCCGCATTTTGCGGATCAAGCTCAATGACCTTGCTGTAGTCTGCAAGAGCACCGGCTAAATCTCCCTCTGTAAAACGAGCAGCGGCGCGACTGTGATAAGCCTCTATGAAGTTCGGCTTATTCTCGATGGCCCTGGTGTAATCCGAAATGGCTGCGGCTAGATTCCCCTTGCCACGCTTCGCATCACCGCGATTGTTGTAGACGATAGCCAGCTCCGGCTGGAGTTCGAGCGCTTTGTCGAAGTCTTTTATGGCCGCGTCAAAATCCTGTTTTTCCAGAAAGACAAAACCGCGTTGATAGTACGGCACAGCTATCTCCGGAGTAAGTTCTATGGCGCGACCGAAGTCTGCTATCGCGCCCTCTATATCGCCTTTGGCTTTTTTAGCCGCAGCGCGACTGGTATAGGCGGATGAGTATTTTGGGTACAACTCGATGGCCTTGTTAAAATCGGCGATGGCTCCATCGACATCGCCTTGTTCTTGACGAACAAGACCGCGTTGATAAAAGTCCTCAGCCTTGCGCGGCGTCTGTCCCAAACAGATAGAGACGCTCAGTGTCAGTACTCCCGCGATCAATTTAGTAATCATCTTCATATACATCTCTGCTCAAGTAATAGCTCACGTCGAAATTGACAGGCGACCCGCGAAGCTCAATGCGCACGATAAATCATCATGAGAGATACGAACGGGCGCGTCCCGTCGAATGATTCGTCATGTGCGCCTTGCAACTAATTTTCTGGAAGAACGCTTGCGATTGAAAGACGGCTTTGAGACCCTTTCCAACTCTTTTAAATCTTTGGAAGCGGTGACAAGCGAAGCCGTACGATTACAGCTAAACAGCACGGCCATGTTCCCGTCTATCGTCTCTTCGGCATAAACCAGATATTTGCTGCCTTCAACAAATGATCCCCAGGAGAAACATCCGCCTCTGCCCTGGTCTGACAGAACAATGATTTCCGGAACAGTGACCTCCTGAAATCCTGCCCCCTTCCAGGACTTTTCCACTTTGAATTTGACAGTATAAAGCCTGTCGGCAGGCGGCGCTGCGAGGTTGTCTGTGCGAGGTTTAATGATTTCAGCCACTTCGCCGACGAACACTGCACGGGCCTGATTAAATGCTTGAGGGACTTCAAGCGTGGTGCAGGAACATGCCAGACTGCCCTGCGCACACAGAGCAAACATTCCCATAAAAGCAGCGGTCAAGATAAAGCATTTCATCTTCCTTCGGCTATCCTTTCCGTTCGAATAAGTTATTAGAGATCGCCTGACATGTAAAACACCAACTGTTGAATCTATATTTCTCACGCGCTGGCCCGAACAGACTTTGGCTGCGGGCGAGAAGTATTCATCCTCGAAAAGATATACACGCACGAAAGCAATATTCGGCGAATTAAATTGTTAATCAAATCAACTCGCGCGCGTTAATAGTATGCGTGAAGGGCTCGATTCAGGAAACGTTCAGGGAAAATGAAGATGCAGCTTGAGACGAAAAAACCAGGCAAATGGAAGAGAATCACTGCCATTATCACAATTTTACTGATTTTTACTTTCGGTCTTCTCTCCTTTCAAATATGGAAAAAGCCTGTTCTGATCGATAGCGGGATGATAAGCCCTCAGCTTACATTCGCAGGGCATTCAAATGTCGTCAGGCACGTGATGTTTAGTCCTGACGGTGAACTCCTTGCGAGCGCAAGCTTCGATAATACGGTTAAAATCTGGCAGAAAAAAGATGGGAAGGTTCTGCGCACACTCGAACATCCAACGGGAGTGACGGCTTTAGCATTTAGTCCTGATGGGAATCACATTGCTACAGGCAGCTTTGATTCAATCGTCAGGCTTTGGAATGTAGCGGACGGTAAATTGGTTCATACGTTTGCGCATCATTCCAACGATGTGTTCTCGGTTGCATTTAGTCCTGACGGAGCATGGATGGCAAGCGCCAGTGAAGATAAAACCGTCGGTGTATGGCATTTATCACAAGGCAAATGACCCGCTACCCGCTTTCAGCAGATTAGAGTCTAACGCCCGAATTAACGCGGCGGCGCGAATCCATGCCGACTGTGAAGATAGAAGAATGATGAAAGATATACAATCGCCGCTCGCGTTGAATGAGTTGTTAAATTGCGCGTTGAATATTGATGTTTTAATATCTGCATTACTATAACTTAATTCACAACAGAGACTTCTAATTCCTTGAACACAATATCGAAGTTTCCTGCTGCATTAAAACATAACTTGTAATGACGATGATCCTCTGTTGCTAGATTATGCTCTGTCAAGCGACGCACCCATAGAGAATTGAGTATTTCGTATGTCACATCATCTCTTTCGCCTTGATTTAGATCGCATTCATCCCACTTAAAGCCCAAAACTTCTGTGAACTTGAGACGAACAAATTCCTCTCGCCAATCTTTAAACTCTAGAAAGAGCGCGCCCGAATTATTGAAAGATATGTTCGGATAGTCAGCATCAGCAGTGGAAAAGTTGACATCAGCGATTTGATAAATTTCTTCCACTCTCTGTACCCCTTCGCTTTAATAAGAAAGAAATCTAACGCTCGAATTAACCGGGCGCGCACACAACGCCGATACGGACAAGTTGACGATGACAGACTGGCTAATTCGCGCTCCGGTTGAATGAGTTGTTAGGCCTCGCCGCTATTTGCAGAAGAATCTTTCGTCTTCTCATCATTATGCTTGTCATTCTTAAGGCTAGATACTGATTTCATTCCCGGAATCACACCATATACATTCGATGCATTCAATGGCTCTATATCATCATCTAGTAACCACTCAAGACGACCAACAAGAATTGATAACATAGTGAAGAAGTTGGCGCTATGATGTGGCCTTTCACCGAAATAGAGCTCTTTTTTCCCCTCGCCAAATAGAAGCTCTTTAGACTTCTTAAAGTGATTTGTATTGACATAAGGGGCAACTAGCTCTCGGATTCGGTCCGAATGTGGGCCATTATCGAATTTGCATCCTGAAACTTCATGGGCAAAAGAATTTCTTATCTTCCGAATCATATGCAGGGCACGAGCGAATCCCGCATCTATAAGTCCCAGCCTATAGCAGATATTTATTTTGGCACTGAATGTAGAAAGAGGCGAATCACCATCTAATAGGTCGTCTTTACCACTTACAGAAGGCAAAAAATGCTTAGCCAGTATTTGGTATAGGAGATAATCCAACTTTGCAGCCCCAATAATAACTGCTGCTCTATCGCTCTCATTCTTAAACTCATCAACGAAAGCTCTAAATAGTCGACCTTTTTCTAAAGAAACTTCATCCATCTCAATTTGTTCAGCCATGGTTTTTTCTCCCTCAAACATTAAGAGTTACGAATCGAGAGGCCTAACGCTAATTATACGTCAAAAGTAACGCATAAGACCCAAACCCCCAGGCTTATACGTCATGGGGGTCATCAATACGCTGGGTGTTATGGATTGTTTACCGGAAGTTCGGGCGTGAGCAACCCGTGGGCGTAAGCGAGGCATCTGAAAGTTTGAAGTTACTCAAAGAGCCGCACGGGGAAAGCGGTCAGGTAACTTTCGTTTCCTCCTGTAATCAACCGCCCGGCGTGAGCGTTCACGCCGGGCGGCTTTTTTTGGCGCAATTTGGCCGGAAACGACAAGGCGCTTCTTTATCTGGAGCGCGTGCCGGTGAAGGGAAGCGGCGGCAGGTTCGGGACTTCGAGGGTAATTGTGCCGCTCATGCGCTCGCTGCTCTCCGTGCTGCCGATCACCTTGCCGTCTATGGCCTGCCCCGGCGAGCCGAAGATGAGCCGCACATCGAAATTATTTCCGTTCAAGGTCACGTCGCTGAGAGCCCCATCGCCCATCTGCGTTTGCACTTTGCCCTTGAGATTACCGCCGTCCTGCGTAATGGTCAGCGTCGCAGGGATCGTCTGGCCGTTCGGCGATTGAATCTGTAGCGCCCACACGCCCGGCAGCATGGCTGCGCTCCCGCCGCTGGTCGCGCCGGTCGCAGGCTGAGTCGTGGTGGTGGTTGTTGCCGGAGTAGAAGTCGTGGCCGCAGCCGTAACCGTGCTTAGCTCTTTGCGACGGCCCGTGGCGTCGTAAAGCTCTACAGTCTGAGCGAAGGGCTTGAGCTGTTCCATGATGGTCGCGGCGTCGCCGACGATGACGACAGCAGATTTGTCCGGCAGGACGTATTGCTGTGCGACGCGCTGAATGTCCTGCGCCGTCACGGCGTTGACGCGGTCGTTGTAGGTTTGCAGATAATTCGCAGGCAGCCCGTACATCTTGAGCTGAACGAGTTGATCCAGAAGGCCGCCCGCCATCGAGACCTGCTGCGAAAAGATGTTCGTCAGCAAAGCCTTCGCCGCGTTGATCTCTTTGTCAGGCACGGGCTCTGTGCGTATGCGCTCAAGCTCGTAGAAAAATTCTTTGAGCGAAGGGCCTGTGACGTTGCTTCGCACCTCGGCCATAGAGCCGAACCAACCGGCGTTGCGTCGCGCCTCCAGAGACGAAGACGCGGCTTCGGTATAGCCCTTCGCCTCGCGCAGATTCGCACGCAGACGCCCTCCCACAGGCGCTCCCAGGACTGTTTGCAGGACGAGCATCGGAAAATAGTCATTGCTCGTGCGCGCGATGCCAAGATTGGCGACGACGATACTGGATTGAGTAGCGCCCGGACGATCTACGACGTAGATGGCACGCTCTGCGCGCGCGGGCGGAGCAGTAAACTGCTGGTCTGCGATTGGCGCTTGCGCCCACTTGCCGAACAGGTCGTTGATGCGTTTCATCAAAGCATCGCGCTGAACATCGCCGACGACTATCAGCACCGCCTGATTCGGAATAAACATCGCACGGTGAAAGGCCACCAGGCGGTCGCGCGTAATCGTATCGAGCGCTTCTGCGGTCGTAGAGATTCTGCTGTAAGGATGCTGCGCAAAGATTGCCTGCGCCAGCCTTTCATTGCTAAGGAAAGATGGCTGCGAGCGTTGGTGTACTAGAAACTGTTTTCTATTCTGCTTGATAAGCTCAAGCTCTCTGGCGGGAAACGAAGGGCGCAGAGCGATGTCTGCCAGCAGCTCAAGCGCCTGCTCCGCCGATTTGCCGGGCGCGGAGGCGGCCAGCGTCGTGTAGTCTGCGTTCGATCCGGCGGCCAGCGCCGCACCCGTGCGCGCCTGCTCGTCACTGAGTTGTTGAAGCGTGCGCGATTCAGTCCCCTGCGTCAACATGTCTGCCACGACAGCCGCCAGGCCAGGCGTCGCGGACGGATCATTCGCATCGCCGACACGAAATGCCAGACGGTAATTGACCAGGGGCTGACGATGATCTTCGACGATCAAGACCTGCAAGCCATTGCTCAGCGTCGTCTCATAGGGCGTCGGGATGGCTGACGGCTTGGCGGCGGCAGCTGCGCCGGGCGAAGGAGTTTGACTGGCTTGTGCGCGATCCGCATTTTGTGACTGGGCTATGGCAGAGATCACGAACGCATTACCGAAGAGAAGGGCGATGGTAGCAGCGGCGGCAACAGCGATCAGACAGGATAAACGTCCCATTAAAATTCCCTCGTAAGTTTGTATTGAGAGAGCATCGCGAGAGAGCGCGCATAAGATGCGCCATCAAGGCGGCGTATCTTATGCGCGACAAGCGCAGAGCCATCCTTCGGTCGGATGATTGCGATCAAACGGAAGCCCTGCGCGCGTGCGTTAAGGAAGAACGAAAAGCTTGCGGCAGCCCGTGTGGAGCGGAAAAGGGAAGCATCCCGGCCACCCGCGCGCTGGAAGGCGAAAGGCCCGCGCGCGGCGTGCGCTCCCTTTCCTCGCCTCTTTTAGACTCCGGGCTTGCCTTCGCCCACCATGCCGCGCAACTCTGCGCGCAGGCGTTCGATCTCGGAGAGCTTTTGCTGCACGCGGTCAAAGAGGGCCGACTGCGTCTTGATGCCTTCGTCGATCAAGTAGGCGGCGGCCTCTGCGCGGCTGCGAAAGACTCCGGCCTGGACTAGCTGTTCCAACTTCTCCTGAGCATCGGGCGAGACTTTAACGGCGACCACGTAATCATCCTTTGCAGAAATGGCGCGCTCTATGGTGCGACTGATGTCGCGTCCAATCGCGCTTAAGGATTCGGGGATGCGTGATGCTATATCGCGCACCGATGATGCTGTACGCGACGAAGCAGCATCGTGCTCCAGTTCGTCGTCGCGCAAGATAAGATCGTCAATCGGCTCCGGCTGATCGGGATCGCGCTGCGGATCATAGGGATTACTCATTCAAACTCCTCAAGACCTGTACACGGACGCGCCTAGACAAATCGCAAGCGCGCGCCGGGGAATATGGACTTTACACTTCAATGCTGCGGCGCATGACGGCCCACGGGCCGCACGTTGCTGGCCGAAGCCCTGCAACCGCTGGTTTCCAGACATTTTCATGAGAACCGGAAAACATTCTACGGACGGGCTGAAATAACCGTCAAGCGGTCGTGGCGCGCCGTGGACAAAGAAAAGCGGCGGAGAGTCGAAACCACCGCCGCTTTCCCTTGCGCCGTCTGCGCTCATTTTTAGAAATCGAACTTGATGGCCAACTGCAATTGTCTCGGCGTCAGGAACGTGCGCGGCGATTGAAAAGGCGTCGCCGCCGCGGGCGCTGCCAGTGTCGTGCCCGTCGCCGTAAAGATCGTATTGTTCACGGTCAGAATGTTTGCGCGGTTGAAAATATTAAAGCCTTCCAGAATCAGACGAAGCCGCGTTTTCTCGCTGGTGTGAATAGTACGTGTAAGGCGCGCGTCGAACTGATAAGTGGCCGGCGTGTAGAAGCTGTTACGCTCAGTTCCCGGCAGACGGTCATTCGCAGTATTGCCGTCGCGGTTCGGGTCGCCGCTGACGAAAGCCGAATAGGCGAAACCCGATTGAAGCTGAACGATACCGCTTAAGGTGTAGTCGCTTAGCAGCGCGCGCAGGACAGGGTTTTCGCTTCTGTTGAATCTCCCCCATTCGTAAATGGGACTGAAGACGAAGCGATGGCGCAAGTCCGTGTCGGCTGCACCGTAATCCGCGCGCGCGTTGAGCTGATTCTGCACAATCTTGCTATCGTCAGTGCCGACCACGACTGCCGTCTGATCCGGCTTGTCGTCGCGTGCGTGCGAGAAAGTGTAAGCGGCCAGGAACTGAAACCCGTTCGAGAAACGGCGCGTGGCCTGAACGGCGAGCCCGTTATATTTCGAGTTGGCGCTGCTTTCAAACAGGCTTATGCGATTGTAGGTAATCCCCGTCGTGCGCGCGATGGGCCGCGTGGCGGGAAAGCGCTCGAACGTGAAAGTCTGGCCGCCCGGAGCAGTAAAGGTCGTCAGAACGGGCGCGCCCAGATTGATGTCGCGCGTGCGCGTCAGGTGAACGCCTTTGAAAAACATCCAGGTGATTGAAAGACTTAAATTCTTTATCACTTCGCGCTCAAAGCCTACGCGCGCCTGCTGCACATAAGGCTGCTCGTAGTTATCCGCGAAGAGGTAAAGATTCTTTGGCAGGCTGGCCGCCGGAAGCGCCGTCAGGATGTTTGGAAAGCGCAGGCCCGCCGCAATGATCTGCGCGGAGTTGAGCGTCACGTTGATGACGTTGATGCCGTTATTGGAATGGGCCGTGCCAAGATCAATCGCCGTCGTGCGACCGTAAAAGAGACCGTAGCCTCCGCGCAGCACAGTCTTATCATCAAACGCATAACTGAAGCCGAAGCGCGGCGCGAAGTTGTTTGAATCCTCTGGACAGCGGCTCGTATCGACACCGTTGTTGAGAAGCAGCGTGTCTGGATTCTGCACGGAAGGACACGCCAATCTTTGCAGGTCGTAGCGCAAGCCCAGATTGAGCGTCAACTTAGGCGTCACATGCCAGTCATCCTGCGCGAAGAAAGCGTAATCCGAGCTGTTCGGAAAAGTCGTCGGCCCGGTCGTTCCTTCGCCCGGAAAAGCCTGTGAATAGCTGAAAGCAGAGGGCGCGGCAGCCGTGTTGAAGCTGGCCGCGTACGCCTCATAACCGTTGGCGTAAGTCGCCGCCGGGAATCCGCCGCCCGCAGGGATAGTGATGTTCCTGAAGTTGTACGAGCCGCTGAACAGGCCTGGGAAGAAATTAAAGATGCGGTCGAAGTTAAAGTCCAGGCCGAATTTGAAAGTGCTGCGCCCGTGGACGTACGAGACATTGTCTATAAACTGCGCGCGCTTGATAGTGGTCTCGCGCGGGCTAAAGTTATTACGCCCGATGTTCAGATTGACGCCGCCAGCGTTGATTACCGCTTCAGGATCATCGCTGTTGGCCTCGCCCGGCTCGCGGTCGCGCGCGAATTGAAAGCGAAACTCGTTGACCATCGTCGGCGAGATGGTAGAGGCGAGCGTTCCCGACAGCGTCGTGCTATACACGATGCTATTGCCGGAATGCTCTTCGACGCTGAGCGGCCCGCCGTTCTCATTATTGCGCCCTGTGAAATTCTGCTGGTTAAAGCGTATGGAAAGCTGATTGCTCTTGTTCAGCGCAATATCAGTTTTTCCGAGAAACACATTCTGATTACGCCCTATCGAATAGATGTTGAGCAGCGGCGAGAGCAGCGATTGAATCGAGGCGGACTGTAGATTGAAGATGGGCGCGTCAACGATGTTGGGTAAATCCTGTCGCTGCCCGTCGTAGGTAAAGAAGAAGAAGGCGCGATTTTTGACTATTGGCCCACCGATGCGACCGCCGAATTGATTGATCTGCGATTTGGGGCGCTTGTTCAGTCTACCTTGCCGCGCCTGCAAAGCTTTCGTGTCGGCAGTGTTGGCGTTTAAGGATTCGTCGCGAAAGTATTCAAACCCGCCGCCGTGAAACTCGTTCGTCCCGGAGCGCGTTACGACGTTAATAACAGCGCCGCCAGCGCGCCCGAACTCTGCCGAGAAACCGTTCTGGTTGACCTGGAACTCCTGCACGGATTCTTCTGAGAACTGATATGGCGGGCGCACGCCGCCGCGTCCGAACGCCTGGCCGAAGAAGGTATTATTATTATCAACGCCGTCAACCTGTAGATTATTGAGCGTGCCCTTCTGGCCTCCGACCGAAATATCGCCGCCGCGCGTGCGGTCGATCACCACGCCAGGAGTCAACGTCGCGAAATCCTGATAATTGCGTCCGTTGATCGGCAGATTTTCGATGGAGCGCTGGTCAATCGTCGTGGAAACTGAAGTGCGAGAGGTTTCGACGACCGGCGCGTCACCCCACACCGTCACAGACTCGCTCGTGCCGCTGACAGAGAGCTTGATGTCCAGCGGAGTCTTGCTGCCGACGGTCACGGTCACGTCGCGCAACTCTGTTGCCGCGAACCCTTGAGCCGTCGCCGTGAGCGTATAAGTACCGGGCGGAAGCAGTATAAAGCGATAGCCGCCTTCTTCGCCCGTGGTCGAAGTTTTCTCAAGGCCCGTCTGCTGATTTCTGGCCGTCACCGTGGCGTTTGGCACAACGGCTTCCTGCGGATCGAGCACGCGGCCTTCGATGTCGCCGGTGGTGGCCTGTGATTGTGCCCGGACGTTTACGGCAATCGCCAGAAGGCAGACCATCAGTAAGAGAGATGCGAAAATATGGGGGGCGAATTTTGTCTGCATCTTATCCTCGCTCTGTGAAAATGGTATTGGGGGCAGGCATGCTCGTTCTTCCAGAGTACGCAGCAAGCTTGAACGTTTTCTATCCGTTGAATTGTGACTGAGACTTTTGAAGATCGACCGCAGGAACGAGGGCGATATTAATGCAGAAGGATATAGAAGGCAAGGTTTCTCAGAACCTTTAGCCACAAGCGCGCGTAAGATCAGGCGTGCGTGACAGCCCTTGAAAGTTTCGAGTATATTTACGCCCTTGTTTGTGCGAAAGAAAAATGTGGAATCATCCTCGCTCTTGCCATGATCGGAGCAGAAAGCCATGTCAATCAATAAACTGGAACTCAACGAGCGCGAGAACGCGGGCGCTACTGTCATAGAGATCATAGGCGAGCTAACCGTCGCCAGCAGTACGGAGCGCGTGCTCGATAAGGTACGCAAAAACCTTGAGGCCGGGCGTCGTCTCATTCTCATCAATATGGCCCAGTGCCGCCGCCTTGACAGCAGCGGTATCGGCGAGCTGGTGACTTCGCTTGTGACCTCTGCGCGCCATGATGCTAACCTGCATTTGACGAACGTGCCGCAGCAGATACGCGGCCTCTTAAAGATGACCAATGTCCATAAGGCTTTTCAAATTTTCGACACCGAAGAGGCTGCGCTGGCTGCATCCTCTGCCGGAGGCACACAACCCGCCGGATGAAACAATAACTGTGCGCGCGATCCGCAAGGACAACAAGAACGCATTTCGTCCTCTCAATTTCACAGAAACAGCGGGGGTATAAAAAGAGATATGGATTCCGCGATGGAAACTTCCGCGAGCGCTGCGACCGGCGCACTGAAGCCACAGGAGCGGGTCGCCGCATGTCTGGCAGATGCTTTCGAGCTTCGACGGCAAGGGCAACGCCACGCCGCACTCGCACGGCTTGAGACTGCGCTTGGAGAGGCTCGTTCCTTCCCCTACGAGATAGAGTTTCGCACGCGCGTCGATGTGGCGACCACGCTCGCGGAACTTTATCTAACGGAAGACGAGACGGCCAAAGCGCGCACAATGCTACGTGAGGAAGCGGAGTTCGCCGAAAGAATATTTCAAATCGTGCAGGCGCAGGGAACGCCTGAGCAGAAACGCGCCGCCGCAGGTGGACGCATACAACTTCGCGACCGTGCCAGGCAGCTTGAGATTCTGGGCTCTCGCGCTCCGGAAATCTCCGTCAAGACGTGGATTCAGGGCGAGCCCGTGACGCTTAAAGAGTTGCGCGGGCGCGTCGTCCTGCTTGAGTTCTGGGCCACCTGGTGCAAACCCTGCCAGGAAATGTTTCCCAAACTGCGCCAGCTCGACGAAGAGTATTGCGAGCGCGGGCTGGAGGTCATCGCGCTCACGCGTCACTACATGGCTTATCGCGCGACAGCCGAGTCGCAGGCCGAAGAGCTTGAGCTGATGCGCAGGATGACCGGCGAGCACCGCTTGTCTTTTCGCATCGGCGTCGCCGAGGACGAGCGCACACAAGAAGAGTACGGCGCGACCGGGCTGCCGACGCTGGCGCTGATTGATCGGCGCGGGATAGTGCGCTATGCGCATTTCGGCGGCGGCGTCGACCCTAAATTTGAAGAGACTTTAAAGAGTTGTCTGGACGAGCCCGCCTGACTCTGGATCAATCGACGCCGGGCGGAAAACCGTTTCAGCGGCGCACCAATTTTGCGTCTTTTAATTCGACGAGAAAAAACTTGCGCGAAGCGGGCTTGGCTGCTAGGATAGCGCCCGCTCAAATCAGAGAGTGCCGCAAAAGCTCCTTCGGCAGCCCGAGAGGCGTGCCGCGACGGCCTTAGAGCACAGAATCCGACTTCGGATTCAGCAGTCTAGCGTGCTCAAAAGCTTCATTTTATAAAGAGACGGCGCGCAGTCCACAATCGCGGGTTTTGACGTTCTGGGACACCTTTGTCCTGCACAGCAATGTTTTGTCTTTCCATTCGGTTGATACGGCCCTCTAGAAATTCGCAAGACCGGGGGCGCAAAAACCTTTCAGAGTCACGTCAAGCGATTGTATGTTGAGCCGAGAGCGAAAATCAGAGGATGAGGTGGACGAGACCTCTTCCCGAAAAGTTATTCGGCCCCTACGAGCTGCTGAAAGCAATCAAAAATCGCAGCATCAATTGAGCGGACGGGTAATCAAGTGCCGAAGAAGCGTCTATAAAAGACGCGAGTCGCGGCGCGAACAAAAGCCCGCATCAACCTTTGTCAAGTGAGGATAAGCTAGTCCTCTTAACCCTGAAAAGGAGAATACAAAAGCCATGGCGATAGTTAGCTCACCCGATAAAGAAAACAATGTAAAGTTATACGATGTGCCGGATAATGTGCTTGAGCAATACAAAATTGCCCCGGACAAGCTGGCAGAGATGTTTCCGAAGAAAGATAACCGGACGAAAGACGACGCTCAGGCCGTTGCCAAAGCCGGTTCACAAGGCGGCGACGTGCAGGCCTACAGCAACCAGGATGTTTGTTATGCTTTGGAATGCGACGGCTACGGTAACTGCGTTTACGTTTGGTGGTACTGCTAATCACAGAGCACGCAAACGAGGTGGGAAAGCAAGCTCTCAAAAAAGCTTCTTTCCCACCTTTAGCATTTCGAGAGGTCAGAGGCTAGAGGTCAGAGGTCAGTTAAAGATAGAAGCTTAACTAACCTCTGACCTCTAGCCTCTAGCCTCAGTTTTTCCTGCCTGATTTACTAAAAGGGAATAGACCGTGTCCAATCCTCCGACTCCACCTCCGGGCATGACTGCCGGAATGCCTCCCGGCCCACCACTTGGACAACCGCCTGCCGGAGCACCGCCCGCAGGAGGCGCACCTCCGCCGCCACCACCCGGAATGC
>Ga0190273_10000287_pt1 | contig 21699 bp, 17 predicted proteins | sample Popmic504IS_FD_134513 | JGI IMG/M metagenome (GOLD analysis project Ga0190273, IMG submission 134513) | Populus adjacent soil microbial communities from riparian zone of Shoshone River, Wyoming, USA - 504 IS | ecosystem: Environmental > Terrestrial > Soil > Riparian zone > Trees stand | place... | reverse complement strand
ACCGCCCGCCAGCTGGCGGCGGCGAAGGACCGGTGGCGCGGCACGATCGTCTTCATCGCCCAGCCCGCCGAGGAACGGGTCGGCGGCGCCAAGGCGATGCTCGCCGACGGCCTCTACACGCGCTTCCCCAAGCCCGATTACGCGCTCGGCTTCCACGTCAATTCGGGGATGCGCACCGGGACGGTGAGCGGCGCCGACTCCCTGATGTACAGCTCGGCCGACAGCGTCGACATCGTCATCCACGGGGTCGGAGCGCACGGCGCGGCGCCCCATACGGGCAAGGATCCGGTCTATATCGGCGCTCAGCTCGTCACGGCGCTCCAGTCGATCGTGAGCCGGGAGGTGGGGCCGCTGTCGCCCGCGGTGATCACGGTCGGCTCCTTCCACGCGGGGACGAAGCACAACATCATCTCCGACCGGGCCGACCTGCAGGTCACGGTCCGAGCCAATGACGAGGCGGTGCGGCACCAGCTGCTCGCCGCGATCGAGCGCATGGCCAAGAACATCGCCCGCGCCAACGGAGTCGCGGAGAATCGATTGCCCGAGGTCAAGGTGTCGGAAGGCACTCCGACGACCAGCAACACGCCGGCGCTCGCCCAGCGGGTCCGAGCCGCCTGGGCCCGGGTGCTTCCGGCGGGGACGGTGGTGCCGTTCGCCCAGGAGAGCATGGGCGCCGAGGACTTCACCTATTTCGTCCAGCCCGAGCTCGGGATTCCCGGTTTCTATTTCCAGGTCGGCGGCACCCCGCAGGAGTCGTTCGACTCGGCGAGGGCCGGGGGCCCGCCGGTACCGTCGCACCATTCGCCGCTGTTCCGGATCGACCCGGAACCGTCGGTCCGGCTCGGTACCGAGGCGATGACGGTGGCCGTGCTCGATCTTCTGAAGCCGGGAGCGGCGGCCGCGGGCCACTGATGACAAGAAGGAGGGGGAAATGAAGACCTATCTGATCCTCGGCGCTGCCGCGCTCGCGCTCGCCGGTTGCGGCGGCGGGGAAAAGGCGGCGGACGGCAACCGCGCCACCGGCGAGGCCGCGACCGACAATGCCGTCGCCGGCAACGGTGCAACGGCGGCGGTGTCCGCTGGAGCGACGGCGCCTGCCGGGGGCGGCGGGGCGAGCAATCTCATCCGGCCCGGCGAGTGGGAAACGAAGATCGAGGCGGTGGACGTGGATGCTCCCGGAATGCCCGCCCAGGTCAAGCAGATGATGGCGAGCGCGATGGCGGGGACCAAGTCGACCGTGCGCGACTGCGTCACTCCGGAAGAGGCCCGCCGTCCGACCGCCGACCTGTTCACCGGCAAGGGCAAGAGCGGCTGCACGTCGAAGGATTTCAGCATGTCGGGCGGCCGCATGCGGGGCACGATCAGCTGCCCCGCCGCAAACGGGCAGGGAATGACGACGCTGACCATGGACGGACAGTTCAACCCGGAGAGCTATAACGTCTCGCAGACGATGCAGGCGGAGGCGGCGGGGTCGAGGATGACGATCAAGGCCCGGGTGGTCGGCCGCCGGGTCGGAGAATGCTCCGCCGACACCGCCAAGGAGGGCTGAGCGATGATCGGCTACGTCACCCTGGGAACCGACGATCTCGAGCGCAGCCGGGCTTTCTACGACGCCCTGTTCGCCGAGATCGGAGCGTCGCGGCTGATGGAGATGGACAGCGGCTTCACCCTCTACGGGACGGGCTGGGGCAGGCCCGGAGTCGCCGTCACCAGACCCTATGACGGCGAGCCCGCGCGGGCCGGGAACGGCAATATGGTGTCGCTGGTCGTCGACGCCCGCGACAAGGTCGACCGGGTCCACGCCAGGGCGCTGGCGCTGGGCGGCAGCGACGAAGGAGCACCGGGCCTGCGCGGCCCGGAGGGCGACCGAGCCTTTTACGGCGGCTATTTCCGCGATCCGGACGGCAACAAGTTCTGCGTCTTCCGGATGGGCCCCGAATGACCGGCCGCCGCGGTTGAAGGTCGTCGTGATCGTCAACCGGGGCGGAGGCTCGGCGGACGGTGCCGAGGAGCGGATCCGCGCCGCCTTCGAAGGCACCGGAGTCGAGGCCGACGTCCGGCTCGTCGAGCCGGGCGAGCTCGAGCGCCATTGCGCCGAGTTCGTGAAGGGCGAAGGCGCGGCGGCGCTCGTCGCGGCGGGCGGGGACGGAACGATCAGCACCGCGGCCGGGGCGGTCGCCGGCACGGAGGTGGCGCTCGGTGTCCTGCCGATGGGGACTCTCAACCATTTCGCCCGCGACGCCGGCATCCCGCTCGACCTGAAGGAGGCGGCGGCGGCGATCGCCGCGGGCCGTACCCGCCAGGTCGACGCCGCCGAGGTGAACGGACGGCTGTTCGTCAACAACAGCGCGGTCGGGCTCTACCCGATGCTGGTGCGGGCGCGGGAGGCGCAGCAGAGGCAGCTCGGCCGGAGCAAGCGAGCGGCCATGCTGGTCGCGGCGGCGCGGGCGCTGTGGCGTTTCTCGAGCCGGCGGCTGATCCTGCGCTTCGCCGGCATGAAGGCGCCGGTCGAGACTCCTTTGCTGTTCGTCGGAAACAACAAATATGAGACGGGGCTCCTCAGCCTCGGCCGCCGGGCGGCGATCGACCGCGGCGAATTGTGCCTCTACGCGCCGCTCGCCCGTTCGCGGCTCGGCTTCGCGTGGCTGTCGCTTCGCGCGGTGCTCGGCCGGTCGGACCGGCAGGACGATTTCCTGACGCTGGAGGGGATCGAGGAAGCCGAGATCGACTCGCCCAGGCACTCGCTGCTGGTCGCGGTGGACGGCGAGGCGATGCCGATGGAGACTCCGCTCAAATACCGGATCAGGAAGGGAGCGATACGGCTGATCGTGCCGTAATTTCAGGGAACCCTGAACGTCCGCCCGACCTCCGTCGTCACGAACCTCCCCTCCGCGATCCCGCGCGCCCGTCTGGCCGCGGCGAGGCGCCTGGGCGGGTCGTCGATGCCCTCGAAGGTGAGCTGGAAGGTGCCCCAATGCATGCCCAGCGCCATCCCCGGGTTCAGCGTCTCGAACGCGCGAACCGCTTCCTCCGGGTTCATATGGTTGGCCTGCATGACGTCGCGCGGCTCGTAGGCGCCGATCGGCAGGATGGCGAGGCGGAAGGGGCCGTCCTTCGCGGCTTCCCTCGGCCAGTCGCCGTAGCCGGTATCGCCGGCGAAGAAGATGTTGCCGCCGGGCATGAGCACGGTGAAGGCGGACCAGAGGGCGCGGTTGCGGTCGGTGCCCCAGCGCGAGCTCCAATGCTGGTTCCGGTCGGCGAAGACGACGCCGGCCCTGAAGGCCGTGCTGCCGTTCCAGTCGAGCGCCGTCGAGCCCACCCCCGACTCGCGCAGGATGGCATCGCTGCCGAGGCTGGTGACGATGACCGGATGATCGCGGTCCCAGAGCCGTTTCAGGGTCGGCAGGTCCATATGGTCGTAATGATTGTGGCTGACGAGGACGAGGTCGATCTTCGGCAGGTCCTCGAAGCGCACGCCCGGCGCCCGCACCCGCTTCGGGCCGAGGAACGAGAAGGGCGAGGCGCGCTCCGACCAGATCGGATCGGTGAGGATGTTGGCGCCCCCGGTCTGGATCAGCACCGTGGCATGGCCGATCCAGGTGACGAGCATGTCCTTGCCGAGGACCCGGCGCGGCGGCACGGTCGCAGCGACCGGGACATGCTCCGGCCACCGCGCCCGTTCGCTGGAGCCGATGAAGCGGTTGATGAAGCGCGCCGGCCCGCCATGGGCGACGGCGGCGGGGCCGGGGGCCGGATTGAAGAAGCGCTCGCCGTCGAAATGGCCGGAGCGAGGCCCTTCATAATAGATACGGTCGAGGAAGGGCGGGATCAGCGACGGCGCGAAGCACAGGCCGACGGCCAGGAAGAGCAGCAGGGTGCCGAGCCGGCGGAGCCATTTTCGCATCGCCGCCGCGACCGATCAGCGCGCGTCGAGGACGAAACCGGGGGCGGGCCGGTTCTCGACATGCTCCTCGTGATAGAAATCGAAGGAAAGGGCGACCCGGCCCGGCGCGGCCGAGCCGCAATCGAGCGGGTAAAGCTCGGTCAGGGTGCCGTAGGCGCCGACCGCGCCGGACCTTCGCGGTCCCACCCGGGGACTCGAGCCGTCGGCGCAGCGCAGCCGGGCGATATAGGCGCGGGCGCCTTCCGGGCCGCCGACCCGCACCGGATTTTGCACCGTTCCGAGCGGGTGAGCGGCCGCCGCGGCGGCGATCTGCTCGGCCTCCGCCACGGGATCGAGCGCCGCCTCCTGCCCGAGCACCTGGTCCGGGGTGGCGGTGCGGGCGCCGAGCTTCTGGGCGGCGGCGGGCGCGGCGAGCAGGGCGGCCGCGGCGAGGATCGGGAGGAGGCGCATAAGGAGCCGCTAAGCCGTTCCCGGGAAAAAGGAAAGATGGGGGACCCGTCACCCCGGCATGAGGGATCATTCCAGCTCGAACGATACCGACAGGCTGATCGCCACGCTCTGCTCGCCGGGGTCGACCGAGGTCGAATCGGCGGCGCTTCCGCGCGCGGCCTGGCGCATCATGATCACCGGCGGCGCGTAATTGGCGCCCGCTTCGCTGATCGAGAGGATCCGGCCCACCCTCTTGCCGAGCGCCCGGGCGTAGAGCTCGGCTCGGGCGCGGGCGTTGGCGAGCGCCTGGGTTCGGGCCTCGTCGAGCGCCGCCTCGGGCTTGTCGATGGTGAGCATCGGGCCGTTGATCTGGTTGGCGCCCTGGGCGACGAGGGCGTCGAGGATCTTGCCGGTGGCGGCGATGTCGCGGAACCTGACCGAAACCTCGTTGCTGGCGCGGTAGCCCGTGATCTGCGGATTGTTGCCCTGCTGGTCCTGCCGGTAGTCCGGATAGAGGTTGATCGAGCTCGTCTGGATGTCGCGGTCGGCGATCCCGGCGCGCTTCAGGGCGGCCCTGACCGAGGCCATCTGGGTCGCATTCTGGGCGAGCGCGGCGGTGGCGGTGGGAGCGACGGTGACGACTCCGGCGGTGATCCGCGCGACATCCGGAACCCGGCTGACCTCGCCGGTGGCGACGACGTCGAGACGGGTGCCGTCGAGGATGATCGTGGCCGGCTGGGTCTGGGCCGCCGCCGGAGCGAGGGGCAGGGCCGATGCGGCGAGGGCGGCGGCGAGGATGAGGTTGCGCATGGACTTCTCCGAAGGTTACGGTGCCGGTCCTTTCAACGCGGCAGGGCCTGCACCGTTGCTGAATGGGGATCGCCACGTCGCCCCAGCGAAGGCTGGGGCCCCGGCGGGTGAAAAGCTCGGCGTAAGTTCTCGCTGGGGCCCCGGCCTGCGCTGGGCGACGCACCGCATGACGAATATGCGGTTGACTTGTAGGGCTTTAGCTGGGACTTGGGTCGGCGATGACGACCCGCGCGACCCGCACCGGCTCCTCCTGCGCCTCTTTCGCGCCGGCCGCTGCGCACGCCTGGCATTGGTGGTGGGACATTTCCTCCGCCGCGGCGCGCGACCCTCGATGGTGAACCGGACCTTCTAGAGTTCCGAAGTCCCCAGCAAAGGCCCGCCGCTCCCGGCGGGCCTTTTCTTTTGCGCCCCATTTCCAGGAAAAAAGCCATGTCCACCCAGCCGAAATACGTCCTTCCCACGTCCGAAGCCCCCTCCGCCGAGGCGGCGCTCGCCCGGCTCTACACCGGCGAGTCCCTCGCCGAAGCCGAAGCGGAGGCGCTGTTCGCCGAGCTCGTCGCCGGCCGGCTGCCCGAACCCGCCATCGCCGCCATGCTGGTCGCGCTCCGCCTGAAGGGAGAAACCGCCGAGGAGCTCACCGGAGCCGCCCGGGCCCTTCGGGCCGCCGATGCCGATTTCCCGCGTCCCGACTATCTCTTCGCCGACAGCTGCGGCACCGGCGGCGACGGCTCGGCCTCGATCAACGTCTCGACGGCGGTCGCCTTCGCCGCCGCGGCGGCGGGCCTGCCGATCGCCAAGCACGGCAATCGCTCGGTGACGTCGCGCTGCGGCTCGGCCGACGTGCTCGAGCAGCTCGGCGCCAGGCTCGACGTGAGCGCGGAGGTTTCCCGAAAGGCTCTGGACGAGATCGGAATCTGCTTCCTGTTCGCCCCCCTTTACCATCCGGGCCTGCGCCATGCCGGTCCGGTGCGGCGGATGCTCAAGGTCCGGACGATCATGAACATGCTCGGCCCGTGCCTCAATCCGGCCGAGCCCGGCGTGCAGCTGCTCGGCGTCGCCGACCCGGCCTTGCTGGAGCCGGTGGCGAGCACGCTCGCCGCCCTTGGCGTGCGCCGGGCGCTCGTGGTCCACGGCTCCGGCCTCGACGAGATCGCCCTGCACGGCGAAACCGAGGCGGTCCGGGTGCGCTTCGGAGCCCTGGAGCCGGTGACGATCCGGCCCGAGGATGCGGGGCTGGAGCGGCGGCCGGTGCAGGTGCTTCGCGGCGGCGGGCCGGAGGAGAATGCCGAGCGGCTGAAGGCGCTTCTGATGGGCTACGGCCTCGCCGCCGAGACCGAGGTGGTGGCGCTCAACGCGGGAGCCTTGCTGCTCACCGCCGGCCTTGCCGCCGACCTTCGCGAAGGTGTCGCGATCGCGCTTCAGGCGCTGGCTTCGGGCGAAGCCTATCGCCGGCTCAAGCTGTTCATCGAGGCGACCAATGACTGAGGCGACCGGAGTGCTTGCCGAGATCGTCGCGAGAAAGCGGGTCGACGTCGCGGCCCGCCTCGGCGGCTTCGGCCTCGACTCGGCCGAGCCGACCCGGCGCAGCCTCAAGGCGGCGCTGGCCCGGCCCGGCGCGCGCTTCATCATGGAGGTGAAGCGCGGCTCCCCCTCCGGCGGAGCGATCCGGCCGAAAGCCGACGCCGGAGCGCTCGCCCGCGCCTATCGCGGCGCGGCGGACGCGATCAGCGTGCTCACCGACGCGCCTTATTTCGGCGGGTCGCTGGAGGATCTGCGGGCGGTTCGGAGCGAGTTCCTGGGACCGATCCTGGCCAAGGACTTCATCGTCGACCCGCGTCAGGTCGCCGAGGCCCGGCTTCACGGCGCCGATGCGGTCCTGGTCATCCTCGCCGTGCTCGCCGACGAAGAGGCGGCGGCGGTGATGGCGGCGGCCCGGCGGCTCGGCATGGACGTTCTGGTCGAGGCGCATACCGCCGAGGAGGTGAAGCGCGCGGTGGGGCTGGGCGCCGACATTGTCGGCATCAACAACCGCAATCTCGATAGCCTGAAGATCGACCTCGCGACGACGGAGCGGCTTGCAGCCCTGGTCCCGGCCGGGACCCTGGTGGTCGCCGAATCGGGGATATCGGGCCGGGCCGACGTCGAGCGGCTCGCGCCTTTCGCCGATGCCTTCCTCGTCGGCTCGTCGCTGATGCGGTCCGAGGATCCGGGCGAGGCGGCACGGGCGCTCGCCTTCGGCCGGGTCAAGGTCTGCGGGATCACCGACGGCCACGACGCCGTCATGGCCGCCGAGCACGGCGCCGCTTATGCGGGCGTGGTGATGGTCCCCAACACGCCGCGCGCCGTCACCTGCACGGGCGCGGAGGCGATCGCCGCCGCCTCGCCGATCCCGCTCGTCGGGGTGTTTCGAAACGAGAAACCGATGCAGATCGCCCAGGGCGTCCGCGCCCTGGGGCTACGCGCGGTGCAGCTCCATGGCGAGGAGGATGCGCTCTACATCCGGGCGCTGCGCGGGCTTCTGCCCGAGGAGACCGAGATCTGGGCCGCGGCCGCCGTCGGCCGCGAGGTGCCCCGGCCTCGGCTGGGCTCGGACCGCACCTTGTTCGACAGCCAGGTCGGAGGCCGTTCGGGCGGCACCGGAATCGCTTTCGACTGGTCGCGCCTCGAAGGCCGGGCCGACCTCGGCCGCTCGGTGCTCGCCGGCGGCCTGAGGCCTTCCAACGCCCGGGCCGCGGCCCGGGTCGGCGCCTTCGCCCTCGACATCGGCTCGGGCGTCGAGATGGCGCCGGGGCGCAAGGACGCCGGCCGCCTCTACGCCTTCTTCGAGGCGTTGCGCCCGCCGGCCAGGGGGGAATCGACGTGCGGCTGAGCGGGCGGTTCGGCGCTTATGGCGGGGCCTATGTGCCGGAAATCCTGGTGCCCGCCATCGAGCAGCTCGAGGCCGCCTTCCTCGACGCGTCGGACGATCCGGGCTTCCGTGCCGAGCTCGACGGGCTGCTCGCCAGCTATGCCGGGCGGCCCACTCCGCTCACCCGCTGCCGCAACCTCGGGTCGGAGCGGGCGCGAATTTATCTGAAGCGCGAGGACCTGCTCCACGGCGGCGCCCACAAGACCAACCAGGTGCTCGGCCAGGCCCTGCTTGCGAAGCGGATGGGCAAGAGCCGGCTGATCGCCGAGACCGGCGCCGGCCAGCACGGCGTCGCCACGGCGCTCGCCGGTGCTCTGTTCGGGCTGAAGACCCGGATCTACATGGGCGCCCGCGACGTCGAGCGGCAGAAGCTCAACGTCTTCCGGATGGAGCTGATGGGCGCCGATGTGGTTCCGGTCGAGAGCGGCGGGCGGACCCTCAAGGACGCGATCAACGAAGCTTTGAGGGACTGGGCGGCGAGCTTCGAGGACACCCATTATCTGCTCGGCACCGTCGCCGGGCCGCACCCTTTCCCGCTGATGGTGCGCGAATATCAGCGGGTCATCGGTAAGGAGGCCCGGGCGCAGATTTTGGAGGAGGAAGGGCGGCTTCCGGACGTCTGCATCGCCGCGGTGGGCGGCGGCTCCAACGCGATCGGGCTGTTCGCCGACTTCATCGACGACGAGGACGTCCGGCTGATCGGAGTCGAAGCGGCCGGACGCGGGCTCGACGGCGGCGAGCATGGCGCGACCCTCCTGCGCGGCCGGCCCGGAATCCTCCACGGCGCCGAGACCTACGTCCTGCAGGACGAGGACGGGCAGATCGACGAGAGCTGGTCGGTCTCGGCCGGGCTCGACTATCCGGCGGTGGGGCCCGAGCATGCCCATCTCAAGGACAGCGGCAGGGCCGATTATGTCGGGGTGACGGACGAGGAGGCGCTTGCCGCCTTCGCCCTCCTCGCCCGCTCCGAGGGGATCATCTGCGCGTTCGAATCCGCCCATGCGCTGGCCCAGGCGCTGAAGATGGCGGAGGCGGCCGCCGGGGAGATGGTGCTGGTCGTGAACCTGTCCGGCCGGGGCGACAAAGACATGGAGCAGGCGCGCAAGCTGCTCGGGGCCGGCGCATGACCCGCTACGAGGCGATGTTCGAACGGCTCCGCGCTCGGGACGAGGGGGCGCTGGGCGCCTTCGTCATGCTCGGCGACCCCGATCCGGCGACGAGCGCCGCGATCCTCGACGCTCTGGTCGAAGGCGGGGCGGACATGCTGGAAGTCGGGATCCCCTTCTCCGATCCGGTCGCCGACGGTCCCGTCATCCAGGCGGCGGCGGTCCGGGCGCTGGCGGCGGGCACCCGCACGTCGGACTGCTTCCGGCTCCTCGGCGAATTCCGCGCCCGCCACCCGCATGTGCCCGCCGGTATCCTGACCTATGCCAATCTGGTCGTGGCCCGCGGGCGGGACGCCTTCTACCGGGCGGCGGCCGAAGCGGGCGTCGACAGCGTCCTCGTCGCGGACGTCCCTTTGATCGAGGCGGACCCGTTCCTCGCGGCGGCGCGGGCGGCGGGCGTGGCCCCGGTGCTGATCGCGGCCCCCAACACGCCGCCCGAGCGGCTGGCCCGAATCGCCGCGGAAGGGGAGGGCTATACCTATTGCGTCGCCCGGGCCGGAGTCACCGGCGCGGACTCGCAGGTGCGTTTCGCCGCGGACGTGATCTCGGCTCTGCTCGACGCCGGCGCGCCGCCGCCGGTGCTCGGCTTCGGCATATCGGAACCGGAGCATGTGCGCCTCGCCCTCCGCGCCGGTGCCGCCGGCGTGATCTCGGGTTCGGCGATCGTCGACCGCCTCGCCCGGGGCGAGGACATTCGCTCCTTCGTCCGCCTCCTGAAGGAGGCGACCCGCCCTAGCGCCGCCGCATGATCAGCCGGTAGATGAACAGTATGATGATCGCGCCGATGACGGCGGCGATGAAGCCGGCCCCCTCGCCCCGATCGTACCAGCCGAGCACGTTGCCGAGCCAGCCCGCGAGCAGGGCGCCGCCGACCCCGAGCAGGATGGTGACGATGCAGCCGCCCGGATCGCGGCCCGGCATGATCAGCTTCGCAAGCCCCCCGGCCAGAGCCCCGATCAGGATCCATCCGAAGATTCCATAGTCAGCCATCAGGTTCACGCGTCCCTCCTTACCCTCGCTTGCTCGTTCGCGAACCTACCGCTTTCGAGTGGCCAAACCCCAACAAAAAATGTAGAGCCCGGTTCCGCCGCGTGGGGGCGCACGGCAGATTAGACTTGAGGCAGGTGCTATATTCGGCTAACACAGTAGTCGAAGCGGCCTGCCGCACGGTCCGGTGTGGGGAAAGATGAGAACTATGAACTTCGAGTCGCGCAAATGGCGCAGCGGCGCCGTCGAGAGCGAGACGGTCGTCATCGACGATGCGACGGCCGCGCGCCGCCGCCGGAGGAACATCATCCTCGCCGTCGCCGCCGTGCTGGTCCTCCTGGCCGCCGCCTGGTTCATGTTCGGCCGCGGCGGAAGCGACACCAAGGTCGCGGTCAAGGCCGGCGGCGCGGGCGCCGAGGCCGCGCCCGCGGTCAGCGTCGTCGTCCCCGGCCGCCAGCAGGTCGCCCGAACCATCTCCGCCACCGGCCAGCTCGCCGCTCGCTACGACATGCCGGTCGGAATCCCCGGCGAGGGCGGCAAGGTGGTCAGCGTCCTCGTCGAGGCCGGCCAGTGGGTCGGCGCCGGCCAGACGCTCGCCGTGATCGACCGTTCGGTCCAGGCCCAGGAGGCCTCGCAGCTCGCCGCCCAGATCGACGTCGCCCGAGCCGATGCCCGACTCGCCCAGCAGGAGCTGGACCGGGCGCAGGCCCTGGTCGCGCGCGGCTTCGTCTCCAAGGCCGACGTCGAGCGCCGGGTCGCCGCCCGCGACGCCGCGCTCGCCCGGGTCCGGGTCGCCCAGGCCAATCTCGGTGCCAGCCGGGCCCGGATCGGCCGCCTCGACGTCCGCGCCCCCGCCGCCGGCCTGGTCCTGACGCGCTCGGTCGAGCCCGGCCAGATCGTCAGCTCGGGCTCGGGCGCGCTGTTTCGGATCGCCCGCGGCGGCCAGTTCGAGATGATGGCCCGCCTTCCCGAATCCGACCTGACCTCCCTCACCCCCGGAGTTCCGGCGCAGGTGACCCCGGTCGGCTCGCCCAAATCCTACCAGGGCGCCATCTGGCAGGTGTCGCCGATCATCGACCCGGCGACCCGCCAGGGAGTCGCCCGGATCGCGGTGCCCTACGACCGCGACCTGCGTCCCGGCGGCTTCGCCACGGCCAACATCCGCGCCGGCTCGACCGATGCTCCGATGCTTCCCGAATCGGCGGTCCTGAACGACAGCCAGGGCAGCTACGTCTACATCGTCGACAAGGACAATGCGGTCCGCCGCCGGCCGGTGAAGGTCGGCTCGGTGACCGACGAGGGCGTGGTCGTCGCCGAGGGATTGAACGGCACCGAGCGCATCGTGCTCTCCGCCGGCCCGTTCCTCACCGAGGGCGAGAAGATCCGGCCGCAAAGGGCGGTCGCCGCCCGCTGACGAAGCCCCTGACGGAGTTCATCCGACATGCGTAACATTTCCAGCTGGGCGATCCGGAACCCGGTCTTCCCGCTCGTGCTGTTCGCGGCCCTGAGCCTGCTCGGGCTGGTCAGCTTCCTGCGCATGGACGTGAACAACAACCCGGACATCAGCTTCCCGGCGGCGACGGTGACCGTGGTCCAGCCCGGCGCCGCTCCGTCGGAGCTTGAGACCCAGGTGACCCAGCGGGTCGAAGCGGCGATCCGCGGAATCAACGGCGTCGACGAGATCCAGTCGACCGCCCGCGAAGGCTCGAGCTCGACCTTCGTCCAGTTCGACATGGGCACGCCTGTCGACCGCGCCGTCAACGATGTCCGCGACGCCATCGCCAACATCCGTTCCGACCTTCCGGACGGGATCCTCGAGCCTCAGGTCCAGCGCGAGGAAGCCGACGGCGGCCCGATCGCCTACATGGCGGTCGAATCGACCGCCATGGGGCTGGAAGAGCTCAGCTGGTATATCGACAATACGATCAGCAAGCGCCTGCTCGCCATCCCGGGCATGGCCAACGTTTCGCGCGGCGGCGGGGTAAGCCGCGAGATCCGGATCATCCTCGATCCGGTCAAGATGCAGGCCCACGGCATCACCGCCGCCCAGGTCAACGCCCAGCTCCGGCAGACCAACGTCAACGCCGCGGGCGGACGCGCCGAGATCGCCGGTTCGGAGCAGTCGGTGCGGGTGCTCGGCAATGCCATCGACGCCCGCGACCTCGGCGAGAAGAACATCTCGGTCGGCAACGGGCGAACGATCAAATTGTCCTCGATCGCCACCGTCCGCGACCTCTATGCCGAGCAGCGCAACGTCGCCCTGATGAACGGGCGGCAGGTGCTCAGCTTCTCGGTCGAGAAGGCCAAGGGATCCTCCGACGTCACCGTCTGGGCCGCCGCCGAGAAGGAGATGGAGAAGCTGGAGAAGGAAAGCGGCGGCAAGATCAAGTTCCGGCTTCTCTTCACAAGCGTCAAATATACCCAGGGCCAGTATGAGAGCGCCATGGAAGCCCTGGTCGAGGGAGCGGTGCTCGCCGTGCTCGTCGTCCTGCTCTTCCTGCGCGACTGGCGCGCCACGCTGATTTCGGCGATCGCCATCCCGCTCTCGGCCATCCCCACCTTCTGGTTCATGGACCTGATGGGCTTCACCCTGAACGGCGTGACCCTGCTCGCGCTGAGCCTGGTCGCGGGTGTCCTCGTCGACGACGCCATCGTCGAGATCGAGAATATCGTGCGGCATATGCGGATGGGCAAATCGGCCTATCAGGCGGCGATCGACGCCGCCGACGAGATCGGCCTCGCCGTCGTCGCCACCACCTTCTCGATCGTCGCCGTGTTCCTGCCCGTGGGAATGATGGGCGGCCTGATCGGGCAGTATTTCAAGAGCTTCGGAATGACGATCGTGGTCTCGGTGCTGATCAGCCTGCTCGTCGCCCGGCTCATCACCCCGCTGATGGCGGCCTATTTCCTCAAGGCCAAGGGCACCGCCAAGCATGGCGAAGGCTGGCTGATGGACCGCTACATGGGCCTTCTCCACTGGTCGCTCATCCACCGCTGGAAGACGATGCTGATCGGAGTCGCCGCCTTCGGAGCGACCATCGTCGCGTTCGGCACCTTGCCCTTCACCTTCCAGCCCAGCGTCAACGGCGACTTCAGCTCGGTGGCGGTCGAGATGGCGCCCGGCTCGACTCTCCAGCAGACCCAGCGAGTCGCCAGCCAGGCCGCCGACATCATCCGCAAGGAGCCCGACGTCCTCAAGGCCTTCGCCTCGATCCGCGTCGGCGGCGCCAACATCTACATCACCTTGAGCGACGATCGCGAGCGGACCAGCAGCGAGTTCGAGCGGCAGACGGCGCCCAAGCTGCGCCAGATCGCCGACGCCCGGGTCTATTTCCGTTCGCAGCAGGGCTTCGGCAATCGCGACGTCGGCATCATGCTCAGCGGCGACGACCCGGTGAAGCTCGAGCAGGCCGCCAATGCGATGGTCGAGGACATGAAGAAGATGCCGGAGGTGAAGGCCCCGCGCATCGAAGGCGATCTGAGGCGGCCCGAGATCACCATCACGCCGCGCTTCGACCTCGCCGCCGACATGGGCGTGACCACGGCCGCCCTCAGCCAGACGATCCGGATCGCCACCCAGGGCGAGATCGATCAGAACAGCGCCAAATTCTCGCTCTCGGACCGCCAGATCCCGATCCGGGTCTCATTGAACGAGGAATCGCGCCAGAACCTCTCGACGATCGAGAATTTGCCGGTGCCCACGACCAGCGGCGGCTCCGTGCCCCTCAAGGTCGTCGCCAAGATCGGCTTCGGCGCGGGCCCGACCCAGATCCAGCGCTTCAACCAGCAGCGCCGGATCGTCGTCGGCGCCGACCTCGCCCCGGGCGTCATCGAGGCGATGAGCAAGATCAAGGAGCTGCCCTCCTACAAGAACCTTCCCGTCGGGGTGGAGCATGCCCGCCAGGGCGAGCAGAAGATGCAGGCCGAGCTCATTTCCAACTTCATCATGGCGGTGGTCGCCGGCATCTTCCTCGTCTTCGCGGTGCTGGTCCTGCTCTACAAGAGGATCGTGCCGCCCTTCGTGAACATGGGCTCGCTGCTGCTGGCGCCGCTCGGCGGAGCGATCGCGCTCCACCTGACCGGCAACGCCATGTCGATGCCGGTGCTGATCGGGATCCTGATGCTGCTCGGGATCGTCGCCAAGAACTCGATCCTGCTCATAGATTTCGCCATCGAGGAGATGGCCAAGGGCGTCGAGAAGCATGAGGCGATCGCCGACGCCGGCCACAAGCGCGCCCAACCCATCGTCATGACCACGGTGGCGATGGTCGCGGGGATGCTGCCCATCGCCCTCTCGCTCTCGGGCGACGGCAGCTGGCGGGCGCCGATGGGAATCGTCGTCATCGGCGGCCTGATCCTGTCCACGGTCCTGACCCTCGTCATCGTCCCGGCCGGCTTCAGCCTCGCCGACAGCTTCGAACGGTGGCTCGGGCCCAAGGTCGGCAAGATGCTCACCTACGGCGGCGAGAAGGGCCATGGCCCGGCGGTGGTGCAACCGGCTGAATGATTGGGATAGGAACCCGGCGAAGTCGTCACCCTGAACTTGTTTCAGGGTCCAGTTCTCCACCCGCGAGGCGGTTCGACGCTGGATGCTGAAACAAGTTCAGCATGACGGTACGGGCATTGTGGGCAGCGAGCCCACATCCTAGGTGTAGCTGATGCGCAATATTTCCAGCTGGGCGATCCGCAATCCGATCTTTCCGCTCGTGCTGTTCGCGGCGCTGAGCCTGCTCGGTCTGGTCAGCTTCATGCGGATGGACGTCAACGACAATCCCGACATCGAATTCCCGGCGGCGCTCATCTTCGTCTCGCAGCCCGGAGCGGCGCCGACGGAGATGGAAACCCAGGTCACCCAGCGGATCGAGGCGGCGGTGCGCGGCATCAACGGGGTCGACGAGATCGCTTCCACCGTCGGGGAGGGCTCCTCGCAGACCTTCGTCCAGTTCGTCATCGGAACGCCGGTGGACCGGGGCGTCAACGACGTCCGCGACGCCGTCGCCAACATACGAAGCGACCTGCCCGAAGGGATTTTGGAGCCGCGGGTCCAGCGGGTCGACATCGCCGGCGGGCCGCTCGCCATCTATTCGGCCGAAACCAGCGACATGTCGCTCGAGGAATTGAGCTGGTTTGTCGACAATACCGTCGCCAAGCGCCTGCTCAGCGTCGAGGGCATGTCGGAGGTCCGCCGCTCGGGCGGGGTCAGCCGGGAAATCAGGATCATCCTCGATCCGGCCAAGATGCAGGCGAACGGCCTCACCGCCGCCCAGGTCAACGCCCAGCTCCGCCAGGTCAACATCAACGCCGCCGGCGGGCGGGCGGAGATAGCGGGCTCCGAGCAGTCGGTCCGGGTCCTCGGCAACGCGGCCAGCGCCTTCGCGCTCGGCGAGACCCAGATCTCGCTTCCGGGCGGGCGAACGGTGAAGCTGTCGGCGATCGCCGACGTCCGCGATTCCTATGCCGAGCAGCGCTCGCTCTCGACCATGAACGGCCGTCAGGTGCTGAGCTTCCGGATCACCCGGGCCAAGGGCTATTCGGACGTCACCGTCTACGAAGACGCGATGAAGGCGCTGAAGCAGCTCGAGAAGGACAATCCCAAGGTCAGGTTCACGCAGATGTTCACAAGCGTGGACTATGTGAAATCCCAGTATCACAGCGCGATGGAGGCGATGGTCGAGGGCGCCGTGCTCGCCGTCCTCGTCGTCCTGCTCTTCCTTCGCGACTGGCGGGCGACGCTCATCTCGGCGCTTGCCATCCCGCTCTCCGCAATCCCCACCTTCTGGTTCATGGATCTGATGGGCTTCTCGCTGAACGGCCTCAGCCTGCTCGCCCTGAGCCTCGTCGCCGGGGTCCTCGTCGACGATGCCATCGTCGAGATCGAGAATATCGTCCGCCACATGCGGATGGGGAAGACCGCCTACCAGGCGGCGATCGACGCCGCCGACGAGATCGGCCTCGCCGTGGTGGCGACCACCTTCTCGATCGTCGCGGTGTTCATGCCGGTCGGGCTGATGCCGGGCGTCTCGGGCCAGTTCTTCAAGAATTTCGGCTTCACCGTCGTCGCCGCAGTGCTCACCAGCCTTGCCGTGGCCCGGCTGATCACGCCGCTCGCCGCGGCCTATTTCCTCAAGGCCAAGGGCAAGGCCAGCCACGGCGAGGGCTGGATGATGGACCGCTATGTCGGGATGCTGCGCTGGTCGCTTCGCAACCGCTGGTGGACGATGATGATCGGAGTCGCCGCCTTCATCGCCACCATCTACTCGTTCGCGACCCTGCCGATGACCTTCCAGCCGCCGCTCAACCTGGACTTCAGCCAGGTCCAGATCGAGATGCCTCCGGGCTCGACCCTGGAGCGCACCGGCGTGGTGGCGAACAAGGTGACCCGGCTGCTCCGCTCCAAGCCCGAGGTCGAGAACGCCTTCGCCGACGTCGGCCCGACCAGCGCCGAGCTGTTCATCACCCTGAAGCCGGACCGCGAGCGGACCAGCGTCGAGTTCGAGCGCGCCTACGCGCCCGAGCTCCAGGGCATTGCCGACGCCCGGATCAACTTCCAGTCGCAGGCGGGAGGCGGAAGCGGCCGCGATCTCGACATCACTCTCGTCGGCGACGATCCGGCGAAGATCGAGCAGGCGGCCGAGAGGATCATCGCGGAGATGCGCCGGCTGCCCGAGATCAGGGCGCCGCGGATCAACGGCGAGCTGCAAAGGCCGGAGATCACGATCAAGCCGAGGCTCGATCTTGCCGCCGACCTCGGCGTGACGACCGCGGCCTTGAGCCAGACCATCCGGATCGCGACCCTGGGCGACATCGACCAGAACAGCGCCAAATTCTCGCTCTCGGACCGCCAGGTGCCGATCCGGGTCGCGATGCCGCAATCGTCGCGGCGAAACGTCTCGACGATCGAGAATCTGCCGGTGCCGACGGCCAATGGCGGATCGGTGCCGTTGAAGCACGTCGCGGAGATCAGCTTCGGCGCGGGGCCGAGCCAGGTCAAACGCTACAACCAGCGCCGCCGGACCGCGATCGGCGCCGACCTTGCGCCGGGCGTCGTCACCAGCGACGCGATGAAGAAGATCGAGGCGCTGCCGGCCGTCCAGAACCTTCCCGACGGGGTCGAGAAGGTGGAGGTCGGGGCGGCCAAGTGGCAGGCGGAGCTGGTCGAGAACTTCATCCTCGCGGTCATCGCCGGGGTGTTCCTCGTCTTCGCGGTGCTGGTGCTTCTCTACAAGAGGGTGCTTCCGCCCTTCGTCAACATGGGCTCGCTCCTGCTCGCGCCGCTGGGGGGAGCGCTCGCTCTGCACCTCACCGGCAATCCGATGTCGCTGCCGGTGATGATCGGCCTGCTCATGCTGCTCGGGATCGTCGCCAAGAACTCGATCCTCCTCATCGACTTCGCGATCGAGGAGATCGGCAAGGGCGTTCCCAAGGACGAGGCGATCGTCGATGCCGGCCACAAGCGCGCCCAGCCGATCGTCATGACGACGGTGGCGATGGTCGCCGGCATGCTGCCCATCGCCATGTCCTTCACCGGCGACGGCAGCTGGCGGGCGCCGATGGGCGTGGTCGTGATCGGCGGCCTCATCCTGTCGACGGTGCTCACCCTCGTCATCGTTCCGGCGGGCTTCAGCCTCGCCGACAGCTTCGAGCAGTGGCTGGGCAAGCGCCTCGGGCGGATCCTCAGCTATCGGCCCGGCGACGAAGACGAGCGGCCGGCGCCGCAGCCGGCCGAGTGAGCCATCGCGCCGCGGTCGGATTGGGGCATCATGGTCCCCGCTGAAGCGCCCCGCCACGGCATCCGCGAGATGCGGATCATCGCCACCGGCATGCTGGTGGCGATGGCCGGCATATTCGTCGCCGCCAACGCCTGGGACGAAGCCTATCCAGGGCTCGGCTTCGTCAAGGCCTTCGCCGAGGCGGCGATGGTCGGCGGCTTGGCGGACTGGTTCGCGGTGACCGCCTTGTTCCGCCACCCGCTCGGCCTGCCCATTCCCCACACCGCGATCATCCCGCGCAACAAGGACCGCATCGGAGCGGCGCTTGCCGCCTTCCTGCGCGAGAATTTCCTGATTCCCAAGGTCGTCGCCCGGCGGATGCGCAACGTCGACATCGCCGGCGCCATCGGCCGCTTCCTCGCCAACCCGCCGCCCGAGGGGCGGCTGAGGCAGGGCGGCTCGCGGCTGATCGCCGATCTGCTGGAGGCGCTCGACCAGGAGCGGCTCGGCGGGATGGTCAAGTCCGCGGTCGCCTCGCGGATGCGCACCCTCGAAGTCTCGCCGCTGATCGGCCAGACGCTCGAGGCGGCGATCACCGAGGAGCGGCACATCCCGATCCTCGACGGGATCGTCACCTGGGCGGGCCGGACCCTCGACGCCAACGAGGATCTGATCCGCAAGATGGTCCACGACCGCGCCGGCATGATCATGCGCCTCTCGGGCCTCGACGAGAAATTGGCCGACGGCATCGTCGACGGACTCCGGCGCCTCACCATCGACATGGCGATCGACCCCGCCCATCCCTTGCGCGCCAAAGCCGAGGAAGCGCTCGCCGCGCTCGCCTGGGACATGCGCTACGATCCCGAGATGCAGGGGAAGGTCGAAGGCTGGAAGAACGAGATCATCCAGAACAAGGCAGTGACCGACTGGCTCGGAGGCCTCTGGGAGAACAGCCGCGCCGCCCTGCTGCGCGCCGCCCGCGATCCCGAAGCGGCGATGGCCGGACGGTTCGGCGAAGCGCTCAAGCAATTGGGCGAGACCCTTCAGCAGGACGGGCGGCTCAACAGGGCGATCAACCAATTCGCCCGCCGGATGGCCGTCGGCACCGCGGCCACCTACGGCAGCGGCATCGTCACCCTGGTGTCGGAGACGGTGCGGGGATGGGACGCGCGCACCATTACCGGCCGGCTGGAGAATGCGGTGGGGCGGGACCTTCAGTATATCCGGATCAACGGGACATTGGTGGGCGGACTGGTCGGGCTCATCATCCACACGGTGGAGGTGCTGGGCTGATCGTCGCCTCAGCGAAGGCTGGGGCCCCGGCGGGTGAAGAACGCCGTGCCTTTCGCCCCCCGGGGTCCCAGCCTTCGCTGGGACGACGGACTAACCGTCGCTCACCCGCTCGACGTCGGCCCCCACCGCCTGGAGCTTCTCCTCGAGCCGCTCGTAGCCGCGGTCGAGGTGGTAGACGCGGTGGACCTGGGTCTCGCCCTGGGCGGCGAGGCCGGCGAGGACCAGGCTCATCGAGGCCCTGAGGTCGGTCGCCATCACTTCGGCCCCGATCAGCCCCTCGACCCCGCGCACCACCGCGGAGCGGCCGCGAACCTCGATCTCGGCGCCCATCCGGTTCAATTCGGGGACGTGCATGTAGCGGTTCTCGAAGATCGTCTCGGTGAGCAGGCTGGTGCCCTCGGCCAGCGTCAGCATGGCCATGAACTGCGCCTGCATGTCGGTCGGGAAGGCGGGGTAGGGGGCGGTGGAGATGGAGAGCGGCTTGAGGCCGCCGTCCGCCGTGACCCGGACCCCGTCTGCCGTGTCCTCGACGATCAGGCCGGCGTCGCTGAGGCCGGAGAGGATCGACGGCATGGTTTCCTTGCGCGCCCCGACCAGCTCCAGGGAGCCGCCGGTGATCCCGGCCGCGCAGGCATAGCTGCCCGCCTCGATCCGGTCCGCCATCACCGCATAGGTGGCGCCGTGGAGGCGGTCCTTGCCTCGGATGGTGAGGGTGTCGGTCCTCAGCCCCTCGATGTCGGCCCCCATTGCGATCAGGCATTTGGCGAGGTCGGTGATCTCGGGCTCGCGGGCGGCATTCTCGATCACCGTCTCGCCTTTGGCGAGCACGGCGGCCATCAGCGCATTCTCGGTCGCTCCGACCGAGACGAAGGGGAAGGTGATCGTGCCGCCCTGCAGCCCGCCCTTGGGCGCCTTCGCCCGGACGTAGCCGGCGGCGACCTCGATCTCGGCGCCGAGCGCTTCCAGGGCCTTCAGGTGAAGGTCGATGGGGCGCATTCCGATCGCGCAGCCGCCGGGCAGCGACACCGTCGCCTCGCCGGCGCGAGCGACGAGCGGGCCGAGGACGAGGACGGAGGCGCGCATCTTGCGGACGATGTCGTAGGGGGCGACGGTCGAAGCGAGCTTGGAGGCGCGAAGCGTCATCACCCGGCCATATTCGTCGGTCCGGGCGCCCTCGACGGTGGTCGACACTCCGAGCTGATTGAGGAGGTGGCCGAAGCTGTCGACGTCGGCGAGGCGCGGCAGGTTCCTAAGCGTCAGCGGCTCGTCGGTGAGAAGGGCGCAGGGCAGGAGCGTCAGAGCCGCATTCTTGGCGCCGGAGATGGGGATTCGGCCTTCGAGGCGCTTGCCGCCGCGGATGATGATGCGGTCCATGCTTGGGTCTTAAGGGATTCGCTTGGGGGTGCAAGGGAGGGGCTCGTCGCCCCAGCGAAGGCTGGGGCCCCGGCGGGTGAAAGCCTCGGTGATCTTCACCCCCTGAGGTCCCAGCCATCGCTGGGACGACGGAAATTCACGCCTTCTCCAGCGTGCACTGGAGGGGGTGCTGGTTCTGCCTCGCATAGTCGATCACCTGGGCGACCTTGGTCTCGGCGACCTCGTAGCTGAACACGCCGCAGACCCCGACTCCGCGCTGGTGGACGGCGAGCATGACCCGGGTCGCGTCCTCTATCCCCATCTTGAAGAAGGTCTGCAGGACCTGAACGACGAACTCCATCGGCGTATAGTCGTCGTTGAGCATCAGCACCTTGTAGGGCGAGGGAGTCTTGGTCCGGGTCCGGGTCCGGGTGGCGACGCCGAGGCCGGGGTCGTCGACGTCCCCGCCCTTGCGCTCGTCCGCAGCCGTGATTTCATCCCACATCGTCACCATGCCCTAGATATGGCACACGGCCATTTGGCGGCAAGAGATTCGCTTCGCCATCGGCGCTAAAGCTTCACCTTTCGTCGCGGTTCCCGCAACGCAAAAAGGGCGGCCCCCGCGGGGGCCGCCCTTACTGCACCAGCTGGCGCTGTGGCCCCTTACAGGGCGACGGCGGCCTTAACGCGCTCGGCGGCGACCGAGTAGCGGCTGGCGAGAGGCTCGGCGACGTCGCCGGCGAGCTTGATCATCGTCTCGGAGAGCTTGCTGCTCTCGGCGACGAAACCGTCGAACTGAGTGCGGGCGAACTCGCTCTGCAGGCGGAAGAAATCGCTGGCCGACTTCACCTCGGTGAAGCTCTTCAGGGCCGCGGAGGCGCCCTCGAAGCTCTTGCGGCTATATTCGGCGACTTCCTGGCCGACGGTCTCGAGGCCCTTGGCGACGAGCTTGGTGGAGGCGACCATCGCCTCGACATTGCCCTTGCCGAGCTCGGTCATCTCTTCGGCGATGCGGGTGTTGCGCTCGATCTGGGTGCGGGCGCGCTCGTTGACGTCGCCGAAGACGGCCTGGAGGCGGTCGGCGACCTGGGCGGTCTCTTTCTTCATGATTCGGGTTCCTTCGTTCTGGATGCGGGTGGT
>Ga0190273_10000286_pt1 | contig 21754 bp, 14 predicted proteins | sample Popmic504IS_FD_134513 | JGI IMG/M metagenome (GOLD analysis project Ga0190273, IMG submission 134513) | Populus adjacent soil microbial communities from riparian zone of Shoshone River, Wyoming, USA - 504 IS | ecosystem: Environmental > Terrestrial > Soil > Riparian zone > Trees stand | place... | reverse complement strand
GGTCCGAGTCACCGACGAGTTCATGGAGGCGGTCGCGGCCGGCGAGGACTGGCACCTGACCGCGCGCACCGACGGCTCCTCGGTGAAGACGCTCGACGCCCGCGACCTGATGAACCAGATCGCCGACGCCGCCTGGCGCTGCGCCGACCCGGGTGTCCAGTACGACACCACGATCAACCGCTGGCACACCTGCCCCGAGTCGGGGCGGATCAACGCCTCGAACCCATGCAGCGAGTACATGCACGTCGACAACTCGGCCTGCAACCTCGCCTCGATCAACCTGATGAAATTCCGCCGCGAGGACGGCAGCTTCGACGCCGCCGAGTTCGAGCACACCGTCGACGTCGTCTTCCTCGCCCAGGAGATCGTCGTCGGGCCGTCGAGCTACCCGACCGAGGAGATCGGCGAGAACGCCCGTCGCTTCCGCCAGCTCGGCCTCGGCTACGCCAACCTCGGCGCCCTGCTGATGTCCGACGGCCTCCCCTACGACTCCGACGAGGGCCGCAACGTCGCCGCCGCGATCACCTCGCTGATGACCGGCCGCGCCTACCGCCAGTCGGCGCTGATCGCCGCCGGGGCGACCGGGCCCTACGAGGAGTACGCGAAGAACCGCGAGCCCCACAACGGCGTCATGCGGATGCACCGCGACGCCGCCTACGAGGTCGACGGCACCGGGGTCAAGGGCGACCTGCTCGAGGCCTCGCGGCGGGCCTGGGACGAAGCGGTCGAGCTCGGCGAGGAGCACGGCTACCGCAACGCCCAGGCGACGGTCCTGGCCCCGACCGGAACGATCAGCTTCCTGATGGACTGCGACACGACCGGGATCGAGCCGGACTTCTCCCTGGTCAAGTTCAAGGAGCTGGTCGGCGGCGGGCAGATGACGATCGTCAACCAGTCGGTCCCGCTGGCCCTGGAGGCAATGGGCTACTCCGAGGCCGAGATCGACCAGATCAACGCCCACATCAAGGAGAAGAACACGATCGTCGGAGCGCCGGGGCTGAAGGACGAGCACCTGCCGGTCTTCGACGTCGCGGTCGGCGAGCGGGCGATCACCCACACCGGCCACATCGACATGATGGCGGCGACCCAGCCGTTCCTCTCCGGGGCGATCTCAAAGACGGTGAACATGCCGCAGACCGCCACCGTCGAGGACATCGCCGACGCCTATACCCGCGGCTGGAAGGGCGGCTTGAAGGCGCTCGCGATCTACCGCGACGGCTCGAAGACGGCGCAGGCGCTGCGCACCGACGCCCAGGAGACCCAGGAGGCGGAGGCCGAACAACAGCTGGCCGAGCCGGTCCGCAAGAAGATGCCGCGCGAGCGCGAATCGATCACCCACAAGTTCTCGATCGCCGGCCACGAGGGCTACATCACGGCCGGCAAATACGAGGACGGCTCGGTCGGCGAGATCTTCCTCACCGACATCGGCAAGGAGGGCTCGACGATGCGGGGGCTGATGAACGCCTTCGCCACCGCGATCTCGCTCGGGCTCCAGTACGGCGTCCCGCTCGAGGACTTCGTGCGCAAGTTCAGCTACATGCGCTTCGAGCCGGAGGGCATCACCGGCAACCCGGAGATCCCGTTCGCCAAATCGCTGCCGGACTACATCATGCGCTGGGTCGCCAGCCGCTTCATCGAGGACACCGAGACCCTGGAGGAACTGGGGATCATGACCTCGGAGGTGCGGGCGAAGAAGGACACCGAGCAGCTCGGCCTCGGGATCGCAACCGACACCGCCGGCCCGGCCAACGGCAACGGCCACGCCGTCGGCGGCAACGGCAACGGCGGCGCAGTCGCGCCGACGACGGCGATGACCGAAACCCCCCCTGTCCGCCCGGCGAAGATGCACGGCCTCGACCTCGGCCCGGCCTGCGAGCAGTGCGGCGGGATGATGCAGCGGACGGGCAGTTGCTACACCTGCAGCAGCTGCGGCAACAACACCGGCTGCGGCTGAGGGCATAGGGCACGGCGCCTGGCCGCGCCCGCGGCTGCGCGCCGTGCAGAGCACTGTCGCTCCGCCGCGTGCACGACCATGCTTGGCCCTACACCCTCAGGGAGTTAGAAGTCGACTCCGCGGCTAGCCAGCCATTCGGCGAGCGGCTCGGGGGGATTTCCTTCGAAGGCGAGCCGGACGCCCTCGCGGAGGACGTGGTCGCCGTTGTCGGCCTGACTGGGGTTGGTGGCGAGCCAGAAGGCAGCGGCCGCGGCGGCGAGGGCGGCGGGGTCGTCGCCCTCGGGATCGATGCCTTCGACGGTGCTGAACAGCTCGCCCCGCAAGTCCTCGGCGGCGGTGGTCGGCCGGTCGTCGTCCTCGAAGCTCTCGAAGAATCCGAGGACGGCGGTGTCGGTGCCCTCGGGATCGACGATCGCCGTCGCCTCGCGCACGGCTTCGGAGATCGTCGGAATCGTCTCGCGGTTGCCCGGCTTCATCGGCGGAACCCATACCCGCCTCCCCAGGAGGCGGAAACGCGGCTAGTTGAGCACTACCGTTGCGTCGTGGCGGGGCGTCTCGGTGATGGCGCGGCGGAAGGGGCGCTCTGAGGCGGGGGTCGCCGGGGTGATCTCGTAACGGCGGACCAGCTCGCGGAGGACGACGGCCATCTCGAACTGGGCGAAAGCGGCGCCAAGGCAGCGGCGGACGCCGCCGCCGAAGGGGATCCAGGTGTAGGTGCCGGGCGGGTTGTCGAGGAAGCGCTCGGGCAGGAAGCGCTCCGGTTCCGGATAGGTCTGCGGGTCGCGGTGAATCAGGTGGATGCTGGGGACGACGCGGGCGCCCGCCGGCAGCTCGTAGCCGCCGAGCTCGACCGGCTCGGTCAGCTTGCGGACGACGACGACGATCACCGGCCGCAGGCGCAGCGTCTCCTGCACCGTCGCGGTCAGGTAGGCGTCCTCGCCCGCCTCGACCTCGGCCCGCAGGCGTTCCAGCTTCTCGGGGTGGCGGGTGAGGCGCTCCATCGCCCAGGAGAGCGCGGTGGCGGTCGTCTCGTGGCCGGCGACCAGGAGGGTCAGCAGCTCGTCGCGGATCTCGGCGTCGCTCATCGGGCTGCCGTCCTCGTGCCTTGCCTGCAGCATCATCGAGAGGACGTCGTCGCGCGCCTCGAGGTCCTCTTCCCGGCGCCGCTCGTCGGTCACCGCCGCGATCAGGCGGTCGACGCGTTCGACCCGGCGGCGGAAGGCGGGGATCAGGTTGACCCGGTCGGGGCCGACCATCAGCACCGGCAGCAGCACCCGCGGGTTCGTCGTCAGGTCGAGGAAGTCCCGCAGGGCCTCGCGCAGCGGCGCCATCCGCTCTTGGTCGTGGACGCCGAAGACGGTCTCGATGATGATCTCCAAGGTGATCGCCTGCATCCGCGGCCGCAGCTTGTAGGGGACGCCGGTCGGCCAGCTCTCGATCTCGCGGGCGGCGATCTCGGTCATCTTCTCGCCGTAGGCCTGCATCCGCTCGCCGTGGAAGGGCGGCAGCAGCAGCTTGCGCTGGCTGATGTGCTTCTTCTCGTCGAGTACGAGGACCGAGTTCTCGCCGAGGATCGGCCGCAGGATCTGGTTGCCCTCGCCGGCGTGAAAGACGCGCGGGTCGCCGGTGAAGACCTGCTTGACCAGCTCCGGGTCGGAGATCACGGCCCAGTCGCCCTCGTAGGCGATCTTCAGCGTGAACATGGGGCCGAAGCGGGCGCGGCCCTGCTCCAGCAGCCACTGCGCCTTGCGCGACCAGATCGCCGTCTGCGGCACCCGCCCCATCCGCGGGCCGGGCGGCAGGCCCTTGACCGGCGCCGAGCCGTGCCCGTTCACCGACGCCGCAGCGGTGGCAGTCGCCTCCATCGCTTTCGAGCCTATTGCGACAAGCAGCCGCTCGTGTGTGAGATCGATCCGGGCTGGCGGGGGAAGTAGCCTGCGCGCGTGGCCGAACTTCCGCGCCTGCCCCCCGCGGTCGAGCACCGCTTCCTCCGGTTGGTCTGCGGCCTGCCGCCGCGGTTGCAGCGGCGGCTGTTCGGGTCGCCCCCGGTGATCGAGGACCAGCGGCTGGAGGACGACATCCACGCGCTGATTCGGATCGCCCAGCTCTTCCGCGGCGACGCCCTCAGGTCGAAAGGCGACCCGGCGGCGGCGCGGGTGGAACGGCTGCGGGAGGCGAGGATCGTCGCCCACCGGCCGCCGATCTCGATGGCGCGTACCGAGCCGGTGGAGATCCCCGGGCCCGCCGGCGAGATCCGCGCCCGGCTCTACGTGCCGCCCTCCTCCCCGCCGGCCGGTCCGCCGCCGCTGTTCGTCTACTTCCACGGCGGCGGCTGGGTGATCGGCGACCTCGACACCCACGACGATCCCTGCCGCTTCCTCGCCGTCCACTCCGGCGCCGCCCTGCTCGCGATCGACTACCGCCTGGCGCCCGAGCATCCGTTCCCGGCGGCCGCCGAAGACGCCGAGGCCGCCTACGGCTGGGCCGCCGCCAACGCCGAGCGACTGGGCGTGGATCCGGTCCGGATCGCGGTCGGCGGCGACAGCGCCGGCGCCAACCTCGCCGCCGCCGTCTGCCTGACGGCGCGCGAGGGCGGTGGCCCGATGCCGGCGATGCAGCTGCTGATCTACCCGGTGACCGACGCCGCCGGCGAGGCTCCGTCCCGCCGCACCTTCGGCGAAGGCTTCCTCCTCACCCACAACGACATGGACTGGTTCGAGGAGCGCTACCTGCCGGATGACGCCGGCCGCGGCGACCCGCGCGTTTCCCTCCTGCGGGCATCGGATCTCAGCGGCCTGCCGCCCGCCTACATCGCCACCGCCGGCTTCGATCCGCTGCGCGACGAGGGCGAGGCCTTCGCGCGGCGGCTGCGCGAAGCCGGCGGCCGCGTCGCCCTCCGCCGCCATCCCGGCCTCGTCCACACCTTCGCCAACCTGACCGCGATCTGCCCCACCGCCCGCGCGGCGATGCTGGAAGCGGCCGGCGCCCTGCGGATGGGCCTGGCCGCCTAGTCGCCCCCTACTCGTACTGCAAGGACTGCAGCACGTCCAGCCGGGAGGCGCGGCGCGCCGGCAGGATCGCCGCCAGCACGCCGGCGAGGCCGGCCAGGACCAGCAGCACGACCAGCGAGACCACCGGATAGGAGAGGGTGAAGCCTTCGTCCTTCAGCGGCTGCGCGATCAGCGTCGCGAAGATCAGCCCGAGGACGAGGCCGAGGATGCCGCCGATCAGCGCCGTGATCACCGCCTCGTAGCGGATCATCGTCCGCACCTGGCGCCGCGACATCCCGATCGCCCGCAGCATCCCCAGCTCCCGGGTTCGTTCGTGGATCGAGAGCGCCAGGGTGTTGACGATCCCGAACAGCGAGATCAGGATCGCGAAGACCAGCAGCGCGTAGACGAGCATCACCAGCTGGTTGATCTGTTCTTCGCGGCTTTCCTTCAGTTCCTGCTGGTTGAGGACTTCGGCGACCGGAAACGCGAGTTCGACGCCTTTGGTCAGCAGCGCCTGCACCTGCTCGGCGTCGGCACCGTCTTCGAGCTCGACGAAATCGGTCAGGTCCTGGGTCTGGTCGAAGTCCCGCGCCATCACCCGCTGGGTGACGAGGACGCTCCCCAGCACCCCGAGCTTGGAGTCGAACTCCCCCGCGACGCGGAGCCGCGGTTGCGCTCCGGTCTGGGTCAGGAGCCGGAACCGGCTGCCGACCTCGAGGTCGTGGGAGCCGGCGAAGTCGTCGGCGACGATCGCCTCGCCGTCGCCGAGGTTCCGCAGCGTCGCCGGCCCGCCCTGCTTCCATTCGATGTTCACCGCCTCGCTGATGTCCGGCGTCGGCGCGTTGACACGGGTCTTCGCCCCCGCCTGGCGCCCTTCCAGGACCTTCGCTTCGGCGCCGCGGATCGTCGCCACCAGCGCCACCCCCGGCACCCGCTCGGCCGCCTTCGCGGTCCCGTTCGGGATCGGTGAGAAGCCGTCGGTGTTCTGGATCACCAGCCCGCCGGCGAAGTTTTCGTCGACGATCTGGGCAACCGTGCTCTTCAGCCCGGCGGCGAAGACGGTGACGAAGGCGACCAGGGTGACGCCGATCATCAGCGCAGCCGCGGTGACCGCGGTGCGGCTCGGGTTGCGCTCGGCGTTCTCGCGCGCGAGGCGCCCGGTGAGCCGCCGCAGGCGCTCCAGCGGCCAGCCGGCGACGGCCGCCAGCGGCGGCACCAGGCGGGGGCTGAAGAGGGAGACGGCAAAGACGACGGCAACGGCGCCGGCGCCCATCAGGCCGGCCCGAGCCCCGGCGCTGCCGCTGCCGAAGAGACCGAGCAGGACCATCCCCAGCCCGGCCGCTCCGAGCAGGATCGAGAGCGCGAGGTAGACGAGGCGGCGGCTCCGGGTCGGGGTCGGCCGGAAGGAGTGGAGCGCGGCGATCGGCGGCACCCGGGTCGAGCGCAGGGCGGGGATCAGCGAGGAGACGAGGGTGACCAGGACTCCGACGAGCAGGGCGACGACGACCGTCCGCGTCTCCATCACCAGGCTCGTCGTCGGCAGGTCGATGCCGAAGGCCTCGAAGAGGGCGTTGATCGCGGCGGCGATCAGGAAGCCGCCGCCGATCCCGAGGATCGCCCCGAGCAGCCCGATCGCCAACGCCTCGACCATCACCGTGGTGAGGATCTGCCGCCGCGAGGCGCCCAGCGTCCGCAGCATCCCGAATTCGCTGATCCGCTGGGCGACGGTGATCGAGAAGGTGTTGAAGATGAGAAAGGAGCCGACGAACACGGCGATGAAGCCGAAGACGAGGAGGAAGGTCTGCAGGAACCCCAGCCCTTCGCGGATCTCGTCTGACGCCCGGTCGGCGTTTTCCTGCGCGGTCTCGACCCTGACGCCGGGCGGCATCCGTTTGGCGATGCGCCGTTTCAGCGCCAGCGGCAAGACGCCCTCGTCGGCGGCGACGGAGATCTGATCGAAGCGGCCGCGCTTGTGGGTGAGCCGCTGCGCCACCGGCAGGGTCACCTGGGCAATCGAGGCGCCGCCGAAAGAGGCGCTGCCGAGCTGCGTCAGCCCGACCAGCCGGAAGGTCTGCAGGCTGCCCTGGCTGATCAGCTTGATCTTGTCGCCTGGCTTCAGGTCGGCGGCGTCCGCGGCCGCCTTGTCGAGCGAGGCTTCGCTCGGCCCCCGCGGTACATGGCCCTCGACATAGGTGAGCGACTCGAGCTGACCGGGGAGGGTCGAGGAGATGAACTTGGGGGCGAATTTGTTGCCGATCTTTTCGTTCTCGGCGTCGAAGAAGGCCCCTGGGGTGAAGATCGCCCCGGCGGCTTCGCGCACCCCTGGCGTGCGCACGACCCGCGGCAACAGCGAGGCGCTGATCGTCGGGATTTCGCCGCTTTCCTGTTCGACCGGGTTCTCGGCCGTGACCACCACGCTCGTCCCCTTCAGCGACTCGCTGAAGATTTCGTCGAAGGCGGCGAAGATCGTGTCGGTGAGGACGAAGGACCCGGCGACGAAGGCGACGCCGAGGAAGACGGCGAAGCTCGTCAGCGCAGCCCGGACCTTGCGAGCCCAGAGGCTCTTGAGGCCAAGGCTAGTCAAGCTGCTTCTGTAGCTCGATCACGTCGTCAGCCGAGCCGGGGACCGCGTCGCTGACGATCTTCCCGTCCTGCAGCGTGATCAGCCGATCGGCGTGGGCGGCGGCGACCGGGTCGTGGGTGACCATCACCACCGTCTGGTCGAACTGGTCGACCGCCTGGCGCAGCAGCCTCATCACGTCGGCGCTCGCCTTCGAGTCGAGGTTGCCGGTCGGCTCGTCGGCGAAGACGACCGCCGGTTTGCTGACCAGGGCGCGGGCGACGGCGACGCGCTGCTGCTGGCCGCCGGAGAGCTCCGACGGGCGGTGGGTGCGGCGGTCCTCGAGCCCGACCGTGGCGATCAGCTGGTCGACCCAGGCCTCGTCTGGCTTGCGGCCGGCGATCGAGAGCGGCAGGACGAGGTTCTCCTCCGCGGTCAGGACCGGCAGCAGGTTGAAGAACTGGAAGACGAAGCCAAGCTTGTCGCGCCGCAGCTTCGTCAGCTCCCCGTCGTCCAGCTTGGTGATGTCGACGCCGTCGAGCTCGACCGTGCCCGAGGTCGGCTTGTCGAGGCCGGCGAGGATGTGCATCAGGGTCGACTTGCCAGACCCCGAGGGGCCCATGATCGCGGTGAAGCGGTCGCGCTCGAAGCCGGTACTGACGCCGGCCAGCGCCTCAACCGCGGTGTCGCCCTCGCCGAAGCGGCGATGCAGATCGGTGGCGACTACGACTTGCCCGTTGACGCTCACTGCCCGGCACGGTATCGCGCCGGGCAACTACCCTGCGCCCCTGCCCTCGCCGACCGCTTCGACGGACTGCTGATCGATCTCTGGCAGAGCAGCATTGAGACGATCGCGAGGCCTACACCGGGGGCAAGGCCGCGTTCATCCGAGGATCTCTTGCAGCAGGATATTGAGGGGGCTGAGCGCCTCGTTCGCGAACGTGGTCAATCTGATTCACCTAACCGCCGACTGGTCTCAAGGCGAGAACCGACTCAACATACATGGGCCGCGGAGCCGGCAAGGAAGCCTAATCCACCGAGGCTGAGTACTCCCCCGACGGCCCCAGGCGCGGGCGACGTCTCCCCCAGCGCGTTTCCGGGTCCGCCCCTTCAGCCAGGACTAACTCCACGCTTGAGCTGTTCCCCAACGTTAGATTCAGGGGAATCGGCATTTGTTCCGCTTGCAGACGAACGAATCCGACTTAACTTCTCCGATCCAGTGAACGGGTCCCTTCCAAACGTCGATGTAGAACGTGATGTGGTAACGATGACTCTCCCTTAGCTTCCAGCGCCTCCAAGCGCCTCTCGTCCCCAGCCGCCTCTCGCCGCAACTGTTATCGGGAAAACGCTTGACCTCCTCCGAGCACGTACCTAGAACCGAGACGCCATTACCCTTGCCGGCCCAAAGATAGGACCTTGCCCAAACCCCAGGCCCCTGTAGCGAAACGTTAAACGTAGGCGTAACCCAGATCACGTCACCCATGAAATTCGTTAGCGCTACCGGCTGGGTAAAGGTCCAGTAGTAATCGTTTACTACAGCTTCGCCCGTTAGATCAGATCCGTTGACGGGATCCTGATTTGCGTAATCGTAGGCGTTGGCCGAGCCGCCGCGGATCGGATCCGGGCTGAGGAAGCGACCGAGCGTCGGAATGTAGCTTCGCACGCCCATCTGGATCACGCCGCTCGAGAATTCGGTGCGGCGCGTCTTCCCTCCCAGCCAGCCGAACTGCGGCGTGGTCGCCTGTTTGGGAACCCCGAACTCGTCGGACTCGAAGGTTGACACCGGTTTGGTCGCCGTAGTGCTCAGCGATGCGGTGGCCACGACGTCGCCGTGCAGGTTGGTCAGCTGGAGCAGGGTGCCGGAGGCGCTGTCCTGGACAGCTGCCAGTTCTCCGCCGATACCGGCGATGTTGCGCGACCATTTGGATCCGAACTGGGTCCATGCCGGCGAATCCGTGCCGCCCGCGAAGTGCCACACTTCGGTGCCTGTCAGGCCGCCTGCCTGCAAGCGCTGGCGCTGGCGCCCGCTGGAATCGAGCTGGAGGGTGTTCGTGACGCCGTCCTGGGTCTGGGTTGCGACCATGTTGTTGCTGAAGTAGCTGGTCGTCAGAGCCCCGCCGCCGCCGGCGTACCCGCTCGGCAAACTCGTGATGCGGCCGTAGTTGTCGTAGGTCAAGCCCGTCCCGAGCAGCCGGTCGCCGGCGTCATAGCTGTAGTTCTGGGTGGTCCCGGCCGAGGTGGTGTCGCAGGCTCCGCCCGCGCCGGGCGACCGGGTGACGAGCGCGGTGCGATTCGAGTCGGCGTCATAGCTGTAGGTCCGCGTAGTACAGGGGCCGCCCCGCGGCGCGTCGCGGACCTGCGTGAGGCGCCCGACCATGTCGTACGAATAGACCTGGTTGGAGAGCGTGCTGCTCTGCGAGACGACCTGGCCGAACACCGAGTAGTCCTGGTTGAAATAGAGCCAGGTGCATTCCGCCAGACAGCCGCTCGTCTTGAGGTAGGCGCGGTGGGTCGGAGCCCCGGTCGAGTCGTAGCTCGTCTTCGAGACGAGGCCGTTGGGAAGGACCTGAGAGGTTATGTGCCCATCGGCGTCGTAGGTGGCAGTGAAGGTGCCGGCCGCGGAGTCCTGCAATTCGGTGGGCACCCCGGACAAGGGGTCGTAGACCATCGTCTGCGTGCCTTTGCCGTCGTTGACGGTCTGCGGCCGGCCCATCAGGTCGTACGTCGTCGTCGCCGTGTTGCCGTCGGCGTCTTTATATTCTTTAATTCGGCCGAGGGCGTCGTAGACGGTAATCAGCGCCTGGTTATCGAAACCGCTACAGGATTCCTGGCAGACGAACTTGGTTTCGGTCGGCAGTCCCGTCGCGGCGTCGTAGACGTTTTGCGTCGGCAGAACTGTGACTCCGCCGCCGGTTATGGACTTCTGAGTTTCCCGGCCCGCTTCGTCGTAGCTGATCACGGTGCGGCGGATGTTGGTTTCCGAGCCACCGGGGCTTTCGACGATTTCCACCGGCTTGTCGCGAAGCGAGTAGGACTTGTAACGGGTGACGAGAAGTTCGGGCTGGCCCGACGTTCCCGGCTGTGCCGCGGGCTTCACTTCGCAGGGGAGACCCGCCCACTCCGGGTGGCCGCCACAGGCCGGGACCGGATTCGCTTCCTTGGTGTAGTAAATCGTCTTCGTCGAGTGGGCGTCGCCGCCGGCAGGGTTCCCGGGGAGGTTGTATTCGGCCTGCTGGCCGGTTACCGGGTCGTAAGAGGTGTGGGTGGTGAGGTTGGTCGTGGTGCTGGTTTTTCGGATTATGTCGATCGGCTTGCGCAGTTCCCAGTTGTATTTCGTCTGGGTTTCCTGCCAGTCGAAGCTTTCTTCGCTCGAGTTCGTCGCGCTTCTGTATTCGGACGTCGGCAGATGAGGTGCCGGGGTGCCGGCGGTAGCTGCCGGAGCTCCCACGTCGTATTTGATGGATCGGTAGGCTCGCGCCAGCACGGTCGCCCCTGATTTATTGCGAACCTCGTGCAGGGGCCCGACGGAACGCGTCATGTTTTCGTTTTCGTAGGTCATCTGAGTGTCGAGCAGGCGCGACTTCGCGGCCGATTCCGACCCGGCGGCGAGCGCAGCCAGGCGGTTGCCGGGGGTGAGCGTCCTCACGAGCTGCCCCTTCATGTTGGTTTCGGAAGTCGAAATCGACGGCCCGCCGGCCCCGGGAAGCTGCGGAGACGCAGTGTTGACGGCGTAGCCGTCCGCATCCATGTAGACGATCGAGGCCTGCGTGTAGTCGGTCGGTTTTTCCGCCGGAACCTGGGTCGGCGGGAAGATCGCGGTCGCGTTGACCGGCAGGTCGGTCTGCCCCCACGTCGCTACGTTCGCAGGGCTGAGGTTGTAAGGGGCGCCCGAACCGCTGAGCGGGACTTCGTAGGCAAGCGTGGTGGTGGCTTTGGTCGGGCTCGCCAGCAGGCTGGCGCGGCTGACGCTGCGCAGCCGGTTGTACGGATAGCCCGTTTTATACGGGTAGTAGCTGAATTCCCAGGGCTGCTGGCCCGGCGGGGTCAGCGACGTCAGTGCGTTGCCGCCGTTGAAGGTGTATTTCTCTTTCAGGTTCGGCAGCCGCGGATCCCACTGTTCAGCGAGGTGGAATTGCTGCCCGCCTTCTTCGGAATAGTTGTATTGGGCGACAGTTTCGGCGGTGGCTTTGTTGCCGGACGCGTTGAAGTACCGGATCGTCGAGAGGTTCTTGAACGATTCGCCCCATTTCGCGTTCGTTGCCCAGGTGTTCGTCGGGAGGTAGTCGAACACCAGAGTGCGACACCCGGGCGTTTCGATGGAGGTCTGATCGTCGCACGTCACTCCCGCGGGAGCTGGGGCGATCTCCTTCACAAGGCGCAGGGGTTCGCCATTTTCAGGATTTTGGTAGACCATCCGCATGGACTTAGGGCTCGCCTGCCAGGAGACTTCCTTCGGCAGGTATTCGTTGCCGTTCTTGATGAAGGTGGTGTGGCTGCCGTCGGTGGTGCCGAGGACGATCCGTTCGGCGCCTTCTCGCACCAGGGCGAGATCCTTGGCGATGTCGGGCGCAACGAAGGCGCCGTTTTTGTCAATTTCGAAGGCGATTCCGCTGCCGTCGTTGGCGATTAGTTCCATCCAGCGTTCTTCGGGCTGGGCTTCTTCGATTTCCCAGTTTTCGCAGAATTCCGACGGGCAAGGAGCCCCTGCCGCGCAGGGCGTTTCTTCTTCTTCTGCATCCCAGCATTCCTTTTCGGAGCTGGCTGGCCGAGCTGGAATCACCCGTTCTTCAAGCGCCTTCCAGGCTACCTCTTCGTATTCGGCTTCCATCGGCGTCGACGGCTGCCACCACCCCCCGAGCGCGAACGTATAGCCGGGCAGGTTGTTCTCGACGGAGGAGTCGTAGACACGGGTGAATTCGAGGTTGGTTTCGCTGCCGGGAACCGGAATGGATACGTCCGTGCGGCTGAGCGTGAACGTGCCCGTCAGCAGATCGACGTTGGCGGGTCCGATTGCTTGCTTGGCGTCGGTGGGGATGCGACTGTTGTTGTATTGGCCGAGGAATTCGGTGGACACGGGTTCCGAGGCCCCCGCTGACGAGGTCTGCAGGTATGGGCGCGCGTCGAAGACGGCGCGGAACTTGACTTTTTCGGGGTACCCGGCCGCCACAAACGGCTGGCAGCCTCGTACTTTCAGGTAGAAATTCTCCCCCTGTCCGGGAAAGAGTTCTTCTTTGCCCGGGGGTACGATCGGCCAGGAGATCGTCTGCCCGGCGCCGTTCGTCACGCATTCGGCCGGGATGGTCCGGAATTCTTTCCAGCTGGGCAGCTGGACCTGGAATTCGTAGCTGGCGACCTCGTCCCCGGTCCAGTTCGCCTTCAACGTGTAGTGGCTGGCCGTCTTGGTTCCCGCTTCGGGGTAGACGAGCCCGCCGCGCGGCGTCGTCGAAGGGATGTCGGGATTGAACTGGTAGCGGACGGGCGTCGCGTCTTCGACGCCCGCCGAGTTGATGGCGGCGACGTTGAAGTAGTGCCACCCGTTGGGGAGGTTGGCCGGCACTTTGAAGGGCGACGTGCAGGGTTTGGTCGGTTTCGCCATTTCCCCTTCGTCGAAGGCGCATTTGAAGGTGGATCCGGGTTCATTCGAAGCGAAGGAGATCGACGACATCTCGTGGGACGTGTAGCTGGGGTGGCGCGAGGTGATCGTCGTCTGCGGGGTGGATGAGGTGTAAAAGATCTTGTCGGGACTGTAGGTGGTGCCGGTTGCGTTTTTGGCGACAACGCGGAAGTGGTAGGCGACCCCCGAATCGAGATTGGAAAGGCTGCGTTCGATCGGTTTGGGGGTGGTATATCCCCCCAGGAAACCCCAATACGCTTCCGGCATTTCCCACTCGAGCCGGTTCATCTCGTATTTCGTGGTCAACCCGTACTGGAAGACATATCTGGTTTCCTGCCCGAAGGGGTTGATCGTGGCTTTCAGCTTCGCCCCGCCTATATTCATTTCGGCGGTTTCACCGGCCACCACCGGAGGCGATTTTCCGGTCGTGAAGGTCTTGTCGGCTCCGTAGCTCGTCCCGGACGCGTTCGTCGCCGAGACGCGGAAGTGGTAGAGAGTTTTGGCCAGGAGGCCGGTCAGCGCTTCGCTGGTGGGTAGTTCGACGACTGCGGTCCCCGGAAACGATTTCGTAGTCGTGGCTTTCCCGTATGCGGTCGTGGTCCCGTATTCGAACTTGTAAGTGGTGCTTTTCCCGTTGGGGTAGACGCCGCCGTTGAGCGTGGCCGACGTTTCCCCGATCGAGCTGGCGTCCTTGGTGGTGACGATCGGCGCTTTGATTTCGTAGACGATCGAGAGATAGGGGCGGTTGCCTGAATCGAAGGAAGCGCTGGAATCGAACCGCGCCACGCGCTGCGTGCAGCTCGTGGTCCCACATTCCCGCGATCCGTCATCCAGCAGCTTCGCGATGAAGCTGAGGGGCGCATTTTTCGTCACTTCTTCCTGGACCACCGACGTTTTCAGCGGGAAGGTCCACCAGCCGGCGTCGGCTCCCCGGACGCTGGTGAGCAGTTCGCCGAGGCTCTGGGAGTAGTCGCCCCCCGCGGCGGTCCAAGGGTTGGCCGGTCCGTTGAACTGGAGCCAGTTCGCCGCTTCGGTCCAAGGTTTGGTCACCTGCCGCAGCTCGATGCCCGCCGTGTGTTCGACCGGGTCGATGCCGTGGATGCCAAAGGTCGCCGAGGTCACGGTGGCGGCCGCGGGGATAGCTTCAGTCGCGAACCGCAGGAGAATCCGGGACCAGCGATCTCCGGCTTCGTTTTTCTGGGGGAACATTTCGGCCACGAGAGTTTGCGCGCCCGAGGCGCCGCAGCTGTGCCAGCCGGGCTGGCCGGCCTGCAGTTCCGACTTGACGGCGCCGATCGTGCAATCCAGTTTCGGCGAGGAGACCGTAAAGGTCGGGTCGATGACAACCGGCCAGACCCGGTCGGGATCGTCGAGCCAGCCCCGATCGGCTGCCACGACGAGCCGCCATTCCCCGGCTTTGTCGGTGGGCTCGAGCTGGTAGCTGACGTCGTGGGATTCCGCGGGGCTCGGGGCGCTGTCGAACATCACCGGCGCCGGCAGGGAGAACACGGTCTCGCCGTCGGCACGCTGGAACTCGATGGCTCCTTCAGGGTCGACGTGCGGCTTCAGGCCGCTCGCTGCCGTAAGGACGAACGCGTAGCGATTCGGCTGGGACCGATCGTCGATGGTGATGTCCTCCTTCACCCCGGTGGCGAGGCCCCTGAAGCCGAACCCGACTCCGCCGTCCGCCGCCTCGTAGGTCGCGACAGAGTCGTCGAGGTTCACCGCCTCGGTCTCGGGACCGACGTACTGGCTTTTCAGCCACATGCCGCCGGTCGCGATTTCCACCGGGTCGTCGTCGAGCTCCTCGGGCAGGCTGAGGGCGAAGTTGTTGCGTCCGCTGAAGACGGTGCCGTCGTCCGCTTCCTCGAGCCCTTCTTCGATCGGCTTCCAGTTGCCTTCCGCGTCGAGGTAATTGATCGGGGTCCCGTAGATGCGAGCTTCGCGCGACCCGTCGGGAAGCTGGAGGGTCATGGAGGTGGCCGTCCGTTCGGCGGGAAGCTCCTCAGGCTGCGAGCCCGGCCGCTCGACGGCCGCCCCCCCGTCAGCCGCTGGATCCTCGGCCCCAACCGATCCATCGTCCGCGAAAGCAACGCCGGCGCCGACGATCATCAAGAGGGCGAAAAGCAGCAGAACCGCACCCCAGATTGAACCCCTACCAGACCGGTCCGAGACCGCCATTCGTTCCTCCCTCGCAGATCGAAGGAGCTCCGCGCTCCCTCGCGATGACGGCAACCTATAGGAAAGAGGTTTCTTTGTGGAGGGAAGTTGTTTTTCGATATGAGAAATCTGTTTCTAAATCACCCGTTCGAGACGGCCGCGTCCCCCTCGCCGAAGCGGCGGTGGAGGTCGGCAGCGACTACGACTTGCCCGTTGACGCCGCTGCCCGGCTCCGTATCGAGCCGGGGAAATAGGGTGCGGGCTGTGCCCCTCGCCGAACGTTTCGACGGACTGCTGATCGACCTCGACGGGGTGGTCTGGATCGGCCGCGAGCCGGTGCCGGGGTCGGTGGAGGCACTGCGGTCGCTGCAGGAGAGCGGCAAGCGAATCGTCTTCGTCACCAACAACCCGGGGCGGCTACCCCAGGCCTACGTCGAGCGGCTAGGGGAGCTCGGGGTCACCGTCGGCCCCGAGCAGATCGTCACCGCGGGGATCGCGGTGGCGCGCCTGGCCGGCGAAGCCGCCGGCGAGGGCGGCAGCGCTTTCGTGATCGGCGCCTCGCCGCTGAAGGAGATGGTGGCGGCTACCGGAACCAAGCTTCTGAAGGGTGAAGAGGCCGAAGCCGCCGACGTGGTCGTCGTCTCCGGACACAAAGGCTTCGACTACGGCGAGCTGAAAGCCGCCAAGTTCGCCCTTGACCGGGGTGCGCAGCTGTTCGCCACCAGCCACGACCCGACGATGCCCTATCCGGGCGGCGAGCTGCCGGGCACGGGTGCGGTGCTAGCGGCGGTCGAAGTCGCCTCGGGCAGGCAAGCGACGATCGCCGGCAAGCCGGAGCGGCACCTGTTTGAGATGGCGAGGGAGGCGGCCGGCGGGGGACGACTGGCGATGGTCGGCGACCGGATCAGCTCCGACATCGACGGTGGCCGCGCTGCCGGCCTGGAGACGATCCTCGTCCTCAGCGGCACCACCTCACGCGAGCAGGCCGAGGCGGCCGACCCCGCACCCGACCACGTGCTCGACGACCTCGCCGCCCTACTGCGGTGAGCGCTCCGGCCAGGGCCGACAGCGAGCACCGGCGACCCGGGCTCAGCTTCGCGGGCGTCTTCGCCGTCACCTTCCTCGGCCTGATCGCGGTCGGCTCGGTGTTGCCGGTCCTCCCCCGCTACGTGCACGGGCCGCTCGACTCGACGGACCTCGCGGTCGGCATCGTGATCGGCTCCTACGCGGTCACCGGCCTGCTGCTGCGACCGGTGGCCGGACGGTTCGCCGACACCCGCGGCCGCCGGCCGACGGTCGTGACCGGGGCGCTGCTGGTCGCGCTCAGCGGCCTGCTCTACCTGCCCCACCTCGGCATCCCCGGCCTGATCCTCGCCCGCCTCGTCCTCGGCGCCGGCGAGGGCGCCGTCTACACCGCCGGCTCGGCCTGGATCGTCGACATGGCGCCGCCGCAGCGGCGCGGTCGCATCCTCGGCCTCTACGGGCTCGCGGTCTGGGGCGGCCTCAGCGTCGGGCCGCTGCTCGGCGAGGTGCTCCTGAACGCCGCCAGCTACGAGGCGGTCTGGATCTGCGCGGCGGTGCTGCCGCTGCTGGGAGCGGCGATCGCGCTGAGGGTTCCCGACCCCTTCGAGCCCATGACCCACGCCGAGCCGCACCCGCTGATCGCGCCGGAGGCGGTGCGCCCCGGCTTTGCGATCGCGCTCGCCTCGGTCGGCTACGCGACCCTCGCCGCCTTCATCGTCCTCCTGCTCGAATCCCGCGGGATCGGCCACGGCGCCACCGTCTTCGCCGCCTTCGCGGCGATGATCGTGCTGGCGCGGCTGCTCGCCGGCCACCTGCCGGATCGCTACGGCCCCGCCCCCGTGGCGATCGGCGCGGTCCTGGTCGAGGCCGGCGGCCTGCTGCTGATCGCTCTCTCACACAGCCTGCCGCTGGCGCTGGTCGGCGGGATGGCGATGGGCGGTGGCTTCTCGCTCCTCAATCCCTCCCTGATGCTGATTGCGGTTGGCCGGGTCTCCCAGGAGGCGCGGGGCGCGGCGATGGGTACCTACACCGCTTTCTTCGATGCCGGAGTCGGCATCGGCGCGCCGCTGGCCGGCCTCGCGGCGGCGCTGACCAGCTACGAGGGGTCCTTCATCCTCGCCGCGGCGGTGGCCGTCTCCTCCGCCCTGCTGATCGCGACGACGCTGCGCGGCGAGCACCAGCTGCCGCCGCCAGGCGCTAGCGCTCGCTGATCAGGAGCGTCTGCAGGGCACGGCCGATCCGGCCGCGCCGGTCGAAGAGGACCGAGTCCGAGCTCCCGGTGCCGCTGCGCTGCGGCAGCGTCACCGCGTCGATCCCGATCCACTCTCCCTCCGGCATCCGCTCCAGCTGCGCGGTCAGGTCGACGTTGATGAAGAGGAAGCGGCGGAAGTCGAGCGAAGCGCTGACGCCGTTGCCGACGTCGGCGACGACGAGGGTGCGCTGCAGCGGCGTCGGTTCCTCTCCGGCGACGAGCGGCTGGCGCATCCGCAGCCAGACGGTCGCCGGGCCGGGCTCGAGCCAACCGCCGGAGACGAAGCGCACCTCCATCGCCGAGTGGTAGCCGTGCTCCTGCCCGGTCGGGAAGAAGGTCTCCTCCGCGGCCCGCTCGGGAGGCGGGGGCGGCTCTGCGCTGACGATCGCCTCCGGCGGCACCTCGACCGCGCCCTTACGGATGCGCCAAGCGCGCGCCCGCATCAGCACCTCGCCCTCGGCGTCGCTCAGCTCGGCCTCCAGCATCTGCACACGCCGCCCCGGCCGTACCACCCGGGCCTCGATCCGGACCGGCGCGATCGGCACCGAGCGCAGGATCTCGAAAGTGACCCTCCCGACCTGGAAGTCCTCGGACTCCGGCAGTCCCTCGAGCGCGTAGCCGAGGAGGGCGGCAGGGGGGCCGGCGTGCTGCGCGCCGGGGTCCCAGGGACCCCGCGTCAGCTCGGTCGCGCGGAAGCGATCGCCGTCGCGCTCGTAGAAGGCGTCGAACACGCCCGCATCGTCTCAGCAGGAGCGGCCGCCGAACTCCTGGGTCCAGACGTGGGCGCCGCCGTAGCCTTCGAGCTTGCCCGACTGCAGGCCGATGCCGATGTCCTCGTAGGGGCCGAGGATGTTCTCGCGATGGCCCTGCGAGCGCATCCAGGCTTTGAAGATCGCCTTCGGCGTGCCGAGGCCGCCGCTCCCCCAGGCGATGTTCTCCCCCTGGCTGCAGCCGTCGTAGCCGAAGTGCGTCATCCAGTAGGTGAACTCGCGGCCGCAGGCTTCGTGGCTGAACTCGTTGCAGCGGAGGATGTCGCGGGACTTGTGGTCGGCGGCCTTCGTCAGGTCCTTCGAGGCAACGAGGAGAGGCAGCCCGCGGGCGCTGCGGGCGTGGTTGACGAGGCAGAGCATCACCCGCTCCTGCGCGTCCGCGGACGCCTTTCCGTTGTCGCGACCGTGGCAGGCCTGGGCGGCGCTCGGCAGGGCGAGGAATGCCGCCAGCAGCAGGAGGATCGTGATCGTTCTTCTTCTCATCAAGGCTCGTAGTACCCGAGGCGTACTCTCTTAACAAGGTAGAGAGAGAAAGGAGCGAAGATGGCGACGAAGGTTCAGAAAAGCGAGGGGGAGTGGCGCGAGCAGCTCACGCCCGAGCAGTTCGAGGTGACCCGAAAGGCCGGCACCGAGCGTGCCTTCACGGGGCCCTACGTGGACGAGAAGGCGGAGGGGATGTACCGCTGCGTCTGCTGCGGCACCGAGCTCTTCTCCTCGGACACGAAGTTCGACTCGGGGACCGGCTGGCCCAGCTTCACCGAGCCGGCCAACCTCGAGCACGTCGAGCTGCGGCCGGACAACAGCCTCTTCATGCGGCGCACCGAGGTCGTCTGCAAACACTGCGACGCCCACCTCGGGCACGTCTTCGACGACGGCCCGGCCGACAAAGGCGGCCAGCGCTACTGCATCAACGGCTGCGCCCTGACGCTAGATAAGAAGGAGTAGCTCGGCGAGCGCTAGAGAGCGCCGCCGCCGGCACCGAGGTAGCTGAAGCGCACAGCCAGCGCCACCGCCTCGGTGCGGGTGTCGACCTCGAGCTTGGCGATCGCGTTGCGCACGTGGGTGTGCACGGTCGCCGGGCTCAGCTGCAGCCGGTCGGCGATTTCTTTGACCCGCAGCCCCTCGGCCAGGAGCTCGAGGATCTGGCGCTCGCGCGGCGAGAGGTCGAGCAGTTTCTCGACCTCGGAGGGCTTGCCGCCGGCGAAGTCGCCGCCGAGGAAGGTGCCGCCCTGGGTCACCGCTTTGACCGCCTTGGCGATGTCCTCGGCCGGCGCCGACTTCAGCACGTAGCCGGAGGCGCCGGCGCGCAGGGCGAGCGCCAGCAGGTCGGGCTGGGCGTGGGCGGTGAAGATGATCACTTTGGTCCGTGGCCGGACCCGGAGGACCTCCTTGGTCGCCTCGATGCCGTCGCGCTTGGGCAACTCGACGTCGATGATGAGGACGTCGGGTTCCAGGTCCTTGACGACGTCGACGACGTCGCGGCCGTTGCCCGCCTCGCCGACGATTTCGACGATGTTCGAGTTCATCATCCGCGCTTTGATCGCATCGCGGACGATCTCGTGGTCGTCGCAGAGGACGACTCGTTTTGCTTCCCGGACTCCCGTGCTCACGACAGCCCTCGCTCAGCGCTGCTCATTGAGGCGCGATTCTTTCAGGCGCTCCGTACCGATGCAAAGTTTTGGGTAGCGTGAATCCCCCGTCGCTCTCCTGGCGGTTCTCGATCAGGGCGATGATCGTGCGCCCGACGGCGCACGCCGTGCCGTTCAGCGTGTGCAGGGCCTGCGGCGCGGCACCCTCCTCGGGGCGGTAGCGGGCGCCGAGGCGGCGGGCCTGGTAATCGGTCGTGTTCGAGCAGGAGGTGAGCTCGCGGAAGCGTCCCTGGCTCGGGATCCAGGCCTCGCAGTCGTACTTCTTCGCGGCCGGGGCGCCGAGGTCGCCGACGGCGATGTTGACGACGCGGTAGGGGATCTCGAGCTCGCCGAGGATCCGCTCCTCGATCGAGAGCAGCCGCTCGTGCTCGTCCGCGGAAGCGCCCGGCTCGACGAACGAGAACATCTCGACCTTGTCGAACTGGTGGACGCGGAAGATGCCGCGGGTGTCGCGGCCGGCGGCCCCGGCCTCGCGGCGGAAGCAGGTCGAGAAGGCGCAGTAGCGGAGCGGCAGCTCGGCGGCGTCGAGGATCTCGTTGGCATGCAGGCCGGCGAGGGCAACCTCGGAAGTGCCGGTGAGGAAGAGCTCGTCCTTGGGGATCTCGTAGATCTGGTCGCGGTCGCCGGGGAACATGCCGGTCCCCTCGAGCGCCTCTTCGCGGACGAGGACCGGCGGCACCACCGGCTCGTGCCCCTCGCCGCGGACGAGGTCGATCGCGAAGCGGACCAGGGCCAGCTCGAGCAGGACCAGGTCCCCCTTCAGGTAGGCGAAGCGGGAGCCGGAGAGCTCGGCCGCCTTCTCCATCTCGATCAGGCCGAGCTCGGTGCCGATCTCGAGGTGGTCGCGCGGCTCGAAGTCGAACCGGGGGCGCTCGCCGACCTCGCGGATCACGACGGCGTCCTCCTCGGTCATCCCTTCCGGCGCGTCGGGGTCGGGGACGTTGGGCAGGGTCGGCACCAGCTCGGCGAGCTTGGCTTCGACCTGCTCCAGCTCCTCTTTCGCCGACTCGACCCGCTCCTTCAGCCCCTGCACCGTCGCCATCAGCTCCCCGGCGTCTTCGCCGGCCTGCTTGCGTTCGCCGATCTGCTTGGAGAGCGTCTTGCGCTCGGCCTGCGCGTTCTCGACCTCGGGCAGCAGCTCGCGGCGACGGGCGTCCAGCGCCAGTAGCTGGTCGACCCGCTCGGCCGCCCCCCGTCGCGCCAAGGCGGCTTTGATCCGCTCGGGGTCGGAGCGGATCGCCTTGAGGTCAAGCATGGGAAGCCCCCGCTACGGAGATTCTTGGCCGGGACGCGGCGACTCTTCGGCGTCTTCGCCGGCGTACTTGGCGACGAATTTGGCCACCGCCTCGGCTTCGTCGCCGACGACGATGTTCTGGGGCATGATCGCGCCGGAGAAACCACCGTTCTGGATCGCGTAGAGGGCGTCGTCGTAGGTCTCGACCCGCTGGTTGAGGTTCGGGCCCTGCGTACGCTCGCCGCGGTTGCCGCTGCCCTGGCTACCGGCGGCGCTCAGCGTGTGGCAGCCCGAGCAGTGGGTGGCGTAGAGCTCGGCGCCGCCGTAGTTGGGGTCGTCCTGGGAGACGGCGATCTTTTCCGAGCCGAAGGAGCCGCAGGCGGCGAGGCCGAGGGCGGCGGCGAGGACGGCGGCTATGACCATTGCGGAACGCATGCGGCGGGCATCATATTGTCTAGCGCCGATCCAGCTCCCTGACGATGCCGCCGCCCGATCCAGCCAGCTTCCGCGCCGCCCTGGCAGGGCTGCCCACCGGGGTCACGATC
>Ga0190273_10000285_pt1 | contig 21835 bp, 29 predicted proteins | sample Popmic504IS_FD_134513 | JGI IMG/M metagenome (GOLD analysis project Ga0190273, IMG submission 134513) | Populus adjacent soil microbial communities from riparian zone of Shoshone River, Wyoming, USA - 504 IS | ecosystem: Environmental > Terrestrial > Soil > Riparian zone > Trees stand | place... | reverse complement strand
TAGCACGAAGGCACGGTCATGCTCGAAGCCGGCATCTGTGATTTTGACAGTCTTGAGCTCGACGGGGAGCAGGGACTTGATAGGGTAAACGAATAGCTAGTCACACCAATTAATGCCTTGTGATGAAGCAGCTTCCGCTGCGCTCACCCTCTGTATGTGCATGTTGTAAGTCTGCTTATTAGCGTTTCTTCTGAGGTTTGACTTTTCTCTTTTATATGCAGCCCTTGTACTATACTATTGGAGACTTGGTGGTGAATTATTATGTTGTCTTCAATCGTGGATCATCAACGATTAGCTAAAACTATGGGCGGGCTAGACGCAAACCCAACAAACATAGACCCACCAGGCCCGTGCTGTAATATACAATTCTCGGCCTCAAGTATTTATGCACCTTTGCTTACTCTACTGAGATTAGTATCTTTTGATTTACTATCCCATGTACGACCAGAGTCGAATTCGATGAGTGCCAGTGAGGCATCCCTAAAAATGTTGGGCGAGAATGTCGTGATCGATGAAGGAAAGTAGCGAGACAAACGACTCTATTGACAAAGCCTGAACCCTATACCGTCCTCACAGTTGTCCAAATTTCCTTCAAATAACTTACACGATATCACGTCAGCTGTGGATTGTTCAAAGCCTGGTGCCGCGCTCAATGGGCGGACTCAGCTGGTGTTTGGCATGCTTCTGACACATACAGCATACCACTCTCGTGGTCAAAAGCATGAAGCTGCCGCGTTGGAAGTCACAACCGAGATGCTACAGATGTTGTCACAAAGGTGGTACGTTCGCCTATAGTTGAAAAGGGTGTCCTGGAGAACGATGTTTTGCGAACTTGTAGACAGAAATCACGAGGGAAAGTCCACAACTTGTGAGTATCAAAACACTCTACGACACCGGGAGACAGAGCTCGGAACTACCAAGTCCATGCGATACTTTCTTGCACCGAGCGTACAATGCTGCGCCCTATGGCCGGAGGGATGCTGGACCAAAAAGCCAGATCCGCCCGTTCGATTGTCTGGCCAGCACTATTGAATGGCCAGGATGAGTGATGCTCTATGATAGCCATCATTGCCGAACATCCTCGTACCGAAGCCGGTTCCTTGGCGTCCGGAACTTTGCATAATCCACCGGCTTTAATCTATCACTTTCATTGGACTCGAGGAGCCGAGACAACCGAGAAGCGACCTGCTCTAGTTAGCATTGCAAATGATATCTCTAGCATACTGTGATTTATATGAGAATAGATCCCCAAAGTTCGAGGTCTTGGCGTACGGAAAATTGATATCTGGAATTTCGTATCTTAATAGCTGCAACTACCCATCTATTATTACCAGTACAATTGCAAGCCATTTCATGGCTGAGAAAGGCCCGAAGGATGTCCACATCGATAATGTTGCAGAGGCAGAGGTGAGCTTTGCGACGGCCGATACGCGGATCGACGGCGAGGTCTTTACTGGCATCAACAAGCAAACCATCCTTGCGTTTTTGGTAAGCTTATGTGCACCGCGAAGCAAAAAGGTGATTACTGAAAATAACTACAGGCTATTTGCGGTCAACTCAATGCTTACGAGATGACACTGTTGATTCCAGCTGTTGCCGCTCCTTACATCAATGCAGAACTTGGTCCCGATCCCAACATTACCTGGATGAATGTGTCATGGACACTTGGTGCAGCAGTCCTAGTCAGTGTTGGAGGCCGTTTGTCAGACATTTTTGGGCGTCGATATTTCATGCTTTGCGGGGCTTTCATATCTTTCATAGGCACGATCGTTGGGGCAACAGGCCGGAGCGTTCCTCAAATGATTTTGAGTGGGGTGATGTTTGGTATTGGTTCTGGCTTCCAAGAGATGGGTTTTGCATGCATTATGGAATTTATTCCGAACAAGTACCGATTGATTTCTCTAGGTGAGACCCAATCTCCCTTTACTATACTCAGCTGACACAGTTAGGGTTGTACGGCACAAGCATAATCCCGTGTCTAATGACTCCACTCCTTACCTACGTCTTCATAGGCAAAACTACGATTGGCTGGAGAGGTGCATATTGGCTCATGTGTGCTTGGCACGGTTGTGCTGGTGTGTTTCTCTTCTGCTTCTATCGGCCTCCTACGTTCAAGCACAAGCACGAAAGAGACGGCGTCTCCAGATGGAAGTTGATTAGCGAAATGGACTACGTTGGCTTACTGCTCTTCGTCGCGGGATGTACGATATTCCTCGTGGGCTTGAACTTTGGAGGTAGAAGCTATCCTTGGATGCATGTTGCGGTCATAACGCCCATAATTGGGGGTTTCATGCTGCTGGTACTCTTGTTTGTCTGGGAATTCAACGCTAATTTGAAGTACCCTTTGCTTCCACGGAAGCTTTTCAAGCAATGGCGAGGGTAGGTCTCTTTTCTTGCAGAATGAAAAGTGATCTCAGACTGACCTTTTGTGCAGATACAACGTCCTTGTCATTGTTGGATTTTGTTGCGGTATGCTCTACTATAGCATGCAAGTCCTGTGGCCTCGTCAGTCTGCGCTGCTTTTCGTACCGGCTGACAATCCAATCATGCGAGGTGTATACGCCAACCTGACGATCTGGGCCACTTGGTGTAAGCTTTTGAAGATAACAAAGCATCTCGCCAACTTACTTGCTGACTCTATACAGTATCGCTGATATCTGTGTGGCTCATATGTGCGAGACTGGGTCATGAGAAATGGCAGATCTTCGGGTTCATATGTTGTCAAACAGCATTTGTTGGTGCTCTGTCGTCGGTGGGTGTCTTTGACAAATACAAGGCTATCGCACTGGTCTTTCTGATGTCTTGCGTCATCAATCAACCATTGTACATGCTATTCACTATGGTGTCCCTCAACCTTGAAGATCAAGCAGACATGTGAGTTACCAAAAATTCTTATCAAGTAACAGTATCTACAGCCACTAACTGCAAAACCTTCAGGGGTGTCGCCATTGGAGCCATCTCGACATTTCGCCTTCTCGGAGGCGCTGTTGCGACAGCCATTTACTCAGCAATTGTAGCTACTCAATTCGCGAACCATTTGCCCGAACAGGTCCGCCAAGCTGTTTCTTCTACCGCCTTTGATTCGACAAATCTCCGCATGCTGATCGGCGCGGCTTCTTTAAACACAGAAGCTGCCTATGCCAAAGTGCCGGGCATTACATCACAGATTATCAGCGCTAGTCAATTTGCAGTCAAATTGGCGTATACACAGGCTTACAGAACGGTGTACCTAACAGCTCTTGGCTTTGCCGTACTGGCAATGGGCAGTGCTTTGCTGTGTTCAAGTACCGATCCTTCGAAGAAGACATTTGATAAAGCGGTCCGCTTGGAGAATGAGAGGACCAAATCTGTGTCGAATGATGCCAAGGAGGGAGAGAGTCTGCAAGCCTAACGACGACTGGGGCCATGCCACATTGGTGTTGGTTTTAGTCCGTAATGTATGATAGCGAGGAAGAGCTTCCTTGTACCGAGAAGACTGACGACAGCATCAAAGTTATTGTATATCTTAGCAAAAGATCAACTCTTTTCACTCATAGCCTGCTCTCATCTTCTTATGATTACTGTTTTCGCAAGCCCGGCGTCGCAGACGTTCGCCTTACTTAAATGGACCGGTAGTATTTTGCGTTGAAGACACGGTGGCACAGGAGGACAAAGTCTTTAATCAGATCTTCCGTCAAACAAGACAAGCCATGATGTTTGAAATGCTCATACGGAAGCAAGCAGCTGAAAGAGCTGGGTACAACTCTGCGCGTCCTTCAACCCATGGCATGCTCTCCACACACGATCGACAGTCTGAGGATCAAAAAATTGCTCTGCTTCTTGTCTGAACCGGTCTTCAACCGCAGGTCCGTCCAACCAAAGCACATCTTGCAAAGACCCTTGATGTTTTGTTCCATCCGTCATGCATATTTCTATACGACAAGGCTGTCTTCCTTTCACAAAGTCTCGATCGTATTCAGCATCGGTCGAGATGTCGCATTTTCGAATCAATGCCTGCAAGTTTTCGTTGTCGTACTGAGTGTAGGCGAACTCGTCGATGCAGCCAAACAACAGAGCGGCTGATACTCCGTATTGAAGACTCATCTTCGTTTGCTGCACCCTTTCAAAAGGTCCGTAGCTGTCGCACCCTGGATAATTCTTTGCGGGAGAGGAGGTGACGATGAGAACGTTTCGGATTTGCTGCAAATGTTCATTCACTTCCTCCCTCAGCTGCAGAGCAACTGAAATGGGTGTTTGTATGAAATTACAGCCTGCAAATGGCTTGAACGTCACGCCCATTATGCCGTCACCACATTCAGAGTCCGCTAGCCATTCGCGAAATTTCTGTGCCGCATTAACTCCACAATTATACGCAGCAAATAGACCATTTTTCCCTTCGAGCACTGTGCCACTGCTGTGCATCCCTGATCTTGCCAGATCCAGGCTAGTAATGCCGCCACGACTGGCCGTTCCCAATTGAGTATTGATCTCGGTACCCCCAGTCCAAGCCCATTCATTGAGACCTGCAGCTGCATTCGCTCCGAAGCCAAGAGCATTTGCGCCTGTACTCAAACTCATACTGTCGTCAGCAGCGACCCCGGCGCCTGCAGCAGCAAAACCACCGACGATGCCGCTAGGACGGAAGTGAGGGTTGCAGGATCCAGAGTGGCGTACTGACACACCAAGCGCGACAGCCATTTCGTAACCAGCCACAATACCTTTCAACAACTGTTCACCTGTCCAATTTTCGCGTTGACTGAGCGCCAGAGCGGCGGGTATCACCATTACCCCGATATGAGCGCCAGATCCGAGGTGCATGTCATCGCGGATGATACTGTCGAGCGATTAAGCTGTTAATGTACACATCAACTATCCTTGCGTGGCTTACACGAGTGTTATCGACTTACCTGTGAGCGATAGATGCATTGGTGAACGCTGCTACTTCAGCGGAGACTGGCGAATCAAGCCCTATGACAAGAGCTTGTCCGGAGCCAGGAGAGGACACTTGCGCATAACGCAGTAGCGCTTGGCTCCAGGGCGATGCAAGGCCAGAGACGAGTGCGCCCAAATAGTCGAGGAGGCAGAGCTTGGCCCTCTCTTCGACCTTGGCTGTTAAGCTGCTACCTCGAATTGCCTGAAGGCGCTGAGCTGCTTGAAGAGTCAACGTCGGGGCAGTCTCTCTGTGACACGCCATCACGTCGTTTTCGGAAGAGTGGGGAGTGATCATTCTATATGCAATAATGGTTGTTCAAGGAGCTTCAATGTCGATAGGGCCGCCATGGACGATTTGAAGCGAATACCAAGATCATAGCAGAAGTAATGATGTTGTATGGGTGCTGTTTAACCCCTGAATGCTACGACTGGCTCGGGAATGATTGATTGAAGTTTCGAAGGAGATTGGCTAGTTCAAAGTTATACTTAACGCAAATCCTTATATTCGGCGAGCCATTTCCGGGAATGTTCTGTGTGCCTATGATTTCTTAGCCAGCCACGTGCGGTTTGACCATAAAATGGATTGAGGATGAATAAAACTACTTTAGGCCAAGATCGCCCTTGTGAGCCCGGCTTGTCGGCTCTTCCGGCTATATCATCCAATCGTATTTTCGCTATCTACTTGCGCTTAATAAGCTCTTGAGAACATCCAGAAAGCTGAGGGAGACCTAATCGTCAGCGCTATCAATCAGAAACCAATTGCTCACCATTCTGGATACCCCAAGAAGCACCCGTGGACTGATTGTGCTGCTCCCAGCATAGTGAGGTCATAACAGATCAGATAGGCTTGTCAGACCGGGATCTATTTCCACTAGTTTTCGAATACTTCTTAGCACCATTGTAATCGAACAACTTTGCCTACTCATGATGCCTCAGGCTAATAAATCACAACTTCATCTTGGGTAATATAGAACAAAACAAAGCCCCATTAGCTGTTTCTGGCAGAGGAATACTTACCCCAGCTTGAATGTCATTTTCACGTTACGAGATACAAATACGTGTCAACATCTCCCACCATGTCACACAGAGTATTGATCACTGGAGCATCTGGCTACCTAGGTGGCAGTCTGCTCACTCGGCTGAGAGATGCCAACCTGCCGCCGTATGAACAACTGTACGCTCTTGTGCGCACAGATGATCAAGCCAATGCTGTCAAGCAGTACGGAGCCGAGCCTCTAATATTTGACGTAAAGGACAAGGTAGCTACGCGCGAGGCTATCATCAACCACAAGATCTCTATAATCTTCTTCCTCATTGACGCCTCCAAGGCCGAATCTCAGGTTCATTTCTTGGAGGCTCTTGCCGAGGTGAAGAAGGCTACCGGAAAAGACGTTCATTTCCTACATGTAAGCATGCAGAGGCACTCACTCAATACACATGATGGTCGAGCGGCATGACTGATCATTTGCGAAGACTAGTGGGGCCAAATTATTCTCCAGCCACTCCGGTGCGCCAACAGACCGGCCGCTTTTAGACACCGAACCAGACCTTTACGACATTCAAAAGTCCCAGAAGCCAACACTTCCTCCAATACAGCCGGTATCTCTTACTTCCCAACCTCAACTAGGCGTTGTAGCTAACGTGGGACGGACAGGCAATCGATGCCAACAACATGGTGATTGAGCAAGCCAATTCCCTGGGGATACATAGCTACATATTTGTGCCATGCATAGTCTGTAAGTACTTGAATCGCTACAGCACCCCACGGCTTGTCGAGATGTGAAACACAGACTTACGCAATATAGATGGCAAAGGAGAAGGCTTTGGAAACCCGATATCTATTCAAACAACGGCCATCGTGAAAGCCGCATGTGCGTTGCGACGCGTTCACAAAGTTGACGATGGACGGCCTGTACGTTACATAACCCAGGCAGCCTTTTGAAATTTCATGCTTTTCGGCTCAAGACTGACAAGCTGTTCAGACTTGGCCCGTTTGCCACCTTACAGATAATACCAGCCTGTATCTGGAACTGCTACGTGCTATACTAGCAGGAGAAAAGCCAGCCAGTGGGAAGCAAGGCTACTATCTTGCGGCATCCGGGAGCATCGCATGGGCAGATCTCTATGAGGGAATTGCTGCCAGACTCGTCAAGCGGGGTGCCATTGACGATGCAACCGTCAAAAGGGCCACGATCCAAGATCTGAGTGATATGGGCGCTGCCCTAGGCTGCCCAAAGGAGTTAGTTCCTTTTCAACTGGGAGGATTGTAAGTCTATCCCGCAATACCTGCATGATCTAATGCTCAAGGAAATGCCGCAGGTGCACCTTCACGGCTCAGAACGGTAAGAAGCTCGGATGGAAGCCTCAGTATAGTCCTTCTCATATACTCGAGGCAGTGGATGATGAGGTCGAGAGAGTGCTCGCGTTTCTCAAGCAGTGAGATTGCTCTACTACATGCTGTTTGTGTTGGTTGAAGGAGAATCATAGCTTAGGCGACCAGACCACCATGAGTAGGTCACCGTCTAAATACTATGATATAAACTACGAAGTGGCTGGAGTTGTTAGTTCAACAGCTTGAGGAACTTATATTACTGCCGATATTTAGACACTGAATGCCGATTTTGGTGGACTCCAGATATTACTGCATAAGAACCTATGCTTCACAAAGATGGCAGACCTTCAATATAAGAATCTGGAAACAGATTCGAGGGGTCAAACAGATTCTGCAGCTGCACTGTTGGGTCCGAGAGCCAGGATGTATCTCCCCATAACTCTGCTTGATGCTCTGCGAGTAGAGTTCCGGCCAGCTTACTGGTTTGTGTCGTTACACTCGGAAAGTAGCTCTGACAATCAATCCCGTGCAACCAATTGAAATCAGCCAGAGTAGGGGACGCAGAAGTTTCACTTAAGTTCGGCCTTTGAGTGTTCAGCAAGCTGTTTGCACGCTCAGCGCCAAGCTTCTCAAATACTTGAAGCCTCTTGAATCCTTTGACAAAAATCGCGGCAGTGGGCCATAGGTCTGCCACTTCCTCCAAAGCAAGCCTAAGGATGCGAATATCCGCTGCACCATTTTCTGCCAAGCTTTCTATGCGCTGCGTATGTAGGAGAGCCACAATCGCGACTGCCACGTACCAACATGAAATTGCTCCTAGAAAACGGATATGCCCTCTGGCAAGGAACTCTTTGAAAATCCGAGCAACACAGGACGAAGCTAAGACTGCAGTAATATACGCTTCTGGGAGAGGCTGTGAAGAGTGTCGCGACGACCATTTCATATGAAGGATAGTAATGGTGGTAAGATATGGCAGATGTAACTTGAACACATCCCGATCGAAATGGCGTATTCGGACTGACGTGATTGGCAGACTCAAGGCCCCTGGCAGACCTCGAACCCATTCAATAAGTTCTTCTGCCAATGGCTTCGGGAATGACGCCTGTTCGACATTGCGGGATAGGTGCTGACCAACTCGTCCAATGATGCTACACAACCGAACCCATTGGATGAAGATTGCAGCGCGGGCATGTTCTGATGGAGTGAAATCTCCGATAGATGGCTCGCGAACGTTGCAGTCTTCAGGGTTGATAGTGCAGGGACGGCCTTGACAAATGGCCGTCAATCGTTCTCTAGCCTAGAGCTGCTCTTAGTGAAATGATGACGACCGTCGCGTCTTTCTACTTACGAACAGTGTCCACCAGATTCTTCTTCGTAGTCCCTGCATCATGCCTCCACCAATTTCTCGAACATCTGTGGGTTCACGGTGCAAACCCATCTGTTGAGCATATTTGATTGCAAGACCAGTCCACCACCAAGCTGCATCTTTGTGTACGATAGAGGGACTAGTGATTGATTAGAAAACGTAATAAGGCTGACATTTATGCAACTGCTGGGGAGATTAGAGATCACCAAGCATGTCTACTGGGTCTTCGTCAAGCATCCTGAATTCAAATAAATGAGTGACGAGTAGAATGTAGGACGAGACGCTTCAGGCAGGTGTGCAGGTAAGTACTAAAGGTGTGAAGGTACGAGAGTGGTGTTAGAGGAGACAAGCCTGGAAGTCACACTTACCCACGGGGCGCCCACCAGTAGAACAACATAATCGCTTGCAAACAGACAATGGGGTTGGCTTCTTGGTCGGTGTAGAACAGCATCTTGGCTCGACTGTAATAGTCGCTGGCCGTTGCATGTTGAATCATGGGAGGCCGAATTTGTGTTCCTAACAAAGCCAATGCGTTGATAAGAAGAGGTGACGGAGATGCTTCGAGACCAGCCCACAAGGGTCCCTTGTCTAAGATCGGACACCACGGCCAGCAGTAGTCAAAATAAGTTTCAGCAAAGCTTTGCTGCAGTTCCGATGGTGGAAGGTCGATCTCAGGTAGACTGGAGGGCACTGTGTTTTCTTGATTGGTCTTTGCAATTTTCCGATGATCCTGCTCGAATATCTTGTGGATCCCAGTCTCGCCAAGGTATCCAGCTGTCAATCCGTAGGAGACTGCAGGCGAACTTTCTATGAAACGAGTTTTGGAGCTCGAATATGCCACCGTTGGTAACGATATCAGTCGCTGTTCGGGTGAGGGGATCAGCAAATCTCGATCAGCAGCTGACTGGTTTGTAGGGTCGAATAAATTGGAGGTCAAATCGTGGTCCTCAATTAGAATGTTCTGAATTGATTGTTGTTGCATGAACTGCTGAGTGCTCTCTGCTAAGCAGGTATTCTGCTGCACGACGGCAGGTCGGATGGCAGTAAAAGAGTTCTCATGAGCTTGCAGTGTACCTGGACTAACCCCAGCATTGGTTCGTCTTTTGCGGCGCTTAGGAGACCTTGGCCTGTTACATTTTTGTCAATTAGGTTCTAATCGACCCGCGCGCTCTCCCATTGTGTAACTCACTGACAGAAACTTGCTGTTTCAATGCAGGTACCACAACTTCCAAGACCGTTTTTAGCCCGATCCTCGAGATCACATTTCAGCTAAGACGTGCGTTAGCGGTATGCTAGCGAGCGAGGCTACGTTCGAGCATTAGCTGACCTTTCGATCATGACATTGGAGGCATACAAGTCGAGCACGTCTTTTGCGAACGTGAGGCTGATCCTGCGGCATAGTATCGGGTGAAGTAGTACGAAAATCGCAGTGGTAAGAGTCTAAGCCCCTACATTTCCATATCGTAGGTGTAGTTGAAGACTTCGTGCGACTGTGCGTAGCCGAGGCAAGAGCCTAGATATCTACTAGTCAAAAATGGAAAGGTCAAGCACGGAGCGGGGCATTATGGAGGTGGATTTACTGTATTGACCCCGGATTCAATTACAAACCAAGAGTCTTCCCACCAGTACAGTACGGTGACGTCATTGGAATTCATCCTTTCCTATAATTGCATAGTTGGTTGATGACCTCCTAAGGGATCGTGAACGAGCCTTTCATTTGGGCATCTCGCCGGCACTCTGCACTTCTGTCGAATGGCATTCTTGTTGGCCTCTCACCAGGAAGCATCTTCGTCGATCTGATAGAGTCCGCAAGCTTGTCCGCCTCCTGTTTGACTTTGTCCAGAGGTCGTAAAACACTTGAATCAAACACAACAACAAAGAAACCGAAATCTGACATTGGTGGTGTCGTTTCCGTACTTCCTGCTGCGATGCCTAAGAGCTGGACCATAATAGCAAGGCCAGTACCTTTATATCCCCCCAGGCAGTCAATGCCCCCTGAAATACATCGAAAGGGTTCTTCGTTGGCCGACCTTCGCTGTCGTACGCTGCTCCCTCTCGAAGATCGACGCCCAGCCTCTCCGCTAATTTCACCTGTGCATACATGATATTGCTTGTTCCAATGTCCCAAATCGCAGGCTTGCCACGGTTGCTCGTCGGAAATCCGATACAGAATGGATTCGTACAGAATTTCGGTTCGCATCCCCCGTGTGGTGCGACTATCCGACAACCATTCAACGCAATAAAAATGACCAAATCCTCTCGCGTAGCCATCTCAGCATAGTATGCGAAGTTGCCCGTATACCACAACCCGTTAGCACCAACAACCGATACACCAGCACTTTTTGCCTTTTCGATGGCTATTTGCGTTTCCTGGCGAGCAACCAAGTATCCTACTGAGTTATGACCATCAAGATGAGCATATGCTGCCCCTGACCGGGTGACCCGAATCTCTTTGTTTGCTTGTATCTCTGTATTTTTGAGGTGCTCAATGATACTTAGAGCTCGAGCTAGTCCGGCAAACGGATGTCCTCGAAACCTGGCGTCTACCAGGTGGTCCGTGATGGTCGCTGCTTGGTCGTTGGAATATCCAGCCTTCTGAAGGGCATCCTTGCACAAGTCTGTCGTTTCTTGAATTGATATTTGTACATTTTGAGTGAGGTGAGAAGAGCTCTCAGGTGCAGCTGATTCAATATTAGGAGATACAACCATGGCTGGTGGACTCGGTTTGAGAAGTCGCAATCGCGTTCATTCGACGACTCACGTGGTATAGGTGGAGTCTATACGTTTTCCCAAATATTTAAAGTTGAAGATGTGATGTGGAGCAGACAGCTCGGGACACTTCTCAGCAGTGGAGATTTCTTATGCTCATGTGAAGGCATCTATGATTGACAAGGTCCGGCTTTGTAGCATACAAAATACAAGACGACAGGCAACAGGGACTTGCTAAGAGGACTTCTTTACAATGGGAAGATCAAAACCCTCCACAGCTTGTTCAAGTGACGGAGCGCAATCGGCCTCCTGATTTTGCACGAGTCATGGTATTGCCTCACAGCCATGTGTGCACATCTTGCCAGCTTATGTTCAAGGTACAGTTGAAACAGAGAGCTTAGCTCGACAGATCATCTCGGTAAGTTTGTTAGAGCTACCACAGGCTTCGCAGTGCAACAAAGTGTTTTGCCTGCATCAGCTGAGCTTCACTGGAAAGCCGATTGAACTGTTATAGCCGACTACCGAAGTACCGAGATGCTCCGGCACCTGAACAGCATAGTACTATGCTCACTATCTAGGATGCCGTTAGTGCTCCAACCACATCCGTTCCAGATGGCATGATGCTAATTGTCTGTAACGCGTGTGAGTCGGCCAAAGCGATTGAAGCGACTGATCTTGCGGACCTGGCTGGCTCACATTGTTCATTGAATGATACATACGGTCGATGTTAACGAAGACAGCTCACTCCATTGACCCGACGATATATATTGACGTTGACCGCATTCAGCGGCGCGGGAGAGCATCACACCCGTATTCCCTTCGTTGTCTTTGCTATACATATGGTCAGCAAGCACACTCGCCACAGCACAGATTTGACAGCAGCAACAATAGAAATGGTGGCGACTAGCAGCAACACAGCTGCAAGACCTAATTTGGGCATTCCGTCGTCCTCCACATCTATCTCTGTCAAGATAATTGACGTCTCGACCATCTCCAACGTCCCAGCCGCTGTACTTTTCACGCCACCAGTTCCAGAATTCGAGACACTTGCTCCAGTTCCGTCTTTCTGTTTTCTTCTTGAACATCCGAATGGCCAGAAGCTTATCTTCGACCTCGGCATTCGCAAAGATTGGCAAAATCTCGCTCCAAGCATTGTTGAGCGGTTCAGGAAGGTTGGCCACCAGCCGAGCGTGGAGAAGAATGTCGCTGAGGTTTTGGAAGAGTCTGGGATCGAGACAGTGAACATCAACGCTGTGATCTGGAGGTAGGTGGATGATAGTGTGCGGCAGATGTCGTGCAACTGTCCTGTTTTCTTACGCCGGTACACCTATATTTTCCATACTAATAGAGGACAAATAGTCATGCACACTGGGATCATATGGGAGACATGTCAACATTCGGCCCGACAACCGACTTGATAGTAGGTCCAGGCTTTAAAGCACACTTCTTGGGCGATGGAAAAGGCAACTCAGCCCTCGGCGGAGTCCTCCCGACCGATGTGGAGTAAGTCCAATCTTTCCACGCTTACCAGAGCCTACTCTATCTATCTTTGTTTGTGCATCAGTTCTGCTTGCTGACACATATGTGTTACAAGAGGCCGGTCTGTACATGAGATCTCCTTCGAAGGCCCTGATATCCTCCAGATTGGCAACTTCCCGGCACACGACTATTTTCAAGACGGCTCTCTCTACCTTCTCGACAGTCCAGGGCATTGTGTGGGCCACCTCTGTGCCTTAGTGCGCACGACTTCCCGCCCAGATACATTCGTTTTCCTAGGTGGCGATGCAGCACACCATTGCGGCGAGTTCCGCCCGTCAACCCACGTTCCAATGCCGGATTCGATCACGCCGAACCCATTGACGCTACACGACCGACAAGTTTTATTCTGCCCAGGATCGTGGTTTGAAGATCTCCAGATGTCTCGCAACCGTAATCCCAAGGGCCCTTTGTGGCAAGCGGCTTTTGGCCACGATATGGAAGACGTGTTGAAAACGATTGGAAAGATGCAAGAGTGCGATGGAGATGATAACATCTTCGTCATACTTGCACATGATGCAGCGCTGAGGAGTCTCGATGTGCCTTTGTTTCCTAAAGAAGTAAACGACTGGAAAGCGCGAGAATTGGGGCAGAAACTGAAGTGGGCATGGATAGGAGACATCATGGCAAGTTTGAAGGGTCAGACTTGATTCGCCATGTGACCCTCGGACCCTACATACTAGAAGCTCATAGCGAAGCTTTTTATTTTGCGGCGACTGCCACAACTCAGTATCACTATGGGATCGTAGGTTTTTTGAAATAATATTACCACAAGCAAATCTTGCCACGAACACATATGATGTCAAGGATGGAACCCCAAATAGGGGAGCGCCGCAAAACGGAAAAGCTGCCGCCGATTTGCTGGATTAATGGAGCTCCAAAGAGCTATTCGGCTGCTTCAACGCGTCAAGCCATAGCTGGTTCTGCTCCTACAATGGGACTTGCAACAGCAATCTAAGGACTCATTGCAAGTTTCCTTTGTCATGGGTAATACTCGCGGCTCCAACTGCCTGCTAAGTTGGTGGGTACAACACGCATGATCATTACGCTGAAATCGTGGACTTGTCTTTATAATCTGGTTGCTTGCCTCCACCAGTATTAAGGGTTGTGGGGCGAAGCAGCCTCTCTAGCTTGCATATGGACATCATCAACCATAGAATTTCTTAATTCTGATCAATATGCCCTCTGCACTCCTTACTTCTCAATATACCAAGCCAAGTCACTTTTGGGATCCAGTTCGAAGGCCGTGAATCCATTGCCCAGAAACTTGAAGTTGTTTGGACTTCGATAGTCAATGTCAAAGTCCTCAGGTCGCAAATCGCTAAGCAGGCGTTTGTACAACATGCCGCTACCTCCGAACAATGCAGTCACCCTTCCATCAACACGGCCTCTCTTGTACCAGCTCTTGCAGTTCCCTGTCCAGACTAGTGACTCATGAACTCTGTCGGAGTAGGCATTGAGGTGGCGGACCACTGTGGCATTGGGTACAAAGCTCTTGATGTCCTCTTCAGCCATTTTCTTCAACCACTTGACAAAGTAGTCGCAGTTCCAATTAAGAGCCTCCAGAAGGGAACCATGACCAGCCAGCGCGTTGGGTCCAAGGGTGATGAAATAATTGGGCATATTAGGGGCTGAGATAGAGAAATACGACTCTGGATCCCCTTCCCACGCTTCTCTAAGATCCACACCAGTTCTCCCAATGGTCGAGTATTGTGGACGATGCGAAACGTCAAATCCAGTCGCACAAACCACTGTGAAGCTTGTCAGTGCACATTGAGTATGATTAGGCGGCGGGTCTTGGACTCACAAACATCAATTTCATACACACCATCCACCGTGTGTATTGCATTTGCCGAGATCCTTTCGATAGGAACCTGTGTAAGATCACAGTTGGGCAACAGAAATGACTCCAGGTACCCTTCTCCAGGCGTGATGCGCCGACATCCAAGGGGCCACTTCGGTATGAGCATGTTACAAAGCCTAGGATCATGCCCAAGCCGTTCCCTCATCTGCGCTTCAGCAAGACGCATGGCTTCTTTGTTCGCCTCTGAGTCTTTGATGAACTGTGGACAGCTTGTCAGTACACGTTATGGACACGAGCCGCACAGTAAATAGTCATCTCGAAGTGGCGTTGGAGAGAATGGGGTGCATACCATCCTAAACGCTTTGTTCGTGCGATGTATCATTGCCTTTCGATGTTGCTTCATACTCTCTGGATTCTCACGAAAGTTCTGCTTTTGTTCTTCGCTGTATTGAGGATTGTTACTTGTGGAATTTCCGCCTAAATGTTGTGAGGGAGGCACCCTGTAGTAGATCCAGGCAGACCCACGAGCAAAGTTCGTGACTGTCGTACCGGGTAATCTCGCCATTTGAGGTACGATCTGAACTCCTGACGATCCGTTGCCGACCACTGCAATCCTTTTGTGGGAATAGTCGTAATCATGGTCCCAGGCAGCGGAGTGTACGCGATGTCCTTTGAACGTATCAATACCGGGGATGTCGGGCCATTGGTGGGTACTGATCGAATACCTCAGTCAGTGGTCGAGAGAACGGGCGAATCTGACACTTACTGCAGCACTCCTTGACCTGAGATCAGCACGTCTGCGAACTCCTCTTGGCTTGACCCCTCAAATTCAACAGTGACCTTCCATTGTCCTAGGTCTTCCTGCCACATAGCTGAGGTCACCTTTGTATTCAACTGCACGTCACGGTCGAGGTTCCACTTCTTCGCAGTACGTTTTATATAGTCTTGGATCTCTGCACCACTTGAATAGAATTTTGTCCATTCTGGATTGGGATCGAAAGGAAAGGCCTAGCAAAGACAGTCAGTAACCAGCAAACACCACTGCGTGTAGATCGTTGACAGAGAAATCAGGACATACGTAGATGTGGGAGGGCACATCGCATTGCACACCTGGGTAGGTATTGACCAGCCAGGTACCTCCAAGGTCATTTCTGGACTCAAAAATCTTGTGGTCGATAATGTTCTGCATTTCTGGAAATCGATGCTGGAATTTATGAGCCACCATCAAGCCCGAGAACCCGGCCCCGACAGTGATGACTTTGAGCTTTCGCGGAGTGAAAGCGAGTTCATCATGCATTGGTATATCATAATCATGCGTTGGAGAGACCGAGCCATTTGTCTGTAGACCTGGCGAGGCCAGAATGTGCTTGCCATCTGGAACTCCATTCTTGGAGCGAGATGCATCGTCTACTTCGATTTGATTGACGACATCACCAACGACCGGCATCTCCATGTCGGCATAAGGAGCTAGATAGGGCGCCATGAAGGAGAATCGCTCCTGAAAAGGTTCTTCGTGAGCTTTGTTGAACAAGGGGGTTTAAGAATTGCAAGTCAGTTTTCGTCACAAATGATAAAGAGAAGTCTCCATGCTCGGCAGTCCTTGAGTTTGCTTGCACATCTCGTGAGCTTGCCCTTTCTCAACTTAGTGTATACACAAGTAAACGGCTCTTAAGTAAAGCTTTGATTTCAATCTTGCTAAGGCTGCAACGAATTGACTCCTTTAAGCCGGCTTACGACGTTCGAGTACCGCACGAGTTCCCATGCGGCTCCGGCAGATTCAAGAAGCGCCTTTGACGAGATTGGTGGCTCGGGAAGAACAACTCAATTGTGTACGAGATTGGAGGGACTTCGGGGTTCATGGTGTTCTGGTGCTGGCATCCTGAGAGGTTTCGCCTAGGCTCTGATTGGTCCGGTAGTATCGGCAGTGCAGCATTGGTTTCAAGAGTCTTGAGCCGATGTCCGAAAGCTGTTGATAGCCTACTGGTGGGCGTTGTGCCTACTCTCAGTTGGTGCTAGGCAAACCGTTAACCATGTCAGCACGCGCTGCGCCTGCTCGGCACCATCCAGCCCTCGATATCATGTGATGCATGCAATATGTTCAGCCATCCCGAGAGCCTACGATCTTGACGTGACACTGCGCGCTAACACACCTATCTTGCGCAGTTTCAACAGATATCACTTCGAGTAAGTGACTTGCGAAAATTAGAGTCCTGAAGCGATAGCTGCAACTTGCCGAACGAGAGAGACTTCCACGATGTCCAAAGGCTCGTATGTATATTCTGGCCCTGTAGACTGCACGATTATTCCCGACAAGAGTCAATGCAAGGGCAAGAGTGTCATCGTTACTGGAGGTCCGTCTTCTCTTTTCATTGTCATACCAAAATAACGATTCCTGTTTCCTTGCTACCACTCTTAATAAAACAACCAAGAACTTTGGTGCACGAGACTCACATGAGTTCTCTGTGGTAGGTGCGAATGGTATTGGGGAAGCCTATGTGCGAGGGTTTGTCGAGGCTGGGTAAGTGCTCCTTTGTAGATGTGCTATGAGACTTGCTGATTATTGAAATCTAGTGCCTTTGTGACATTCTGCGACATCAACGAGGAAAAAGGGCAGGCACTTGAAAACGAGCTGTCCTTGTAAGTCCAATCTGCATTGCATAGTCAGTTGCTCTGCGTCTGTACTGACCGCCATTCCGGAGCAGTATGTCTTGTTTCGTGCAATGTGACACACGATCCTGGGAAGACCAGGTACGTATGTTCGAAGCGGCAATTTCAAAGTCCCCTGGGAAGAGCGTCGATGTGGTGATTGCGAACGCAGGAGTAGGCAGAGGCTCTGGAGATCCTATGATGGCATTAGAAGGTGCGAGGCAGCGAGTTTATGCAACTGCAAACCCCTTTATGATCGCCGTATACTGATTAGGTCCTTAAACAGATCCCTTCACTACACCAACGAAACCAAGTATGCACATTATTGACATCAATCTGATTGGTGTGATGTACTCATTCAAACTGGCTGTTCATTACTTTCGAAGGTGTGCCCTGGATGCCAGGAGGGATCGCTGTATCATCTTTGGAGGGAGTATTGCAGGCTTCGCAGACAATTTGGTGAGTCAATACGCATGTGTTCTTGTTAACCGCTCTGACAGCGTAATTCAAGGGCAGTTGGGAGTATTCCACTTCGAAATTTGGTCTGAGAGGACTCATGAGAACTGTCAGAAGGCAGTCGCACCATCAAGGTATCAGAGTGGCTTATATTGCGCCAACGTAAGTATTCCGTGCAGATCTCTCAGCGCAACCACCCTTCACAGCATGATGGACAGGACTGACCTTCTATCCAAAGATATGTGCGCACGGTCATCCAATCTCCAGCGGTCTACGAGGCCATTCGAGCCAAGGGCATAGATTTCGCAACCGTTGAAAGCTGTCTTGCTGCAGCCATGAGAATCGCTTGTGACAAGAACATCAATGGTATATCCAGCGCTGCAGAGCTCAGTAATTTACTGACAGGTGATGTAGGCCATTCGTTCGCCATAGTTCCGTACTCAACAGCAAAAGAAGGTTTTCTGGATATCAACGAAGATGACAAGGTGGATGAGAACCATTGGTTGACGAAATTCCAGAATGACGCAATCAGGCTTCGAGGCGATGACTGGCACTAGAGTCTATGCAATTCAATCCAGTGTAGATTGTCTTCCATCCGTTAACCGCCCCCTTGAGAGAAGCGCCTCTGTACGTACAGAAGCTCATGACCAGTATTCGATGAAATGGTTGTGGCGGCTCGAGAGCTTCCGTCGTGTTTCGTTCGCTATCTATGCATAAGATCAACCGATGAATACATAAACGGTAACACTGAGCTTCGTCGTGCTATATTGGATTTGCTTAATCAGTGCCTGTATCTTCTTGGTTGCCTTCAGTATCTTGGACAAGTGAAGAGACTGTAGCAGCCTCGAGGTTGCGAGCGGTTCATACTCCATAGCTGCGGGCTCTTCGGTTCATCGTCGCTGAACGCGAGGTTTGTTATCGTCAGTCGCTATATTCTGACTAGCTGTGAAGTGTAGACATTGAATTTACAATGAAATCTTACTCGTAACATGCTACTACCTGCATGCGTATGGCGAGGGAGATATTTGAACACTTCTTTGCATCATTGAAGGTCATTTCATCGAGCCTCGCAGCGACGTTGTTGTGGCCACATGCATCTAAGGGCATTTTCCAACGAGGAAGAGGTGGTAGTAGTGCGCTGTTGTGGTATGGTGGTGAGGTAACTTTGAATGTGGTCTACGAATTCCCAGTTCATCTTGCTGACCCTTAACACTGACAAATCCGGAGCATTTCGGGGTTGGGACTCTTCACTTGACTAGACCATGATGCCGACTGCGTGCGAAGCTCAGCGACTACGGTGTTAGGAGCACGCCGGTGGTCGTGCTCATATGGAGGCTGACCATACTTATGCAGTTATCCATGCGAGAGCCTAGATTTGGAAAAGAGGTCCCATTGCAGGAAGCTGAAGCGATGAGCCGGGCAAGCTTTTGATTGCAGCGGCCACTCAAAAGCTTCTGAAGCTTATCGTGGACCCACTGTGAAAAACACTGTAGTACTGATGCGCCGTCACTAAGCAACTCTGTCACCGCCCTACTCCAATGAGATGCTTGTAGACACTGCTTAGCATCACTAGATCGTGCCTTACATGCCGAAAGATGTCAGAGCTTGCCGTCTATCGCTTTACCGTGAAGATCGCGCAGGTGCGACTGGGGAGCGATCTCAGCTGCGAAAATGATCTTGAAAATTGATACACTCTCAATCCAAGAAATACTGATACATCCGAGCTGTTTTTGACACGTCAAAGGCACCCCAGGCATGAGATAGCACAGAGCATACTTAGCTTATTATCTCAATGTCTGTAGCCAACGCCGGTATTGCCGCGTCCTCGACGTTTCCCCAAGCCGAAGACTCGAAGAACACCGACCCAGAGCTCATCGCGCCGGCGAACACAGTAGACGATGTACAACCCGTAGCACCAGATCAGTTCGACCCGAAATACGAGACCGGAAAATGGGAGCTCTGGTCCTACTACCTCTACTACGTTGGCAACAACGGCCTCACTCTCTTTAATTTCGCGCCAACCTCCTTCCAGAACTTCCTCTACGAAGCCGGCGGTGACAGTGGCGTGTTGAATTTTTTCGGAAGAGATCGAACAGTCAGCAGTATCGTGCTGTTGTGCAATGGAATCAGCTTCGCAATTCAGGTCGTGTTGTTCCTGATTATAGGCAGTCTGGCAGACTATGGAAGCTGGCGACCATGGATCCTCATCTTTTGGTCTATTGTCGCATATGGACTTGGCTTTGGCTGGCTAGGTGTACATACGGCGAACAAATGGCACGTTGGGGTCGGACTCTATATGATCGGCCTGATTGCGTACCAGATGTGTATCACATTCTGGACTGCGGCCTTCCCAGGACTGGCAAGAAACACTCCTGAGATGAGACACAAAGCGGAAGAGTACGAGGCTGGCGAGATCGATCGCGATGAGTACGATTTCAACGATATGATGCAGCGCAATCGTATATCGAATGTTGCCTTTATCGCGCAAAGTGCGGGCGAGATTATCATCCTGGCGATATTGGTAGGGATCTTGTGGGCATTGGATGTTAATGCAAGTCAAGCAAACAACGATTGGGGCTTGAGCGTGCTCATTGCCTATTGTACGGGCTGGTGGATTGTATTAGCAATCCCATGGTTTATACTCGAGAAGAAGCGACCGGGACAGGCAATTCCGGCTGGGCTCAACATTATCACAGTACTGCCGTGGACACTGTGGAGGGCGATAGTGCAGATTTGGGAATTGAAGCAGACGTTGCTATACCTGATCGGATACTTGTGAGTCGTGACTGTTAAGTCGAACAGGTCATATGCTGATTGCTATAGCTTGCTTGGTGACTCACTCAACACATCCGTCACCGTTATCGCTACCCTCCAGAACAGTGTCGTGGCGTACAACACCCTCAAGCTCACCTATCTCCTTATCGTTGGTATTGCCGCCCAGCTGGTCGGTATTTTCGCCTTCTGGACAATACAAAAGCGCTTCAAGCTGTCTACTAAAGTCATGTTCGACGCTGTCATGATCGGCATCCTCGTCCTTGATGGCTGGGGAATGATTGGAATTTGGACACAATCATTTGGCTTTCACAACGAATGTAAGTACCTTGCGATCCTTGGGAAACCCTGGTCTGTTGCTAAAGTGTCCAAGGGGAATTCTGGCTCTACCAAGTTTACTATGGCCTTTTCGTCTGCCCCTGGTACAGCTACTCCCAAATCATGATCAGCGAAGTCACACCCCGAGGCAAAGAGTTTCTGTTCTTCAGCCTGTTTAGCATAATGGGCAAAACATCCGCCTTCATCGGTCCTATCGTTTCATCTGCTATCATCGATGCATCACCAAGCGGCAACAACAGTCTGCCGTTTTATTTCCTGTTCGGGCTGACGCTATTGAGCTTGGTGTTGTTGGCATTCTTCGTGAACTTGAAGAAGTCGAGGGTGGAGCAAGAGGCGTTTCTGCAGCGGGAGAAGGCTGTGAAGGAACGACGTGCGAGCGTCATCTCTGGCGATGCTGTTGATGTAAGCAGTCAGGAGTCTAGAAATGCGAATGGGAAGAGAAAGAAGAAGCTATAGGATGGTAGGCCTCTCATACAGCGTAGTCTGTACGCATTCAGGTATGCAGTATTTGTCAGAGGTGGGCAGAAGAAGTGGTCCGTGCTATGACGGCCGAGTCAGGGTGAGATGACACTCGAAGAGCCCCAAAAGTCGGCTTACGAAGTAAAAATGAATTATGAGCAGGTTTGTAGCCACCTAGAGCAAACCTATTCCGGCTACAAGCTATCGATATTTCAGATAGCTAGAAAATGCGAAGCGCTAGAGTCAATGCTTGCATCCTGTAATGCTACATTCCGCCACCATGTTTGCTTCTCTACGCCCCACCTGACCCCAATGTACAGCAGTAAGGCACAAAGTCCACACCAATTACCTGTCTCTCGATATCTCCCTCTCCCTCCCCACCTCTCACACACTCATATCTTCCCTACCAACAAATTCCGCACCATCTCCCTACCAGTAATATAGACAGTCCTCCACAACGTATGCAGGTCCAACGTACTCGAAAAGCTGTCAGCAAACCCAAACG
>Ga0190273_10000284_pt1 | contig 21922 bp, 16 predicted proteins | sample Popmic504IS_FD_134513 | JGI IMG/M metagenome (GOLD analysis project Ga0190273, IMG submission 134513) | Populus adjacent soil microbial communities from riparian zone of Shoshone River, Wyoming, USA - 504 IS | ecosystem: Environmental > Terrestrial > Soil > Riparian zone > Trees stand | place... | reverse complement strand
TCGTCCACGGCCTCTGATTATACCGCCTCTTTGAGGACCCTCCTGCTGTTGAGGTACAACAACTGGGGCTTCGACCGCTTCTGCTTCTTGGTGTGCGCCACCTCTACCTCGTCCGCCCCTAGGAGCGCCTCTACCACCTCGTCCACGACCACGGCCGCGAGGCACTTCATTTTGGGCGTGTACCTCTGCTAGTGGAGGAAGTTCACCATTTCTTTGGCGATAATCCCTCATTGCATCTGTATCAACATTCAGCCCTAATGTTCTTCTACCGCTTGGTACTTGTTGCTCATTAAAGTCAAGGGGAATAACTGGAAGAGGATTATTGTTACCTGAAGCCCGATGTGCAACTTGATGCTCATCGATTAGGAAATGCTGAATGCGGTCCTCATTCTCTTCCGTATCACTTTCATCCCCATCTGCTTGTTGATCTCGTCCACGTATTCTTCTTTGAAATCCGGTATGGGACCTTCGAGAATTTCCATAGTAATTAGCAGCTCGGTATGTAGGCGTGGGGGCCTGACAATCCTGAGTTAAATTTTGTTCCAGGTTATTTTGATGACATAGATTACATGGAGAGTTAGTTGAACTTACATGTTGTTTTACAAATCCATTTAGATCAATGCCTGCAAGATTTTGTTGCTGTGCTAAGGTCAGAAAACCTTCTGCACATCTACTTTCTACAACACCTCCACCAGGATTGACCCTAATGGCTGGATTATTGGGGCCTGCACTTCGGGCATAAATATGGATCGCCCTTCCATCTGGGTGGGTATAACGGACTTGTGCAATATTGCGTGGGCTATCCTCACCATTCAATCTTGTGAGGGTTCGATGCATGGCTCTTAAAAAACGGGTTTCGGGAGAATTTGTATTTACAAGGCGTCTTACATTTGCTGGTCTCCCTGGTACCTCTGCAAACCTATTGCCTTCGGCAGCAACAGCTTGAGGTTGAGCACCTGGATTTTGTTGTATAACAGGAGCCTCTTGTTGTTGAAGATGCACCACTTCCGGTATTGCCGGGGCATGATCCTCAGCAGCCTGAGATTGAACACCTGAATTTTGCTGCAAAACAGGCGGTGCTTCCTGTTGAGGAAGATCTGCTTGTTGAACGACTGGGAGAACTGGATCTTGAGCAACAAGTGGAGCATGCGGCTCCTGTACAGGAGGATTGGATGCCATATCAATCTAATTCCATCTGCTAATTACGATTACGTCATGAGCCAATTTATTTAATGGACTCCTTAGGAACTTTGAAAAGAAGTGTGCAAAGTTTCAGCAATGTGAGTCCCCATGCTGTAGGATTCCAACCTGGAAGGCAGTGGGATCGTAATAGAGCGAGTAGAATGCAAAATATCCTTTGAAAGCGATTTACTGTGGGATGACAATTGTTTTCGAATTGCCAGCTCAACCTCTGAACGAATACGATCCAAGGAGTACCCAGAAAAACCATCCAGAAGCAATTCATCTAAATAAACATCAATCTGTTTTGCGCTCATGGTGCAATCCCCTTTTTATCCGCTTCGGTTAACACTTTATTGAGCTTGTGATATTCGCTTCGTGTCGCCTGAAGAATATCCTTCATCGTAATGCGCCGCTCAGCATCAGCAGCCATAAAGGCTGCATTCAAAGCTATATTTCGAATATTTCCCCCTGCAACATCTAAGCGAGCCAATTTTTTACTATCAAAATCATGCGCTTTGGGCGCATTTTGAGGAAACATGGTTTCCCAAATTTTTTCGCGCATCGCAGGATTGGGAAATGGGAAATTCACAATAAAGCGGATACGTCTTAAAAAAGCATTATCCAGGGATTCAGGATGGTTGGTTGTTAAAATGGCTAACCCTTGATACAGCTCCATCCTTTGTAGCAGGTAACTAACTTCTATATTGGCATGCCGATCGTGGCTATCCTTCACGTCACTACGTTTACCAAATAAAGCATCGGCTTCATCAAAAAGTAGAATGGCACCGCCAGCTTCCGCTGTATCAAAAACCCGACGTAGATTTTTTTCAGTTTCACCAATATATTTACTAACCACAGCACTTAAATCAATGCGATAGAGATCTAATCTCAATTCCTTGGCAATGACTTCTGCCGCCATAGTTTTCCCGGTTCCGCTAGCACCTGAAAAGAGTGCCGAAATGCCTAAACCTCGGTTGCTCTTATTCCCAAATCCCCAATCCTCGTAAACGCGATGTCGGCTACGAACTTGTCCGACAATTTCCTGAAGAGTCATTTTCTGAGTTTCAGGCAAAACAAGATCGCCCCATCCTGCTAATGAATCAATGCGTTGAACCAGAGATTCTTCCATACATCGCCGTGCCTGTTCACGGCATGTTTCCCATATCGTTTCAAACAAAATTTCATCGGGATCGCTCTTCTTTTTATCCGCAATTTTTCCACGGTCTTTGGGTGAGCTTAAATGAGCCTTATGAAAACGTTTTTCTTTGGGGGGGAGAGCATTTAATTTCTGAATACTTTCAGTAATGACACTTTGAATTTCGCTCGCACTTAAATTAAAGTGCGCCGTTAATTGTTCTTCCTCTCCATCGAGAGAAAGCCCCTTGTCCGCCAATGCACTGTTCCAGATTTCTTTTTGGTCCTCGGTTCCAGGGCGTTTGATGTCAAAATTAATTGTTTCACGTTGATGCTGAAGAACTTGTCGTTGGGACACACTTAAAATCATCCAACCCATCGTATTTTGAGTTACTTGTTGAATGATGGATTCGTATTTATGCTGGTCGTCGAACTCCAGTGTTGCATCTAAAAAAAGAGCATTATGTTCCAATGCGGCTTGGCGTTCAATTAAACGCAAGGTTGATAATAAGGTGTTTGAATCTTGCGGCATATTTCTTACAGGGATATGCAGCGGTGTTAAATGGAGTTCATTACAAACACTTTTAGCAAGCGATAATCGGGTTTCGGTGCGATCTCCGGCCAATTGAAGGATAGCCGGTAGACTGGCGGCACTAGGTTGTTCACGCCAAGCAGTGGCGATGCGCAATACAAAGGAATCTGTACTGTCTCCCATAGTTGAAACATTTCCAACGGGGGCATAAAGTTCTGCAATGCGGGCATCCCAATAACTTAATCCATTCAGATAATGGAGTATCGTTTCATCAATGCGAATACGGCGAACCGTTAGAATCGGGCCGTCTTCAACTTCAATGAGTTTCCAATAACGCAGCGGTCTTGCTGGAGAGGTTGCAGACCAATGAAATTCCGGGTAAGCAGCCATTGCCAAACTAAATGTTGGATAGGCCCATTTATCGTTTTGGTGGATTTTGGCACAGGTTGTAGCATACTCACCCGAAAGCTCCATGCCCACACAAAGCAATAATATATTGCGTTCAAAAGCAGTGAGTCTAAATACCTCACAGAGGGAATCTAATCGGCTAGGCATGTGGAATTTTTTATGAAGGCTGGCTAATCGAACCTCTGCTTTTTGCAATAATTTTTCATAATCAGGTTGCTTTGCTCTTCCCGTAGTTTCTTTGTGAGCTGTACTGACGGAGGCCAAGTGCTCTTCCATAAAAAGGTGAAGACGTAAGGCGTTACAGTCAACGGCAGCACGAAGGTAGTCTTGATTCATTTCTCGCCATTCTTGAGGGGAAATTGTATGTGTCATGAGAGAACCACCTTGGGTGCATTGTAACTACCCGTTTTTGCATTACTTTGCAGAGGGCTTTGAGTAGAACCGACTTGAACTCGTACTAAATAAGTTCCGGGTAAAACCTTATCTGGGACTATATTCCCGGCCAGGAGATCATCCCCTGTTGCTAAAGGAACAGAAAAGAGAAGGGCACTATTCGCCATCCCTTTAAACTGCCCGTAAAAAACCACCAACGTGTTTTGCAAAAAGAAGAGTCTATATGTTTGCTGATTGCTTTTGTCTTGAAGAGTCCAATGCTGATTTCCATCTTCTTTGTGTATTCGAGCATAGGAGGAGAGCATAATGCCTTCTGCAGCAAATTGTTGAATCAGAGACTCTGAAACCCGTGTGTGATCTAAATCCCTAAGAAGAGTTGAATTTATTGTGAACCACATTGCAGATGTTAAACTACAGCCAAAAGCCTTTACACCGCTTTTAACGTTAATAGGATTTAGTAAAAGCATAATGCTTTGATTGGGTGTTGCCTGGGGTTTAATGTCGACTGCTATGACAGAGGTCTCCACTTTTAATTTGGGATCCATAACAGTTGCAAATTGGACTGTTCCAGTGACGTGAGGTTGAATTAAAATCTGTGCCGGTTTACTGACGAGGTTGTCAGAACCTGGTTTTGTTGAATTCTGTTTTTGATAAATTTGAATATCATTGGCTCCCGCCACAATGGAAGACGGTAAGACAATTGTGACTTGATCCGGTGTTACATTTTCCAGTTTTGCAGGCTGCCCTGATATCGTTACCTTGGCTAAATCCTCTCCAATACCCTGACCAGTAAGAATAATAGGACTTTTGGATCCATAGGGCAGGGTGGAAGGATGTACTTTATCAATAGAAGCAGGCAGTTTGGGATGAGTTTGGAATTTAGCTTGTTTTACAAGCAAGGCTTTTTGGGGAAGAACTTCCCCTTCCAAAAGAACGACTGAGGCTTGATAAGCAATGGATAAGGTGTGAGTTACCTGATAGAAAACCGTCCAAAGTTTACTCAATTCTTCCAAGTTCATCGTTAATAAGGAAAACTTAACCTTTTCAATCTGGTTTTCTAAATCCGACCCTACCAAATAGCTTTCTGAACCGGCAGCAATTATCGCTTGTTGAATCATGGTGCGATCCAAGATGGGCATTCCATGCAAGGCAACCATACTGCACCCCATAAGGCGCTGAGGTTCCTGATCTTCTTCCCGGCCAGAGAATGTAAGCAGATAATGAAGATCCAACGCAACTTGTGGCTTTTGACTTAGTGTTCCAGTGCTTGTCCAAGTGGGTAAATCAGCATTGCGGAATGCCGCATTGGGTACGACCTGGTACAAGCAAATATTCACGCCAACAAAGGAGCTTTCTGGGTTTTCAGGTCGTCCGGTTCTTACAACAATCGGTGCGGATAAATCTGGCACTGTCGCTAAGGCTTCCTGCAACAGGTGCTTTAATGTTGCCGTTACAGTCGCGATGGCTAGGTAATTACTCATAACGGATCATCCTTACGCTGAGAAAGATAGGTTTTTAAAGACAAGGACGCTTTAGGTCTAACTGCTTTTTTAGGCGCTTTAATTTCAACAGGGCGTGTTTCAATGCGTACTTTACCAATATGAATTCGAATAGTTGGGGGATCGTTTTCAAACTGGTTTTTTTCCGCAATTAACGAGGATCGATCCTGATTCAAAAGAGAAGAAGAGGTCACTATTTCTGGATTTTGCCAATTTTTCTTTTCCAGGCTCGCTAATGGCTGGATATGAGTTAAAAATTCTTTTGGCAATTTATCTATTTTCGTCTGTGAACGAGGCTGTTTCAAACTTTGCTGTACTTTTAAAATGGAAATTGCTTTTTTTGAAAGGGCAGTTTTAATAGGAATTGATCTTTGTTGACTTTCCTCGTGAGTTGAAATATCAATAAATTGAGGCAATGCTTGATCCTGTTTTAACGTCTGGACTGGCAGTATTAATGAAGCTGTATTGGAAGGTTTCATTATATTTGTTTCGGGCCTTTTTAGAGCTTCTGGTATTTGAACCTGAAAGCGTTTGATTGTGCTGGGTACTAATGCTTTTGAAGCTGTCAATCGTCGTTTTGCATTTTTGGGTGATACAGAATCTAAATTCCGAAAGGCTTTTGCTTCTCCTTGTGAAAGAGCTGTATTTTGCCTTACGGGAGTTCTATTTTGATGTTGCTCAATGGGTAAAATAGGGTCTAATTCCCTCTTGAAAACACTACCTAATTGATTGCCCTTTTCTTTTTCCATTGGGGGAGTTTCTGCTGGGCTTATAGCGCTTCTGCTTAGGTCTTGTTCCAACCGTAAAATGGATTCGGAATTCTTTTTGAAAACATTACCAAAGTGACTGTTTTCTACTCCATTTAAAGAGAAATTATTCATTTTTTCGTTTGGATGGACATTTGCTTTTAGATCAGCATTATTTGCTCTAAAGCCCCTTTCAGATTGTAGTAATGGCACATACGAACCCTCATTGAGGATTGCGTTTCTTGGATTTCCTTGTCCCTCTCTTTTTCCCTGGCTATCATTCGCTTTTAAAGGATTATTCTCAAAAGAAAAATCAAAATTCTGCTTATCTTTAACAAGTTCATCATTTTCACGTCGTAAAGAAAGGTTTTCTTCTCCAAGTGCAAGAGGATAAATGCGAGTACTTTGAGACGATGGTGAAATCGTTCCCTCTAGCTTTTGAGCTTTGACATGCTTGTGTTGTCTTGCTGCTTCTTCTTGCTTTCTGAAGGCAGCATTTTTAAGAAAGGCAGGCATTGAGTTTTCTGAAGGCTGTCCGAGCAAACGTGAATTGAATGATTGCGCATCTTTCCAGCCTTGCAGTCTATATTTTTTAGCAACAGAGGGCTGAAGGATAGAGGCTGTAAGCTGGTTTAGCTTCGGTAAATTATAAGAATTTTGCTTATCGCTCTTCAATACTGTTGTTTTTTGAAAAGTGAAATCATTACTCATTAGGGCTCTTTTGAAAAGAATGGCTGCACTTGGTGATTGTTGTAAGTAGAAGCGATGGTTGATAGGGTTTACAGCATCTGGTGTAGGAGCAATCCTCAAGGCTCCGATTGTCGTTCGTAGGCGAGAATTAGCATTGGAATTTTTATAAGAAATGTCAGATTTTTGAGGAAGCAAAGTTTTTGAAGAATTTATAATGTTGTTCTTTTTCAGCTTTGAAGCCTTCCTTTTAACGGGAAGAATCGCCTGATAGCCTGAAGTTTTTCTTGATAAAAGCCTTAGAGGAAAAGCAATTCCTAACGATAATGTCTTCTTTGTGGGTGTTAACGGTTTGGACAATAAGTTAAAATGTACTGATTTTCTACCTGATAACAAGGCTGTTTCAATATCTGAGTCTTGTGTACTCACGTTATCAGTGAGCTTCTTCTGTTTGAGTGACGCTTGGGGATTGATACGAGGGAAAATGTGACCTCGTATTATCTCGGGATTTAAGCTGCCTTGGCTTAAGAGAGGTAATTGCAATTCTGTAGATGAGGCAGTATTGATAGCTTTTGAGGGAAGTGGCGATAAATTCTTCAACTCAGAGATAGTGGCAATTGCAGGTGAATGAGTGTTGGCTATTTGTTGAGGCTCTAGAAGCGATTTCAAGGCAAAAGCAGATTGTGTAGTCTGTGACAATGGCTCTTGTTGAGGTAAACCGATTTGTTTTAGCCTGCTTGGTAATACGGATTTGCTGAAAACCTCGTGTCCTTTAGAAACAGCTTTTGAGTTATCAGATAAATTCCTCAGCCCAGTATTTCCAGCAGCAGTCTGTGGATGTATAAAGGGGATAGCTAGAGGATTCAAAAGAGACTTTAATGACAACGGCAACTGCGTAGGCTGTGCTACTGCTTTTTCGGGTGAAGCATGATTTTTCAGAGCCTCTTGGAATACGGGTTTGTTGGTAGCTTCCTGCTTTCCAAAAGCGGGGTTTGAGCTCTCAGTAAGCTTTTCCTTCTCTTGGGGAGAATAGAAAGGAAATGTTCTATTCCTTGTTATGGGATGGATGGGTTCTAGGTTTTCTGAAATTACAAACTGTGTTTGGCTATCTATCGTTGAGTGTTGCTGGAGCTGACGGAATCGGACTGCTTTCAACCTTTCGGCAAGCTGCTTTGATTCTATGGCTCTTGGTTTTATTTTTTGAGAATTATCTGTTGGTGATTTAATTCCTGGCTTAGCTTCATCTTTAGAAGGGTTTGCCCTTGTTGATTTGGAAAGACTTTTATTACAAGTGATTGGCTTTGATACAGCTTGGTTAAGTTTACCTTTTTTCAATTGAAGCTTTGCTAAAAAAGTCGATTTTTTGTGTTTGAAATGGACATGATTTTGAGAATTTTTATTCTCTTTTTGCGTTCTAAGGGTTTGAGGAAAGCTATTAAAATGATCTTTCTTCTTGGAAGCATTCTTTGAAAGAATAGGCGTTTCTGAAATAGAGTCTGGCGCTTCCGCCTTTGCAGAAGGCGACACAAAATAGCGCTTTGACATAAGTGCAGTCGGAAAAACACCATCATTATTAGAAGATAAATTTTGACTTTCAGAGCCTATTGCATTGGCTTTTGCCGAATCTGGTGATGATAACTTTAAGGGCTCTTTCTCTACATCTGCTACTGAATTCACATTTTTGTTGAGGAATTCATTGTTTGAAACAAGGCTATACGTTCTTTCCTGTCGGTGTTTTATAGACGACAATTTTTGAAAGCGCAGTTTCTGAATTGGGGATGTAAGCTCTGAGTTAAGCTCAAATTGACTCAGTGGGATATTTCTTTGGAGCTCTGTATCATCTTGAATTTTATTTTCTAAAGAACTGCTTTCTTCAGGTGAAGATTCTGGTGAGGGGTAAGGTAGAAGTGGAAACGGTTGAACTTCAAAATTCGGTTTTTTAGATAAATTTTGACTTAAGTCGCTCTTTTTTTCTGATGAAGTTGCGTGATCCTGAAGAGGTTTTGCTGAAGTTTTTGGATCAACATTCTGAAAATTCAACGGGAATTGAAACAGATTAAAATTATGGATATTTGAAGGCTGTGATGCTTCTATGTCTTTATTCTCAGCACTCTCCATTCTTCCCAGACGTGGGGATTCTATAATTTTTTTATTAGAACTTCCCTCACTCACAATTTCCAGATACATTTGTTCAGTATTTATACCTGATGAATGACTACTGGGTTCGGCTGAAATGGATTGGCTTGATGAGCCTTTATTGGCAGAAGGAGGAGCCAGACCCGGATTAGAGTTTTGTCTAACAATTGAATGACTTGGGAGTAATAAAGCAGTGGGTTCTCCACTCTCTTGAGTACCTAAATAGGGATTCAATGTATCCAATAGAGGAAAGATACCCGACTCTGTTATTAAATCACTATAAATACCCCAGCTATCCAAAAACTGTGCCATGGGTTGCGTGGTATCATCAGGCACCGATTCCTCGGGTGGAGCAATACCCGGCTTTAAAAGCTCTGACCAATTTCTGTCTTCAATTGAAAGCTGAGAATCAGCCGATGTATTTCTATAATCCAAAACAAAGCGGGGTCGAAGGATGGGATAAATCGATCCGGGAGAATCCGACATTTCAGGAAGAACGGCGCTTTTACCAAAAGACGTCATCCCACTGCCAGTTCCAGATATTGAGTACGCCGAAAAGTACTCATCATTAAAATATCCCGTTCAGACCAACCATAATTTTTGGCCAATACATGCGCTTCTTCAGTTAATCGTTGGGCATGCGCAGAAAGCTCCACCCAAAGAAACGTACCCATATCAAATGGAGCAGACCAACTGTGTTGACAGGCGTCACAATCTAAACCGAGACGCGTTTCAAACTGTGGATCACACTCCTGAATTTGCTCCATCACCTGCTGAAGATCCATCTCGTTTAACGACGCTTTCAGATCAATTTCGTCATCAGCATCATGCGTTGAAGCATTAAGCGTGTCTTTGATTGATACTGATTGAATACAGCGCTGTGCAAGAACTTCAGGCGGAAAATCGCCGCCAATGGCGCCGCAGAGGGCAGCAACATCCCAGGTATTAGGAAGTCGAAAACGAATCAGCCTTTCTTCCAAGGCCAAGTGATGACTTTCTTCGTGCAGACGTTGGGATTGCGTATCGCAGAGTTGATCGACAAGCAACTCAAATTCCAGAACTTCAGCGCAAGCCGGGCATTTTACCCCGGCTTGCAACTTAGGTCCAAACAGCCTTTTTCTGAGTAGAAAAAGCAAAGCATTACGGTACCCTAGGGAGAGGGACGCCAGTTCTTGCTGAGACGCTTCTGGCCATGCAGGCGCTAACATTAATAGCGCTTGATACCAAGAAGGCTTCCCCTGCCCTAGCTCCCAAACACGAACAATATCAAATGCTGATAATGGATGCATACTATTACTCTATGGGCTGGCAGAGGGGAGAGCGTAGCTTCCTTCTGTCGGTTCTGTAACGCTCGTGTCACGTTCCCAGCCTTCGTTTTCCAGCTGGATCGACTGAATGGCAACCGCATTATCCATCGAGTTCAGATCGGGTAATGCGTGGTATTCCGATACCCAGCAACGATAGACGTTATAAGCTAAAACCTTTTGCCCGGCTTCGTTGTACAGCTCAATAATGATATCTTTTCGAAAATCTTTTAACGAAACCAATTGATTGGAACTATCATCGCCTTTTAAAGAGTTGGAATAATCCCATACTTTATTGGCCCAGATTTCAAAATTCATATCATGAGTAACACCGCGCTGCAGGGTAATTGGCTGATACTCGGACTGCCCGGGAGAAACTCTGGGTGTGCTGGGATCACCACCAGAGCGATGTTTTACAACCTGGGTAGAACGGACAAGACCGCCGACAGAGCTAATTCCTGCGACATAAACACCGTCCCACTTCACACGGAATTTGAAGTTTTTATAGGGATCAAAACGGGTGGTGTTTACTTTAAATTCGGGAGCTGGCATGAAAACCTCCTGATAAAAAATAGTGTAATAAAGCTTGTTTTTTCAGACCTTAAGGAAGGCCTGTTTCTGACAAGGACTGACGCTTTAACGACATTACCTATCAGAACAGACTCATACGATTGACTTAACTGGTTTGTCCCGCAGCCTGTTGAATTGAAAGAACAACAAATTCGGCTGGTTTTACAGGAGCGAATTGAACCAGAACATTCACGATACCCAAATTAATATCGTTTTGTGTCGTTGTGGTGGCATCGCAAGAGACTTTAAAACCATAGAAAGCGCCTTGTCTGGATAAATTGGACATAAACGCCCCGACACTGAGTCTTAAGGAAGCCCACAGGTTTTCATCATTGGGTTCAAAGACGGCCCACTTTGTGCCTCGATAGAGACTTTCTTCAATAAAGAGCGCTAAACGTCGAACCGAAAGATATTTATAATCGTCTTCCAGAATATCGGCGCCGCGAAGGGTTCTATCTCCCCACACCACAGGGCCGATGACAGGAAATTGTCTCAGACAGTTAATTCCCAAGGGATTCAACACTCCGTTTTCAGGATCGCTGAGTTTCGCTTCCAAACTCAAGATGCCATTGATGCCGGCATTCAATCCTGCTGGTGCCTTCCAAACACCGCGCTGAAAATCGGTACTGGCAATAATCCCTGCAATAATGCCACAGGCGGGAAAGGAAGAGGGCTGATTATTCATCAACAAATCTTCTTTAATCACCCGAGGGAAGTAAACGGCGGCATTTCTAGCTTCATCTCCAACGATTCCTATACTGCTGGGATCGATGATACTAATATTGCCTTGCTTGTATTCATTCAGCCAGGAATTAGGTGGATCGACCAATAAGACAGCGCGACGGTTTGCACATAAAGCGGTCGCATATTGGTAAATAAGCGGATCCGTGTCATTATCTCCCCGTTCGTCCGGTGGAATGCATAGCAAATTAAACAGGTCGACCGTTTCAAGCGCATACATACCGGTTTTTAAATTCTCATCCCCGATACATGTCATGGATTTAAGGAACTGACCGTCATCGCCACCACTTCCAGAGCCAATCAAAGACGGATCAGGTGCCTGAGTTTGGGTTGCATCATAGGTATAGCGAAGGAACTGAGATTGTTGAAACAGAACGGTGTCTAAACGATTCGGGGTATTGTTCCCGCCTTTTAAAGTGACGTTTGTGAATCGCTCTGTCGCAACAGTATTATCCTGACGCGTGTATTGGATGGTTATATTAAAGAGATCCGCTTGTTGTAAACCGTATTGTGTATACTGAGCGGCACTTTGAGACGTAATGTTAGTGGTATCCACCGAAATGGATAAGGTATTTCCCCAGCTTCCAGGGTTGGAGGCTTGAAAGTTAAGCGGCTTTTTCGGAGTGACGCTGGCGGCAGATGCAGGGACAACGGCTTGGTAGGCTGCTACTAAAACATCTTCCAGGCTTGCATTCACGGATGCCTCTATCGCGGCATGAGACGCGGCATCAAGCACATTAACAACCGTTCCTTGCATGGTCGGATCGGCGATTTTAGAGCCTTGAGCTGCAGCCTGCTTATCAAAATCCATCGCAACAATCGTGGGTGTATTGGTTCCCAATAATGCATTGGGGGTTTTTGGATCAAATAAATCGGTTATAGTTTGCGTTAGCGCCATGATGCCAGCCGTTAAAATACCTTGGTTCGTTGCATCGGAGCTGGCATTGGGCATAGCAGCACCCAGGGTGCTGATGGTGACTGGAATATCTGCACCTTGCGGTAATTGAACAGCCCCTAAAAGTTGAGTCAAAGAAGCGGTGTTACTCGGAATAGCTTTTACCGCCGCTGCTTGTATCACTGTGGGATCGACACCATTCGCCAGCGTATTATCTTTAGAGGGATCAAAAAGAGCCGTTATAATTGCCTGGAGGACTGAAATCACGCCGCTGGCATCGGCATCATCTCCGATAATTCCAGCTTTCAAACTGGTAACAGCAGCACCTAAAACATTTTGAATAGTCACGACTTTATTGGAGGCCGTTGTCGCACTTTGAGAAACTGTCGCTAAGGCCACATTGGCAAGCTTTTGTTGCATGGGGTTGGGAAATTGACTGGGAACACTCGCCGTTAAGTTTTTTCCAATTAATGTTGCCAAATCGGCAGCTTTAGTGGGTGCGCTACTCGCAAGGGCATTCCCGGTATTATCAAATAAACTGGAAACTGTTGAATTTAAAGTGCTTTGAATCGCAGTCAAACAGGCGGATGAAAAGCCCGGCATTAATCCTGATGCGGCAGCACTCACAGCGCCCAAAGAGGCGTTTAAACTGGCCTGAATAGTGGAAGGCGATGTTGGAATCGCGTTTGAAACTTGTAACGCGGTTTGCATTTGGCTGCGATCGGTAATTTGACCGATGGCCTGTAGGGCAGCGCTTCGAATACTTTGGCTGGTTGGGGTTGGTTTAAGAAGTGCATTTCCCGAGCTATCGAAAATGGACGACAGGGTTTGTATCGCAACGTTTTGTGCGGCGCTGCTTTGAGGCTGGCCCTTGCAGCCGTTGAGGATCACACCTGCAACACCGGTATCCGTGGATGAGACCGCTTCAAAAAGTCGCACGATGATTGCCTGGGAGCCGCCGTTTAAAAAGAAGTCTTGAACGGCATAGCTTAAAGGATAGTTATAGGATAAGCCGCCAAAGAAGCGCTCGTAATCCCCATAACTAAAAATGGTGATCGGTTCGTTTACCGGGCCACTGACGGCCCGCCCGATAAAGGCGGTGATGGATGTTGCAACACCGGTAATGGTTTGTTGTCCACTCGGCAATTCCTGGATATAAACACCAGGATACGTTACGTTAACAGGCATAATCTCTCCTTCACTCCAAGTTTAAATCTACCGAAGTCGGTAGGTAGCATTAATCAAATTCAAATTAAATTAAGGCGTATCGCCTTGTTGTGCCCTATGCATTTAAGCTGTCATAATGAACAATCATCACTATCGGGATCCACGAGTGATAACGGGCTTCAAAATAGTTATAGGTTAAGAGAATCGTTTTTAATCCAAACTCACTTCCTACCCATAGAGGCAACAAACAATTATTGTTCTTTAAATCTTAAGTTACGAACAAAGGATTTGTCCAGCTATAAATTGAATTTGCTTTCGGTAAAAGTGTAGCTATTTAGGCTTATTCACTGATGAGCCCAGCCTTTCAATCCATTTTAACTTCTTTGAAGGCAATTGCATGGATTTTTAATAAGGGATTTCGATCGTATTTCTTTTAATCGTGATAATGGCAAAGCCCTCACTTGTAATAAAATTTACAAAATACGCTATATTCTTGGGGTGACTTATATATCGAAATGGGATCTTTGGTGACACAAAGTATTGAAAGCTGCTATTGAATGAAAAAAAGAGACAATCGACGATTATGAATGGGTTTTATTAGATCGGATGCAATATTTTGCTGGGTTGGGAATCAAAATTCATTCTAATACCAATCGTTGGGATTAAAGGTCAATAAAAGCACGTCGATTGCTGATATTTAATCGCTTTAATACCGGCGTTAATGGGTATGTTTTTTATAGGCAGGCAAAATAGGTGGTAAATAGGTTAGGTGTAGTGATGGAAGTTCTTGTGCAAGCAGGTTCTGCTGGGCACTCGACGAGGAGTAGTGTATGTCTTTTAATGGATTAACGCCGTATCAGGCAGCAAACCCGTATTTAGCGAATGTTTATCAGGCTTTTCCTTCGGGGGCAGCCGCGTATTCTCAGGATTTACCGACCATACTTAAGAATTTCTCGGGACAAGCCGTCCCGATTGTCTCCTATCCTCAGTGGAATCCTCTGGGAGACTTCCTCAATGGCGGTCAAACCAATACGGGCTTCCAAGGTTTAGGCTTCCCCGCACAATGGGGCGGAGCAGCACTGGCCGGGACGGGAACATTGGCCGTTGGTGGATCAACAGTGAACAATAGCGCAGGAAACGGCATGAACACCCTGCTATCCTTGTTAGGACTCGGTGGAAATACCGCGGCAGTGACGAACCAAAGCGGTCTAAATACAGGCGTTTCGGCTGGTACAACCACGAAAGCCGGTACGTTAACCGGTTCTTCAAGAAATCAGCTTGCCTTACTGTTACTTCAAACACTGCTTGGTGGCGGTAACGGTATGCTCGCCTAATATAAACGACGTTGTGATTTGGGAGGACAAGTGCATTGGGCATGAGTCCTCTTAAATCGTACTACGCCAAGCCGAATTGAAGCTGGCTTTTCAAGCCGTTGTCTTCTTTTTTCTGCTTCTGCTTTGTAATGTAGATATTCAACAGATTAAGACCCACGCCCAGCGTTAAAGTTGAGTAAAGCAGGCCGGAAAGAACTGAGATGTTTTTAAGCCAGTACAGTCGCTTTGAAATTACAGTATTCAGGATTTTTTCGCGTTCCGCCTGGCTTTGACTATTGCGAAGTAGTGGCAACAATGCTTGAGGGTTGGCAATGAGCGTTGATAATTCCCCATGCAAGGCTTCTGTTGGAAGCGTGCTCAGTTTATGGGCATACTGTTTGGCATATAGGTTCAAATCTTCGTAGGAGCGAACCTGCGCCTTGTTGACAGATTGATAATAATAGTTGATTTTAGTCCATAGGGTGCTCTGGGCAGTTAATGGCTCTAGTTGGGGCTTTTGACTGAAGGCATGACGTTTGGCTAGGCCGTATGCGACCGCATTTTCCACAAGGTTAGGAATAAAAAGCAAGTTGAAGTAGGCGAAGGCAGACTTAATGAGCGTTTCCCTGAGTTCATCCAGGGATCGAGACGCTAGCATTTTACCGATAATTCCAGCGGGATAGATGACATATCTCAATTGATCGATATTGGGTAAAAATTGATTGGATGCAAAGCCACCAAAGATAGGCGACTGAGATTGAGAGCTGCCTGAATGACCCACTGGAGCGTTTTGATTGGTTCGATATGTGGAAATCAGAGCTGGAGCGTGCTGCTGTCCAAATTTTTCGGTTCCTACAAATCCCGTTTGACCCGTTCTTTTTTTGGTCAGCCAGCGATTAATGAATTGGGCCGAGAAGCCCAGGCCTGCCACGATGGACAGACTGACTGCCGTCTTAGCGTTATTGGAAAAACGGACTTTTCGGACAAATTCGCTAACGGCTTCCGGTGTTTGAGCTTTTTGAAACTCAACACTCATGGAGGATAAATTCGTTAAGAAGTGATTGGGTTGAATGTCCAAAGCTTTTCCATTGGCCACTGCGGGAAGCAAGCAAATTTGATCGGCACTTTGAAGTAAGGCGGTCATTGTTTCAACGAGTTTTTTCGGGGCCTTCGCCTTTTCAGGGATGGCCACAATAGATTTGGCCAGGCTCTTAACATCCGCTGGCTTTAGTTGAACACGGTGTCCATCAAAGGCTTGCTTTGCTTCCAGGTGAGACAGAACTTGTGTAAAGAAGGCATGTTTACGCGCATCCGCACTGTGTTGTGCCAGGGTGGATCCCAGATTTTTCAACGCCACAGCGTAATGCTGAGAGAGTGCATAAACGGCATCATTCCCAATCCATTTGGTGGTATCCAAACGCAAAGGATTTCGGACTTTCTTCAGCGCAAAAGCAGTGCCCAGGGCGAGAAGACCGGGAGCAATAAAATTACTGAAGAGGCTGAAGCCTTCATAAAAGAGGGATTCATTTCCAGCGTCTTCATTGCGCTTATAGTCAATATAAACGCGAGGCGCTGCGACTGTCGCAACGCTCACCAAAAAGATTTTAGCGGCGGGCTTTGACTGCAAGGCTTGTAAGGCCCGGCTTAGCTTGGGATGGCTGAGGACTTGCATAACGTTGGTTTCGGTTTCCGAAAAGATTGAGGGTCGTGGTTGACAGACTTTTACCGGATAAACTGTTGGGTGTTGTTGCTTGGATGTGAACTCTTTAAATAAATCACACACTTATTTTTTGAAACATCAGCCTACAAGCTAGTCCATGGCCTCACAGTCAGCTGATATAGGATGAGCTCCTTTTTGCACCATTGCTATACTTCAAAACGTGCCGGACTCGCAGCCCTTGGGCACGATCAGTTTATCCCACTACTGCAGGGTTAAAAGAAGTCTGCAATGAGGAGCCCTTTTTCATCCAGGCGTAGGAGAGGGATAAGGTTTGAGAAGATGGTAAGATTGAAAAGTTGTTTCTAAATGAACGAAGGGTGTCACGATGTCTCAGTATGAAATAAAGATTTGGGAAACAACGAATAAAAATAAAATCGTATTTCAAGAGTATAAAGATTTTGACGGTAATCAAGACGCAATCAAATTTCTAAATGAAACGGCTTTGGAATTACAGTCCATCAACAAACGGCCTATCAAGGGTGAAATTAAACACGATCACTTAAGTTACACCATGAGCATTTATAATTCTGATTAATAAAGCTTTAATAGACCAATTAAAACTTTGCTATATGAAGACAAAACCATAAAATGCTCTTAGAGTAGGGTTATTTTATGCTATCCTAAGCTCAGCCTTGGGTTTTAACAAATTTTAATAGAGTATTTATTAAATATGAAAGCATGGTTCCTCTCCCTATTATTTCTCCTCATCTGCAATACTTTGCAAGCATGTGCGTCTGAAGAAATTGATCCTGATGAAATTCCTGACAATGTGGAATTTCGAGAAGCTATCATCGATTTTCAGGGTCATTATATTGTCCCTCCTATTTTTGACAGCATTGGAAGTCATATTTATGATAATCAGTTTGACGCTAGACAGAAAATGCATGAACATCAAGTAAACGGTAATGATGCATATGCCCTTAAGCTTGATAAAGACGGTAAAGTGCTCAGCAAATCATATTTTCCACGAAGCATGAATTGGGCTAGTACCTATGAATACACGAATAAAAACTTTAGAGATACGAATTACCACATATTTAACACTTTCCCAGATTTAAAGGCTCAACTTTCTAAAGAAAATCAGAAATATGGCTTTGTGAATTCCAAAGAGCAATGGGTTATTCCGCCTCAATGGGATTTAGTAACGGGTTTTCAATCGAATCCGCCCACCTCTTTTGTGTGGAATTATGGGCATCCCTTTAGCCGCTGGGGGATTATCGATCAAAAAGGAAATTATTTACTCAAGCCAACCTGTGTGGCACTTGGTTCTTTTGAAAATACAAATAGACCTATTAAAATCTGCCGTATTCCCTTCAATTTTGTTACTAATCAGCAATTGTAAGATAGGTTTTAAACAACGCAATGAGAAACACAAGGCTTCTTCTTACTCTATTATTTTCTTTAATGGGGCCTTCTTCTTTAATAGCTTGCGGTAGCAGTAATCCAGATCAAATGCCCTACAATGCCGAATTCCATTATGGCGTGATTGATTCCAAGGGTCATTTTGTGATCGCTCCAATTTACCACGATATTTATCGTGTCAAAGATAATAAAATTTACGCCTCAAAAAAAAGAGAGGGAAAAGAGGATAGCGGTGTAAACGGATACGATGTTGAATTAGACCTTCAGGGCAACGTTATTTCGGAAGTACCGGTGGATGTGGGTATAGATTGGAGCTCCACCTTCAAAAATCATAACAATGATATTAGACGCTACGCTTGGCCAACATACAATATTCCCGGATTGCTTGTGAAATTTTCCAAGGAAAAAAATAAGTTTGGTTTTGTAAATGAAAAAGGGGCCTGAGTTATTCAACCTCAATGGGATTATGTAGAAGGTTTTAAAAATAAAAAAACCAGCTTAGTTTGGGAGTATGGCCACCCTTTTAGCCATTATGGCATTATTGACCTACAGGGTAAATACTTGCTGAAACCCACATGCGTTAGCTTAAAAAAAAATCACTCCCAATCTTACTAAGTGCAGAATCCCTTTTAATTTTGAAACGAATCAGCAGTTGTAAAATGCTTTTAAATCAAGCTAAAAATATTTTTTCCCACGTATTGCTTTATTGTGGAGTTATGATCTTCTTTCTGGCTTCAGGCTGCCAAAGCGACCAAGATGAAATTCCACTTCACGTCGAATTTCGTGAAGCTGTGATTGACTATCAAGGGCATTTTATTCTGCCTCCCAAGTATGATAATGTTGATGTATATTTGAATTCGGATGGGCACTTTAACGTCAGTAAAAAGCCTCCATCTTCGGAGGACAATGGCGACAATGGGTACGGTCTCATCATTGATCAAAATGGACGCGTATTAGAAAACGAGTACATTGGCAGTGGAATGGATTGGAGGCTTAGCTATAGCTATACAAATGATGATCATAGGCTAGGCAGTCGTAAAATTGTTAATAATCTTCCAAACCTGAAAGCAAAGCTTTCAAAAGAAAATAATAAATATGGCTTTGTAAACAAAGAAGGGAAATGGGTTATTTCCCCCCAATGGGATTTAGTAGAAGGGTTCCAATCCAATCCCCCTACTAGCTTTGTTTGGATATACGGACATCCCTTCAGCCGTTGGGGTATTATCGATCAAGAGGGACATTATCTATTGAAACCAACTTGTGTAGCTCTGCGGTCTTTTGACAATACTAACCGACCTATTAAAATTTGCCAAATCCCTTTCACTATTGATGGTAAACAACTTTGAAGGCTTATCCTTTCGTGAAAATGAAGACTATAAAAAGACGAAATTCCACTCCTGGCTATTTTACCTAACTTCGTCTTCCGGTCTTAGCATTTGAGCCATCTCAAATTTCTCCATACCCGTTTCAATATACTATTTCAATCGTTGAACTCTCACTGTAAAATCAGCAGACTCTATTTCATTCATTTTAAGTTTCAAGCTAAATTTTGCTTCAAATTAAAAGAGAGGAAACCCCATGTCCAGTAAGCTTTTTGTTAATCTCGCAGTCAAACACCTCGACAAATCCATCGAATATTTTACACAGCTGGGTTACACCTTCAATCCTAAATTCACCGATAAAACAGCAACGTGCATGATTTTCAACGAGAATACTTATTTCATGCTGCTCTCGGAAGAGAAGTTCAAATCCTTCACGTCTAAATCCATGTGCGATACATCCAAAAGCGTTGAAGCGTTTCTGGCGGTTTCGGTTGATAGCAGAAAAGCAGTTGATGACATTGCCGAAAAAGCATTGGCAGCAGGCGGATCATCAGCCGGGGAAACCGAGGATTATGGCTTTATGTATTCCATTCCCATTGCGGATCTGGACGGCCATAATTGGAATTATTTCTATATGGATATGGATGCGTTCGATAAAGTAAAGAGCGGAGAGAAACCCCAAACTGTCAATTAAATAATCCGATCAAGATCCTTTCTAACAAAAAACCTGCTTCATTCGAAGCAGGTTTTTGAAGAAGCTTGTCCAGCCGTATTTTGTCGATATGTTGAAAATCGCTGGTTATCTGTCCCTAGCTAGAAACGCACTACATCCCATAGTGCTTAAGGAGCGGCGGCAATCTCGAAGGGATTCCAAAAGATTAGTTTGTCAATTCCTGTTTTAACAAACAGAGCTATTTCTAGTTAAGAAGATGTTCCCTTCGTTGAATGGCGATGCCCCGCCTTGATATTGACCACCTCTACAAGCACTGAAAACGCCAGAGCAAAATAGACATATCCTTTCGGAATTTCCTGATGGAACGCTTCTGCAACCAGTAGCGTTCCAATCATCAGCAAAAAGCTGAGTGCGAGTACTTTTAACGCTGGATGTTTATCAATAAAGTTGCCGATGCTGTTGGCTGATGCAATCATAACCCCAAGAGAAATCAGAATCGCAATTACCATAAGGGCCACATGCTGTACCAAGCCCACCGCTGTAATAATGGAATCCAGTGAGAACACCATATCTATCAACACAATCTGCAAAATGACACTTTTAAATGTTGCAGCCTTTGCAGTTGTGTTGTGAACTTTGTGCTCGGGATCTCCTTCTACCTTGTGATAGATTTCCTGTGCACTTTTCCAAATAAGGAAAAAACCGCCCAACAACATCACCACATCCTTACCTGACATGTGGACAGCACCCCACTCAATCCAGGGTTGGGTCAATTGGGTCAACCGGGTAATGCCTGACAGCAGAGCCAGACGTCCAAACAACGCTATGATTAAACCGCTGATCCGAGCACGATTTCGACTCTTCTCCGGCAGTTTTCCAGCCAGAATAGAAATGAAAATGATGTTATCAATGCCCAAAACAATTTCCAAAAAGGTCAGACTGAGGAGGCTGATATAAGTTTGCGGGTCGGAAAAAAGTTCAAGCATGGGTATCGACGAAGACCTTCTAGGTGGCTTATTAAAGGAATTGTAAACCAGAGTCTGTAAAAGAAGCGAGCCTTCTAGGTGCTGCATGCAAAAGTTGAGAATTTACTGGTTGAATCATATTATCTAAAAAGCTTAGCTTTAAATGAGGCCTCCCTCGGCGCATCGCTCCAGTTGAAAGATCCATCCTGCCGACGAGACAAGGTTAAGCAAAGCCAATCGAAAGCTTTGACGTCTCGGCATGGCACGGCACTTTAGAGCTAATGACCTTGACGAGTTTCTTCCCTTCAGGAGCTAGCTGAGTAGGAAGATTCCCACGCTTGCTATCCGTTTTCAAAGTTTCAAGAGGAAGTCCTGTAATGGCTGCCACTTCAGCCAATTTGTAAACCTTTTCCATAGCGAAACTCCATGCCTTATTGCGGCATGATGCCCAAAAGTAGCATCAGATTTAACTATGAGGTTCAGGCGAGCCCACTATACTTTTTAAAGAAATGGTCGGGATGACAGGATTCGAACCTGCGACCCTCTGCTCCCAAAGCAGATGCGCTACCAAGCTGCGCTACATCCCGACAGGTGGTTGAACTAACAGCAAGGCTTGAACAAACCAATTCGAAACGACTCATCTCATTCAAACGCTTACCGAAGCTTCATTTAGTATAAAACGAAAACCAGCCGGATTGCTACCCTTTACTCATGCATTCCTCAGTTTTTTTACAGAATCCTCTCATACACAGCATCTGTCATTCCGTGAAGGGTGGTCTTTCATGAGTGGGTTTCAGGATGAACTTTGCGTAAATCCTGCATATACAAATTCGATATATAGGGTGATTTTAAACCCTTAAAATCCTTACTATAAGAGCGTTTTACCAAAAACGGTTTTAGCTCAAAATCGATGCTATAGTACATGTATTAGTTCCCAAGACAGCAATCCTGGAGGCGATGAAGTTGAATGGTCGATCCCTTGAATCAGGATCGACAGGTTTCCACACTTAATAGGGCGACGTGCACTTTAGCCCGAAAAGATTTCTGGAGGCAAAAACGTTCGAGGGCTTCTCTGAACTAATCCCATTCTGGTCGTTTGGGTTAATAACGGACTCCTTTCTAGCCGTTCGCAAACAGGCTCCAATTGATCTGTGAGTGGAATCAGATCCCCTA
>Ga0190273_10000283_pt1 | contig 21944 bp, 24 predicted proteins | sample Popmic504IS_FD_134513 | JGI IMG/M metagenome (GOLD analysis project Ga0190273, IMG submission 134513) | Populus adjacent soil microbial communities from riparian zone of Shoshone River, Wyoming, USA - 504 IS | ecosystem: Environmental > Terrestrial > Soil > Riparian zone > Trees stand | place... | reverse complement strand
GACCGAGCGGCCCTGGAAGTTGGGATATTCGTAAAGGACGGCAGTGTCGGCGCCGCCGCCCCAGCCGGGCGTCGCGCCGGGAACGGGCCAGCCGCCGTAGCCGCCGCCATACGGAACGTGGGCCTGGGCGACACCGGCCGTGGCGGCCAGAGCCGCACCGGCCAGCAGCCTCTTCATGGATTTGCGCATCGTTTCCTCCGTGCACGGGATTGTGGCGTTACGCTCACACAACCAGGCTGAACGGGCCTCGCTGTCCCGGTTCACTTGCGGTTCATCAAACGCGGGCGTGACGGTACCGGTTCAATGAGCAGGCTGGGGGGCGAGCCGGGCCAGGCGCACCGAGCCTAGCAGCCCCACGGCCGCCAGAGCCGCCATCGCCAGGTAGCCCCTCGCGCCGACGGCATCGAAGAGCGCGCCGGACACAAGGGTGGCGAGGCCGATCAGCAGGCCGCCGGACAGCGCCGAGCTGACCGCCTGCGCGGCCGAGGCGCTCTGCGGCGGCGACAGGCGCTCGACCAGCTTCAGGCCGGCCAAGAAGGTCGCCGCGAAGGTCAGGGTGTGCAGGGCCTGCAGCGGAAACAGCAGCCACAGCGGCGGCGAGAAGGCGAAGGCGGTCCAGCGGACCACGCCCGCGACGCCGCCGAGGATCAGCAGACGCTCGGGGCCGACCTTCCGCCGCCACGGCTCCATGAACCACATGAAGCCGATCTCGACGAGCACGCCCCAGCCCCACAGCAGCCCGACCATCACCTCGGAGATGCCCTGCTGGAACTCAGCGGCTACACCCTCCACCCTGCCCTCCTCCCCTCGAGGGAGGAGGGTTCTAGCCGCCGGCATCCTTGCAACCCGCCACAAAATTGGCGGCCATCTCGGCGGGCGGGCCGTCGAAGGGGCCTATGTTCTGGTAGCCGTAGTTGACCGCGATCTTGCGGCCTTCGCCGACAGCGCGGACGAAGTCCTCGTCGATGGCGCCCTCGCCCTTCACGGTCGGCGGGTCGCGGTCGGCAGCCGCCGTGGCGACGAGGGTGGCGACGGTGTTGCCGGCCCCGATGCTCATCCGCTCCTCGCTCTCGACAGGCTTCAGCCGCTCGCCATAGACGACGAGGCCCTTGTCCCGCAGGCAGGCGATGCGCAGGACGGCGGTGTCCTCGCCCTCGATCAGCACGATGGCGTTACCCTCGCCGCTGCTGCTGGCGGCCCAGCGGAGCGGCCTGGCGATGGACGGCCCGGGATGTGCGGGCGGGCCTTCCTGCGTATTCGTGGCCGGCGCGGACGCCTGGTTGGTCTGCGCCGGAGCGGGCGCGTGATCGACCGGCTTGTCGCATGCGGCCAGCGCCAGCAGCGCCGCGATTGCCAGTTCAGGCGCCCTTGAACGTCGCCTCGCGTTTTTCGAGCAGGGCATTGACGCCCTCCATATGGTCGTCGGTCAGGTGCGAGATGGCCTGGGCGGCCGCGCTCATCTCCATCAGCGTATCATAGGTCGTCGTCTGGCCGTGCTTGAGCAGGCTTTTCGCCAGCCGCAGGGCGTGCGGCGGCTGTTGCGCGATACGCTCGGCCAGGCCCAGGGCCTCGTCCATCAGCGCCTCGGCGCCGACGACGCGGCTGACCAGGCCCCACTCCTTGGCCTGGTGGGCGTCGATGACATCGCCGGTGAAGAGGAGTTCGCAGGCGCGGCTCATGCCGATGGTCCGCGGCAACAGCCAGGCGCCGCCGTCGCCGGGAATGAGGCCAAGCTTCAGGAAGGTGACCCCGAACCGCGCGCCCTCGGCGGCGATGCGGATGTCGGTCATGCAGGCGACGTCGCAGCCGAGCCCGATAGCCGCGCCGTTGACCGCCGCGATCGACGGCACTTCGAGGCCGTAAATGGAACGCACGATGCGGTGAATGTTGTTGCGGTAGCCGTCGCGCAGCGCCACGCCGTTGCCGCCGAACGCGCCCGCGCGGGCCTTCATCGCCTTGACGTCGCCGCCAGCCGAAAACGCCCTGCCCGCGCCAGTCAGGATCACGCAGCGGATGTCGCGGTCGTCGTTGATGGCGGCGCAGGCTTCGGCCACCTGGTCCCCGTCGCCCGGCGCGCCCAGCGCGTTCATGGCGTCCGGCCGGTTCAGCGTCAGGATCGCGACATGGCCGCGCTTCTCGGTGGTGATCAGGGACACAGGTTTACCTCCAGCCTTTGACCCACCCACTACCGTCATCCTAGGCCTTGTGCCTAGGACCCCTGCTTCCGCTGCTACGCGGTGCAAACCAACAACCAGTCTTGCGGCCGATAGAGGGGTCCTCGGGACAAGCCCGAGGATGACGAGGTGGTGGTTAGGCCGCCTTGTTGAAGCTGAGCGCCTCGTACCGGCGCAGGTGGTGATCCACCGACCCGAACAGGCCCTCGATCATCGTGGCGCGCTTAAAGTAGTGTCCGATGGCCAGTTCATCCGTCATGCCCATGCCGCCGTGGATCTGGATGGCGGACTGGCCGACGAACTTGCAGGCCTTGCCGATCTGCACCTTGGCGGCGGAGACGGCCTTGGCGCGCTCGGCGCCCTCCTCCTCCAGCTTGATGGTGGCCATGTAGGTCATCGACACCGACTGCTCGAGGTTGATGAACATGTCGACCATGCGGTGCTGGAGCACCTGGAAGTTGGCGATCGGCTGGCCGAACTGCTTGCGCTGGCGGGCGTAGTCGAGGGTGCCTTCGTGCAGGCGGCGCATGCAGCCGACGGCCTCGGCGCAAACGGCGGCGGTGGCCTCGTCGATGACCTTCTCGACCAGCGGCAGGCCGGCGCCCTCAGCCCCGATCAGCGCGTCGGCGGGGATCGAGACGTTCTCGAAATAGACCTCCGAGGCGCGGGCGCCGTCGACCGTCGGATAGTCGCGGGTGACGATGCCGGGCGAGTTCTTCTCGACGAGGAACACCGAGACGCCACCTGCCTCCGACTGCGAGCCGCCGGTGCGGGCGGTGACGATCAGGTGGGTGGCCCAGGGCGCGCCGACGACGACGGCCTTGTGGCCGTTGAGCACGTAACCGGCGCCTTCCTTCTTCGCGGTGGTCTTCAGGTTGGCCCAGTTGTAGCGGCCTTGCGGCTCGGCATAGGCGAACGCGATCACGGTCGTGCCGCCGATGACGCCTTCGATGACCGAGGCGGCGTTGGCGTAGCCCGAGTGCTTCAGGAAGCCGCCGCCGATCACCACCGTGCCGAGGTAGGGCTCGACGACCAGCGCCTTACCGATCTCTTCCATGACGATCATGTTCTCGATCGGACCCCCGCCAAGGCCGCCCAGCTCTTCGGAGAACGGCGCGCCGAGGATGCCCAGCTCGTTGGCGAAGGCGCTCCAGTAATCGGCGCTCCAGCCGCTGTCGCTGTTGATCAGCTTGCGGCGGGTCTCGAAGTCGTACTTGTCCTGCAGGAAGCTGGCGACCGTGTCGCGCAGCATCGACTGCTCTTCGGTGAAGTTGAAGTCCATGGGCTGCCTCTTACTGCTCCCCTCCCCCTTGCGGGGAGGGGTCGGGGGTGGGGGTGCCAGCTCCGAGTTTCGAGACTATCGCCTCAATCACGGAACCGGTGTCGAAAAGCGCCTGCTCATTGGAGAACCGAAGGACAAGGTAGCCACGGCTGACCAGCCAGGCGTCCCGCTCGATGTCCTTGGCCTGAACCTCCTCAAGCTCGTGTACTGCGCCGTCCACTTCGATCACCAGCCTGCTGCGGTGGCAGACGAAGTCGACGACATACCGTCCGAAGGGCGCCTGGCGGCGGAAGTGCGCGTCCTCGATCTTGCGGAGCGACTTCCAGAGGTGCTGCTCGGCGCGGGTGGGCTCTCGTCTGAGACGGCGCGCCAGGCGGTGGGCGCGGTCGGTCTTGACTAAAGCTCCCGGCGCTCGTGCTGCCACCCCCACCCCCTAACCCCCCTCCCCGCAAGGGGGAGGGGGAACTCTTCAGAGCCCAAGCACCATCTTGGCGATGATGTTGCGCTGGATTTCGTTGGAGCCGCCGTAGATCGACGTCTTTCGCATGTTGAAGTAGCTCGGCGCCGTGCGGTGGGCGTGGTCGGGGCCGATGGGGTGCATGTTGTCGCCGTCGGCCGGGAAGCCGCGGAAGTAGGGCGCGCCGTAGTGGCCGGCCGCTTCCAGGGCGAGCTCGGTGACGCGCTGCTGGATCTCGGTGCCCTTGATCTTGAGCAGGGACGATTCCGGCCCGGGGCCCTTGCCGGCGCTCTCGGCGGCGAGGGTGCGCAGCTCGGTGTATTCCAGCGCCGTCAGGTCGATCTCCAGTTCGGCGACCTTGCGCTTGAACATGGCGTCCCGGATCAGCGGCTCGCCGTCGTCGCCGAGCTCGGTGCGGGCCATGTCGCGGATGCGCTCGATGCCGCGCTTGGAGCGGGCGACGCCGGCGATGCCCGAGCGCTCGTGAGCGAGCAGGAACTTGGCGCAGGTCCAGCCCTTGTTCTCTTCATGGATGCGGTTTTCGACCGGCACCTTGACGTTCTCGAGCCAGACTTCGTTGACCTCGTGCTCGCCGCCCAGCGTGATGATCGGACGCACCGTGATGCCCGGCGTCTTCATGTCGATGAGCAGGAAGGAGATGCCTTCCTGGATCTTGGCGACGGGGTCGGTGCGGACCAGGCAGAAGATCCAGTCGGCGTGCTGGGCCAGCGTCGTCCAGGTCTTCTGGCCGTTGACCAGGTAGTAGTCCTTGCCGTCGTCGCCGGTGATGCGCTCGGCCTTGGTCTTGAGCGAGGCGAGGTCGGAGCCCGCGCCCGGCTCCGAATAGCCCTGGCACCACCAGATGTCGCCGTTCAGCGTCTTGGGCAGGAACTCGGCCTTCTGCTCGGGCGTGCCGAACGTGTAGATGACCGGCCCGACCATGTTGATGCCGAAGGGCAGGATCGGGATGGCGTCGGCGCGGGCCAGTTCTTCGGACCAGATGTAGCGCTGCGTCGAGGTCCAGCCCGGGCCGCCGTATTCGGCCGGCCAGGCCGGGGCGACCCAGCCCTTTTTGGCCAAGGTCCGATGCCAGGACAGGAAGTCCTCCTTCGCCAGTTCCTCCCCCTCGTCCTGCTTGCCCCGCAGGTTCTCCGGATAGTTCTCGGCGATAAAGGCGCGGACCTCTTCGCGGAAGGCGAGGTCTTCAGGGGAGAAGTCGAGGTTCATCACGGGCTCCGGGAGCGGCGGTCACTGGCCGTTGGACGAGAGGCGCGCACCATATTGATCGAACGATCGTTTGAAAAGGTGACGCTGGCGTCAACGTTAGCAGTCTGGACGCGGGTTTCACCCCGCCCTATCGCTCAGGGATGGCCGAAGCCTTCAACGACCTTTCCCTGCTGGCCGACCGCGAGGCGCGCTACCGCGAAGTGGCGGCGGAAATCGCCTCGGTGCTGGAGGGCGAGCCGAACGTCACCGCGCGGATGGCGACGGTGGCGTCGATGCTGGCGTCGAGCTTCGACCACTACTTCTGGACCGGCTTCTATGTGGTCGATCCGGACAAGCCGGACGAGCTGGTGGTGGGCCCCTATCAGGGCACGCTCGGCTGCCTGCGGATCTCCTTCGGGCGCGGCGTCTGCGGGGCCGCGGCGGCCACCGGTCAGACGCAGCTGGTCGAGGACGTCAACGCCTTCCCCGGCCACATCGCCTGCGACAGCCGCTCGCAAAGCGAGGTGGTGGTCCCGGTGTTCGACAGGTCCGGCCAGCTGATCGCCGTGTTCGACGTCGATTCCGACCAGCCGGCGGCCTTCGACGAGACCGACGCCCGCTGGCTGGAATCCATCCTCAAGGCGACGTTCGCATGAGCGTCACCTTCGAGATGACCGGCGACCATGAGGCTGACGCGCGGGCCCTGCGCGACGCCTTCGGCTGTTTCACCACCGGGGTCACCATCGTCACCACCTGCACCGCCGACGGCCAGCCGGCCGGCTTCACCGCCAACTCGTTCGCCTCTGTCTCGCTCGACCCACCGCTGGCGCTGGTCTGCGTCGACCTGACCGCCAGCAGCCTGCCGGCGCTGGAGGCCTCGGGCGTTTTCGTGGTCAACGTCCTGCACGCCGGCCAGCAGGACACCGCCCGCCGCTTCGCCCGCAAGGACGCCGACCGCTTCACCGAGACGCCTTACGAGACGTGGCTGACCGGCGCGCCGGTGCTGTCGGGCTGCATGGCCAACTTCGAGTGCGAGACCCACCACGCCTTCGACGCCGGCGACCACCGGGTGTTCGTCGGCAAGGTCGTGAAGGTCCGCATGGACCCCGACCACCAGCCGCTGGTCTTCCTGCGGGGCGGGTATTGCGGCGTGCGGGTCGACTGACCCCCTTCCCCCTCGAGGGGGAAGGGCCGGGGATGGGGGTGAGTGCAGGGTGCTGACGAGCAGGCGCCGTTTGGCTCTGAGCCGACCAGCGCCCGTTATTTCAACTCAGCGGCCACACCCTCCACCCTGCCCTCCTCCCCTCGAGGGAGGAGGGTTCATTGAGCCGGCGTCACCCGCCAGATCACATTGCCTACGTCGTCCGCCACCAGCAGCGCACCCTTCGCGTCAACCGCCACACCGACGGGCCGGCCCCAGGCGTCACCGCCGGGGCTGCGGAAGCCGGTGAGGATATCGACGGGGGCGCCCGACGGCATGCCGCCGGCGAAGGGCACGTAGATGACCTTGTAGCCGCTGGGCGGATTGCGGTTCCAGGAGCCGTGCTGGCCGACGAAAGCCCCGCCGCTGAACTGCGGCATCAGGGATGCGGTATAGAAGGCCAGACCCAGCGAGGCGGTGTGGCTGCCTAGCCCATAGTCGGGCTTGATGGCGCTGGCGACGAGGTCGGGCCGCCGCGGTTCGACCCGCGTGTCCACGTGTTGGCCCCAGTAGCTGTAGGGCCAGCCGTAGAAGCCGCCGTCCTTCACGCTGGTCATGTAGTCGGGCACGAGGTCGTTGCCGATCTCGTCGCGCTCGTTGACCGTCACCCACAGCTTGCCGGTCACGGGCTCCCAGGCCAGGCCATTGGGGTTGCGGAGGCCCGACGCGAACAGGCGGGCGCCTGAGCCGTCCGGGTTGAACTGGTGGATGGCGGCGCGGCCGACCTCGGTGTTCAGCCCGTTCTCGCCGACGTTGGAGTTCGACCCCACCGTCACATAGAGCTTCGAGCCGTCCGGCGCGGCGATGAGGTTGCGCGTCCAGTGGTAGTCGGGCGGGGCGGCGTTCAGCGCCAGCACCTTCTGCCCGGGCGCGGTGATCTCGGTGGCGCCGGTCACATACGGGAAGCGCAGCACCGCGTCGGTATTGGCGACATAGAGCTGGTCGCCGAGCAGCTGCATCCCGAACGGCGAGTGCAGGTGGACGAGGAAGGTCGAACGGTATTCGGCCACCCCATCCCCGTTAGCGTCGCGCAAGAGGGTGATGCGGTCGGGACTCGGCACGCCGGCGCCGGCGGCCTTCATCACCTTCTGCTGGATCCAGGCCTTCAGGTTCTTCGGCGGGAAGGCCGGGCCGTTGCTCTCGGCCACGAGTACGTCGCCGTTGGGCAGCACGTGCAGCCAGCGGGGATGGTTGAGGCCGGTGGCGAAGGGCGCGACCGCGAGCCCGGCGGCGGCGTCCGGCGCCTCACCAGCGGGCCAGCCCTTGGCGGGCGCGATCTTGAGCGTCGGGATCAGGCTCTTCTGAACCGGCCCGATCGGCGGATTGGGACCGTAGGTCGCCTCGGTGGGCAGAGCCCGGCCCCCGCCGCAGGCGGCGAGGAGCGAGGTGGCGAGGAGGGCGGGCAGGACACGTTGCATCGGCAAAGCCTACGCCTGCCGGCGCGCGGCGGCTAGCCGAGCCCGCGGCCGGCCTTCACGACACGGGCGGTCAAGACCTCGGTGGCGTCGAACTTGACGCCGTCGCGGCCGGACAGCTCCAGGTGCACGTGGTTGGTCATGCTGGTTCCGTACTTGTCCTGCAGGGTGTGCATGGTTCCCACCTTGTCGCCGATGTGGACGGTCTCGCCGACGCTGACGGTGGGATCGACGTAGAAGACGCGGGCCTCGTACCGGAGCGCCGGATTGCGGATCTCGACGAACCTCAGCGTATCGTCGCCGCTATAGGCAAAGCCGATCTTGGTGACATACCCGGAGATCGGCGCTTTCACGACCTGACCTGCGTTGGCGATGAAGTCGACGCCCTGGTGCTGGCGCGTGCCGCCGTCACGCGAGGCGCCGAAGCGGCCATAGCCGAAGGCGTCCTCGGTGCGGATGTCCTTACCGGTCGGGTTGAGGAAGTCGTCCGCGCCGTCGCCGTCCACATCCTTGCCGTCCCAGCGCACGATCACCGGCCGGGCGGGCGCGAAGGCCGGCAGCGGGGCATTGGCCACCGCCGTCGCCACCTTGTCGGCCAGGATGGCGCCCTGCTCACGCCCCTGCTCGGCGGCTTCGGCCAGCACGCCGGTCATGGCCGCCAGGAAGGCGGTCACGGCGGCGATCTGCGTCAGGCGCGCGCGGAAGTGCGTGGCGATGGTCATGCTTGTGGAAGTCCCTCTTTCCTCGATGCCGGCGGCGCTTCTTCGGGCGCCTTGCCGTGGAGGGTATATGGGCTGGCGAGGCGCCGATATTGAGGCCGCCATGTTGCGACGTGTGGTCGCCCGGGGCGGGTTCGGTTAAACGGAGCCGCGATGAGTGACGCCCCCCACCGTCTGTCCGTGGCGCCTATGATGGAGTGGACTACCCGCCACTGCCGGGCGCTCCACCGGACGCTGACGCGCCGGGCGCTGCTCTACACGGAGATGGTGACGACCGGCGCGGTGCTGCATGGCGACCGCGAGGGGCTGCTGGGCTTCGACGCCTGCGAGCAGCCGGTGGCGTTGCAGCTGGGCGGCTCGGAGCCGCAGGCGCTGGCGGCTTCGGCGCGGATCGGCGAGGACCTAGGCTACCGCGAGATCAACCTCAATGTCGGCTGTCCGTCGGACCGGGTGCAGAGCGGGCGGTTCGGGGCCTGCCTGATGCGCGAGCCGGAGCTGGTGGCGGAGTGCATGGCGGCGATGCGCTCGGCGGTAGCCGTTCCGGTGACGGTGAAGTGCCGCATTGGGGTCGACGACCAGGAGCCGGAGGAGAGCCTGTTTCGGCTGGTGGACCTGTCGGCTCGGGCGGGCGTGACCACCTTCATCGTCCATGCCCGCAAGGCCTGGCTGCAGGGGCTGTCGCCGAAAGAGAACCGGGACATTCCGCCGCTTGATTATCCGCTGGTCTATCGGCTGAAGCGCGAGCGGCCGGCGCTGACCGTGGTCATCAATGGCGGGATCGGGTCACTGGCGGAGGCGCGGGCCCACCTCGAACACGTCGACGGCGTGATGCTCGGCCGCGCGGCCTATCACGACCCGGCGATGCTGGGTCAGGTCGACCGCACGATCTTTGGGGAGGCGGTCGCGGACGTTGGGGCCATCGAGGCGGTGGAACGATACCTGCCCTATGTCGAGCGGCAACTTGAGCAGGGTGTGCACTTGGCGGCCATGACCCGGCACATGCTGGGGCTCTTCCACGGCATGCCGGGCGCGCGGACGTGGCGGCGGATTCTCACCGTCGAGGGCGTGAAGGCCGATGCGGGTATCGAGGTGATCGAGGCCGGGCTGGATGCGTTGCGCAACGCAGAACTCAGGCTGTCGGCCTAAGGCCGAAGAACGAGGGCGGTCGGGCTGGCTTCAAACCGGGACAGGCGGCCGAGGTAGCTCATGCCGAGTAGCGAGGTCTGCAGGCCCTTTTCGATGACCAGGGCGTCGACGTCCGAGACCACCGCGCCGTGCACCGACAGGGTGGCCAGCTTCACCGCCGCGGCGCGGGCGTGGCCCTGCGCGGTGATGACTTCGGAGTCGTATTTCAGCGCCTGGGTGTCGATGCCGAGGCTGCGGGCGTCGTCGGGGGTGAGCGACACGGCGGTGGCGCCGGTGTCGACAAGGAACTGCACCGAGCGGCCATCGACGTCGCCGGTGGCCCAGTAGTGGCCGTCCTCGGCGCGGGCGATGCGCGCGGGGGCGCCGGTGGTGATTTCGTAGGCGGCGGGCGCGTGGCGCTGCTCGTCGAGATTGACCACGGCTTTCGCCGTCGTCACCGCCGACAACACCCCGGCCACCGTGATCATTGCAAACCTGAACATGCCCCGGGTTTTAGCGGCCGAGGGTTTGCAATCGGTCAACGAGAGGTTCGCGAGTCGTAAACGCCGCCTCAGCCGATGCCGAGCTTTTCGGGCCTGATGCGGCTCTTGCGGGACGGCAGCTCGGCCATGATGGCGGCGCGCTGGGCGTCGGTGAAGCGGCTCCACTGGCCGATCTCCGGCATGGTCCGCTGGCAGCCGAGGCACAAGCCGCTCTCGCCATCGACGATGCAGACCTTGATGCAGGGCGTGGCGATGGGGCGGGGCGGAGCGTCCATGGACGGCAGCTATCGCGCGGAGGCGGGCGGCGCGCAAGCTAACCAAGTTGTAATCTGAGCACTGCGAACATTACGCATTCGTAAGTATCAGCTGAAATCAATACACAAACATGTCTTGCAATTAATTTGAAAGATAAGTGGAGCCGAAGCATCATTTCTTCATCGAGCAACTTTGGGATGGAGAGCCCACCATGCGTATGACAGCCGTAATCGTCGCCCTCGCCGCGACCGCCGCCACCACCGCCTATGCCCAACCAGGCCGGCTGACCGACGTGCAGTACCTGCAGGCGGCGCGGTGCGCGGGCCTGGCTTCGTCCGAAGGTCTCGGCGCCATGGACACCGCCTCGATCGACTCTCTGCTCAAAGCCGAAGGCCGCGGCCGCATCGGCTACATTTCGGACAAGGCCCAGGCCGCCCGCGACGAAGCCCGCCGGACCGCCAACCGGGCCAAGGCGGAGCGGAAGTCCAGCCTGATGACAGAGCGCTCTGGCGTCTGCGCCCGCTATCTCGGCTAGGGTTTCTCCTCGGCATCGAGAGCGCCCGAGGAGCGGAGGGGGCGTCCTGTGGCGGGGCGCCCCCTCTTTCATTGACCGGGCCACGGGTCTAAGCCGCGCGCCGATGAGCACGCCGTTCGACGACATCCGCGCCCTGCTGGCCGACCTCCCCGGCCCGGCCGCGGTCGCCGCCTCCAGAGGAGGGCTGGGCCGGTTGGGCGAGATCGCCGCCTGGCTGTCGGCCTGGAGCGGGCGCACCCCGCCGGCCGTGAACCGCCCCGTCATCGCCATCTACGCCGGCGCCCACGGCGTCGCCGCCCACCTGCCCCCTGCCCCGCCGGTGCGCGGCCTGCTCGAAGCCATGGCGGCCGGGATCGCGCCGGTCAGCCAGGCGGCGCAGCTGCAAGGCGCGGGGCTCGACGTCTTCGACCTAGCGCTGGACCGCCCGATCGGCGACATCACCTCCCGCGCCGCCATGACGGAGAAGGAATGCGCGGCGACCATGGCCTTCGGCATGGAGGCGCTGGCCAAGCAGCCCGACCTGCTGGTGCTGGGCGAAGCCGGGACCGGCGGCGACGTCGCCGCCGCCGCCGTCTGCCACGCCCTGCTCGGCGGCGAGGCGGCCGAGTGGTCCACCCAGCCTCAGTTGGTTAGAACCGCCGTGGCGCGCGCGAATGCCGACGGCGCCGAGGGCCCGCTCGACCTGCTGCGCCACCTCGGCGGGCGGGAAATGGCGGCGCAGGCCGGGGCGATCCTGGCGGCGCGAACCCAAAAGACACCGGTCCTGCTCGACAGCTACGGCGGCTGCGCCGCGGCGGCGGTGCTGGCGGCGCTCCGGCCGGACGCCGCTGACCACTGCATGGCGGGGCAGGTTTCGGCTCAGCCAGGCCACGCCGCTGTGCTGGCCCGGCTCGGGTTCAGGCCGCTGGTCGATCTCGGGCTGCCTGACGGGACCGGAACGGGGACCGCAACGGCGCTCGGTATGGTGCGGTTGGCCGCCTCACTGGCGGGAGAAGAGAGATGAAGATGAAACTGACGGCGCTGCTGCTCCTGCCCTTGGCGGCCTGCACACCCGCGCAGAACGAGAGCACGCCCGCACCAGCGCCAGCCCCCGCGCCGGTGTCCTCACCCCAGCCGTCGCCGGCGCCCGCGGCCCCTGTTCAGGCGCCGAGCCCGCCGCCCGCCGCCGAACCGCCGGCCGCGACGCCCGACAAGAGCCCTGAAGGGGCGCTGGCCGTCGCCAACAGCTATTTCGGCCTGCTCAGGCGCGGCGAGTACGCAAAGGCGTGGACTGTGTGGCCCGGCCCCGACAGCGGCGTATCGCGCAATGCCTTCGTGGCCCGCTACGCCAAATACAGCGCCTACGATGCAAAGCTCGGCGAACCGGGGCCGATGGAAGGCGCGGCGGGCTCGATCTACATCGAGATTCCCATGGTCGTTTCAGCGAAGCTGAAGAGCGGCGAGAGCGAGCAGCTGGTCGGCGCGGTCGCCATGCGCCGGGTCAACGATGTGGACGGCTCGACGCTGGCCCAGCGCACCTGGCACATCAACTCGGTGGATCTGACCCCGCGCCCATGAAAAAAACCGCCCGGCGGTAAGGCCGGGCGGCGTCTTCGGTCTCTATCGGTCAGGCTAGCGGCCCTTGATCGCGTCGCCGATCTTGTCCTGGACCTTGCCGACCTTGTTCTGCAGGTTGCCTTCGTGCTTCTCGGCGAAGCCTTCGCCTTCCATGCGCTCGTCGCCCGTCGCGCGGCCAACGCCTTGCTTCACGGCGCCCGCACCCTTGCGGACGGCGCCTTCGATACGATTCTCGCTCATGGCTGATCTCCTTTTTGGTTCAAGGAGATAACGGCTCCGCTATTGCGCGGTTCCTTACTAGCGTGGCTGTCCCATAGCCTCGGCCGAGGCCGCCACCGCCCCCTTCGGCGCGGGCTCCATATGGGCGATGTCGACCGGCGCCGGGATGCGGCCGTCGAGCATCTCGATGGTCTCGCGGATGTAGCGGGCGTGAACGACGATGCCGATGTCCAGCCGGTTGCCCGAGAGCTCGACCTGCTGGGTCAGCAGCCCGGCGATGAACTGCGCCTCGTGCGGTCCGCCGCGCTTGCGCTCGGTCTGGTCCATATAGACCGGCCCGCCGGAGTTACCCGGGAAGACGCTGAAATCGAGCAGGAAGGTGGGGAAGGCCGTCGACGGCGCCAGCGGCCAGGACGCCACCCGCCCGGCCCGCAGGATCGGAAAGCCCGCCTGGTTGGCCGACAGCCCGAGCGGAAAGCCCAGCGCCATCATCTCGTCCGACGGACCGACGCCGTACTGGGCGAAGGTGTCCTCGCCGGCCAGCCAGGCCAGCGGGATGGCGGCCCGGGCGAACTCCGGCGGGGCCTTGATCTCCATCACCGCGACGTCGCGGTTGGGGTTCTGGGTCCAGCCCGCCTGGCCGCCGCGCGCGCGGATGGTCAGCGGCTCGGGCGCGTAACGCCAGCCGCCGTCGCTGGTCTGGAAGCGGTAGCCTATGCGCGCCTCGCGGTCCGGCATCTTCTGCAGGACGTGGGCGGCGGTGACGAGCACGATGCGCGGCGTGCCGTCGGGCCTCGGCGCACTCAGCAGGAAACCCGTGCCGACCGTGCGGGAGCCGTCGCCGAGCGGCTGCTCCAGCTGCACCGTGGCTTTGATCATGTCGACGGAGAGGTCGACCGCCATTGACACCCTGACTTTCGAAAATATCGCCCGACTCGATGAATCTAATTTGATCAGAGCGGTGGGGCCGCACAAGCTGCCTGCTTGTCGCAGCCTTGAAAGTACCCCTTATGAATCGGCGTCAGCTTCTGGCCGCCAGCACGGCCGTATTCGTCCCGGTTTTCGCTCCAGGTTTGGCCATGTCCGCATCCCCTCTTCCGACCCCGCCCCTCGCCCGAAAGGAGCCTAAGCGGATCGAACAGCTGGGCCGGGTGCGGGTCGACGACTACGCCTGGATGAAGGACGACAACTGGCAGAAGGTCCTGCGCGATCCGACCCTGATCAAGGCCGACGTCAAGGCGCACCTGACCGCCGAGAATGCCTACACCAAGGCGATGCTGGCCTCCGTCGAGCCGCTGCAGAAGCAGATCTTCGAGGAGATGAAGGGACGCATCAAGGAGGACGACGCCTCCGTCCCCGCGCCCGATGGGCCGTGGGAATACTACAGCCGCTTTGAGAAGGGCGCCGAGCATCCGGTGCACGCCCGCAAGCCGCGCGGCGGCGGGCCCGAGCAGGTGCTGGTCGACGAGGAGGCCGAGGCCAAGGGCAAGGCCTACTACAACGTCGGCTCGGCCCAGCATTCGCCGGACCACCGGCTCTACGGCTGGACCGTCGATGAGCAGGGCTCGGAGGTCTACCGCGTCCTCGTCAGGGACATCGCCACGGGGCAGATGGTTGGGGAGCCGGTCGAGAGCGTCACCGAGTTCGCCTGGTCGCCGGACTCGAAGTGGCTGTTCTGGATACTGCGCGACGACAACGGCCGTCCGGCCAAGGTGTTCAGGCGGCCGGTGGGCGGCGGGCCTAAGGACGACGTGCTGGTCTATGACGAGCCGGACGAGGGCTTCTTCATCGGTGTCGGGCCGCTGTCGTCGCAGCAGTGGATCGCCATCAGTGTCGGCAACCAGGAAACCAGCGAAGTCCATCTGATCCCGGCCTCCGATCCGACCGCGGCGCCGAAGCTGATGGAGCCGCGCAAGGACGGCGTCCGCTACGAAGTCGACCACTGGGGCGACCGCTTCATCATCCGTACCAATGCCGACGGCGCGGTGGACTGGAAGCTGATGACGGCGAAAGAGGCCAATCTCGGCAAGAGCGGCTGGGCCGAGTGGGTCCCTCACCAGCCCGGCCGTTTGATCACCGGCATGCGCGCCTACAAGGACCACTTCGTGCGGCTGGACAAGGTCGACGCCCTGAACCAGATCGTGGTCACGAGGCGCGGCGGCGGCGAGCACACCATCGACTTCGATGAGCCGGCCTACGCCCTCTCGCTGGAGAGCGGCTACGAGTACGACACGCCGGTCACCCGGTTCGTCTACACCTCGATGACGACGCCGCGTCAGTGGTTCGACTACCACATGAACACCAAGGCCCGGACCCTGCGCAAGACGCAGGAAATCCCGTCCGGCCACGATCCCGCCAGGTACGAAACCCGCCGTCTGAACGCCAAAGCGCCCGACGGGGCGGAAGTGCCAATCTTCGTGCTGATGAAGAAGGGGACGCCGCTGGACGGCAGCGCCCCTCTCCTCCTCTACGGCTACGGCTCCTACGGGATCGCCCAGGAGCCGGCGTTCTCGATCCGAAACCTGTCGCTGGTGGACCGGGGATGGATCTGGGCCACGGCCTGCCCGCGCGGCGGTTCGGAGAAGGGCTGGGGCTGGTTCCTGGACGGGCGGAAGGACAGGAAGATCAATACCTTCACCGACTTCATCGCCTGCGCCGAGCATCTGACCGCGAACGGTTACGGCAAGAAAGGCGAGATCGTCGCCTACGGCGGCTCGGCCGGCGGTCTGCTGATGGGCGCCATCGCCAACATGCGGCCTGACCTGTGGGCCGGGATCATCGCGGCGGTGCCGTTCGTCGACGTGGTCAACACCATGAGCGACACCTCACTGCCGCTCACCCCGCCCGAGTGGCCCGAGTGGGGCAACCCGATCGAGGATCCCAAGGCTTACGACTACATCGCCAGCTACTCGCCGTACGACAACGTCACCGCCAGGCCCTATCCGGCGGTGCTGGCGACCGGCGGCCTGTCGGACCCGCGCGTCACCTACTGGGAGCCGGAGAAGTGGACGGCGAAACTGCGCGACCACACCACCTCCGGCAACCCGATCCTGCTGAAGATCAACATGGAAGCCGGGCACGGCGGCGCCTCTGGGCGCTTCGACTTCCTCAAGGAGATCGCCCTCGACTACGCCTTCGCCATCTGGGCGGTGGAGCGGGGGTGGGAGAAGACGTGATCGTCCGTCCAGCCACGGTTGGAGACGCCGACGGGCTGGCGGCCATCTACGGCCACCACTGCCTGCATGGCTTCGGCACCTTCGAGGAGGTTCCGCCCTCGGCCGACAACATGGTGGGGCGGCTGAAGGCGGTGCAGGATCGCGGGCTGCCGTATCTGGTGGCCGAGACCGACGGCGCGGTGGCGGGGTTCGCCTTTGCCGGGCCGTTCAGGCCGCGCGCCGCCTACCGCTACACCGTCGAGGACAGCGTCTACATCGCCCCCGACCGGCAGGGACAGGGCGTCGGCAGGGCGCTGCTGACCGAGGTGATCGCCGCCTGCGAGGCGCTCGGCCTGCGTCAGATGGTGGCGGTGATCGGCGACAGCGGCAATGCCGGCTCCATCGCCCTGCACCGCTCGCTGGGCTTCACCCATCAGGGCGTCGGCAAGGAGTTCGGCTACAAGCTCGGCCGCTGGGTGGACATCGTCTGGATGCAACGATCCCTCAACGGCGGCGGTTCCCGTGAGCCGGACGCCCAAGGGCTGGACCTTCGCGGCGGCTGACGCTTGCAATACCCCCACGGGGTATATAACTAGAGCCCATGAAACAGCTCCCCACCGCCCTTCTCGCCAGCCTGCTGCTCGCCCCGGCCGCCTATGCGCAGGACCCCCACGCCGGCCACCAGATGCCGGCCGCCGAGCAGCCTGCCGCCCCGCCCGTTGAACAGCCGCCGATGGACCATGGCGCCATGAACGACGGTCAGATGCAGCATGGGGCCGGCGGCATGGACATGGACATGCCGGAGATGGATCACCGCAACATGGCTCACGATGGCATGGGCATGGACGAGCCGATGGCCATGACCATGGACCAGAGCCCGCTTGGCCCCTACCCGATGACGCGCGACGGCTCCGGCACCAGCTGGATTCCGGAGGTCGCGCCGATGGGCGGCCTGCACGTCATGCGCGGCGAGTGGATGATCATGGGTCATGCGCTCATCAACGCCGCCTATACCGACCAGGGCGGCCCGCGCGGCGGCGAAAAGGCGTTCGTATCCGGCATGATCATGGGCATGGCCCAGCGGCCGCTCGGCGCCGGCACGCTCGGCCTGCGGGCGATGCTCAGCCCCGATCCGTTCATGGGCAAGTCCGGCTATCCGCTGCTGCTGGCCGCCGGCGAGACCGCGAACGGCGAAGACACGCTGGTCGACCGCCAGCACCCGCACGATCTCTTCATGGAGCTGGCCGCCAGCTACAGCGTGCCGTTCGGCGGCAAGGGCAGCGCCTTCGTCTATGCGGGCCTGCCCGGCGAACCCGCGTTCGGGCCGCCGGCCTTCATGCACCGCCCGTCCGGGCTGGACGCGGTCGAGGCGCCGATCACCCACCACTGGCTGGATAGCACCCACATCGTCTTCGGCGTGGTGACGGCGGGCGTGACCTGGGACCGCTGGAAGCTCGACGCCTCGCGCTTCCGTGGCCGCGAGCCGGATGAGCAGCGCTTCGACATCGAGACCGGCGACCTCGACTCAAGCTCGGTTCGCCTGAGCTTCAACCCGACGGGAAGTTGGGCGCTGCAGGCCAGCTACGCTTCCATCAAGAGCCCAGAGGCGCTGGAGCCCGACCACGACGAGCGGCGCACCTCGCTGAGCGCCATGTACGCCCGGCCGGTCGGCGACGGCGGCCTGTTCAGCGCCACCGCCGCCTGGGCGCGCAAGGACAAGGTTCCGGGTGAGGCGCTCGACGGCATGCTGATCGAGGCCGCCTTCCGGTCGAACGACGCCTGGACCTTCTTCACCCGCGCCGAGCAGGTCGACCAGGACGAGCTTTCAGGCGTCGAGCACGGCCCCGCCTACACCGTGCGCAAGCTGTCGCTCGGCGCCATTCGCGACTTCCGCGTCTCGGAACTGGTCAAGGTCGGCGTCGGCGCACAGGTCAGCGCCTTCGACATCGAAGAGCCGCTGGGAAGCACCTATGGTGATCCGACCGCCGCGACCGTGTTTGTACGGCTCAAGATAGATTAACCCGCTCACCCCGGCGAAAGCCGGGGCCCAAGCTGAGTCAGTCTGGGTCCCGACTTTCGTCGGGATGAGCGGAGTTAGATTACTTGGTGGCCGGAGCCGGGGCTGCCGTGACGGAGTCTGCCGCCTGGTCCGCCGCGCCGGCGACGCTGTCGGCGGCTGTGTCGACGGAACTCGCCACGCTGGAGGCCGCCTCGCTGACGGAGTCGGTGCGGATGGCGTCGTTGCGGCTGGCGTTGAACAGGTACCAGGCGCCGATCGCCACCAGCACGATGACCGCCAGCGCAATCAGCAGGCCCGCGCCGCTGCCGCCGCTGCGCTCGACAACCGTGGTGCCGCCGGTGTTCGGGGTGGTCTCGACGACGCGTTCGGTGGTCACGCCGTCGCTGCGTTCGGTAACTCGTTCGGTCGCCATGGTTCAGAGCCTCCCATTGGTGTGGCATCTAAACGGCGCTGGAGCGTCACTGTTCCGCTTGGAGCGCATCGCAAGGTTGACGCCAGCGTCACTAATGACATTGGTCCCCTGCGCTGATCAGATGCGTTGAGAGGCGGCGCGCAAACCGCCCCGACAAGCCGCCTATGGGAGAGACATGTCAGGCGCCCTCGATTTCCGCGACCGGAGCAAGGTGTTCAGCGCGCTGGAGGCCGAGCAGTTCGACGTGCTGGTGATCGGCGGCGGCGTCACCGGCTGCGGCGTGGCGCGCGATGCGGCCATGCGTGGCCTGAAGGTGGCGCTGGTCGAGGCCCGGGACTTCGCCTCGGGCACCTCGTCGCGGTCGTCGAAGATGATCCACGGGGGCTTGCGGTATCTGGCGCAGGGCGACCTCGGCCTGGTCCGCGAGGCGGCGTCCGAGCGCAAGGCGGTGGAGGCCATCGCTCCGCACCTGACGCGGATGACGCCGTTCGTGGTGCCGGCCAGGAACGCCGCGGGGATCGCCAAGCTGAACGCGGGGCTGTGGACGTTCGAGAAGCTCGGCGGGGTCGCCAAGGACCGCAAGCACGAGAGCTGGTCACGCAAGGAGCTGGCGCAGAACGAACCGGCGTTGCGCACCGACGATCTGGCCGGAGCCATCGTCTACCCGGAATACCTGACCGACGACGCGCGGCTGACGCTCGCCAATGCGAGGAGCGCGACGGTGTACGGCGCGGTGCTGGCGAGCTATGCGCCGGTGACGTCGCTGATCGAGGAGGCCGGCCGCGTCGTTGGAGCGGTAGTCGGCGACGCGCTGGGCTCGGGCGGCGCAAGGGTGCGGGCGAGGGTGGTGGTCAACGCGGCCGGCCCTTGGGTCGATGCGCTGCGCTCGCTGGAGCAGGACAGCGCGCCAAGGCGGCTGACGCTGACGAAGGGCATCCACCTGGTGCTGCCGCGCGACAAGCTGCCGATCAGCCGGACAATCGTGATCTCCACGCCGGACAAGCGCAGCATCTTCGCGGTGCCCAAGCGCGGCATGACCTACATCGGCACTACGGACACCTTCTACGAAGGCGCTGACTACTGGCCAAAGATCGAGGCGGCCGACGTCGACTATCTGCTCAATGCGGTGGCGCAGCGGTTCACAACGCCGCGGCTGAAGCCCTCGGACCTGACCTCGGCCTGGTCCGGCGTGCGGCCGCTGGTGGCCGAGGAGGGCAAGAGCCCCTCCGACATCTCCCGCAAGGACGAGATCTGGACCGGCCCGGGCGGGGTGCTGTCCATCGCCGGCGGCAAGCTGACCGCCTACCGCCAGATGGCCGAGGACGTGGTCGACATGGTGCAGAAGGCGCTGGGCGGGAAGGCGTCGAAGTCGGTCACCGCCACGACGCCATTGGTCAGCGGCGACCTCGATGTGGACGCGATCGAGAGCGGCCTGCGGGCGCAGGGGCTGGATGATGCGGAAGCCGCGCGGATGGTTCAACTCTACGGCTCCGAAGCGCCCGAAGCTCTGGGCGGCCCCGCCGTGGAAGCCCGCCGCGCGGTGTTGCTGGAAGGCGCGTTGCAGCTCGAGGATTACTGGGTCCGCCGCTCGGCGAGAGCCTGGTTCGACTCCGACGCCGGGATCGGTGCGCTGGAGCCCGCCGCCGAGGTTATGGTTGAGTTGCTGGGCTGGTCCGTTGAAGAGCGGCACCGGCAGGTGGCCGCGTGCAAAGCCATTCACGAGACTTCGATGAGCTTCCAATCTTCCGCTCATCCCCGCGAAAGCGGGGACCCAGGTTTGTTATCGTAGGGCGCGGGGTTTCATAAAAGGCCTGGGTCCCCGCCTTCGCGGGGATGAGCGGGTAAAGGGGGAAAGTTGGCTGACTTGATATCCGATCTGCAGCGCGTCTTAGGCGACAAGGTGCTGACCGACGCCGATGCGCTGCAATCGCGCCGCCACGACTACTGGGTGGCGAGCCATGTGCGCGACCACGTCGGCACGCCGGGCCCCTCCCCCGCGTGCGTGGTCCGCCCGACCAACGTCGCCGACGTGCAGGCGGTGCTGAAGATCGCCAACGAGACGCGCACCGCCGTGATCCCCTTCGGTCTCGGCAGCGGCGTGGTGGGCGGGGTGGTGGCCAGCCCTGACGCCATCCTGCTCGACATGGGCTCCATGAATGCGACGCGCGGCATCGACGCCGTGAACCTCACCGCCAGCTTCGACGCCGGCAAGAACGGGCTGGAGGCGGAGCAGGAATGCGCCGCTCAGGGGCTGACCATCGGCCACTGGCCGCAGTCCATCGGCGTCAGCAGCGTCGGCGGCTGGATCGCGACGCGGGCATCCGGGCAGTTCTCGACCGCCTACGGCAACATCGAGGACATCGTTCACAGCGTCGAGGCGGTGCTGCCGGACGGCACGCTCGTCACCTTCGGCAAGGGCCCGCGCTCGGCGTCCGGCCCTGACCTGCGCCACCTGATGCTGGGGTCGGAAGGCCTGCTCGGCGTCATCACCGGCGTCACCTTCTCCCTGCGGCGGGCGGCCGAGACCCGCGCCCACTCGTGCTTCTTCGCGCCCGACATGCGCACCGGCTTCGAGTTCCAGCGGGAGGTCGTTCAGGCCGGCTGGGCGCCGCCGGTGATGCGCCAGTACGACGAGCGCGAAACGATGCGCCTCGACCCGGCGGCCAAGGACTGCACCCTCATCATCGTTCACGAAGGCCCGCGTACCCTGGTCGGGGCCGAACAGGCCGCGGTCGTGGCGCTGGCCGAACGGTTCGGGCTGGCGCGCGGGCCGGAGAGCATCGTCGAGCACTGGCTGGGCCACCGCAATACGGTGCCGAGCTGGGACATGTTCCTGCAGCGCGGCATCGTGCTCGACACCGTCGAGGTCTCCGCCGACTGGACGAAGATCGGCGATGTCTATGACGAGGCGGTGGCTTGGCTGGCCAAGGTCGAGGGCGTGCTGGCCGGCTCGGCCCATTCCAGCCACGTCTATCGCAGCGGGCTGAACCTCTACTTCACCTTTGCGGTGAACGTGGGCGATCCGGCGAAGATGGAGGGCGTCTATCACGACTGCTGGCGGCGGATCATGGAGGCGACCAACGACCACGGCGGCAGCCTGTCCCACCACCACGGCATCGGGCGCGTGCGGCGAGGCTGGTTGAACGCGGAGCTGGGCGCGGCGGGCGTCGCCACCCTGCGCAAGGTCAAGGCGGCGCTCGACCCGAACGGCATCATGAACCCCGGCGTGTTGCTGCCCGATGCCTGAGCTCATCCTCTCCCTCGACATCGGCACCACCTCGATCAGCGCCTGCGTGTTCACGCCCGGCGGCGAGTTGAAGGCGATGGCGTCCGCGCCGGTGCAGTCCGTCAGCGACCGGCCGGGTCAGGTGGAGCAGGACGCCGCCGCGCTGTGGACATCAACGCAGACGGTGATTGAGGCGGCGCTGACCCGGGGCGGCGTTTCGGCGTCGGACCTCGCCGCCGTCGGCGTCACATCGCAGCGGGCCAGCATCGTCTGCTGGGACCGCGCGACGGGCGAGCCGCTGGTCCCGGTGGTCGTCTGGAGCGACCTGCGCGGCGCCGAGCGGGCGGCCCAGTTGCAGGACGCCGGCTACATGGTCATGCCGCAGCAGGCCGCCGCCAAGCTGGAGGGGGTGGTCGCCGGGCTGGACCGGAAGAACCTCGCCTGGGGCAACGTCGACGCCTGGGTGATCTGGAAGCTGAGCGG